>Ga0209370_1000108_pt1 | contig 179242 bp, 163 predicted proteins | sample AgamicAtPrz_FD_187164 | JGI IMG/M metagenome (GOLD analysis project Ga0209370, IMG submission 187164) | Agave microbial communities from Guanajuato, Mexico - At.P.rz (SPAdes) (version 2) | ecosystem: Host-associated > Plants > Phyllosphere > Phylloplane/Leaf | place: Guanajuato, Mexico...
AAAGCTGCGAATACGGCGCAGCGGGCGGCCGTTTTCATCAAATTCCGGTGAAATGACGTCGTTTTTCATAAAAGAGTTGTCTGCTTGTGAGAGTGTTCGGGAAACGGGCATTATCCAAAGTTAAGCCTTCTATGCAAGCATGGGAAAGATCCGGTTTACAGCCGAATGCCGCTGTGCTGCAATCTGCCCCCCTGTTATCGCGAAGTTAAGACCATGCAAGCCTCTCAATTTTCAGCCCAGGTGCTGGACTGGTACGACAAATACGGGCGTAAAACCCTGCCCTGGCAAATTGAAAAAACGCCCTACAAAGTATGGCTCTCTGAGGTGATGTTGCAACAAACGCAGGTCACAACGGTTATTCCCTATTTTGAACGCTTTATGGCGCGCTTCCCGACGGTAACGGATCTGGCCAACGCCCCGCTGGATGAGGTGCTGCACCTCTGGACCGGGCTGGGCTACTACGCCCGGGCGCGCAATCTGCACAAAGCGGCGCAGCAGGTTGCCACCCTGCATAAAGGCCGCTTCCCGGAGACCTTCGACGAAGTGGCGGCCCTGCCCGGCGTCGGGCGCTCTACCGCGGGCGCTATCCTTTCGCTGTCGCTGGGCAAACACTTCCCGATCCTCGACGGCAACGTCAAGCGCGTGCTGGCGCGCTGCTACGCGGTAGGCGGCTGGCCGGGCAAAAAAGAGGTGGAGAAGCGCCTGTGGGAGATAAGCGAAACCGTGACCCCGGCCGCAGGCGTTGAGCGTTTTAACCAGGCGATGATGGATTTAGGGGCGATGGTGTGCACCCGCTCAAAGCCGAAGTGCGAGCTCTGCCCGCTGAATAACCTCTGCGAGGCCTATGCCACCCGCTCCTGGGCGCTCTATCCTGGCAAAAAACCGAAGCAAACCCTGCCCGAGCGCACCGGCTATTTCCTGCTGCTCCAGCATGAAAACAAGGTGCTGCTGGCCCAGCGTCCGCCAAGCGGGCTGTGGGGCGGGCTGTTCTGCTTCCCGCAGTTTGCCGACGAGGCCGAACTGCGCGCCTGGCTGGCGGATCGCCAGATTAGTGCCGATAATCTTCGGCAGCTAACCGCGTTTCGCCATACTTTTAGCCATTTCCATCTGGATATTGTGCCAATGTGGCTTCCCGTGTCCTCATTCACGGCGTGCATGGATGAAGGAAGCGGTCTCTGGTATAACTTAGCGCAACCGCCGTCAGTGGGTCTGGCGGCACCCGTTGAGCGCCTGTTACAGCAATTACGCGTCGGGGCAATCGCTTAGCCCCGGGCGACAAAGAGGATTTAGTATGGCCAGAACAATTTTTTGTACCTTCCTGCAGCGTGACGCCGAAGGCCAGGACTTTCAGCTCTATCCGGGCGAGCTGGGTAAGCGCATCTATAACGAGATCTCTAAAGAAGCATGGGCGCAGTGGCAGCAGAAACAGACTATGATCATCAACGAGCAGAAGCTCAATATGATGAACGTCGAGCACCGCAAACTGCTGGAGCAGGAGATGGTCAATTTCCTGTTTGAAGGCAAAGACGTGCACATCGAAGGCTATACGCCGCCAGAAAAATAATGAAGGGCCTGATGGCCCTTTTCAACAAACACAACACGCACTCACGGAATGATGAAAAAATTTTTAGCGCTAGCCCTCGTTGCGCCGTTACTTGTTTCTTGTTCCTCTAAAAATAAAGGCGATAGTTATAACGAAGCCTGGGTTAAGGACACTAACGGTTTTGACATTCTGATGGGGCAGTTTGCCCATAACATCGAAAATATCTGGGGATTTAACGAGGTCCTGATTGCCGGACCGAAGGATTACGTTAAGTATACCGACGCCTACCAGACCCGTAGCCACATCAACTTTGATGACGGTACCATCACCATCGAGACCATCGCCGGCACCGATCCTGCCGCGCGCCTGCGCCAGGCTATCGTTAAAACCCTGCTGATGGGCGACGATCCGGGCTCTATCGATCTCTATTCCGACGCCGACGATATCACCATCTCCAAAGAGCCGTTCCTCTATGGCCAGGTGGTGGACCAGACCGGGCAGCCGATCCGCTGGGAAGGCCGCGCCAATAACTTCGCCGATTATCTGCTGCAAACGCGCCTCAAGAGCCGCACCAACGGCCTGAAGATTATCTACAGCGTCACTATCAACCTGGTGCCGAACCACCTTGATAAGCGTGCGCATAAATATCTCGGTATGGTGCGCCAGGCGTCGCGCAAATATGGCGTGGAAGAGTCGCTGATCCTGGCCATTATGCAGACCGAATCCTCCTTTAACCCCTACGCGGTGAGCCGCTCCGATGCGTTGGGGCTGATGCAGGTTGTGCAGCACAGCGCCGGGAAAGACGTCTTCCGTGCCCAGGGGCGATCCGGCATGCCGAGCCGCAGTTATCTGTTCGATCCCGCCAGCAATATTGACACCGGCACCGCCTATCTGGCGATGCTGAATAACGTCTATCTGGGCGGCATCGATAACCCGACCTCCCGGCGTTATGCGGTGATCACCGCCTATAACGGCGGCGCGGGCAGCGTACTGCGGGTCTTCTCTAACGATAAGATACAGGCGGCAAGTATTATCAACAGCATGACGCCAGGGGATGTCTATCAGACCCTGACCACCCGCCACCCTTCCGCCGAGTCCCGCCGTTATCTTTATAAGGTGAATACGGCGCAGAAGGGGTATCGCCGCAGGTAGTGCCTGCTCGCCATTTTCCCCTCACCCTAACCCTCTCCCCACAGGGGAGAGGGAACCGTTTAGTGCGGACTGAAAATACCTGCCCGGGCTTTTCCCCCTCTCCCCTTTGGGGAGAGGGCCGGGGTGAGGGGAAGCCCGCCATCCACCCATACAAAAACGTTATTTGCATCACAATCCAATCTGCAAATTAATATGGATTGCATTTTTTTGCGGGAGGTAACAAAACATAACGCCGCTCGCTGATAGAATTGCATCAAATAAACCCCCTAAATGTTTCCATACAAACAATTAGCCCGCTCACTTGTGAGGAAAGTAACATGAACCTTAAGCTGCAGCTTAAAATCTTGTCATTTCTGCAGTTCTGTCTGTGGGGGAGCTGGCTAACAACGCTCGGCTCCTACATGTTTGTCACCCTGAAATTCGATGGCGCCTCCATCGGAGCAGTATACAGCTCGCTGGGTATTGCCGCGGTATTTATGCCCACCCTGCTGGGGATAGTGGCGGATAAGTGGATCAGCGCCAAATGGCTCTATGCCCTCTGCCACCTGGTGGGCGCGGCCACGCTGTTTATGGCGGCGGGGGTGACCACGCCGGGGGCGATGTTTGTGGTGATCCTGCTTAACTCGCTGGCCTATATGCCAACGCTTGGCCTTATCAACACCATCTCCTACTATCGCCTGAAAACGGCGGGGCTGGATATCGTTACCGACTTCCCGCCCATCCGCATCTGGGGCACCATCGGCTTTATTATGGCGATGTGGGCGGTGAGCTTCTCCGGCTTTGAGCTGAGCCATATGCAGCTGTACATTGGCGCCGCGCTCTCGCTCGTGCTGGTACTCTTCACCCTGACCCTGCCGCATATTCCGGTCTCTAACCAGCAGCGCAACCAGAGCTGGAGCAGCATGCTCGGCCTGGACGCCTTCGCGCTGTTCAAAAACAAACGCATGGCGATCTTCTTTATCTTCTCCATGCTGCTGGGCGCCGAGCTGCAAATCACCAACATGTTCGGCAACACCTTCCTGCACAGCTTCGATAACGATCCGCTCTTCTCCGGCAGCTTTATCGTGGAGCACGCCTCGGTGATGATGTCTATCTCCCAGATCTCCGAGACTCTGTTCATCCTGACCATTCCGTTCTTCCTGAGCCGCTACGGCATTAAGAACGTTATGCTGATCAGTATCGCCGCGTGGATGCTGCGCTTCGGCCTGTTCGCCTACGGCGACCCGTCGGCCTTCGGCACCGTGCTGCTGGTGCTGTCGATGATCGTCTACGGCTGCGCCTTCGACTTCTTCAACATTTCGGGTTCGGTGTTTGTAGAGAAAGAGGTGCGCCCGGAAATCCGCGCCAGCGCGCAGGGGATGTTCCTGATGATGACCAACGGCTTCGGCTGTATCCTGGGCGGTATTGTGAGCGGGAAAGTGGTGGAGATGTACACCACCAACGGCATTACCGACTGGCAGCCGGTGTGGCTGATCTTCGCCGGTTACTCCGTGGTGCTGTTCTTTGCCTTTATGGCGCTGTTCAAATACAAGCATGTTCGCACCGAGGATGGTGTTCAGCCTGTCGCGCATTAATCCCTGTCCCCTCTCCCGCCGGGAGAGGGGCTTTTCTTACTTCAGCACTTCTTACTTCAGCACGTAGCCGTACAGCCGCTTAATGCCGTCCGCATCCTTTTCGCTATAGACCCCCTGCAGCTCCGGCGAGAAGCCCGGCAGAAGGTTTACCCCCTCCTCCAGCGCCAGGAAATACTGCTGCACCGCCCCGCCCCACAGCTCGCCCGGCACCACGCATAATACGCCCGGAGGATAAGGCAGCGCCCCTTCGGCCGCGATACGCCCCTGCGCCTCGCTGATGCGCACCAGCTCCACGTTGCCGCGGATAAACTCCTGATTGGCATCCTGCGGGTTCATTACCACTTCCGGCAGGCTCTGCTGGCGGAACATCGCTTTTTGCAGATCTTTTACCTCAAAGCTAACGTACAGGTCGTGCATCTCCTGACACAGCTGACGGATAGTGTAGTCGCGATAGCGCACCGGATACTTCTGCCAGATGGTGGGCAGCACGTCCGCCAGCGGCGTATCGTCCTCAATATGCTGCTCAAACTGACCGAGCATCGCCACCAGCTGGGCCATCTTTTCGGCGCTCTCCGCCGGCGTAAGCAGGAACAGGATGGAGTTGAGATCGCACTTTTCCGGCACGATGCCGTTTTCGCGCAGGTAGTGCGCCAGAATGGTGGCCGGAATGCCGAAGTCGGTGTACTCCCCGGTTTGCGGATCGATGCCCGGCGTGGTCAGCAGCAGCTTGCACGGGTCGACAAAATATTGCTCCCGGGCGTAGCCCTCAAAACCGTGCCATTTCTCACCCGGCTCAAAGCTAAAGAAGCGGCGCTCGCTGGCGATGGTGTGGGTAGGATGGTCCTGCCACGGCCGCCCGGCCACCACCGGCGGAATAAAGGGGCGGATCATTTTGCAGTTGGCGATAATCGCCTTGCGCGCTTCGATGCCCAGCGCCACGCATTCAGCCCACAGGCGGCGCCCGCTCTCCCCTTCGTGCATTTTGGCGTTCACGTCCAGAGAGGCAAACAGCGGGTAAAAGGGGCTGGTAGAGGCGTGCAGCATAAAGGCATTGTTCAGGCGCTTGTGCGGGCAAAAGCGCGCCTGGCCGCGCAGGTGGTTATCTTTTTTGTGGATCTGCGAGGTTTGCGAGAACCCGGCCTGCTGCTTGTGCACCGACTGGGTCACAAAGATCCCCGGATCGTTTTCATTAAGTTCCAGCAGCAGCGGCGAGCAGTCGGCCATCATCGGGATAAACTGCTCGTAGCCCACCCACGCCGAGTCAAACAGGATGTAGTCGCACAGGTGGCCAATCTTGTCGATCACCTGGCGGGCGTTATAGATGGTGCCGTCGTAGGTGCCAAGCTGGATCACCGCCAGGCGGAACGGCCGCGCGTCATTGGCTTTCTCAGGCGCCACCTCGCGGATCAGCTGGCGCAGGTAGTCGTCGTTAAAGCAGTGCTCGTCGATACCGCCGATAAAGCCAAAGGGGTTGCGCGCGGCTTCCAGATAGACCGGCGTCGCCCCGGCCTGGATCAGCGCGCCGTGATGGTTTGATTTATGGTTGTTGCGGTCGAACAGCACCAGATCGCCGCGGGTCAGCAGCGCGTTGGTCACCACCTTGTTGGCGGCGGAGGTGCCGTTCAGCACAAAGTAGGTTTTATCGGCGTTAAACACCTTTGCCGCGAATTTCTGCGCATGCTTGGCCGAGCCTTCGTGGATCAGCAGATCCCCCAGCTTAACGTCGGCGTTGCACATATCGGCGCGAAACAGGTTTTCGCCAAAGAAGTCGAAGAACTGGCGCCCGGCCGGGTGCTTTTTGAAGAAAGCGCCGTGCTGATGGCCCGGACAGGCAAAGGTGCTGTTGCCCATGGCAACGTACTGGCTCAGGGTGTCGAAAAACGGCGGCAGCAGCTTCTCTTCATAGCGGCAGGCGGCGGCCTCCAGCTCCAGCCACTCCTGCGCCCTGCCGGCGATAACGGCATCGACGCCGGCCGGAACCTCACCCGGCTCCTGCGAGAACATAAAAACAGGCAGCTGGAACCCGGTGCGTTTCAGCAGGGCCAGGATGCCGCTGCGGCTGTCTGCAACGGTAATGACGACTGCCGCCACGTCCGTAAAATCGGTGTTATCCAGGGTCACCGCTTCCCGGTGGGTGGATGAGGTGGACACCAGCTCGCGGCTGACGGCAATTTTCATTGTTTTCATAAGCACAAATACCCGTTAAAGGCGAGAAAAGCCCCGGACAGGGTGATCCCTGCCCAACGAAGGTGTCTGACCGGAGTTCAGCTCCGACCGCCAGACATCAGTAAAAGCAGATCGCGTCCGATCTTACTGTTGTCCTGCAGTGAGCCTGCGTTAGCCTTACCGCATGGTAAGAACGGGAGAGAAAGCAGAGAGAGGAGCGGGCGTTCGCGCAGCGGTGGAGAGCGTATTCATTAGCGGCCCCGGAGCAGGAGGGAGAAAATTTGCGCAATAATGTCACCTTTCACCAGGGGGTGCAAGGAACAATCCTTATGCAGAAAAGCCGGGAATGTTTAGCGATTAATCGCTGAAAAGAGTAATAATAATGCAATATCAATGAGTAAATAACAGGAGTTCAGATTGGTTATTGGTCCCTTTATCAATGCGGGTGCCGTTTTGCTGGGCGGCGTGCTCGGCGCGGTGCTCAGCCAGCGCCTACCGGAGCGCGTACGCTCTTCCATGCCGTCGATCTTCGGGCTGGCCTCGATGGGCATCGGCATCCTGCTGGTGATCAAGTGCGCCAACCTGCCGGTGATGGTGCTGGCAACGCTGCTCGGCGCGCTTATCGGCGAGTTCTGTTATCTGGAAAAGGGCATTAATAGCGCGGTCGGCAAAGCCAAAAATCTGCTCTCCCGCGGCACCAATGCCAGCGGCGCTCACGAATCCTTTATTCAGAGCTTTGTGGCGATCATTATTCTTTTTTGCGCCAGCGGCACCGGTATTTTTGGCGCCATGCAGGAGGGGATGACCGGCGACCCGAGCATTCTTATCGCCAAAGCCTTTCTCGATTTCTTTACCGCGACCATCTTCGCCACCACGCTCGGTATCGCCGTGGCCGCCATCTGCGTGCCGATGTTACTTATTCAGCTTACGCTGGCGATGGGCGCAACCCTGATTCTGCCGTTAACCACCCCGGCGATGATGGCGGATTTCACCGCCGTAGGCGGCCTGCTGCTGCTTGCCACGGGCTTGCGCATCTGCGGGATCAAGATGTTTGCGGTGGTCAATATGCTGCCCGCACTGGTGCTCGCTATGCCCCTTTCCGTGCTGTGGACCACCTTTTTTGCCTGAGTTTTCGGCGAACTGGCGAGAGAGTGTGCAGGCCGTAACGAAAACGACAAATTTCGTTGACGATGGGCGGGAGATCGGGTTTAATGCGGCCCGTTGCCCGGATAGCTCAGTCGGTAGAGCAGGGGATTGAAAATCCCCGTGTCCTTGGTTCGATTCCGAGTCCGGGCACCACTAATTTAAAGAACCCGCCCAAAAGGCGGGTTTTTGCTTTTGGCGAGCCGGACTCTCCATCGAACTACGTTCGATTATTCGCCGCGAGCGGCTCACCCCTTCGGGGCCAGCGCGACAGGCGCGCTGTTCAACGCCTCCGGCGTTAGTCCGGGTCCGGGCACCACTAATTCAGAAAAACCAGCCTCAGGGCTGGTTTTTTGCTTTTGGCGAGCCGGACTCTTCATCGGACTGCATACCGCTATGGCAGAAGCGCCAAAATAAGGTCAAAAAAAGCGTCGTCATCAAATACCCGTCCTGGCTCTGATAAAGCATCCTGAGAATTAAAGGTCCAGTCATTCACGCTGCCTGACCGCATAAACAGCCGCCCGAGCGTTGTTACGCCCCCTGCGCTATGTAGAGACGCTTCGACGCACCCCGTCACGCTCTGACCGTATAAAAATATCGGCACAAACCTTATGGCGCGGTCATCGTAACGCAGAACGATACCAGGAATATCAAACGCCCCACCCTCCACCAGCAGGTCGGTAACCAGAACACCGAACGTCTCCACGTTCAGGCCGGTGTCCACCAGCCACTCCTCCATCTGCTCCTGAAGCAGCCCCATTCGTAGACGAAACGCTGCGATATCGGCCTGGCTTTTACTTGAGAAGGAAACCGGGGCGGGCTGCCGGGCATGGAGTTTTTTGAGGAACTGCGATTTTGCGGACATGCTGTTATCTGGCCTTACGTACGGGTTGTGGTATCGAGATACTGCTGTTGCCTGAGATGGCGTAACAGCACCCTCCCCTCCGGCATAAACTCCGTACCATAGCGCACCAGGCCAACCCCCTTGAGTTCAGCGTCAATGGCATAGCGCAGCTCGCCGGGAACCTCCTGTTCCAGAAGCACAACGGCTATCTTTTTCAGGCGCGGTTCATACTTGAGCAGTACGGAAGACAAGGTGGCCATTAGTTCATGCGCCGTACCCGGCATGCCCTGAAGAATTTTGGTCATGTCAGGCAGGCCGTAGTCCGGCAGGTGTGCCAGCGTCCCGGCGCGGCAGTTGAGAACGCGCTGCATGTTGTCTAGCACCGAGAGGATGACCTGATTTTCTTCGCTGACATGGTGAAGGTCGAGGCCGCCTGCAAAATTACCGTAAAGCATCTCGCACAGTGAGGGAGTATTTCGGGTCATGGCTAACCTCCATTGTTATTTAGTGATTTTTTTAATGAAAAATATATAACAAGTCTTTAAATTTTATTATGGATTGTAGTTTATAATTCTTTTATTAAAGGCAACTAACCATTAGAGGCCAGTACTATTTCTACATTATTCGCACAAATAACATCTGAAGCATGTTTACCATCGAAAACATTCTTAGATAGGACTATCGCGTCCAAGCCATCGTCAAGATATACAACTGGAGAAGTACAGGAAATTTCTGTTTAAAAAAGCAAACAACCTAACCGACAACTTGTCATGAAAAACACCCCTCCTTTCCTCTTATATTTCCCAGAATTTATAATTATACATTTAAATCTCAGAACTATTGAAAAAAACCATGAAGTTAATAAAATAAAGAAATTATTATACTCCACCATTTTTTATGTTGAGAGGGAATTGAGTATCCATCAACGTAATCATTTACACCATTAATAGAAAAAGAATCATCTCCAGCTAACTCGCCAGGGAAGAAAACGGCATCACCAAAAACGCCCTCTAATTCAGAGAAATGAAATGGTGAGCTTTGACCTAAATATTCACCTTCCTTGTCATATAGCACAACAAAAACATCTTTATTTATAAAGAGCTGGTATGCAGCGTAAGGTGTTGTTGGAAGTACATAGTATGCAACGGCCTTAAACTTCCCGTCTGGACTTATGGAATCATATGCATAATTGAATTTGCCGAAAAATTAAACAGGCGATAGAACAAGCCAAAAAAATAGTAACAACGCTAAAGATGCCGTTTTTATTACAGCCTTACTTTTCATAACTTAATAATCCTTTCCTTTTCGAGAGGTGCAACCCATAGCATATTTGAGAAAGCAATAAAATCCCCACCAGAATTATGCTTTTTTTTTGCGAAGTTCTAAAAGCATAATTAAAAAATGCACAAAGCCAGATTACATTTGAGCTAATAGGGCAATACCAGCATAATATTATGTCCCATTCTACTTTCTTCCTAAAATGGACTCATTTAGTATATCTCTTATTTCAATAGCAATAAGTCATCCATGCCTTTTCAATATAGTAGTATTCTCATATATGGCTATGATTGTTGATGATGGTTCCACCGGAAAGTTGAAGTTTTTATCATGGAGACCACCAGTGAAGTTATCGTAAAGAACATCACTGAGGAAAGTGTACTGCGGGGCATATTTATCACTAATTCTGATGACGTGTCAAAAATGAAACAACCTCAAGTGAAAGTTTATTTATTTCAATATATTTATGACGTCCTTCTTCTGTTAAACTATTCCAGAAAGGTTCCCAATAAACATCCCACCAAAATGCCAGTTCTCCTTGCAAGCTGCCATAAGAATCAAGATCCACATGAGGGAATACTGCATCAGGAGATGGTGGCTCTATCTTCAGGTGATTCAACTTAGCAATGAAGTCGTTATCATTAGTTATAATATCAACAACGAGATGATTTAACTCATCAAACCTGTAATAATAGAGCACTTTGCCATGATCATAAAGATGTTATTTTTCTTGCAAGCAGCCTTTGTGAAAAAATTGTGCAATTAACTTTTCAACTTCAGAAAGATCTTCAATCTTAACCATAAACCGGGAAGAATAGGCAAACAATCCTTTTTTTTCCAATGACATAAACAATGGATAAAGCTGTTTTTTAATTTCCAGTGACTGAAACGACGACATAGGAAAATCAACCTGAATTGATTTTTGTTTCATAATAATTTGAAAATATTAATTTTCATCGATGTAATCCGCCACCCAGTCTGCACCGAAATATCCTGCAGTTCCAAATATGATCCCACCAACAAGACCTGTCAGAGCTGCTCAGGACCGGTTTCAATACCAACAGCAGCCCCTGCGACTGTTCCTGTTTTCGCACCAGCAATAGCGCCTCCCCATCCACCCGCCTGTCTGATTACTTCAGCCTTTATCGGTTTTACGCTATCTTTTTTAATCGATTTCTCGAATTCTTGGTTGCTGCTATCCGCTTCCAGTACAATGCCCGGCTTCAGTTGCGCCGCGTTGCTGAACAGGTGCAGCCTGGCCGATTTATTCAGCTCATGCTCATGGTGAATAAGCGCGTAAAATGTCCCTCACTTTATTTAGACTCAGAGGGCTGTTGTTACTGGCTAAGGAATTTTTCTTTTTTGGCGTTCACTTTCCGATCGGCAAAACACTCTTAATAAACCACTGGTCGGTTTTGCACCACTGAGTAATAGGTTCATATTACAGACAGAGATTAAAGTTCTGTCATTAAGGGTAAAAAGCCAAGATCCAGCAGTTTAATTTCAATATCGTTAGCTTTACTAATGTGTTCTTTATTGTTTCCATCGAATATTTCTTCGGTTGAAACAACAATTGTTCCTGTTTGTTTTTTGCTATCCATAACTGGAATAACCTTGGCGGCCTCAGTGATTAGCTCAGGTATAATCATATGTGGTGTATATAACATCCAACCAATAGCCAATCTGTCAGGAAATACATTTTTACCCAATACGCCATATCCTTTAGAGTCAACAGTCACATAGGAGCAGTTAAAATATAATGATAGCTCTGATATGAGCGTTATAAATTGACTTAATATGTTCTCTGAATTTTGTGGGACTAAGCTTAATTCCACTGAAACTCTATTTTTTTCATCATAAAACATTTTCCTATATGAAATTCCATAACTATGGTCGTCATCATTAGCATCCCATACACTATTAACGAATAATGGTTTATTTTTTTTGTATCGACGCTCCCATTTCAAGCGGGTATTATCTGTAATATTTCCATTCTGAAACGCCATTTGACTTAACGCCTGTTTTCTGGAATAGCCAGTTTCATACCAGATTTTTTTTGCTTGTGTAAAGCAATCAATTTGAGATATTATAAATATAAAATGTTCAATTATTTCTGAAAACTGAATATCATCACTCTTACTTCGGAAATCAAAATTTATTACGAACCGAGTATCCATTTTTATGGCTCCCATCTGACGATGATATCTTTCATTCTAAAAAATAATTTAGAAAAATAGTGATAACTAATAGGTTGCATAAAGATCCACACAACTTTTAATGGTGAATTCACGGTCGCAACAGCCTGATGACGCCCAGCCTGGTTAATTGCGCTGTCATCTCCCCGCCACCACTCTTTCTTCGTGCCATCAGCCCTGAAAAACTGATCATACCTCGCCTTCGCCTCCCAGAACTGACACAGCTTATTTTTCCAGCCGTCAAACGATACACCGCAGTATTTAAACTCATGGATCTGCTGTGTTTCCGGGTTATAAAACGTATTGCAGATACGCGTCTGGTAATTTATTGTCACCATACTCCAGCGCGAACATCGTCTCACCATCGGCATCACTTTCCCTTCCGGTGGGCAATTCTTGCAGGTTTTTTCATCTGTTTTTGCCTGTGCTCCGACTCTGGTTTCAACACCCTCATAGCTCACTGTTTCTGAGTGCTCCATATCGTCTTCCCAGAAATCTCCATGTGTCTCTGCACTGACCACCATCGGTTCATTAAGCGTCGGATCATAAGGTTTACCCTGATAGTCAAATCCACCATTACTGCTGTTCCGCGATGCTCCGTTCGAAGGCTCCCACATCCCGTCATCTTCCCAGCGTGCATCGCTCTTCATTCCTGCTGAAGTGGACTGTCCGGTTGCCCTTCCGGCTGCGCCGAGACCTCCAGCCATAGCCGACGCTTCACCTGCTAAAATCCAGACCATCAGAGTCCTCTCCTTTCCCTGTTTATCATCACGTGCTTATAATCTTCAACCCGCTGGTCAGCTGAATAGCCATTTGGTGTCCTCAGCCATTTATCCACTTCGGGTTTCTGGTAAAAACCGGGATAGAATGCTTCCAGCATTAAAAAATCCCGCTTCACATTTTTTATTTTCAATGGAAGCGTGTTCGCATAATCGAGCGCTTTTTCCAACCGAACAAGGAAAGTTTCGTCCGGTTCGTCTATCGCCGGGAATTTCTTCTTAAGTTTTTGCGCGGTATCACGAACAAAGTCATCGTCTTCCATTTTAGTCACTTCGTTGCACTGTTCTTCAGACAGCTTCAGCATATGAACTCCTTTTGCGTCAGGGAATACACGCGTCGATCCACGCAGGAATACCATTCAGCGATATCCCTGGTTATTGCCCGGTGCTGTTCCTCATCCAGTTGCTTTCCAAGTCGTACCTGAACCCTCGGGTCCTGCAGCCGCAGCAAAGCAATCCGTCCATCAGGCATTTCAGCATTCATGCACTGTTGTATATGTGCCAGTAACGCAGAAAGTGGTAATACAGATAAGATCCATGAAACAGCGGGAAGCTGTTGTTCCAGCGCCATAAACTTTTCCCTCAGTGCCATAGCCTTATGCATATCAATCAGCCATGGCCCTGCAAACGCAATTCGGGAGTCCGGGTATTTATCAAATAAAGGCAGAACGGTATTTTCATGTGCTTCCAGTCCCGAGCCGAAATATCGCTCATACTGCAAGCCATCCACCAGAGCAAAAAGAGAAAGCGTCGTAGATGACAATAATTGTCCAACCGCCAAGGTAAATGCAGCTGTCATGACGTCCCCCGAATCACAAATGTATCGCCATTCATCGCTGCCTTCATCAGGCAACTGAGGCATATGCCGCTTCCTGCCACTGCATGAAATGGCTGCGTAGCTACTCCCGTCGTCACTGACCGCTTAATCTTCCGCGTATAAGTCGTGTCCGTCCCGTACTCAATCTTCCCGCCTTCGATAATGAGATAGCTGCCGCCACCTATCAGCGTCACCTTTTTCTTACCCGCAAACAGCATATCGCCCGCCGATATCAGGCTCAGCTTCTGCTCGGCGGATAAGTGCATCGCGCCGTTCTGCGCCTGGATCTGTACCGGGCCTTCACTGGCGTTCAGCGTCAGAGGCCCCGTGCGGGCAAACAGGCCAATCTGCTCACCGGCAAGTATTGCGGTATTCCCCGGCGACCCGCTGCTGAAATCGCCACCCGCATTTATCGCCACGTTCTTATCCGCGGTCAGCTGCATATGTTCGCCGCTGGTGAATGCCACGCCCTGCGGACCGTGAAAATGAATCATCCCGTTCAGCGGTTTCAGGCGCTGGTTAAACATCGCTGTCTGGCCCGCAATATCCGCCTCCAGCGCCTGCGCCTGCTCTGCGGCAACGGCCAGGGCCTTCAGCTGCTGCCGGCAGACTTCGATTTCTTTCAGCGCCGTCTCCATGTCCAGCACCTCACCTGCCGCTTTCTGCTGACCGTCAGCCGTGATGAACAGCCCTTTCGCCACCCGGATAACGCCGTATTCATCGGTCCTGAGCTCAAAGCCGGTGCCCCGCGGGCTGTCCTCCTCGTCAACGATATGCCCCTGATTCAGCTGCGTGCTGCCGAAGGGCGTGGTGAGCGCAATATGCTCCTGCCCGCGCAGGTCTTCCATCCGCAACTCGTTGTCCGCCGCCGTGCGCAGAATGTTCTGGCTGCGGTTATCCCGGGTGACGATGTCCCGATGCTCTGAATCGTGAAAGGCGTGTGCAATATACGGCCGGTCGATATCGCCGTCATCATAGGCTATTCCCACTTCAGTGCCGTCAATGAGTGGCGTGTGCCAGCCGTATGTGTCGCCGGCGTAAGGCTTCGCCTGGCGTATCCACAGGTAGCTGTTGCCCGGCCCGGCCTCTTCCCGGCTGAAGTCCAGCTTCACCCGGTAACGGCCCTGATTATCGAGATGAGCGTAGCTGGCATTCTTCTCATGACTCTCGATACGCGCCGGGAGCGTGCCCTGTATCTTCGGGCGCGGCAGCTCTGTCGGCCTGAAGCAGAACCGTTCGCTGTACGGCATCCCCCACACCGACACGTGCAGCCGCGTATCACGGGCGGCCCGGTATGTGGTCAGCGTAATCAGCATGCCCTCTTTCAGATCGTTCAGGCTGCTGCCGGACGCTTCCAGCACCATGCCCGGCGCCAGGTGTGCAGCGTTACTGAACAGGTGCAGTCTGGCCGATTTGTTCAGCTCGCGCTCGTGATAAAGCCGGGCATAAAACGCTCCGCTTTCGGATCCCGGTTCGGAGGTACCGTCGTCCCCCGCGTCAAGGAATGGGGTGGCGTAGCGGTAATGTTCGCCGATGGTGGTGGCATCGCTTCTGACGGCGACAGCAGAGTCCATCGGCGTACCCGCCGTGCGATAGTTGTAGTCCCGCGTGCGCACCAGTCCGGCCACCGTGTTGTGCCAGCTGCGCAGGCCCCATACCGATTCGGCCGCACCGTCATATAACGCAGACGGCTCCTCATAAGGCAACTGCTCGTTAAACTGATAAAACTGCTGGCTGTCAGCAAAGGTTACCGTGTCCAGCCCGGTAACATGGTTCACGCCGGTACGGAACCAGATACCCACCTCTGAAAGAATGCGCTGAATAAACTGCAGGTCGCTTTCCCGCCACTGGGTGATAAGCTCGCGCTGTGGGTATGTACGTTCCAGGCAGAACGCAAAGTCTGAACCTTCCAGACCATGCTGACGCAGTACCTGCTCCACCAGCCCCGGTACCGACAGGTTCTGGTACACCGCACAGCGCCGGGTATGTGAGAGCAGCGCAAGCCGGGATGAAAGCGTCACGCTGTAATGTGTCTGGTCCGCAGTCGAACCCAGCCATGTAAATGCGGTAATCACACCCTGGACTTCCCGCCCGCTGAGCATACGCAGCGTGGCGTATTTCAGCAGGATGTCTTCTGCCGCGATATCGCTTTCCGGGGTGGTGAACTCAATGCGCCACCTTGATGGCGCACTCAGCGCTTCGCGCCCGTAAAAGTTCAGCACATCCGGTTTTACCGGACTGTCATTTATCTCAAGCGTGTAACGGGTCTGTCCGTCAAACAGCGCCAGCCAGTTGTCCATCGCCATAGTTGTCACTCCTTAACAGGAACCAGCGTCAGGAAGCCGCTGCCCAGCTCAATGGTGCGCGGCTTGTTCGGGTCGAGGTCATCGCGGCTCAACACCAGCCGCCAGGTGTTGTTTTTCATTTCCGGCCGGTTGAACAGCCCGATAATCGCGACGTATTGCGCCTCCTCCTCCATCGGCATATTGAGCATCACGCTGCCTTTGGGCATCACCAGTAAAGACTTACTCGCCAGCATGTCTTCTTTCAGCACCGTATCGGCATCCCGCAGCAGCTTCTGGTAGTCTGCAGCATCCACCTTCTGACGGTCTTTCAATTGATAGACACGAACCATGGTCGCCAGCGGCGTCTGCGCCTCATCGGCATTAGCCGCCGCGCGTGGCTCAAAATCGAGATGCAGCACTTTTATTTTTTTATAGAAGATGGACTTAGTCATGCTGACCGCACCATCGGAGACGGTCTGGGTCAAGCCGCAACCAGCCAGCAGGCCGCAGAGAGTAAACAAAACAACCTGTCGCAGAAAAACGGATGTCATTCGGATGTTCCTTTCAGAATAAACAGCAGAATTAGTCAAAGCGGTAACTGCCATCCTGTGCCGGATGCAGAGGTTTGCAGTCCAGCCCCTCATAGCAACCCAGGTTAACGGTCAGATGGCTGCGTTTGCCGGGTTTGCCACTTTTCAGTCCCAGGATCCCGGTGCGTCCAAGCTGGAGGCGGTGCTTTTGCCCAAGACGGGGTTCCGGCAGCACGCTCACCGGTACGGTCAGTCGCAGACGAACATCTGAGCGATAGCCCAGATACACGCGCAGCAGTACTTGCAGGTCCGTGTGTAGCTGGCCACCGGGGAGCCAGCCCTCGGCCTCAATCGGATCGCTGGTCGCCAGCATTAGCAGAATACGGCTGCAGGCCTCTTTCCCCGTTCTGCCCAGCGTGGCGCGCTGCGCCAGGGAAACACGGTTTTCTTTCCCCAGCCCGCTGCGCTGAGCCACCTGCACTTTGACCGGATCGGGACTAATAATCGATGCGGTGGTCTCCGGGGCCAGCAGGTTAACCAGCTGACGAATACCTTCAGCATTTCGGGTCGGCAGGCGCATCGTCCCCAGCAGTGCCAGAAAACGAGAGACCGGGGTTGCCACGTTTTCAGCAGTACCGGGAATACCCAGGCCCACCAGCCCCAACAGGCATTGCGACGTTTCATCGGTACCGCCCGCTTCAAACGTCGCCGGGTAAGCGTATTTACGCCAGATACGGTAGTACTGAGTGGTGATGCGGTGGCTGAAGATATCCAGAAAAGCCGTTGTGGCTTCATAACCCTCTCGCCGCTGGGCGATATCGTCCAGATAAGCGGTCGGTAGCGGCGAATCCACGCCGTACATCCCAAGGAACGTAGTGCGAACCGTAGGCGGCAGCCCTGGATGCTCTTCATCCGTCTCAACGGCGTGTAATTCACTCGCAGGGAAGCCCATCCCCGGCCACGGGCGAAAACGCACCGGATCGGCAGCAGGTTTATCAGCGGTCCCCAATAATGGCGCTTCGGGATGCTCCTGCTCCAGCAGCTGGCAGAACCGATAAAAGTTAACCCGCCAGATATTCTGGCCAAGTTTTTCTGTCAACCCGGCACGTGCTGGCTGTGATTCTCTTTCCATCGCAGTCGTTTTCCTGTCGGTTGCAGTACCAGCGTGAGCTGATTGAAAAGGTGAACATCGGCATACAGCGCAAAGAAGCGGTGCAGCATTTCGCCGAAGAGATTCACATCGCCCTCTCCGGCAAAGTTATCCGCATTGAGCGTGACCTCAATCTCTACGCCACGCAGCATGTAGCCACGCTCAAAGCGCCGTACCAGCGTGTGCTTCACCGCCACAATGGCTTCCAGACGGCGGCGATTCATCTCATCGTCGGTCCAGTCATACAGCGCCAGCGTGCCGCGCAGCACTTCAGGGTTATCCATCATGCTCAGGAAGCTGGAGCCCAGATGACTCATGACGCGCCAGTGAAAGCGATCGTTGGCAGGCGGATAGAGCGGCAGGGTCGGAGCGGTGAGGTTCAGAACTTTAACTGCTGTTTTACCGGCCTTCACCACCCGGTCGAGCAGCGTGCTTTCCAGCGCCTTGCGCGGCAACTGTCCGTTAGTGCCGGTGATGCGCATGGAGAGCGATTCTGGCTTTTCAGATAGCTGCTCTATCTCAAAAGAACGGCCTCCGAGGATAAGCCAGGTGTCATACAACCCCGACGGGCCACGCTTTACGCGAGTGTGGAAATAACGCTCCGGCGCGTCAAAGCGCATCATACCGCCGCGATGGCGGAAGCTGGTGAAGGGTACGTAAGGATGTTTGCCGTTTTTTACCGCGCCATGGATATTATCGACGCTATAGATTTCAGTATGTCCGTCCTGCACGCGCATCGGACGCAGCAGGTATTCGTTTTCCAGCGGATCGATGGTCAGCGGATCCGCTTCCAGCGTGAAGAGGTTGATCACCGGCGAGCAGTGCAGGCGGAAATTTTCGGTTTCAAACGGCATATCGGACGGCCACCCGCCATCAAGCACGATGTCGGTTTCAAACCAGCTGGTATCCTGGTTGAGCCCGGCCAACTCCAGCCCGCGCAGCTCAACAAACATAAACTTCTGCCGGAAGCTGAAATATTCCAGCAGCAGCTGATAGCCGCTGAACGCCGAATCGCCTTTCGGCCAAAGACGTTCGTTGTCTTCAAAGCCCATCGGTTTAAACCAGCCATCAAAGCGCACGCGTTCAGTGTGGGTCGCTGCATGACGGATATACATCGCATGCACCCGGCGGGTCAGCGCCAGATGCAACGCAGACGCCACGGGGCTTTCGGCATCCAGGTAGAGGGCTATCTTATCTATTCCAGTTTTGGCCCAGTCCACCTTGCTGCTGCACTCAAAGCGCAGGCGAATGGCGGCACGCCCGTCAGGTTCGGTCTGCAAACGGGCATCTGCCAGATGAACTGGCTGCAGGGTGATATCACGGGTGGTACGGTACTGGCAGACGGTCTTGTCCGGACCAACCGGACGCGACAGCACCGAGAAACCTGCCGGCAGAATTTCGGCCTGCTTTAGCTGCTGCCATTCAGGATCGAATGCCACTATGGAGAGTGACGGGATGGTACGCATATAGTGCGGCCAGAGCAGGCTTACCAGCCCTTCGGTAAGTTCCGGGAGGTCATCGTCGAGCTTTTCACGCAGGCGCCCCATCAGGAAGGCAAACCCTTCAAACAGGCGCTCGACGTACGGGTCACGGGCACCGGCTTTATCCAGATTGAGCATAGCTGCGCGGTCAGGGTGGGCGCGAGCAAACTCTTTACCGGCTTCGCGCAGGTAGCGCATCTCTGCTTCATAATATCGCAGGGTTAAATCATCCATGCACGGTTTTCCTGAGTATCGTGGTAGTAAAAAAAGAGAAATACAGCGGGAGCCTTATCAACTGCACAACACCATCGCCCGGGCGGGATCGATGGCAATCAGGCCAGCCAGCAACTCGTCCATTTCAGGGGCAAGGCGGGTTTTATCGCTTTCGCTGCGGCCTGCTTTAAGGCGCAACAGCTTCAGGCGGCGGGCCTGCACTTCAAATAACAGCGCTGGCTCCCAGTCGTTGAGCGTCAGCTGTGATGCGCTACTCGTGAGTTCACCGAGCAGATGGAGCGCCATTTCATTACGTGCGAACTGTTCGGCAACGCGGGCCATCAGCAGACGCAGCAGCCAGCGGCTGCGGGGTGAGTCCATACCCGGACGATTCTGCAGCCAGCTAAGCGCTGCCTCAGGACCTTCGCTGTCACCCTTTGCCATGGCTTCGGCTTCCAGCGCGAGAATATCATCCGTTGGCCCTCCGGCGGCCATCGCGGCGGATTCATGGCTAAATCCCGACGTGTCCTCGTTCACCTTTTCAGCAATCCAGTGCAGCGTCACTTCATCAGCAAAGGGCGAGCCGTCGCCCCAGGAGAGCTGTTCGAGGCCATGCAGACGGGCCAGCAGCAGTTTCAGGTCGCTAAGGATATAGTCCGCCCAGCTGTCCCAGGGTTGTCCGGCGCGGGTCAACCCTTGCCAGAGATACCACTGCAGGTCGAGCCAGAAACGATTGCCACCTTCGCCAAACATAGTGCTGGCCTGCTCTACCAGCTCCGTCCAGTTCTGTTGCAGATACAGCCGCTTAAGCTGCGCGCGATAGTCCGGTTTGGGCGGCGAAAGCCGGGTGCGGCCGCTGGCATCCAGCGCCGGAATTTGCCCTACCGTATCCCAGCGAACCGCTTTCATCAGACGGTGTGACGCCAGCCAACCCTCAGGCTGACTGCCCAGCCAGCTTGAGAGAACTTTCGCCTGGCTTAAAAATTCCCCCTCGGACTTCACAACCATGTCCGGGGCAGACTGCCTGACCGTTGAAACAGGCGTACTTTCACCTGGACTGGTGTTTTGTAGCGTTAAGCCGTCCAACCCACCGGAGCCCGCCAGGCGGTTTTCCAGCGCGCGGGATAAGCCATCAAGAGAAGGGCGTTCGCCTTCCGGCCAGCTTTCCAGGTGCGTATCCAGCAAGCTCAGTACGGCGGCCGTCTGTGAGGTTTGTTCACGGCTGGCATCCGGCCACAGTAAGAGTGTGTCCTGCATCTTTGTACTGCTTAGCCACTCGAGCGCGGACTTGCGTGCATTCGGGCGGCGCGGATGACAGTGCTCCCCGTAGCGGATCAGCATGGCCGCCAGCAGTTGCAGCCCCACACACAGCCCCGACTCGCCTTCCCGTTGCAGCCGGGCAAAGGTATACCAGGTGGCCACCCTTAAGTCCCGGGCGGTGTGACAGAGGATTTTTTCTGCCAGCTGGCAAAGCTGTTCGGGATCGGTGCCGGAAAGCTTGTTGATTTCCTCGCGCATCAACTGAAAATCGTCGTCATAGGCGGGATCTTCCCCCGCTCCGTCACCGCCCGCTAATGGTTTGAGCCAGCTATCCCATTGCGGCAGGCGGCTTTGCTGACGAACAAGCAGCGCTGACTGCTGCGCTTCATCGGGTACACACAATGCCAATAGTGCTTTTGCAGTAGCCATCTTATTCTCCCTCCGTGGATGCAAAGGTATTCACTGCATCTGCGCTGACTGAAAAGACAGATTCCGGTAAGCGGAAGCCCTGCAGTTTCAGTAGCGCCAGTGGCCCATCGCCCAGCTCGCTGCGCATGATAAATTTCAGCGGATTGCCGTCCGGAGTGATCCACACAAGCTGAGTGCGGCTGCTGTCGAGCGGCGTGATCAACGCTTTATCGAGCAGCCGTATGAAGCCCCAGTTGCCCTGATTGTGTTCATACAGGCGCATTTCCGTGTTCACGCTTCTCCAGCTCAGATCTACGCCTGGGTAGTAGGTATTCCCCGGCCAAGTGAAGCTCTGCCAGCTTTCCATCTGGTTGAAGTAATCCAGATTTTGCCCATCAAGCGCCAGCTGGATGCGCGCCACATCACGTGAAGGACGGGCCATCAACTCAAAGCGAACGCTGGCATCACCCTGCGCGAAAACAATGTCTGAGATGTCTGCCAGCTGGTTGATCGCTGCAAGGAACGCCGGGTTAACGGTCATACCCTGGCTTGCAGCAACATCGACCACCCAGTGGCTGCCTTCCTTATGAAGGATCCCCCCAAGGTTTGTTTTCAGGAATGCCGCTATACGACCAGAATCACCACGCAGGAACTGCGCCAGCAGAGGAAGTGAGGCATCGCTGCCTGTGGCTTTAAACGGATAACGCCCGGCAAACGCAGTATTCCACTGGGAAACAATCGTGCTCTGCCAGCGGGCATTCAGACTGCCCGCTGCCGGGGCCAACACCTGGCGCCAGGCCAAATCCAGCGGCTGCACAAACAACGCCTGACCAAAACCGTTCCACTCCTGCCCAAGGCTTGCCGCCGCCAGACTGCCGTAATCGCGCGTATCCGTCAGGTCGATAGCTTTACCCTGGAACACCGTTTGCGCCAGCATCTGCGCCATCCCTTGCGGATCCGGGGCGCTGGTAATTTGCTGGAGTTTGAGGCGAACCTGCGTCACACGCGCCAGCCAGGACTGGAAGCTCAGATTACCGTTGGAGCCTGTGCCGTCCTTCCCATTCATCAGGCCGTTCAGCGGTCCAAACACGCTATCCAGCGGTCCTTTTGGCCCCTGAGCCTGTTCGATAAACTGCTGCGTGCTCTTCTTGCGGCCCACCAGTTTTTTTGCAGAATCGACCAGGGAATCGGCCAGCCGCTCGCCTTTGGCGCCGGTCTGCCCCTGCCAGGCTAGCGTATTCATTAACGCCACCAGCGGTGACTGGCGCACGTCGGCCAGCAGATTAAGCTGAGCAATAGCTTCAGACAGCGACCCGGCCTCATGCCACTGAATACTGTTGGCCATGTTCAGCCAGGCATTGCCGAAGTCGGTGAAGTAGCGTCCGGTCAGGCGCAGCTTCAGCGCCTCCGGTGAAATATCACTGCCTGCCAGATGGGACTTGTCGCTCAGTACCCAGTCAATTTCATCGCGGCGGGTTTTCACCACCTCATCAATGGTGCTTTCAACCTGCTCTTCCCACGCCTGACGAGTAAACATTCCTGGCACCACTTCGGTAGTGGAGAAAAGGGTTGACGCGTCAGTATCAGCGGTCATATCTGCCAGGGTTAAATCCGGCCAATTGCGGGCGATGCGCTGCAGCATCTCCTGATACAGACCCGATTCCGCATTACGCTGGCCGATCTGCTTGAGCAGGATCTGACGCACGGTTCCCACCAGTGCCGCATCCGGAATGATTTTCCATCGCGGGTGCGCAGGAAGATTCTGGGCATAGAAGCCGAGTAGTTTCGGGGCCTGAGTCTGCCAGACGCTATCAGTAACGCCGGCTCGTCTCGGCCAGGCTTTCAGCGTGTTTGCCGCGAGCCAGATGGCATCCGCTTTATCCGGACGCGCCAGCATCAGGTACCCCTTAAGCAGGTCATAGGTCTTTTGGGTAGCGGCAGTACGTGCATCACTGGCCGGAGGGAGTTGCACAAAAGTATCAAGCTGACGGTGAAGCTCATTAGCAAAAGCATCGCGCATCAGCACCCGATTGTTACGGGCATACAGTGGCCAGAGTGAATACAGGGTTTGACGATCCTGATTCAGGCCAAAGCGGGTATACCATGGGGCACCGTTGGTTTCCCTGTCCTGCAGACGGGCAATAGCCTGCTGTAGAGCAAGTTGATTACGCAGGCGTTCCGTTAAGGGTTGCCTTGTATCAGCGGCCACGCGGGCGGTTTCATGAGCCTGATAAATTTGTGCACGGTTAACCACCAGAGAAAGCAGCGTTCCGGCTCCCCAGAGAAGAACCAGCCCCAGCAGTACCAGGCGCAAAATGCGCTGCCAGTGGAAACCGATTTTGCGGGCGTGAACGTGCAGACAACCCTCTTCCAGCGCCCGCCAGGCCGGGTGGCTCAGGCGCGCGTGCGGCAGCGTGGAGGTAGCTGGCAGTACAGGGCTGAACATTATGCCACGCAGGCGGTAAGGTGCCGGGCCGGTCAGCAGGCTGGTCAGCAGCGGGGTTAACTGTTGCTTAAGGCGGCCACGCAGTTGTTCGGATAAGTGCAGCAGCCAGGCATAGCGGGTAGAACTCAGTAACAACGGTATACCCGCAAAGCGCAGCCGGGCAGAGAGCGTGGTCAGCGATTCAATGGCAGCTTGCGGAACTGCGTTCGGGCCGAACAATGTGCCAGTCGCCGGAATGCCCTCGCCTTCCTTGATCCAGGCTTCTTCGCGGATAAACCATATCCACACCGGAGCCTGCCAGCCAAGCAGTAAATCACTCTTCTGGCGGCTGCGTGCCAGGGTATCCAGCGCAGCGGCATCCGGAAGCCGGGCACAGTCCATCACCTGCACGATGCCGTCTACCGGGCGCTGAGGACGCACCTCATTCAGCACCGCAATAAATTCCGGGTCCGGAGCGGCTTTTGCCAGTCCGGCATGGATCAGGACAATGCCGTCGTTTTCCTGCCAGCGATCGCGCCTGAGTCCCGGTACCACCTTTTCGATATTGTCATCGCTGCCCTGCACTAACAGCAGGCGGACTCTGGATTTCCAGCGGCGGCCATAGCGGAGTTGAAGATGATCGATGAGGGGAGTGGAGGTGAAGCGAGTAGTATCTTCATCCGTATGAGGGGGCGGCTCCGGCTGGGAGGCATTCCCGACGTTGTTGCCCACATCTTCATTCTTATTACCGCCCTTTTCGCCAGCGATGACCGACAGCATTTGGGCAAACCATCCAGCAATCAGAATAAGGATGATCAGCAACAGGCAGATAATTAATACACCGGAATGGCTAAAGGGTCCCACGCGCACCGTAGCGGCGGTCTCTTCCGGGTAAAACCAGAGAAAACAGCCAACTATGCATGTAATACAGAGCGCAAAGAAAATAATGGATGCGAGTGCAGACGGTCTTTTCATAACGAGCGGTAACAATCCCTGATTATTATTCTGGAGTGACAGCGCAAAGCTGTCGGTAGTCTGGCGATGATTCGGTAACAACCAGTTGCGCTTCCTGGTCGGTGATACACTGACGGGTTGCAAGTATTAAGGCCTGCCATGGGGCCGTAACGCCTGCAAAGCCTGCCACGCTGTCAATATTGACGTAACGTTGCGCCGTCAGTTCTGGCGCATAAACAGCACAGGCCATGCTCAGCGTATCGCTGGCGGCAAGGGTGCCACCGGTTATCCAGCCACGCAGCTTCGCCTCTTTTTCTAGACCACCCCACAGCATCGCGTGGCGTAGCGCATGGCCCATATCATTTGTGTAATTGATTTGCGGACGATGAATACGAACCGATTTAAGTGGCGTCTCTTTGAGGCGGCAGTTGGTCATCAGCACCACTGAAATGGCCTCCCCGGAGTCGTCTGCAGGAACGTCATTCAGCTGCGCGCCAATCACCAGTAGCGCAGAGGGTTTTGTATAGTGATAGTCAAGCCAGTAGTCGATGATCCGCAGACCGGAGAGGTCACGAATGCGGATCGTTGGCCGGCTTATCCCCGACAGCCAGCTGAGCGAGATATCCGGTAAACCTTCGGCCAGATCCAGCGCCAGGTAACAGGTCATGGCTTCGGGCAACTTCTCCAGCAGCACGTTGATGTGCTCTATCACTTCATGCTGGTATCCGTTCAGTACATCGGCCGCGCTTCCTTCTTCGGCTAAACGGGAGTGTCTGACGGGCTTTCCCCCAGCGCGGGGCATTATCGGTTGCAGTATCGGCGTTTTAGCAAGTGCGGCGTTTTGCGTTGCCACATGCTGGCGCTCCAGAGCATTTAACAGATACTCCCCGGCAAACCAGGCAAATCGCTGTCCGCGCCCCGTATCGTTGTCATATCGGGCCTTAATGGTTCTGTTTGCCGCATCCTGCCCCACGCTCTTGTACTTATAGCCCGCCCGGCGAGCCGAAAACATCGCCCCCCAAAGCAGCACCGGCAAAACAACAGCGAAAAACCAGAATTCGGAACCAGTACGCTCCCCCTTCCAGAATAAAAAGGTCAGCCCAGTACCGATAGCTAAAACAACGAGGCCGAAAACCAACCAGCGCCGGGTTACAGGACGTGCCGGTCTGGCTTTTTTTTCGGGGATCCGTTCCAGAATGACTGGCATAGTTAACCTACCATTGCATCCGGCAGAGAGGTTATGAGCGTACAGCCACAGGCACATTTGTGACCGTGGAACGCCACCGGAATCCCGTTATCGAGATAGTTCGGGTTGCCTTCGGTGATGACAGTTGGTCCATGTCCTGGCAGTGGACAGGAAACTTTATCGCCTTTACGGGCTACGCCTATGCCACCGAAAATCATGGTAGATGAGCCTGACAGTACTACGCCGCCGTGAGTGGTTTTATCGCCGATTCGAATGATTCCTTGCATAATTATCCTGCTTTCCTTTTTGGCGCATCAAAGTTAATACTGAGAGTCGGTTGATATTAAAAGACTTGTCCCCGATGGTTGCTCGTGAAAAATATAATTTATTGTCTCACCATTCAATTCAACAGATATGTTTAAGTCCTGCATACGTTTCCAACTATATCGTACAATTGCGGCATTAATTTTATACTCTTCATTTTTAACTGGTGAAATTTCATTCAAAAAAATGCTACTTATTTCATTTATAGTTTTTAATTTGTTGTATGAAATATTTAAATTCATCCCGGGAAAGAAACATAAGACTTTAGATGACCCATCAAATACTTGATCACGCTTGTCATCATGACAGTAGGTTGACCAGTTATCATTTTTCATTTTATTTGTATTTCTGGGTGAGTGCGTGTTTTCTTTCTTAAAAATTAAAATATAACCTTGCTCTACAACAGTGAGATAATCATTGCGATGAAACACAAGGAAAAATTTAAATCGACTAAATTTCATTCATTATAAATAATTCTTTATTATTTCTCAGGCCCACCCCCTGTTCCTGTTGTTTTTATTGATTTTGAATGAACCCATCCAATGACCGAATCACCATTTTCTTTGAAAAAGATAACTGATGAAAAACCTTGATATTCTGCATATAAATTAATAAGGTCACCGTACACAATGAAGAGCCCTTTTATTTTGCACTTTTCATCCGGAGCGCTGTAAAAATAGACTCTTTTAGTATCATTAACTACATAACCTGATTCAGAAGTCGGTACCAATACCTGATAACGCTCAGCCACTGAATTAACATCATCGCATCCGGCCCATGATGAAAAAGAATTAAGAGAAAGAATTAATGTTAAAAACAATAATTTATTCAAAGCAGCTCCTCTTTATTCATAATGCTTATGAGTTTATTGGCATATTTTGGGTCTGTTGCATAACCTGCGCGTTGTAACCCTCTAGCCCAATCACAGGGTTCTGCATAATTAAATAAGAAATGACACCTTTTATTTCTAATGAAAAAACCTGAGCGCCCAGAAATACTAGCTTCATAGGAATCATATTTCATGAACTTATCAGCCATGGCTGTTTTAACACCATTTATATATTCATGCGTATTGACCAAAAAAAAAAATTAGGATCACCATGAGCTTTAAACCAAAAAGATTATTACTGTATTCACCATTATAAATATCAACCGGGACAGATCTACCATATCCAGTTTCTAATATAGCTTGTGCTGTAGTGATGGCAGCAGGCACATGTGATATCGCTTCATTCTTTTTCGCCTCCTCAAAGACGAACCTTACAAACTCTTTACCTACAGGTTTTTTATTGCTTATCTTACTATTAATTGCGTCCAAAAATGCCACTGGATGCATATGCCACACAGATTTACCCGACGTAAAAGGTTCAACCTGACTCATCCACTCCATATCGTCCAGCTATTTCTTCGCAAAATGGATGCGAAGAACATCGTAGTCTTGGAAAAATGCGGCCCATTTCTGGTGACCGCTGCCGCCAAACCATTCACTTTGATGTTTCACATCATTCGAGAAACAATGTTGCGAACTCCCATTTCAGGATGGTGTAGCGCGGCAAACAGTTCTCGCTCCGACAGTTGCCCGTCCTTGTCAGTGTCCATTTTGTCAATCATTCCTTTATAGAAGGCCGGCATCTGCTGCTCCTGAATACCGCGCTCGGGCCTCAATTGCCTGGCAAGCCACCTATACCCTGTTTTCATCCATCCCTCTTTCAACGAGGCTAACATATCAGAAGTATTCTCTTCAGCCAGTGCCGTGAATCCCAGTTCTTTCAGGTTGTATTGGTCTATCAAATCTACGTTATCCTGGCTCAACCAGTAGCTCTGTCCGGCCTGATACCAGTTTCTGCCATCCCATTTTTTCGGGTTGCATTTATCTACTGGCAGAATGATATGCATATCCTTTTCAACAAGATTTTCCGTACTGGTAAACGTGTCGCCGGATGAAGTGTAAAGCTTCGCATCAGGATGGACACGAATGTATTTTCGTCCCACGGTCACCTTGCCCGGGTTACCAAGAAACGCAGGCATACGATTGTCGACACAAAGCACCTCGATATGGGCATAAGTGCTGCTGCTGGTTTTTGCCATCCCTATAGGGACAATATCTTCTCCCAGAAAACCGATAGCATCACCCGCGCTGATTTTCAGCGCTGTCGCAGGCTTCACCACTGCATCAAAGACGCCCTGCTCAACCGCTTTATGCATCCAAAGCGGCAGGCGCGCGTAATGTTCACCATCTGCAGCCATGTATTCCGGCAGCAGAGTCACCCAGAACTTTTCCTTTTTTAACTTCCCGTCTTTGTCAAATGCTTGTGCCAACCCAAACGGCTGTGGCTCGGTCGTGCCCAGACGAGCCTGCGGCGAAACAGGCTTATTGAGAAAAATTGCCTCTTCTAGAATAAGAATCCGCGTTCCCTCTGGGATTTGCCCTGTAGCATGGGGTACATGGGATATAGTTTTTGGTTGTTGGCTACTGCCGTACTTGCTGGCCTTTCTTTTAGCCACCGTTTTTTTAGCAAGCTCGCATTTATATTTCTCAAACGCAGACTGCGGCGCAAGTCCCATATAGAGCGAATAAAAATCCAGTTGAGTTTGTTCTTTGCTCTTTTCTGGCAAGCATGTTGACTTCACCAGTAAAAATGTCGTTGTGTATTGCACTGGCTGATTGAGATAGGTGCTCTTCTGGTAATCCTTATTCAGACGCCAAGCTACAACTTTACCTTCCGCCATACACTGTAGAGGGACTATAGGCTCTGTCATATTTGGTTTTAGAACGGAACCCGGTGCTGATATTTCTGAAATATGGATCCCGCCATGCCACATTTTATTTGTACCTGCCAACCAAGTACCATGAGGCTCACGCCCTATAAGATCCATCATTTCATCCAGTGTGGCGTATTGTTCTCCGTTCTTCTTGCAGCAAGGGAAACATGTTCTCAATGGCTTACTGTCTAAGCCTGCACTCATTTCAAGAGATTGATCGTCAACATCCTTATGCCGATAAAAAATATATGTTGGTTTTGCTTTGCGATAATCACCACTTGGGTAATATCCATTATTTTGCTTGAAGTCTGATACCCATTGTTGCCCGTTGAACATAGCCATATGTCCATGAGGATGGTCTTTTTTTATTTGACCTTCTGGGAAATCCACTTTCATGAATCCTTGAATAATAACCACGTCGCCTGCCACAAAGCTATCTGTAGCAGATATTACATTGAACCCTCGTTCAAGAAGAGCAGGACCATAGTCTTTAGCAGATACAATTGAAGGCCAACTGCTTATATCACCGCCAGCGCTAATCGCAGCTTTAACATAACGAGCACAATAGCCTTTGGATGATGCTTCTGCATTTTTATTAAGATGCAGAACTGTTTTTTTTCATCCCACATAATTCATCCTTAGTTAACTTATGCAAGCTATTGTCTGGAGACGACGTTATTTATTTTCCAACACCCGTTGTTATCATCTAGCGTGACGTTATAGCTTCTCTTTATCTCCGTGAGACCCAGCGTTAATTTAATATTTGCATGGTGCCTGGCCACTTTGCCCTTCTGGACGGAAATAATTTTTACCCAATCATCAAAGATGTCCTGCGCATCGGTAAAATATTCTGCATCCAGATCATTTTCTGCCAATGAATTTCTCAGCTCCTTAAGGAGCTCTGGAGACACCCATTTATTTAGCTTCTGTTTATCCTTGATTTCCCCGGAGGTCAGGGGATATTTATCCTGATTTAGCTCATGCAAATACCACTGGTAAAAATTTGAAGTTGTCTTTTCAGGAGAAGTACAGCCCGCAGTGGCTGCACTGACACTACCAACCGATGCGATAAAAATAAGTGCTGTAAAAAGAGAGGTAATATTCATTCATGCATACCTTAGCGTGACATAACGCCGACTGACTCAGGTGGAATAAGTTCAAGAGTGGTTTTATCAAAAACAGGTGGCTCGCACTGCATATTTGCAGCCGCCATCGGCACCTGATAACGAGCCGCTTTCGTAACACCATCCTTTATTTCGTGGTTAGACAAGCTTTGATTCAGTTTCAGGTATATAAGTTATTGCATGAATATTTACCCTCGCTAAGAATATCTTCTGCCGTATTATGCCGGTCAAAACTCCCAAAAACCTACTGGAAAGTGTTATACGATTATTTAAGCGACGATGAATTAAAATTTTACATTCAAAAAATTGCTTTTATTGTTAAATAATTACGCATTAAATTTATCAAAGGACACAGTTATTACATTCTTAAATAAGCCAACCCTGTCAACATAATCCAGATATAACAGAGCAAAAAAAACATTCAATCAAAAAATTCATGGCTCATTTTCCTGTACCAGATAAAACTGATGCGTTAATTAGCACAAATATATGAATATAATTTCAATAAATTAACATTATTTTTCTGACCGAGATAGCTTAAGCCATTTCCCTTTTCCATAAACAAGTGGCGCTCCTTTTATATAAAAAACCTCGCCTTTTTTCATAATATAAAACTGAGGTGATGGATATGCACAACCATCTAATCCCCCCAAGTAACTCAATGTGTATTCATTGTTATTTTTTTTAATATTATAATCTCCATCACATGAGATAGGAGCATGCCAAGTTGTTAACTTTATATTCGCTTTCTTTTTGTTATCCGAAATAACAATATCATATCGCATGTAAACTTGAGAGCCATCGATTAATGTTTCGCCGTAAAGCTCTAAAAAATACTTTTTATCGTACTGTACTTGAGCTGATGCATTCGGAGAAGAAAGAATACTGAAAATCATCAATAAAAAATAATAAAATAAACAACCAGCCATGTTCACCCCCATTCTAGCCTGCGCAAAATACATCATTTAACATTAACTTTCTATCATTAACAGAACCAAAAGTATATGTACAACTGAGCTCAGCGGCCATATCATCTGGGGCTGAAATTAGCATATTTTCAAAAATAACAAGTTTATTGTTTTTTATTTTAGCCTCAAATGAATAATCACCAGATTTATCATTGAAAACTTTTTTAGCGTTTTCATTCAAAACACCTCCTTTCAATAAGATGTTGTTAACAAAAATGATGAAATATTTTTTTGATGTCTCGCCATTGAAGATTAGATTTGAGTTAATCGTATCATTTTCACCAAATGAATCCGGTGGTGATTTTCCAAAATCAATAAACAATTCAGGATTTACTTTATACGAAGAAAGCCTAGAATACTGACTTACTGAAATAGTCGAGCGAGAAAAAGATTCTGTGAATTCTTTAAAGTAACTAATGTACGATGACTCACAAGCAATTGAATAAAAAGATATAAATAATAAGATTGGAATTATTTTTTTCATTTATTAATCCTAGTGAGTGTCTGAGTAGCTTGAATTAGGGCCGGAGATATTAAGCACCTTCAGTTTGTAGTCATCAGGTTTAGTATTATAACCTTTTGGTTTCATTAAACATTTAATGGATGACGCTGAATTGGCTCTAATAGATATGCAATTTGATTTGCCTTCTCGTCCTCCTCCCTGGTTTCCTCCCAAGATAAGTAATCGTCCATCCGGGCTGATACCGCAAACGAATCCAACATGGCTATAGTTCATAACAGCAATGGCACCATAAAACGGCTTATCTACAATTTCGCCGTTTTTCCAGATTCCCTGCCCCCATGAATAAGCTAAGGCGCTATGCGTAGCACAATGTGCATATTTGGTTTGCATAAAACACCAATTTACAAATGACGAACACCATGAGGTTGCGCCATCAGCGCCTCTGGCATTAGTCGTGTCATGATACTTTCTGATTTTATTATTTAATTCAGCATCAGTCTCAATTAAATTTTTATATTGATTAAATTCTGCGAATGCAATAGACATCCAATCTGGTCCATCAACTTCACGCCCTATGCAATCACACTTATTTCTATACTTTTCCCCTTCGCTAACTAATGCTCTCAACCTGGCTAACAATTCTCTTTTTTGTATTATTCCATCGTTATTTCCTTCATTGCCATTTTCTGTAGAATCTAAGCTAGCGTTCCGGTTGTAAGCACGTTCATTGGCTGACTTTGAGTATAGAACCGCATCCTCTGATTTTCCCAAACCGTCTGGACAAAAGATCGCGGTATAGACATCCTCTGGGGTTTTTATCTGTGCAAACTTTTCTTTGTTCGATGTAAAATATAATTTAACATAATCTAATTGCTCAATTTCGTCCATAAGAGCAAGCTGCAATTTAGTTAATGAAATATTGTTAACTTCATTTATTTGCTGCACTGCTATTGCTGTAAATTGAATTAACCCTACTGCATTTTTCTCAGCTATAGATTTATCTTTAATTAGCTCATCTCTTGTGAATATATGAAGCTCAATTTTAGGCCGAGGCCCTGATTTCCCAGAAACAAATATTATTTCACCATTCTTATATCGTGCTTTTCTGTACGCTACAACAGAAGATGTAAACATTCTGTTTGTCTCAACTGAGATGCACCCCATTAAGACATCTGCGTATCTTAGTTTCTCAGCCTCTCCCCACATTTCAGCACAAATTTTAACGACCTTTTTTCTAAATAAACACGCCTTCTCTGCCCCTAACCTTTGGTTTACGACCTCCCCCCAAATTAATTTTGCACAATCTTCTTCACTTTTCAGTGCGGACAAAAATGCAATCGGATGCATATGCCAGACAGGCTCACCCTTTTCAAAACCCTCCACCTTGCTCATCCATTCCATATTATCCCGCCACTGCTTCGCGTACTTCATCCTCAGGAGATCATAATCCTGAAAATAGACTTCCCATTTGTGATGGCTGCTGCCACCAAACCATTCGCTGTCGTGCTTCACGACCATCCGGGCAGCGATATTGCGGATCTCCATTTCCGGGTGATGTACCGCATAAAACAGCTCTTCTGCTGACAGTTCTCCGTCGCCATCGGTGTCTATATTGCTCACCGCTTTTTTATAGTAATCAGACACCTGCTGCTGCTGAATGCCGCGGTCTCGCCCCACCATCTCCGAAAGGCGGTTCAGCAGTGATTTCATCCACCCTTCCCGCAGGGATGCCGACATGTCAGACGTCGATCCTTCTGTCAACGCACTGAATCCGAGCGCCTGCAGGTCGTACTGATGCAACACGTCCACATCGCTTTCGCTCATCCAGTTTCCCGGGCTAATTTCATACCAGGTTTTACCCTGGTCGTCCTTCAGGGGGTTGCACTTCTCAACAGGCAGGATTTTGCCGCTATCCTTCACGATCACACAGGACATGGCCCTGAAGGTACTGGCTTCACCTGTACCGTTCTTCTGATACAACGATTTTCCGGAATGGAGCCGGATGTACTGTTTGCCCGTGGTGATTTTGCCCGGATTATCCAGAAATGCGGGCATACGTGCATCGTTACTGAGGATTTCTATGTGGGCAAAATGGCTGGTTTCCACTTTTCCCATGCCAACCGGATCGATATCTTTTGACAGAAATCCCACCGCATCCCCGGCCGCCACTTCTACTTTAGCTGCGGGTTTGACGGCTTCATTAAACATCCCCTGTTTGACAGCCTGCTGCATCCAGGCGGGCAGATGCGCATACTCCGTGTCCTCCTGCTTCATATACTCAGGGTTCAATGAAACCCAGAACGGAGCGCCTGCCAGCTCTCCCTTTTTGTTCAGCACTTTTGCCAGACCAAATGGCTGTGATTCACCGTCAAGCTCGAAAGCGGTTTGCTTTATAACGGCAACACGCGCACCTTTTTTCAGCAGCCCTCTGCCCGGTACCGGTGCTTTCTGGCCTTCCTTTTCTGCGCCACTGTACACCCGCTTTCTTAGCCCGTCCCCCCTGTCCGTGACGCGCCAGCAGTCTGCTGCCGGGAATGCCGACAGCGGGGCCAGCCCCATATACAGTGAATAAAACTCGAGCCAGGTTTTACTGTCCTGTGGATCTGGCTGACAGACAGACTTAACCAGTACAAATGTGCTGGAATACTGCAGCGTTTGTCCGTTGTACTGGCTGGTCAGGTAGTCCCTGTTCAGCCTCCAGGCGACCACTTCTCCCCCGGCCATAAACTGCAGTGGAACGGCAGTATCGACAGTTTCTGCCGTCAGGACTGAATCAGGGGCAGTCACGGTGCTGATATGAAGTCCGCCATGCCATAACAGGTTGCTGCCGGCAAGCCAGCAGCCGTGGGGTTCACCCAGCACCTGCGTCATGATTTCATCCACAGAGGTATAGTCTTTGCCCCCTTTCTTACGGGCAGGGAAACAGATTTTCATGACGGCTTTCCTTAGCGTGAATTACGCCCGGCCCCGGGCTGTGGTCTGGTTTCAAGACTGGTCTTTTCAAATACCGGGATCTCGTTCTTTATCGAGGCTGCCGCCATCGGCACCTGATAACGAGCCGCTTTCGTAATAAAGTCACCTTTAGTTCCGTGCTCAATCCCGCTTTCACTCAGCTTCAGATAAGATCCGCCTCCATTCAGCGTCAGGGTTTTCAGGGTGCTGATGGTGATTTCATCTTTACTGCTGGTTACCGTGAACTGCTGGTCGGCGCTCATCTCAAGCGTGCCGTGCTGAGCACGAACCTCAACGCTGCCATGATTAGCAATGACCTTCACCCCGGCTTTATGGGCAAACAGTCCCAGAGACTGCTCGGCACTCACCGTGACATTTTTCATTGCCCCAACATCAACATGCTGGCCTGCGGTTACCATGGTGTTTTTGGAACTGGTCAGTTGCAGGTGTTCCCCGGAAGTAAGGGCAATCCCATGAGGGGCAGAAGCCAGCACCACGGCAGACTGCAAGTCTTTCAGGCGGTTACGAAGAAGGTTGTTCTGCGCCTGAATATCACTGGTCAGGGCTTTTGCCTGTTCGGCTGCACCGTTCAGTGCCTGCATCTCACTGTTAGCCTGGGTTATCTGGCTGACGGCAGGATTCATCTCCAGCACCTGCCCCTGGCCTTTAGCCTGAGCATCAGCTGTCAGGTAAATACCGCGTGCAGCACGCAAGGCCCCAAACTCATCGGTACGCAGTTCAAAACCCGAACCGCGCTTTTCGCGTTGTGCATCAACCAGATGGCCGATGTTGAGTTGAGTCTTGCCAAACTCAGTCGCAAGCTTGATGTGCTCTTCCTGCCGCTTATCCTCCATGCGCAGTTTGTTGTTCGCGGGCGTTCGCAGGACGTTACGCGTGTTGTTATCATTAGTGACGTGATCCGGATGTTCAGAATCGTGCTGGGCATGGGCGATATATGGACGGTCAGGATCCCCCCCATCGAACATCACCGAGACTTCGGTACCGTCGAGCAGTGGCGCATGGAAGCCGTAATTGTCGCCGGCATACGGCTTCGCCATACGCAGCCACAGATAGGCATACCCCTGCTCACTGTCGCTGCGGTCAAAATCCAGTTTCGTGCGATAGCAGCCCTGATTATCCAGCCAGGCATAGGTATCGCCTTTCACCGTGCTTTCTACCCGGGCAGGTAGTGTGCCGGCAATCACCGGACGCTTATGTAGCGGTGGGCGAAAACATACGGCTTCACTGTAAGGGATCCCGCTAAAGGTCATTTTAAAGCTTTGCTTACGCGAACCACTGCTTTGTATGCCGGTGATGACGATACCGTCTTTCAGACTGGCGGGAAGTGAACCCTGCGGTTCAAGTACCTCGCCCGGTGCCAGCACCGGACTGGTTGTTTTACCCGTGACCGCCTGCTGCGCATTCAGAATACGTTCATGGCGCAGGCGAGCGTAGTACGCCCCACTCTCCGGCGTTTCAGTATCCCCCTGGTTCAGGAAAGGCTCTGCGTAGTGGTATACCTCACCGGTGGTGATACCATCCCCGGTGCTGACAGACGCAGAGCCGTCCTGCGGCACCAGTGCCTCCCGATAGTTGTAATCGCGGTTGGCTACGCTTGCTGACACCACCTGATGGCTGGTTTTAATATCCCAGACGCTGAGCTGCCCGTTATCGCTGGTGCGTGAAGGCTGAATCAGCGGCAAAGTCACACCAAACTGATAATGCTCCGGGCTGTCCTGAAAAATCACTACGTCCTGTTCGAGCCGGCCATCCATTTCAAAGCGCCAGAAGATGCCGACTTCTGCAAGCAGGCGCTGCACAAATTCTAGGTCGGTTTCGCGCCACTGGGTAATGAGTTCACGTGCCGGATAAGTCTGCGACAGACGGAATTCAAAATCTGCCCCCTCCAGCCCGTGGGAGCGCAGAATCTTCTCCACCACTTCAATAACGGACTGGTTGAGATATATTTCGCTACGCTTTGTATGTTGCAGCAGCGCAATGCGCGGCACAATCTTCAGCGAGTACCAGGTCTCATCAGCAGAAGTGGAGAGCCGCTGAAATGTCTGAACTACGCCATAAACAGTACGCACAGGCGTGGCGGGCATACCGTTATATAACGGAACCTGGAACGTGAACGACGCCGGTTTAAGCAGCATGCTGTCGCTGGCAATATCGTCTTCGCTACATGTCACTTTAACGATGTAGTACCAGGGTTCACTGAGCTTTTCTTCCGCCCTGAAATTGAAAACATCCAGAAAGTGCGGGCATTCGTGAACGTCCAGCTTATAGCGGGACATCCCCAGAATTTCGTTGATTTTTTCCTTAGCCAGGGCAATTACAGAATCACTCATCCTTTTAATCCTCTCTCCCACACTTTCTTAATTATCAATCTCTGAATAGACAAATGACTCAATTTAGATAGTTAGTCATCATTTCCAGTTAAATAGGAGATTCTTTCTTGAGTCATTTTTGTTTGACACTGGTAAATACTTACCTGTTGCTGCACATTAATTGTCGCTGACTTGCGATCTGGAATATTTCCGCATTTCGCCACTTTGTTATTAACCCAGGAAACCTGTTCTTTCTTCATTGAATTACGGACTGAGTCCGGTAATTCTTTCCATACCGCGTTTAATTCACGATCGGCGTATGCATAAGCAGACTGTGCTGAACTCAAGGAACTTTGTGAGAGAGAGCTGATAATCTGATCTTTATTTACAGCCAGTACGCTCATATTAAACATAGCAGCAGATGCATCAGTCCTGCTGAACTCGCTAAAAAGTATATCTTTATTATTATCAGCAAGTTTAGCGCTATAGGTAACACCGTTCCAGATTACGCCGCTGTTACTTACCTTTCCATATCCACCTGTGACATACTGCAAATAATTAGGCGCCTTACTTACCACATCCAGCGTTTCTTGCGGGATTGTAATTGAAATTGTCGCGCTGCAATTCAGACCATAGCTTCCCCCACCGGAGGTTGACACGTTTGTCGCTGTCACTTGCATGCTGTTCAGCATATTCTGGTAAACTGAGACTGGTTTATCGTAATTAAACTTAGCCTTGGTAATAAAATCGCTTTGTAACATACCTGAGGCGTCATTTTTTATATATTCAACTAACGCTTTTACCGCATCATCTCTGCCACACTTGAAATCGTTTGAATCAAATAAACCAGCCTGTGCCGCGCCTGAAAACATTATAATTGCAGTTAATAAAGATACTTTTCTTAACATTTTTAAATTTCCCTTTTTAGATACTGATTTAGTTTTGTAGAGTTCTTAGGGCTTACTCGAACCCAAACATCAGTTCAATCCCTTCGTCATCACTCCACCCCAACGTCAGTGAAGTCGGTTTCTGTTTTGCTGCCATATGGGTCAGTAGCTGCTGACTTAACACCGGCAGAATTTGCTGGTTCAGCAGGCTGTCGACGTTGCGCGCGCCGGTATCCGGCAGCAGGCAGGCGGCGGTCAGGGCGTCGTACAGACTCTCATCGATGCTGGTGGCCTGGCCGTAGTGGCGATGTAAGCGCTTGCTAACCTGATTCAGCTTCATCTCTACGATGGTGCGCATCGCCGCCTCCGCCAGCGGGCGGTAGATAACCGTCTGGAAGCGGGCCAGCAGCGCAGGCTGGAAGTGATCGCGCAGGATCGGGCGCAGCAGTTCGTGCAGATCGCCTTCGGTAGCGTCAGGCTGTTCCTCCAGCAGCTGCATCAGGTGGTCGCTGCCGAGGTTAGAGGTCATCAGAATAACCGTGTTGCGAAAGTCGATTTCACGCCCTTCCCCGTCGCGCATAAAGCCCCGGTCAAAGACCTGGTAGAACAGGTTCATCACGTCGCGGTGCGCTTTTTCCACCTCGTCCAATAGCACCACGCTGTAGGGGCGCTTGCGCACCGCTTCGGTCAGAATGCCGCCCTGGCCGTAGCCGACGTAGCCCGGCGGCGAGCCCTTCAGCTGGGAAACGGTATGCGGCTCCTGGTACTCCGACAGGTTGATGGTGATAAGGGATTTCTCGCCGCCGAACATAACGTCCGCCAGGGCCAGCGCGGTTTCGGTTTTACCGACCCCGCTCGGGCCCACCAGCAGGAACACCCCCTGCGGGCCGTTCTCGGAAGTGAGCCCGGTTTTGGCGGCGCGCAGGCGCCGGGCGATGGCCTCCAGCGCGACATCCTGCCCGACCACCCGTTTGCCGATTTCACTTTCCAGCATCAGCAGTTCGGTCTGCTCGTCTTTCATCAATGAGGAGAGCGGCACTCCGGTCCAGTCGGCAATCACGTTGGCAACGGTGCGCACGTCCACATCCACGCAGAGCAGCGGATCGCTCTGCTGCATGCCATTCAACTCCTGCTGCAGCGCATGGGTTTCACCCTGGCGGGAGAGATCCCGGCGGCTTTCCAGCAGCTGCTCCGTGAGGGCCAGCTCCTGACCGTACCGGGTCTCCAGCTCGGCCAGTTCGACACTGAGGCTGGTCTCTTCCTGCTCAATGGCGATCAGGCGTTCACCGTGGCTCTGATTGCCGACGGCGATATCTTCCAGCAGCGCCTGTTTCTCTATGGCAAGCGAGGTCATTTGCGAGCGGATGCGGATTAATTGTTCCGGCACGGTATCGAGACTCATGCGCACGCGGGCACTCGCGGTATCGAGCAGATCGACGGCCTTATCCGGCAGCTGGCGGCCGGTCAGATAACGCCGGGAAAGGGTGACCGCCGCGCGGACCGCATCGTCGGTGATATGCACGTTATGGTGTTCGGCGTAGCGGGATTTCAGGCCTCTGAGCATCAGGCAGGCGGTATCGTCGTCCGGCTCGTCCACTTTTACCATCTGGAAGCGGCGCTCCAGGGCGGCATCACGCTCGAAGTACTGTTTGTACTCAGACCAGGTGGTGGCGGCGATGGTACGCAGCTCGCCGCGCGCCAGCGCCGGCTTCAGCAGGTTGGCCGCATCGGCGCTGCCCGCCTGGTTGCCCGCGCCGATGATGGTGTGCGCTTCGTCGATAAACAGCAGCACCGGCACCGGCGACTGCTGCACGGCGTCGATAACGTTTTTCAGACGCTGTTCAAACTCGCCCTTCACGCCGGCCCCGGCCTGCAGCAGGCCGAGGTCGAGGGTGCGCAGAACCACAGTTTTGAGCGACTCCGGCACGTTGCCCTCGGCAATGCGCAGCGCCAGCCCTTCCACCAGCGCGGTTTTCCCCACGCCCGGCTCCCCCACCAGAATGGGGTTGTTTTTGCGACGGCGGGAGAGAATGTCCACCATCTGGCGGATTTCGGTGTCGCGGCCAAACACCGGATCGATTTTCCCCTCTTTCGCTTTGGCGGTGACGTCGAGGGTGAATTTATCCAGCGCGTTTTGCAGCCCCGGGCTTAGTTCTTCTTTTATATCCGCGCCGACCGGACGACCGACAAACTCCACCTCACCGCCGTGGCTCCGGGCCAGCTCCGCTTCCTGCTGCACGTCCGGACGTTCGTCAGACTGCGCGTCAAGCAGCGGACGCAGGCGTTCAAGCTGGCTCTGCCCCAGGGTCAGCAGCGGCCAGAGCCCGTCGCAGCGCACCAGATTCGGTTTCTCAACCAGCGCCATCAGCAGGTGAACACTGCGGATCTGCTCTTCACCCGCCAGGGAGGCCGTCAGCCAGGCCTCCTGCATCAGCGTCTGAATGCTGTCGGACAGCTGAGGGCGCTGACGTACCGAGCGCGGCTGCCTGTCGAGCCAGCCCAGCAGATCCTGCCACAGCGCATCCATATCCCACTCGTAGCGGCGCGCCAGCACCGTGAGATCGCCCTCCCCCTGCTCCAGCAGTTTCAGCAGCCAGTGTTCGGGCAGGATTGAAGCATGGGCGCGCGTCTGGCACAGGGAGGCCGCCCCTTCCATGGCGCGGGCGCAGTACGGATTCAGACGACGTAACAGGATGGCTGGATTTTCCATTTTTCTCTCTCTTATTGGCTTCCGGGCACGCTACCGCCCATCGCTGTTTCCCGTTCCGGGGACCAAAGCGCATATGGTCAGGCAGGCAGATTGTGTTTTGCTTTGCAGAGCGCCCGTTAAAGAGAGGCGCTCTGCAAAAAAAGCGGACAGAGAGACTCTGCCCGCTCGTGACTTACGCGGTGGCGCGTTCGTTCCAGGAATCGGAATGAATGATGTTGCCGTCTTTGTAGGTCCAGGTGATTTTTTCGTAACGCAGCTCGATGCACTCGAGGTGGTTGTGCTTCTCGTAAGCAGGATCCTTGATGTCGTGCATCACCGGATTGACTTTCACCACCTTCACGTTTTCGAGTTTGGTGTTGAAGTACTCAACTTCCTGGCCCGCATCGTTGATTTTGTACCACTTGAATTCCGCAGCCTTGAGGGTCTGACCGGTGGTCACCGCCTTGTACAGGTACGGGCTGGACGAGTCGATCTCCTTGGTAAACAGGAACGGAGTGTGGATACGGGTGCCGGTCAGCTTGCCGGTATTGTTGTCGGTCGGGATGTACAGGTTATGTTCCTGAGCGACCACTTCGATGCTGCCCTCGCGACCATGAACGTCGACAGACCCTTTAATGTCCGCGCCGCCGTCGTCCTTCAGCCAGAGATAAACAGGAATTGCCATGAAATTACTCTCCATTGTGTAGTGATGCGCCATCATCCTGCGATGACGCCGGGGTTTTGCCGGGTATCTGACAGGCATCCGCCTGCGGTACCAGACTGATTTCGACACGGCGGTTAAGCGCACGGCCTTCCGTGGTGTCATTGGTTGCGATCGGACGGCTTGCGCCATAGCCCTGCACCGCAAAACAGCTTTCCGGCACGTCACCGGTGTCGCGCATCCAGTTGCGTACCGCTTCGGCACGCTTCAGGGAGAGCGTCTGGTTCAGGTGTGCATTACCGGTAATATCCGTGTGGCCCGCGACCACAATCAGCCAGCCCGGCCTGGCCTTAATGCCCACCAGAGAATTGACCAGCAGTTTGGTGGAACTGGCTTTCAGCGCCGATTGGCCGGAATCGAACAGCGACATGCTGTCGAGGCGGACGATTTTCGGTACCTCTTTTGGTTGTGGCGGCGGTGGCGGAACCCAGCTATCAATAGCCTGCTGAACACTCAGCCATAAACGCTCGCCCGGATAGAGGCCCAGACCGTAGCGCTGCGGCTCGCCCTGCCGCTGCCAGCGTTCAAGCAGCAAGGCGTCCTGTTGCAGGGCATGCAGCGACTGCGCTTTTGGTACGTAGTGCGTCATCGGAATGGCGTACCAGCGCTGCAGATCGGAGGCAATCCGCCCGATCAGGGACTGGTTATGCAGCACGGACAGACCAATTGCACTAACGACACAAAGCAGAAGGAATATCACCATCCGGCGCCCGGTTTTCCCGCCCTGAAGCGGTATGGCATAGGGCGCAAGTAGCGGCAGAACTGGATCGGCAAAATGCCATACCGCCGGATAGGTCAAACTGACTGCGGGAGGTAATAGTTTCGAATGGCGGAACAACCACTGCGGCCAGATAGCCTCTGCCAGAGACGGAACGGCACCGCTGCGCATAACTACCGCAAAGGGCGTGACGGCCGGACAAAGCCTGTCCGCTTTCGTCAGTTCATCCATGACTACCTGCTTCAGCATCCTCACCGCATGAGAAAGATAGGGCAGACGAACCACGTTTTCAGGCAGAGCGCGCCACTCCTCAAGCGTCTGCGCAGGCTCTTCTGCCGGGCAAATCAGCGGCGTTTTACCCCGAATCACAATCCACGGCGTTTCTGGCCCGGAAAACTCCCCGGCCAGCACGACGGGAGGCTGATAGCCGGAAAGATCCTTCAGCTGTTTCACCTGCTGACGCAAAACCTTCAGGGAAGCACGCAGTAGCCCTTCATCCTCGTGCAAACCCGGCAGGCAGCGGAACATCACCACCAGTTGCCCGGCTATATTTGGTTCACGCGACAGCAAACGATCGGCAAATTTGCTTAACCGATCCGCTGAACCTACTTTCAGGTAGCAGCCCTGTGCCGTGGTGCGGCTTCCTCCATCCACAAAGAGATGATCGCTAACATCGCCACACACCAGCAAAACCGGTCCGGTAAAACCTGCTGGCGGATATATACCCTCATCAGCATACTGCCCGGCAGGCTGCTGGCGGCGATAGCGGCGACGCGTCAGCAGCAGCGCCACAATTAACCCCGCCAGCGTTAGCACGCCTTTAATCGGCACCGTGAAATTCAGAAATCCCCAAATCAGCCAGAGTGCGCCGGCCAGACAATCCAGCACCGGGCATGCAGCCGATAACAGTGCAGATTTACGCATCAGCGCTGCTCCGGTAGTTGCTGATGCAGAAGCTCCTGCAACCACAGGTGACCGCCTGCCCAGACCAGTGCGGTGAGCACCACCGCCAGAACGATCCAGAACCACACTGAGCGCAGAATGTTGTACCGCCGCTTACCTGTTTTCTGTACGACCAGGTCAACCCCGGCCTCCAGCGGCGGCACGCGCTCATTCAGAGCGGCAATCACCTCATCGCGCTGGGACTGGCCGACGCCGGAGAGGCCGAACTGCCCCTGGAACCCCAGCGCAAGCACGCGCTGGTAGCAGATCAGCACGGCCGGAACCGGTGACGGCTGACGCAGCACTTCCGCAATACGGTCATACAAGGCCTCACCCGCGCGCAGCGAACCAAAGTAACGGGCCTGCAACGGCGCTGCACGCCAGGCTTTGATGCCTTCGTCCAGGTCAGCATTCTGCGGCGCCTCGGTTTGAAACTCAGAGGCTGGCAAATTCGCTTGTGCATCAGCAGACGCTGGCTTACGGTTCATCACCGCTTCATCCAGCAGGGCACACTGTGCATAGGAAATATGCATAATGCTCTCGCTGTCGTAGCCGGCGCGCTCCAGCGCTTCGCGCACGCTTTCAACCTGTGCACAGCAGTTGGTATAGAGCGCATTGCCATCCGGGGCTCTGGCACCGTGACGCAGCTGCGCCACGGTGAGCCAGGTGTCCGCCATCAGGCTGTCGATATCGATATCCTTTCTCATGAGCGCAGCACCGCAAAGAGTTCAAGTTCAAGCTCGCCCAGCAGTGACGGTACGTAGAACAGGCACACGCCCTGCTCCAGCATGTCATGCGCCGCACGGCTCTCCATATCCAGCACGAAGTACTGATTTTCCAGGCGCACCGGCAGAGCCGCAGGAACACGGTTGAGAGGGATGAGTCCAATACCTTCCATTGCGACACCGGTAATCTGGCCCACATCGTCCGGGGTTCCGGCCATCGCCATTTCGGCAAATTTCTCGGCCACCTGCCAGGCAGGCAGATTTGAACGGACAGACAGATAGAAATCGGCCTCTTCGCGCAGGCGAATATCGTGCAACACCGCTTTCCAGGTCTGCTCGTCCTGGCGGGTCATATTCACGGCAACAACGCGCGACGGCAGGCTGGCTTCCAGCAGCTCGCTAATAAGTTCAAATAACGGAGGGAAGGTATTTTCCGGAACCTGATGGTCATAGCCCGGAATAGCATCCAGATCGCGATCCAGTGAAAACGTCAGCATACTGCCTGCAAGTCGCGCCAGCTCCACCCATACCTGCTCCGGATGACGGGCCGGAAAGCGTTCGAACTCCGTTAGTACGCGGGCATGCGTATTCAGCGCATTCAGCAGCCAGAATAACGAGACGTCGGCCACCGCAAAGTCCGCCATGCGATCGTTGCTTTCCCGCCGCATTGCCATCAGACGCTGGCGACGGGAACGCAGCTGACGATTCAGCAGCACCAGGCGTTCGCGTAACAGGTTGCTTGCAGAAAACATTGCCATCGGCGGCACAAAGTCCGGATCCTGACGCCAGCCACCCTGCCCGTCGCGCAACAGGCGGGCTACGGCGCAGGTCTGCCAGGCGTCGTTACTTTCGTGATCAAAGCGGAAAGCAAGGTTGAATCGGGCTACGGCCATGGGTTCTTCTTCCTGACCGAACGCATCCTGGATCGTCACCCACTCTTCGCGATAGCGCAGCGGGCGTTCGGCAGGCACGGTTTCAGTCTGGACATTGACGATGCCAGGCTGCATCACCGGAAGCGCAACCAGCAAGGTCACCCTGTCCACCCGGCCAGAATCCGGCAGATCCACCTCCCTCGGCTCCGGTGGCACATCGCTGTTTTGTGTATCTATCAGCGTGCCATCCGGCAGCCACAGCCGCAGGGCCTGCACCTGTACCCGACCAGACGCGAGAAGAGCGTCATTGAGCTCTACATGCTCAACGCCCCACGGAAAGGGGCTGGAAAGCCGGGACAGTCCGGCACGGGAAAACGCGTCCCACTCGGACTGCTGTTGAAACTGCTGAGGGGCCAGCAAGGCCCCTTCATTCCACAACGGGCGATAAATCTTCATCCCTGATTTCCCCTCGCCTTACGATTTCGCCTTCGGCATCTGGGAGACCAGCGACAGGTTGACGTCCATACCTTCGACCTGGAAGTGCGGGATCGCGTACAGCTTCACGCGGAAGAAGCCCGGGTTATCCTCGATGTCTTCCACCACCACTTTGGCATCACGCAGCGGGTGGGAGGCCTGCAGCTCGTCGCCCGGATCGGTCATTTCGGTCACCAGACTGCGCACCCAGGTGTTCAGCTCCAGTTCCAGCAGACGGCGATCCTTGGTGGTGCCGATGTTTTCGCGCTGAATCAGCTTCAGGTAGTGGGCAATGCGCGACAGCAGGAAGATATAGGGCAGACGGGCGTTGATACGGCTGTTGGCGGTGGCATCGGCGGTATCGTAGAGGGCCGGCTTCTGGGTGGAGTTCGCCGAGAAGAAGCAGGCGTAGTCGCGGTTTTTGTAGTACGACAGCGGAATGAAGCCCAGATTGGCGAACTCAAACTCGCGGGTCTCCGGGATCATCACCTCGCTCGGGATTTTCACCTGATTGCCGGTGCCGAGATCGTATAGATGGATAGGCAGGTCCTGCACGGCGCCGCCGGCCTGCGGGCCGCGGATCTGTACGCACCAGCCGTTATTGATAAAGCTGCGCACCATGTTGGCGGCAAAGGCGAAGGAGGCATTGGTCCACAGGTATTTGTTGTGATCCGGGCCCTTCACCTCTTCCACATAGTTAAAGCTGCGCACCGGCACGGTGTCCGGGCCATACGGCAGACGGCCCAGCACGCGCGGCATCACCAGGCCGATATAGCGGGAGTCGTCGGTTTCGCGGAAGGATTTCCACTTGATGTACTCGGCGCGGTCAAAGTAGTTACCAATATCTTTAATGGCCGCCACCTCTTCCATGGACTCCTTGAGGAAGAATTTCGGGCCCGACGAGCCGATAAACGGCATATGGGCCGCGGCTGAGACTTTCGAAATATTGCGCAACAGCGCGACATCCTGCGCGGAGGCATCAAACTCCCAGGCGGAAATCAGCGCGGCAATCGGCTCGCCGCCCGGCGTGTCATATTCATCAATGTAGGTGTGTTTATACAGCCCGCTCTGGATGACTTCCGGACAGTCCTCAAAGTCCTGACGCAGCTCTTCTTTCGCCATATCCAGCAGTTCAACTTTGACGTTCTGGCGAAAATCTGTCTTGTCGACCAGCGATTTCACGCCGCGCCACAGGCTCTCTACCGCCTGGAACTCATCATGGTGCATAACGGCATCAAGCTGACGGCTAATCTGGTAATCCAGCTCGGCGATATGGTGGTCAATCAACGTCTTATCGAGCTTTTCGACCTTTGAACCCGATTTTTTCAGGCACTCGAGGAACACCTGCATCCCGGCCGTTAAACGTTCGTCAGCGGTCGCATCCGACATCGCCTGCGCATCCTGCCAGATATCCAGCGCGCTCAGCTCGGAGACCGGGCTCAGGTTGATTTTTTCAAACAGGGACTTATAAACCCCACCCGCGACAGGACGTTCCAGAACAATGCTTTCGCCACCCGCAGTATTTTCATTTTGTACAGACATGAGCATTCCTTGATTAATCTGTTCTAACATGGTGAGGATTAGGGTTGTTTAGGTGCCAGAGCCGACAGTTCCGCTCTGAGCTCTGCGCTTAATGCCGGGTTCAGCAGAATTTTTTCCAGCTCTTTTCGGAAAGCCTGGTTGTCCAGCAGGTTGGCTTTTAAATCACGCAGTAAATTGCGCATTGAGAGCATGGCTTTTAACTGGGGTATTTGCCGGGAGACCTGCTCCGGAGAAAAGTCTTTCATGCTCTGGAACGTCAGGCTGATGTTCTCTTCGCTACCGTCGCCCGCCAGGGTATTTTTTACGGTAAGGTTAACTTTTGGAGCATATTCGGAAAGCACCGCGTCAAAGTTGTTTTTATTCACATTAACTTTTTTGCGCTCTGATATTGGCGAAACCTCCTGCCCATTGCTGAAATCCCCCGCAACCAATAATTTCAGGGGCAGCTCGGTTTTCTTGCTTGCGCCACCCGTATGCAGATCGAGCTTTAGATTAATACGCGCCTTTGGTACTTCATTCTGGAAACTGTCAGCCATCTCATCATCCCTCGTTTTATCGCTATGGATACTTTTCACACTACATTTCCTGGTACGCGATAATAGAATAATGATCGCCATAAGATCAAATATACAGATCTTTAAACCGAGATAAGAAAATCCTTAAGAATTTTCCACTGGATTTAAATTGCAGGCAAAGCCAGCGCAGCGGTAAAACCCACCATTACCACGCAGGTAAAAGAAGATTTATGCCGAAAAGCGTGAATAATACGGAGCATTATTAACAAACTGATCTGATATTGACCTAAATCAATATTAAAATTAAAAACACTATTCCCTTCAGAAACTGGATATAAATCCTGAACAATCCCGGGAGGAAATAATAAAAAAGATGAATACGGGGAAGAAGAAGCGGCGGGCCACTTTTCCACCCGACAGGAAATGCGGCAAAGGCGGGGCTTGAAAATTAAGAAATTTCCCTTTTCGCCTTTTTCGTCGGAATTAACCAGGAATTATCTTTCTCGGGAAATATATCGATGCTGAATATAATCGGAAGAGAGGAATAAAAGTTTATGTCGAGGCTTATTCCATGTCTGGAGCGCGAAACCGCGGGTAGTGGGTGAAGGCGCGCATTCCGACGCCGGCAGGCGTAATCGCCGATGGCTTATTCCTGCGCGGCGGGCCCGCGGTTAAACGCCCGCCGCGCAACTCCTGATTCAGACCTGCTTTTTAAAAAATACCTTTCTGTCGGATCTGCTTCATTTTTTGCGCCGGGGCGCCAAGCGTCTCCAGATCCACCTCTTCGGCCTGGGTACCCCTGCCGCTTTCGGCGACGGGCGCGGCGGCGCGGCCAGTCATTTTTAGCTGCTGTAGCAGCAGGTTTTGTTGCTCCAGCAGCGTTTTTAGCTGAGCGACCTCCCCGCGCAGCTGGCTTAACGCCTCGCGCGAGGCGTCATCCGGCCCGGCGGACTGACGCTGAAGCGCATCCGACATCAGGGCGCGCATCTGGCGCAGCTGCTGCTTGCTGAAATCGCCGGCAGGCGCGGGCGGCTCGGCTACCGGGGCGCCCGCGGGCGCTGCGCTCTGCGCCAGCAGCCCGGCGCTTGCCAGCTCGCCGCACAGCCCGTCGAGCGTCAGGGTATCGCGCCCGAGGGACTCCGCCACGTGGCTGCACAGCTGGGGGTTGAGCAGCTGGAGCTGTAGCCCGGCGAGGTAGACATTGCGATGAAAACGGCGCATTTCCATGCTGGCATCGCCCGGGCTGGCGTCCGACTGGCTCAGCGCCTGATGCCACTTCTTCAGTTGCAGCATCGCGCGCAGGTCCGCGCGCGAATGTTCTGGCGACAAATGCAGCGAGAGATTAACGCGGCGTATGTGCCTGTTACTCATCGTCGCCCACCTCGGCCATCTGCGGCGCGGCTATCGTCTCAACCCCGGCGTCAGCGTGGTACAGACAGATCTCGCGGGAGAGCGCGCTTTGCGGGCTATCAATAGTAATAACCCGATCGCCGAGGGTGGCGTAGGCTTCACGCACCGCCCCTTCTATCAGGTGCGCACCGCCGCCCACCAGATAGACGCGGTTCGGGTTCTTGGCGAACTTCTTGGCCTCGTAGGCCACCTGGTCGCCCAGCTCCTGGATCTTGATCGCCACCCGCTCCAGGATCTCATCGATGCGCGACTCGTCGTTAATCACGCTTTTTACGAACTCCGGATCGTGGCGGCGCTTGATAAGCTCGTTGGCCACCAGGTAGCTGGAGTCGCTGTCGGCCGCCGCCAGCAGCTTGCGGGTGGCGTCGGTGACCATCGCCACGCCGATTTCGTTGTTGCCGTAAATCGCCGAGACATCGTCAAACTCCCCTACCACCACCCCCATATCCAGGGTGGTGCCGCCGCAGTCGATCACCAGCGATTTGGTGAACTCGGTAACGTTAGAGTTGAGCAGGTGCGACAGCGCGGCGGGCAGGCTCTCCGGCATCACCTGCACGTCGACAATGCGGAACAGCTCGCCTTTATTGAGGGAAATGTCGCGCATCAGGTTGCGGCGCTTGGCTTCGATGCGGGCTTCGTTGCGCTGGCAGTCGTCCGGATTGTAGTACTGGGTGATTGGCAGGGTGACGATGATCTCCACCTCGCACGGGGTGATGCCGGTCAACAGCAGGGCATGATGAACCGCCAGCAGGTTCAGATCGTCATACTGATAGTCGATATGGGTAGTGGATAACGCTTTATCGGAGGTCGCATCGTAGGTGTATTTAGTGGTGCCGATGGTGTAGTTGTATACCGACTGCCCGCGCAGCAGCGCTGCGCTTTTCCAGTCTTTGCGAAAAGAGTTCGGCGAGACCACGGTTTTCAGCGTCCCGTTCTCAATCCAGCTGATTTTTACATTGGTGGAGCCATCGTCGATGGCGAACTTCATACGAGTCATGGTCACTCTCTCAATTCAGAAGATGTTATTCGGCGTTACCGCGCCCTACAGAACGCGGCGGGCGCCAAGGTAGTGCGCCTGCCAGAAGTCGTCGGACAGCTGGCTGATACGGATAGTGAGCCCGGTTCGCGGCGCCTCGATAAAGCGCCCGTCGCCGAGGTAAACGCCCACGTGGTCGGCGCCGGGTCGTTGATTAATATTGAAAAAGACCAGATCGCCGGTTTGCAGCCTGTCCTGGCGCACGGCTTTCAGGCCGTTGTCCTGAAACATCCCGTTGGCGGTACGCGGCAGCTTGCGGTCCAGCACGTGGTTAAAGGCGTAAAACACCAGCCCGCTGCAGTCGAAGCCGTCGCTGGGGCTGGTGCCGCCCCACAGATAAGGCTTGCCGAGCTGGCTCTCCAGACGGTGCAGCACGGTGCGCAGGCGCACTCCCGCCTTCGGCGAGCGGCGGCTTGCCCGCGCGTTATCGTCCTGCACCTCATCCCACAGCGCCTGCGATCCGCCCAGCCGGCCCGGCGTCCAGCGGGCGTGCAGCGCCAGCATCTCGCGGTTTTTTGCCCGTTCGGCCAGCTTCTGCGCCAGCTCGCGGCGCTTCTGCTCCGGCGTCAGGGGCACGGTGGCCGTGCGCTTTTTGGCCTTCGCCATCAGCCGCTCGCGGTTCAGCCTGCGCTTTTGCCCTTCGCTGTCGCTCTTAGACTCCGGCGCTTTTACCGGCTGGGGTTTGGCGCTGGCGTAGCCCACCGGCATCAGCAGCATCAGGATAAAAAGAAGAGAAGGTTTCACGGCAGTCGTCAGATTACTGGCCCTTCGTCAGCCTGTCGGTCAGGGGCTTAATCACCTTCTCACCGTGCTGGCCGAAGAACTGATAGAGCGAGTCGCTCGCCGAGTGCGTCAGCACCATAATTTCGATACGCCGGTTGGCCGAGCTGAGCGGGTGCGCCGGATCCAGCAGCATCTGATCCGCCATCCCGCTCACCTGCAGGACTTTGCCCGGCTCAAGGCCGTTGCTGGTCAACACCGTTCGCGCCTGCATGGCGCGCTCGCCGGAAAGGTTCCAGTTGTTGTACAGCACCTGGTCGCGAAAACGGGTGGCGTCGGTGTGCCCGGTGATGATGATCTTGTTATCGATCTTGTTCAGCTCCGGCGCAAATTCCGTCAGCAGTCGCTTAAAGAACGGCGTCAGGATGGCGCTGCTGCGCTGGAACATCTCCCGCTTCTGGTCATCGGCGATCAGAATGCGCAGCCCCTGGGGGACAATTTCAATCTTCAGGTTGGCCTGGGCATCATAGGCCGAGGTGATCTTCATGATGATGCGCGCCAGATCTTCTATTTCGTTTTTAGAGCGGGTATGCACATCTTCAAGGCTCTGCGCAGGCTTCATCTGCTGCGCCAGCGCGGCGTCTTTTGCCGCCTGCTCTTTCAGCGCCTCTTTGTTTTTTGCCTGCCGCGAACCGATCAGGGTCGGCTGCCCGCCGCTGCCCTCTTTCTGGGTGACGGGGGAGATGGCGTTGCCTTCAAATATCGATTCGCCGTTTAACAGCGAAACGATCTCTTTTCGCTCCTCTTCGGTTACCGCGCCCATAATCCACAGCACCATAAACAGCGCCATCATTGCCAGGGTAAAGTCGGCAAAGGCCACCTTCCACGCGCCGCCGTGAAAGGTGTCATGGCTCTTGCGCGAGGAGCGTTTGATGATGGTGGTATGCTCTTTTTTACGGCCACGCATCAGGCTTCACCGGCCATCTGGTCAACCCAGCCATCGAGGGTGGCGAAGGTAGGCTTGGTATCCATCGGCAGCATTTTGCGCCCCGCGTCCACCGCCAGCAGCGTTGGCTTGCCGGCGACGTGGTTAACCAGCACCGTACGCACGCACTCCAGTACCGCCAGCTGCTTTTTGGTGCGCTGCTCCATGGCGTTGGCCACCGGATCCATCAAGCAGTAACAGAAGAAGACCCCGAGGAAGGTGCCCACCAGCGCGGCGGCAACCTTCACGCCGATCACCGCGATGGAGCCGTCGATCGACTGCATGGTGATGATGATCCCCAGCACCGCCGCGCAGATGCCGAAGCCCGGCATCGCCTCCGCCGTACGCTGTAAGGAGCGGGAGGGCTGCAGCAGGTTCTCCTCCATCGCCACCAGCTCCTGCTCGAGGATCCCTTCCAGCTCGTGCTCGTTGATCTTGCCCATCGCCATCAGGCGGAAGTTGTCCGAGATAAACATCACCAGCGCTTTATCGCGCAACATCAGCGGATATTTCTGGAACAGCGGGCTGTTTTCCGGCGCTTCGATGTGCTCATCCAGCACCTTCAGGCCGCCGTCCTGCACCAGCTCCAGCAGTTCGTACAGCAGCATTAAAAGCTGGCGCTGATATTCGTTGGTGTATTCGTTTTTACGGATGATGCCGCGGAACTGGCGATACATTTCCGCCAGCACCGCGCGCGGGTTGGCAAGGACCATCGCCCCTAAGCCGGCGCCGAGGATGATGATAATCTCCCCCGGCTGCCAGAACGATGCGAGGTGCCCGCCGGACATAATAAAGCCGCCGACCACACACCCCATGATGATTACGATACCGAGTAATTTCTGCATAAACCTTTCACTTCTGGAAAAAAGACTGAATTTTTTGGGCGATTTTTCTGTTGAGCTGGCACACCCTGGCCTCGGTTAAATCGAGGACCAGCGCAATCTCTTTCAGGCTCATCTCGTGCTGGTAATAGAGCGTCAGGATCAGCTGTTCGCGTTCGTCCAGCGCGGCGAGCGCGCTTCGCAGCGTCCGGCTGACGACGATTTCGTCCTCCAGCGGTCGGCTGTCCAGCGCGCCGGCGTGACCGTCATTGCCTAACAGCTCATCCAGGCTCTCTATCGTTTTGGCGCAATCCAGCAACAGATACTCCTGATACTCTTCCGCCGTAATCGCCAGATGACGGCTGAGATCTTCAAAGCTGGGCACCCGCCCGAGCTGGCGCGCAATGTCGCGGATACTGTCGTTAAGCTTGTGGGTCTTTTGCCGCAGCCGGCGCGGCCGCCAGTCCAGCAGGCGCAGCTCGTCGAGCACCGCGCCGCGAATACGCTGGACGGCATAGGCGGCGAACTGCTCGTCGGGATGGCCGTAGCGGCGCAGCGAGGTCAGCAGCCCCATCAGGGCGATCTGCTCCATATCTTCCCTGTCGATAACGCTGCTGGTCTGATAAGCAAGCTGCTTGACCACCCGCTTCACCAGCGGCAAATACTGGCTGAGATAGCGCGCTTCATCCGCGGGCGTCAGGGCGTCGTTCGCCATAAAATCCATCATTTGCATTGCGGCGTATCTGTCACTGGAAGACCATTTTGCTGATGATGATGTCGTCGAACGGCACCTCCATCTTCAGGCTGCTAAAGCGTTGCGCGTAGGCGGCCATCAGCTTGTTATGCAGCTCGCCCACGCTCATGGCGCGCACGTGCTCATAGTCGAGATCCGAGAGCAGGCTGACCGTTGCGCCGCGCACCGCCGGGATCATCTCCTGCGCCAGGCGGGTATTGTCCGGGCCGTTGGTGGTCATGTTGAGCTCCAGCAGCAGGTAGCGCTCCGTCTCTCCTTTGCTCTTGAGGGTGATCACCACGTTTTTAATTTCGACAAACTCCACCGGGTCCCTGGAGGAGGAGCTAAAGATGCCGGATAAGAAACTGCCGCCTTTTGCCTCATTTGCACGAAGTAAGTGAGTACCAACTACCGTCATACCTGCCGTCAGCATTGCGGTGACCAGGGCGATAAGCAGACCAAAAATGAGTGTTTTTTTGTTCATAATCTTCTTTGTATTAAACCGTCAGTAGTACCGAGCCATCTTCGCGGCGATCGCGGGTCGCGGAGGTATCGTCCGCAAAGGTTGCCCCGGCCTGAATAGCGTTCTCTTCCCAGGTGAAGCGCGGTTCCCGTCCCCGCTGCTGCCCGCCGGACTGGGAGGAGATCTGCACGTTGACCTGAACGAAGTTCTGCTCCGTCAGGCTCTGGCGCAGATCGTTGCTGGTCTGCTGCAGGGCGCGGTATACCTCGGCGTGGCTGGCGTTGATCTGCACCTGCACCCGTCCGTTATCGACCTGCATGGCGATATCGATTTTGCCCATCTCCGGCGGATCGAGGCGGATGGTGGCGTGCTGGATCTGCTCTTTCACCTGCACCTGCAGGCGGTCGCCCAGCGCGCGGTGCAGCTGTTCGCTCCAGCGGGAGGGTTCCGCATCCATCTTCAGGGTGGATGCCGGTGTGGAAGGATCTGCGGGGGTGCTGACGGCGGCAGAGGCGCTCTCTGGCGTCTGCGGCGTTACCGGCGCGACCGGCGTCATCGCGGCCATCAGGGTTGTCGGCACCGGCTGCGCGCCTGGCTGTGCGCCGGTGGCCGGTTCCATCGCTACCGGCGCCGCTGCCGGGGATGGCGCAGGCGTCCGCAGCCCCTGCGGCTGCTGCGGCTGGGCCATAGCCAGGATCTGCGGTTGAGCCGCCGCTAACGGCTGGATCGCGGCCGGCAGCGCCTCGTCGCCGGTCAGCGGCATCGGCATCGGTATTGCCATCGCCATCGGCTCCGGCGGCGGCGTCTGGCTGGTCATCAGCAGGGTTTCCAGCAGTTTTTGCTGCGCATCCTCTTTCAGCACCTTCTCGCCCGATCCCTGCGTGTCGGCAGCGCTATCCTCGTCATCCAGCGAAAGCGGCAGCGCGCTGCCGGTGGGATCGCGCAGGGGTTTGACGCCCTGGCCGACCATCAGCGACTCCAGCATGTCCAGCAGCGTCTCGCTAAAGGCGGCGGGCGTCTGCGCCGTATCCGCCGCGTCAGGCTGGGTGGTAACAGGTTCGGCCTGCACCAGCAGGCCGGATCCGTTAACCATCTGCGCAAAGTTGAGCATATCCATTAGCGCATCCCTTCATCCATAAACAGGGCGTAGGCCGTCGCCCCCTCGCGGTTGCGCACCGCGAGCTCCATTTTCTCGGCCAGCAGATCGCTCTGCCCCTGGCAGTAATCCCGCGCCTGGCGATGGACCTTCTTAAGCGCCTCCAGCGCCTCGCGCTCGTCCGGGGTCAGGGTTTTGGCCTTAATCGCGCCCAGCAGCTCGGCAATGCTGGCATCCACCTGCATCACCGCCGGCCAGTTGTGATCTTCCGCCGCCTGGCGTAAGGCGCGGGTTAACACCTGCATGGCGTGGCACGTACTCATGCGCCCTGGCCCATCCGCTGCCAGCCGTCCTGAATATTGCCGAGGATGGTTTCCACCTCTTCGATATGCTCAACGGAGAGCGTGTGGCTGGCGTCGTACAGGCGATAGACGCAGTAGTCGTACAGGTTTGCCAGGCTTAGCGCCAGCTCACCGCCCTTTTCAAAGTCCAGCGAGCTGGTGAGGGCGTTGAGAATATCGATGCACTTGTTGATGCTTTGCGCCTTGCGCTCGTAGCGGCGCGAGGCGATATGGCTCTTAATGCGCACCAGCTCATCCATCAGGCCGTTGAACAGCATCAGCACCAGCTGGTGCGGGTTGGCCGCCGCCGCCTGGATCGCCAGATCGGATTGTTGATAGAGGCCGAAGCCCTCCTGCTCATTAGCGTACATAGAAGGTCAGTTCCCTTAGCTAAACATACTCATGGTGTTGTTCATCTGCGTCATGATTTTCTGCAGCTGCGTAAACTGCTTGAGATAGCGGTTGTAGGCAGTGTCATAGCGCGTATTCATCTTTTCGGTTTTGGTGTCGATGTCGGTTTGCTGGCGATCGAGGGTTTCCTGACGCCCTTTCAGCAGGCCGCTGCTGGTGCTGAGGTACTTATCCAGCGACTTATCCATCGCCTTGATCATGCCGTCGTTGCCGTTGAAGAACTGCGCCACCGTCTGCGGGTCGTTTTTGAGCTGCTTTTCCAGCACGTCCGAGTCGAGGCTCAGCTTGCCGTCCTTGTCCGCCGCGATGCCAAACTTGCTCATATTCTGATCGCCAAAGGTGTTACGCAGAATGTTGCCCAGCTCGCTGGTGAGCGAAGAGATGCTGGCATCCCCGGCAAAGGCGCCGCGCGAGTCGGTGCTGCTGCCGCTTGCCGTCAGGCCGTTAATGGTGTCGCGCAGGGTGTTGTAGGCATCAAGAAATGCCTGAATCTGGTTTTTTGTTTCACCGGTGTCGGTATCAATGGAGATCACCAGCGGCTTATCTTTCTCGGTGGTGCCGGTGAGCTTGATGGAGACGCCGTCCACCAGATCGTCCAGGGTGTTGGAGCTGCTGGAGTACTCTTTATCGGAGTCGCCCAGCGTAAAGCGCGCGTCTTTGCCCGCGGTGATGATCTCTTCGTTAGCGAAGATGTCCTGCCCGCTGGTCATGCCGCTGGTATCCATCTCGATGTTGTACTTTGAGCCGCTCTGGTCGCTGTTGAGGATCAGCGAGACTTTGCCGTCGATACGCATTAACGAGGCGGTAATACCGTTCTGACCGCTGGCATCCGTTGAGGAGGTGGCATCGTCGGCGCTCGGGAAGTCGGTTTTATTGATCGCATCGGCGAAATCCGCCAGGGAGTCGAGCCCGTCCATCTCAATCTCAATGCTTTCGCCGTTGAGATTGATTTTCAGCGTACCGCTGGCGTTTTTGATGGCCTCGTCGTCCAGCCCCTCAAACCCTTTCTGCTGGGCGCTGGCCAACTGGGTGACGTTCAGGCTGTAGGTCCCCTTACGGGCAGAGGCGCTGGCGGTGATGGTGGCGATCCCCTCCTGGTTCATGGTCGCCAGGTTTTTAAGCACGCTGGCGCTGGAGGTGTTCAGGGCCTTGATTGCGCTGCGGAAGGTGGTCAGCGAGGTGCGCAGCGAGGCGAGCGCTTTGGTCTGGGCTTCCAGCGTCTTTTTCTGCGTGGTAATCGAGTTTTGCAGGGCAAGGATATCGAGGCTCGCCAGCTGTGATGCCGTAGTTGATGGATCAAAATCAGACATAAAAGATTCTCCGGGCACGCTCGCCTAAAAAGTTCCTGATACCTTTAGCAACAAGCGTGCCAACTTTTTAGTTGTTGATAATCAATAGATTAAGATGGAACAGGAAAGGATTTTTCCGCTTTTCCGGCAGGGGGAAAGATGGCGCCGGATACAAAAACACCGCCGTTAAGCGGTGTTTTTTCCTGCGGTACTACCGGGTGGATTAGCCCAGCAGTGAGGTCACCATGCCGGACATGCTGTTGGAGGTCTTCAGCATGGACATGCTGGTTTGCGCCAGCAGCTGGTTGCGGGTCATGGTTGAGGCTTCGGTGGCGTAGTCGGCGTCGCGGATGTTGCCCAGCGCCAGATCGGTATTGTCTTTCATGTTCGCCAGGTTAGCGGCGGTGTGGCTCAGACGGTTAATGCTTGCACCCATTTTGGAGCGTACCGCGCCCACTTCATCCAGGGTACCTTCCAGCGCCGTCATCAGCTCTTTCGCACCGGATGCGGAGGTGATGTTCAGACCGCTGGCGCCAGTAACCTGAGCCTGAATTTTGGTGAACTGGCCGCTGGCGTTGGTCAGACCGCCGGCGGCGCCTGAAAGCTCTTTAGAGAGATCGACCTTCATGGTTTCATCGGTAGAAGAACCGATCTGGAAGCTCAGGGCGTTAGCGAACTTACCGGATGCGCCAAACAGCTTGTCGCCCGCGTAAGAGGTGTTGTTCATGATGTTGCCCAGCTCGGCGTTCAGGTCGTTCAGCTCGGAGTTGATCGCATCGCGGTCTTTCTGGGTGTTGGTGTCGTTCGCCGCCTGGGTTGCGAGGTCTTTCATGCGGTACATGATGTTGCTCACTTCGTCGAACGCGCCTTCTGCGGTCTGCAGCAGGGCGGTGGCATCGGAGATGTTGCGCTGCGCAACGGACATGCCGTTGGTCTGGCCCTGCAGACGGGTAGCGATCTGCAGGCCTGCCGCATCGTCGGCTGCGGAGTTGATGCGCTTACCGGTGCCCAGACGCTCCATAGCGGTGGAGAGCAGGTTGTTGGATTTGTTCATCGCATTGGTGGATGCCATGGAAGATGCGTTGGTAAAGATAGAAAGAGACATAGTGGTTCCTTTTTTGTCCTGGTGATTCAGCTTGTGTAATGAGTAAAGACGACACGGCAGAAACAAAAATTAAATCGCCCTGCGTCAAACGGCGATTAATTAACCACTATAAATATGCAAATCATTTAAATTCAATGATTTATAAAAAATAAAAAATAAATAATAGTGCTTATTTCCAGCCCTTTCGCGCGTCTTACGCGCATATTTTCCACAGGCATATAAATGCTGACGATTTTTTACATGCGTACACTTTTATTGAAGCGTAGTTTTCTAATAACACTATTGCTAATTTATTCCAGAAAAACGAAGACCTGATAAAAAGGAAATATAAAGCGACGCAAAGCCAGGGGAAATTAAATGGCGCAGAGCATTTTTTTTAAATACGTATGAAAATAACAGCCATTCTTAAATAGATCACATTAATAACACCATCAGTTCACCGCCAGATCACGACATTAACATAAGAATTATTTAACTATCACTCTTAACCTTTGAGAAAAATAGCCTCTACTTCAAACCTGGTATAACGGGAAACCCGGTTGCGCATCACACTTTAATGGCGTAAAAAGAGCGCAGGAAAAGATCCCTCTGTTTGTTGAGGTTGTTTACAGACCAAAATAACGCCGCCGCGGCTTATATTTCACACCTCACCATGAGCTTTATCGTCCTCTTTATTTACGCTCTGCAGGTATGCAGCATTCATTAAGAATACTAAATGGAGTTAACCGGCATTAATAGTGGGTAACCCTGCTGCTGAGATGGTCAAAACCATAATACACACATGAATAAATGCTATCGTTCCGTAAATAACTGGCTGATTGATGTGCCATCGGGCTCGATTCTCCATTTAACCACCGGAGAGCGAAAACGCCTGGGCGAATATCAGCTCAAACTGCTTGATATCCTGGCCCAGGGTGCCGGCAATATCTTTACACGCGAAGAGCTGACCAATCTGGTCTGGGAACGCCGTGTTATTGGCAATAACAGCCTGCCTAACGCCATTCACGCGCTGCGTACCGCCCTGGAAGACGACGGTAAAACCCAGCGCATCATCAAAACCATCCCGCGCAAAGGCTATCTACTGGAAGCCGACTACTGCTGCGTGGTGGAAAAAGATGAAGACGAGGTCAACGAGGCGCATGAAGAGGCTCCGGCCGATGAGCCGCCGCTCCCTCTTCCAGGCGAAGCGGCGCACGACCGGCCGCCGGAGCCGATCGGTGAGGATGCCGCACCGGTCAGCGCCCCTGCCCCCATCGCTGTGGCCCAACGCCGCCCCCGCAGCCTGTTGACGTTTCTGATGGTGGCGCTGCTCAGCGCCCTGGTGACGGCGAGCGTCTGCTGGTATCTGTTTGACGGCAGTCGGGACAGGCTGGCCGCCCATGAAATTCAGTCGGGCGTGTACAGTAATATTCGCATTTACGCTATCGAAACCACCGGCGAGCCGGCCTATATGTCCGCCAACCTCTACAGCAAGCTGAAAGATCTGCTCTACGGGCTCGACCAGCTGCTCAGGCTGCAGTCCGCGACCATGAACATCTACTTTTATAGCAATAATTCGTCCTTGAGCTACAGCTTTATGCTCTCCAACCCCTGCGACAAAAAGCAGCTGGCGATGACCATTTACCACTGGCGTACCGACACGGTACAGCTCAACAACCTTATCCTGCGCGAAACGAGGAGAAAGCTTAATGAACTGGCGACCTGCAAAGCGAAGTAAACTGACTATCGTTCTGGCGCTGGTCGTGGCTGCCGTGAGCGCCTCGGTATACTTCCTGCAACCGACTCCTCCCATGCTGCGGGATAACAATGTGGAAGGGGGTTTTCAGATGGGCTTTTACGATGTGATGTCGCAGAAAAAAGAGATTTACGATATCAGCCTGAAAAGCACCCGTGGCGTGATGATGGCAAACATCACCAGCCCGGACGACAACCGCTTTGTGCTGAAGGGGAAATTTACCCCCCGGGAGAAAAAGCGCGGGAAGATTTATTTTAATCTGTCGCCAATCTTTTACGGCTCTGAAAAGAAAGGGCTGATGATTGATGGCCTGGTCGATCAGCTGATGTATTCCAACTACTGGATGGAGCCTGTCTACCTGGATAACCAGTCGCTGGTGGTAGGGCAAAACGGCACCATATTTGTCTATCCCGTGCAGAACTAGCCTGTGCCCGCTGCCGGGCACGCAGCTCCCCCTACCCCAGCAGGTTTTTTACCGTCGCCAGCCTGACGTTGGCCTGGGCGCCCAGCGCCTGCGACAGGGCGCTAAAGCCCCGGCTGCCGGCCAGCGCCTCACCCAGCGCCCGGGAGGTTTCCTGCGCCTGGCGGGGGGTAAATACCGTCTCCATATCGCTGATGCGCGCGCTTACGCGATCCTGCTGCTGGCGCAGCCGGCTGCGCTGGGTGGTGATATGTTCAAGGGCCGCGTGCAGCTTCGTCTGCCCCTCCCGCTCCCAGCGGGAGGTTAAGGCCTGCACCTCCTCGCTGCTGGCGCTCTCCGCCTGCGGGGCCAGCAGGGTAAAGGCGTCAGCCGGAAAATGGCGGCCTTCGCCGCGCACGGTAAGCTGCTGGCTGACCCGCTCCCAGCGATCCTCCCCCACGCTGAACTTTAGCTGACCATTGCTCGCCTGGGTGGCGTGAATACCTAACCGCCCCAGCCCGACGTTGAGCCGGGTCAGGGTCTGGCGCGGCGTGGCCTCCTCGGGCAGCGCAATGGCCACCATTTCCCGCTGGCGGCCGCCGAGGGAAAAGACCAGGGTTTCACCGTCCGGCTGGTGCAATAATTTCTCGCAGCCCGGCAGGGTAAAACTGACCGCCGTTTTCTGCTCCAGCGAGGCCGACAGGTGGCGATCGACGGTGCCGCCCGAGAGCTGGCTGCGGCGCGCAAGGTGCTTTTGCAGCGCGCTGGCGTGGACGCTCAGGTCGTCCCCGCGCGCCGCGGACTGGCGCAGCTGTAACAGCTGCGTTTCGGTCTTTGCCAGATAGCTGTCCGCCTGCTGAACGGCGGTAAGCTGCTGGTTAAGCTGCACGTTATAGCGCATCGGGCGGCGGGAGAGCAGCGCCGACTCCGGGAAGCTGTTCCGGCTGGTGGTCTGCGGGGCGCTTGCGCGGGTAACGCTTTGCGGGGCGTCAATGGTGCCGCGCCCGGCGGTTGCCGGGGCGGAGGTCGTCAGGGACGCCGTTTTTAAACTAACCTGCATAATCTCTTACAACATACTGAAAAGGTTGAGCTGGCTGACCATGCTGTAGGCCTTATTGCTGATCTGAATCGAGGTCATATAGAGCTGCAGATTCATGGTGGTGGTGGCCGAGTCGGCGGCATTCAGATCGCTTTCAACCTCCGCGTTCGACAGGCTGACGTCCGTATGGGCGTTATCGATCAGGGTCAGGCGGTTCTGCCGCCCGCCGAGGTCGGTAAACAGCGCCCCCAGGCTGTCGCTGGTGTTCTGGGTGATGTCGATAACCGCCGTCAGCTCATCCTTATAATCGGCAAAGTTAGCGTCGGGATCCTGCATCTTTTCGCTCAGCGCTTTCAGCCTGTTCAGCATCTCCAGATCGTTACCGGCACCGGAGAAGGCGTGCGCAATATGGGTGTTTTCGGTAATGGAGACGCCGTTTGCCACCGTGGTTTCGCGGGAGTCTTCGTTACCGCCATATACGTACTGGCCGTCGACCAGTTCAACCGTTTTGCTGTTGGTCATGGTGCCGGAAAAGAGGTAGCTGCCGTTCTCGTTTTTGCTGTTCATGGTCGCCACCAGCGAATCCAGCATCGAGCCCAGCTCCTCGCCGTAGCTCGCCAGATCTTTCTGGCTCAGCGAGCTGTTGTTCGCCAGCTTGAGCTTATCGCTCACCGAGAGCACCTGGTCGCTGAGGGCCTTAATATGAGACTCCTGCACCGACAGCGCGCCGCTCAGGCTGGTGATATTGCTCTGATACTGCTTAATAGCCGACTGCTCGCGGCTAAGCTGCACCAGGCGGCTGGCGGTAACAGGATCGTCCGACGGCACGTTAACGCGCTTTTGCGTCGAAAGTTGTTCCATCAGCTTGCCAATCCGGGTGCTATTGGTGCCCATCTGCGCCAGCATGGCGTTATAGTGGTAAAGGCCGCTTACTCGCATACTTTAAATCCCGTCGTTGCGCTTAAAACATACTTAGCAGATCGCTAAAGATCTGGTTACCGGTGGAAATGACCTTCATGCTCGCCTGGTAGGCCTGCATGTAGGTTTGCAGCGCCATCGCCTCTTCGTCCTGATCGACCGCGCTCAGGCTATCGCGCTGGGTTTGCGCCTGCTCGCTTACCGCGGTGGCCGCATCCATCTCCGTCTTGCTCTGTTTGCTGGCGATACCGATGGTCGAAATAATGGCCGCCGCCCCTTCGCTCAGGCTCATGTTGCCCATGCCGGGGATGTCGGTTTTCTGGTTTTTCAGCTCCAGCAGGGCGTTCAGGTTGTCGCCGTTACCCGGCGCGTTCGGATCTTTTGATAACGCCAGCTCGTCGGGCGCCAGGTCGTTGACCTGCAGGATGCCCGCCGGATTTGAGGCGTCGAAGGTGAAGAGCGGTTTGCCCTCGTTACCGTTCAGATCGTAGCCTTCTGCCAGCTGGTTATTGAACAGATCCGCTACCGCCTGCGCCATCCCCTGCACCGAGTCGCTCATCTGCTTCAGGGTGCCGGTTTCGTAGTCGTAGAGCGCCCCCAGCTGGCCGCCGGTGGAGGGGTTAAGGGAAAACTCGCTGGTCGAAAACTTCAGGCTGAGGGTCGGATTGCCATCCCCGTCCGTTCCGGCGCTAAGCTGCCCGGCGGTTTTTCCGCTCACCAGCGGCTGGCCGTTACTTAACGAAACGGTATAACCGCCGCTGTCTTCGGTGACCTTCACCTCGGTCATTGAGCTCAGGGTTTTCACCAGCTCGTCGCGCTGATCGCGCAGCACGCTGCTGTTGCCGCCGGTGGAGTCCATCTCCACGATCTTCTTGTTGTAGTCGGCAATGTTGCTGCTGATGGTGTTGATCTGATCGACCATCGCATTACGCTGGGTGTTGATGGACGTTTTCTGACTGGTAATAAAGTCGTTCATGCTGTTGAAGCGGGTGGAGAGCGTTTTGGCCTGGTTCAACAGCTGCTGGCGCAGCGCCTGGGATTCCGGCTTCTGCGTCAGGGCGCTCAGGGCGCTGACGAAGTCGTCCAGCCCCGCCCCGAGGCTGGTAGAGTCGGTGCCAATCACCTTCTCCAGCGAGCTGACGTACTCGTTGCCCATGCTGAAGTAGCTGGCTTTGGTGTTGGTCTGCCAGACCTGGTTAACCAGGTACTGGCTGGAGATGCGGCGGATGCTGTCAACCTGCACGCCGTTGCCCGGCGAGAGCCCGGCTTCACCCATCGGGCCGACGGCGCTCTGCACAATTCCCTGACGGGTATAGCCCGGCGTCAGGTAGTTGTTAGTGTTCATCGACGTAACGAGCATCCCCATGCGGGCCGCCTGCAGCCCGCTAAAGGCGATATTAAACATACTCATGGCTTACTCCTGGCCTTCGGTTCTCTGAAACGATGGCGTATTAGATTCCTGCGCTTGTTCCTGTAAAGCGACCGCTCCCGCCTCGTTCTTAAGCGGCGTCGTCACCTGCGGCGAAAGCTGGTTCACGATCATCTGCGCGATGCCGGTGCTGCGCTGGGACGCGAGCTGGAACGCCAGCTTGTCATCGTAGAAATCGCGCATCATCCGCTGCTGCTTGCTGTTGAAGGGGTTATCCTCCCCCAGCACGTCGGCGGCCTTACGCATCTGCGAAAGCATCGAACGCAGCATCAGCGCCTCAAACTGCTCGGCGGCCTGTTCGAGGTTTTGCGGTTTAACCTGGCCGGTAATATCCCCGGGCAGGATGGCGGTTTGTCGGTTAATGGCGTTCAGCATCAGATCACCACCAGTTCGGCGTCGAGGGCCCCGGCTTCGTGCAGCGCCTGCAAAATAGCCATGGTGTCGTCCGGCGCGGCGCCCAGGCTGTTGAGGGTGTTCACAATACTGCGCAGGCTGGTGCCGGCTGAGATAGTCACCATCTGGCCGCGGCCGCGGTTAACGTTGATATCGCTCTGGGGAGTAACTACGGTCTGCCCGCCGGCCAGGGCGTTCGGCTGGCTGACGTTGGCGGATTCGCGGATGGTGACGGTCAGGTTGCCGTGGGAGACCGCCGCGGCGCGCACGATTACGCCGTCGCCAATTACCACCGTGCCGGTGCGGGCGTTAAACACCACGCGCGGCGGCTGCTTGCCGGCGTTGATCTGCACATCCTCCAGCGCGGACATAAAGGCCACCCGGGCGCCGGGCCCCATGGGGGCGCGTACCGAGACGTTGGTGGCGCTCTGGGCGGTGGCCGTACCCGGCCCGAAGGCGTTATTCAGCGCCACCGCCACGGTGTTTGCCGTTTTAAAACTGGGGCGCTTCAGGTTGAGCATCACCACCGGCTCCTGCTGGAAGTCGCTGGCGATTTCGCGCTCCACCGAGCCGCCGTTCGGCACCCGGCCCACGGTTGGGGTGTTGATGGTGACGCTGGAGCCGCTGTTGCCCTCGGCCTTCACGCCGCCCACCACCACGTTGCCCTGCGCCAGGGCGTACACTTCGCCGTCGGCGCCGCGCAGCTGGGTCAGCAGCAGGGTGCCGCCGCGCAGGCTTTTGGCGTCGCCAATGGAGGAGACGGTGACGTCAATGGTCTGGCCGGGGGAGTAGCCCGGCGGCAGCGTGGCGCTGATGGCCACCGCCGCCACGTTCTTCACTTTAGGATCGATTTTGGCCGGCAGCTGCACGCCGAACTGGCGCAGCATATTGGTGACCGACTGGCTGGTGAACTTCACCTGGTTTTTATCCCCGGTGCCGTCGAGGCCCACCACCAGGCTATAGCCGACCAGCTGGTTGCCGCGCACCCCCTGGATATCCACCACGTCGCGCAGCGGCTGCGCGACGGCGGCGGCGCTGAAGAGGCCCAGCAGGAAGATAAGGCGCTTAAGCATAGTGAGCTCCATCAGATGGGGAACAGCGGATGATTAAAGAAGCGAACCAGCCAGCCCGCGGCGTTGGCGTCGCTCAGGGCGCCGCGTCCGGCGTAGGAGATGCGCGCGTTGGCGATCCGCTGGGACGATACCGAGTTATCCCGCTCGATATCGTCGGCGCGCACCAGCCCGGTGACCCGCATATACTCATCCCCCTGGTTCAGGGTCAGCCATTTTTCGCCGCGGATCGCCAGCACGCCGTTCGGCAGCACCTTGTAGACCGCCACGGTAATGGCGCCGCGCAGGCTGTTCTGCTGCTGCGAGGTGGCGTTGCCGTTAAAGTTGCGGCTGCCGTCCACCGAGCCGGAGAGCTTGTCCACCGAGTGGCCGAAGGCTTCCGGGATCCCAAGCGAGACGTCGTTCTTCTTGCCGAAGTTGGTGCGCGCCTGCTTGCTGGCCTGGGTGGATTCGTCCAGCTTCACGGTCAGGATATCGCCGACGCGGTAGGCGCGGCGGTCCTGGATCAGCGACCAGTTGTAGTTGCTGTTGTAAACCCCGCCGCCGCGCACTTTGGCGTCCGGCATGACGAAATCTTCCGGCGGGGCGTACGCCGCGTCATCTTTATGCACCAGCAGCGCCGGGCTTTCACAGCCCGACAGCATCAGTACCAGCACGCTGGCTGCAACCTGCTTTTTCATCTTTTTCACTTTACTGCCCTGGCATTACATCGACTGCGTGACGAACTTCAGCATGTCGTCCGCGGCTGAGACCATTTTGGCGTTCATCTCATAGGCGCGCTGGACGGTGATCATATCGACCATCTCCTCAACCACCTGCACGTTGGAGCCCTCAAGGGAGCCCTGCTCCAGCTGGCCAAAGGCCTCTTCTCCCGGTACCCCCTCCACCGCTTCGCCGCTGGCGGCGGTTTCGCGATAGAGGTTGCCGCCGATGGCTTCCAGTCCGGCCGGATTAACGAAGTTCACCAGCGTCAGCTGGCCGAGCTCGATGGGATCGGTCTCCCCCGCCACGGTGGCGGTGATGGTGCCGTCTTTACCGATCTGGATATCCTTCACGTTATCCGGCAGCTCAATCTGCGGGATCAGCGGCAGCCCCTGGGCGTTGGTCAGCACCCCTTCCGGCGTCTTTTGCAGGTTACCGGCGCGGGTGTAGGCGATATCCCCGGTGGCGGTTTCCACCTGGAAGAAACCCTGGCCGGTAATGGCCACGTCCAGGCTCTGGCCGGTGTTCTGAATGTTGCCGACGGTAAACTCTTTTTGCGTGCCGACAATTTTGACGCCGGTACCGTACTGGATGCCGGTAGGGGCAATATTGTCCTGGTCCAGCTGACCGCCCGGCGTGCGCTGATTCTGATAAAACAGATCGGCGAACATGGCGCGATCGCGTTTGAAACCGGTGGTATTGACGTTCGCCAGGTTGTTGGAGATGGCAGTCATTTTGGCGTCCTGCGCCGCTAAGCCGGTTTTACTGATCCATAAAGCGGGATTCATGTGCGTTCCTTAATGCTGTTATCAGGTGCCGCGAATCAGGCGGTTGCCTGCGCTCGCAAGGTCTTCGGCGGCTTTCATCATTTTGATCTGCGCTTCGAACTGGCGGTTAAGGGCGATGCTGGCGACCATTTCGCCGATGGCCGACACGTTGGCCGACTCCAGGTGTCCGGCGGTTACCGTCACCTCTTCATCACGCGGGTTAAAGGCCGCGTTGCTCACCAGGAAACCGGCCTCGTTTTTGCTCAGCTCGCCGGCGGGCAGGTTCACCAGCTTGACCCGGTCGATATCCATCGGCACGGCGATATCGCCGTCTTCCGGGACGATGCTGATCACCCCGTCGTCGCCGATGGAGACGGAGGCGTACGGCGGCAGCACGATGGGGCCGTTGTCCCCCTCCAGCGGCAGGCCGTTTATCGACAGCTCGCCGTCGGCGTTGATATCGATCTGCCCGTTACGGGTGTAGACCTCGCGGGTGCCGCTGCGCAGGGCAATCAGCCCCTCGCCCTTGATGGCGATATCCAGATCGCGTCCGGTTTCACGGATGGCCCCCGGCGACAGGTCGACACCGCCCGCCACCGGCTGCGCCAGGTAACGGGAGGCATACCCCTCACCGTTAACCTGCTGGCTGATGGCGTTATCGAGATCGCTGCGGAACCCCTGGGTGTTGACGTTGGCCAGGTTGTTGGCGTGGATCTCCTGCTGGGAGAGGCTGCGCGATGCCCCGCTAACGGCGGTGAAAATCAGACGATCCATCGATTACACCGCCTGGAACAGCGCGCTCATCATGCTGTCGTTGGTGCTGATCACCTTGGTATTCGCCTGGTAGTTGCGCTGGGCGGTCATCAGCCCCACCAGCTCAGAGGTGAGATCGACGTTGGAGGACTCCAGCGCGCCGGAGACGATGGAGCCCAGCAGGCCGGAACCCGCCGCGCCGGTGAGCGGCGCGCCGGAGCTGGCGGTCTGCGCCCAGGTGGTGCCGTCCTGCGAGGCCAGGCCGTTCGGGTTGGTGAAGTTCGCCAGCACCAGCTGGCCCTGCAGCAGACGCTCGCCGTTAGAGAAGGTGGCGTAAACGCTGCCGTCCTGATCGATCGCCTGGCCGGTCCGCTCGCCGGAGGCATAGCCGTCGCCTTTGTTTTTGCTGACCGAGAAGTCGGAGCCGTACTGGCTGGTGCCGGTATAGGTGAGATCGAGCGCCAGCCCGTCGGCCCCGGCAATATCCGCCGCCAGGGTCACCGAGCCGCTCGGATCGGTAAGCACGCCCTGGCTATTGAAGGTCAGTTTCTGCACCTGCTCCGCACCGCCGCTGGTCACCGGCGCGTCGTCCATGTAGTAGTGGACTTCCCACGCGTTTTCACCGGTCTTCACAAAGTACTGGTTCAGGGTGTGCTCCCGGCCCAGCGAGTCGTACACCTGGGTGGTGTAGGAGTTGTTGTAGGTGGTGTTGTCTTTCGGATCGAACGGCGAGGTGGCGGGTAATTCGGCGCGGGCGTCGAGGTTAGCGGTAAAGCCAATGCTCTCAGTGGCCTTCGCCGGAATCGAGCCGCTGCTGATGGTCAGGTTGCTGATGGTACCCACCTGCAGGGTGCCGCTGGCGTCGACCGGGTAGCCCTGCAGATACATTCCCAGGTTGTTGACCAGGTTGCCGTGGCTGTCGGTACCGAAGTAGCCGGCGCGGGTATAGGCGGTGGTGCCTGCGCTATCGCGCACCATAAAGAAGCCGTTGCCGTTGATGGCCAGATCCAGCGCGGTGCCGGTGGAAGAGATGCTTCCGCCCTTGGTGATGCTCTGGGTCACGGCGGAGACGCCCACGCCCAGCGGCTGGCTTTCGGCATACAGCGAGGAGAACTCGGCGCGGCCGGACTTAAAGCCGACGGTGCCGGAGTTGGCAATGTTGTTAGAGATGGCGTTCAGCTGCTCGGTAACGGCGTTAAGACCGGAAGTTGCAATACTAAAGCTCATAATTATTCCTTTTTAATGACGGTCCTGATTCACTTCAGGCTCTGTTTTTAGCGGCGGTGCCAAACTGGGTGATGTTGTTGTAGGCGATTTCACCGATGCCCTTGATGTTCAGCACGGTCGGGCTGCCGTCGAGGGGAATGCGCACGTTGTTGACCACGCCACCGATCTCAACCGGCACCTTCTCTTCGCCGGTATCGGTCACCACGCTCAGGGTGTAGCTGCCCTCTTTAAGACCCAGTTTTTCCGGATCGATACTGAAGTCCACCTGGCCCGCTTCCTGTTTGCCGAGCTCGATCTTTTGCTCGACCCCAGCGGAATCCTTGACGATCACCGTTACCACGTTGGCCGCGTGTTCCAGCGTCAGGCGGCCGTCAATCACGGTTTCACCATCGCTGTTCACCGAATCGGCCTGCACCATCACCTGCTGCCCCACCAGATTGCCGGTGGTAAGGGTCTGCAGGTTGTCCATCAGCACCGAGCTGTTGGCCATCATCTGCGACATGTTCTCCATGGACTGCACCTGGGTGAGCTGCGCCAGCTGGCTGACGTACTCGGTGCCGTCGGTGGGGTTGAGGGGATCCTGGTTCTGGATCTGCGCCACCAGCAGCTGCATAAACATGGTGTTCATGCCGGAGGCGGTGTTATTGCTCGCCACGCTCTCCGTGGTGCTTCCGCTCCGGCTGCTTGCCCATGCGTTATCGACGTTCATCATGCTTCTCCAAGTCTCAGCAGGCTCTGCTGCATGCTTTTCACACTGTTAAGAACATCCACGTTGGTTTCAAAACCGCGCGATGCCGACATCATGTCGGCCATCTCTTCCACCACGTTGACGTCCGGGTAGAAGACGTAGCCGTCGGCATTCGCCATCGGGTTATGCGGCTCGTAGCGCTGTACCGCGCTGCCGCTCTCAACCACGTCCATCACCTGTACCCGGGCGCCGGTCAGGGCCCGGTCGTGCATCAACTCGTCGTTGTTATAAACCGCTGCAAACACCGGGCGACGGGCTTTATAGGTGCCCTCTTCGGTGGCGGAAGCGGTTTCCGCGTTGGCGAGATTACTGGCGATGGTGTTAAGCCGGACGGTTTGCGCCGTCATCGCCGAACCTGAAACGCGATAAATATCCGAAAAAGCCATATTTCGTGATTACCTGCGTGGGTTATTTGCCTTCAATGGCCTGCTTGAGACCAGTGAACTTCATGTTTAAAAAGGCCAGGCTCATCTGGTAGTCCTGGGTGTTTTTCGAGAACTCGGCCTGCTCGACGTTCAGCGACACGGTGTTGCCGTCTGAAGCCGGTTGATAAGGCACCCGATACATCTCCTGCACGCCCGACTGCATGGAAAAACCCGACCGTGAACGTTGCATCTCGGAGGCAAAATCAATATCTTTAGCCTGAAAATTGGGGGTATCGACGTTTGCCAGATTGGCTGACAGCAACTCTGCTCGGGAAAGTCGAAGTGCTACAGCCTGTGGATGAACGCCCAATGCTTTGTCAAAAGTAATACTCACAATTCACACCCTCGTGATGCCGGAACCTGCATGATTTACGCTTTTTCATAGCAACATTCATGCCAAGGTTTTAGTGATATGATTTTAAAGGATTTTCTTGTTTTCCTGCCCTTCAGGGTGAAAGGCTATTTCCGCTTTATCGCCGGGCTTTTCCTGCTGACGTTTTGTAGCGTAAAACCCGCCCCTGCCGAAGAGCCTGCCCCCAGCGCCCGCAAGCAGATCTACGTCGCCGTCCAGCTCCACGCGGCGGGGATGGTTCGCCAGGAAGCCAAACGCCGTCAGTGGCCGGAGTACCAGGCGAAAATAAACCTCTATATTCCGTCGGAAGCTTCGCGCTACCCCGAGTGCCCGCACAAACTGGCGATTTCGCTCCCCGGTGGAGACAAGATCGACATCAACCGCCTGCGCTTCGACGTGCGCTGCGAAGGGCCCAACGGCTGGGATATTGCCGTGACCGCTAAGCCGGATATCTATATGCCGGTGCTCGTGGCCAGCACCACGCTGGAACGCGGCCAGGTCATCCGCCCCGATAGCGTTTCGCTAAAAAAATTCAACATCAGCAACGCGCGCGGCGACTACCTGACCCGGCCCGAAGAGGTAGTCGGGCTGACCGTCAAGCGCCGCATTCGCGACAGGCAGCCGATTACGCTAAGCCAGCTGGAGTCGCCGCTGCTGGTGGAGCGCGGCCAGCGCGTGCTGATGATCGCCGAGCAGAACGGCGTGGAGGCCCGCACCATGGGCGAGGCGATGAAAAAAGGGCGTAAAGGCGAGATCGTGAAGGTGAAGAACGACAGCAGCGGCCGGGTCGTGAGCGCCATAGTCTCGGATTACGGGGTCGTGCATATGGTTTACGCCAGCGGCCAGTAAAATTTTTCGCGTTGCGCTTAAGTTGTCCCGCCCGCTGGCCGCCCTTTACCCACAGGGCCAGGAAGCCGGATTTCCGCAGGGCAGGGTTCATACGCAACCACAACAAACGATGAGAATGAGGGCGAAGCGATGAAAGTATCAGCAACGCAGTACAACGTGGCCACCGCCATAAATAAAGCCAGCAGCGCAGAACAAACCCGCACCGTGGCGCAGGAGGAGACGAGCGTGGCCCGCACCGCCGCCATCGACCCGGTGCTGGGGGATGCGCAGACCCAGCTCAGCGCGCTGCCGGAGGTGGACATGGCCCGCGTCGCCGAGATGAAAGAGGCCATCAGCAGCGGCAAAATCAGCGTTAACCTTGATTCGCTGACCGAGGCGATGCAGAAATATTTCCAGAGGTAATTATGACCAACGCCGCCCAGCGCGTTAAAGGACTTATTCAGGACCTGGCCGAAGACCGCAAGCGTTATCAGACGCTGACCGGACTCCTTGAAAACCAGCGCCACCATATCGTCGTCCGCGATGCCGCGGCGCTGGAGGAGGTTAACCAGCAGATTATGGCGCTGTACGAACAGCTTTCAAAAAGCAGCCAGCAGCGCTACGCCTCGCTGAACGCGCTGGGGATTACCCCCGGTAGCGAAGGTATGACATCGCTGATCGCCCGCCTGCCCGCCGCCCACCGACCCGTCGTTTCCGCCCTCTGGCAGGGGTTGCAGGAGCAGGCCCTCACCTGCCAGACCATCAATGACTACAACGGCGCGCTGATGAATATGCAGCAGGAGATTCTGGGGAATTTGCTGAACAGCAGCGAGCCGGGGAACTGGCTGTATCAGCAGGGGTAGGTTTGCATTAATGAATTATTGGGTAAAGAGATGACACGGTCTTCAATAAGCAAAAATGAGTGTATTGGTTTTTTTATGGAGACGTCATTTCACTATGAGGTCTACCGTAACATCATTGCCGCCTTGCTTAAGCAAAACATCCGCTGCGAACTGGTGATAAATGATTTAATTGAACCTGAGTTTGTTAATGATATGCTCGCATCGCTCGGAAAACTAAACGTTCCCGGCCTCGATTGCATGCTATTGTCCATGGTTTTATCGACCTCAAGAACCTACGCCTGTATGGTATCGCCCTACTATATTAGTTACCTCGACAAGGTTTCGTCGGTACATGTGCGCACTATTTACGGCTTAGCTAAAAACCAGTGGAATCATGCGCCGTGGAATGAAAGATATAGTGCCATTTTATGCTATAGCCATTACACCAAAAAAAGCCTGGCCATGGATAATAAAACCCATGTTGTCGGCAATCCGCGCTTTGACGACTGGCATAACAATAACTACTCTCCAGATTTACCGGCATCGCTTAACATTTCGCCACAAAAACAAACCATTCTTTATGCTCCGACCTACGGAGAGTTAAGCTCCATCGTTCACTGGGCAGAAAAATTAAGCCGCTTAAGCAATGAATATAATATTATAACAAAACTGCATCACGGCACCCTGTATAAGACCACGGAAACCCACGCTCTTAAAACTGCAAAACGTCATCTTAAGAACATTGTTTCTGAAAGTAATATTACCTTTCCGCTACTCCAAAAAGCTGATTACGTTATTACTGATAATAGCGGGTTTATTTTTGACGCTATTAATGCCGATAAGAAAATCATCCTTCTTAACTGGGATGGCATGAACAAGCTGCTCACCGACAATAGCTCCTTTAGCTCAACGGATAGCCCGGAACAGCAGGTAAGAGAATTTCTCCCCGTCGCGCACGATATGGCTGATATCCGCCGCTTCCTTTCCGCCGACTACTGCTGGCAGCAGCATGACGATCGGCTTGAGCATATTAAGACAGAATATTGCGATGCCTTTAACGACGGGATGGCGGGAGCAAGAGCGGCTCAGGCGATTATCAGCACCCTGACCCGCTCGGGTATGGCGCAGGTCGCCAGCATCCGCTGACGCCTTGTTACTTCAGTCGCCTGAAAGCTCAGGCGACCGTTTAGCATGCCGCTCTGGCATGCTGAATTACCTCGATAACCGAGGTGGTGGATACGGAAGGCGTACGTTCAAGGTAAACCACCTTAACCAGCGGAGAAAGGTAATCAAAGCGGCCCCGCCAGTCGTCCCCCATCACTAGCACATCAGCGGAATAGCGTTTGATGTATTCTGTTTTTAACTCTAAAGACTCCTCAACAAATACATCATCGACATAGCGCACTCCCTGAATAATCGACAACCTGTCATTTTCATTATAAACAGGATAGCGATTTTTCTTTTTTACATTCAACGCATCGGAGGAGACACCCACGACCAGCCGATCGCCGAGGGATTTTGCTCTCCGCAGAATATTTAAATGACCGACGTGGAACACATCGAAAGTCCCAAAAGTTATTACCGTTTTCATGGCGTTATCCTGTTTTTAGTTGTGCGCCCGCCGGCTATAATCCTCAACCTGATACGCTCTATTTTCGTTTATCACTACATCAACTTCAGCGTTCAGTAACTCAATAAGCCCGGAGCAGGCGTCGCTATTATTTTCAGGGAATAACATTTTGGCCATTTGCTTCCTTAGCGATTTTTTATCGTCCTTAAAAAGCGCCTTTTTGAGGGTCTTCTCCAGGTTCTTATCGGTATACTGGTAAGCAAAATCAATATCCGGAATCAAAGAGAAGTCTGGCTCAAAAGTCCGGTGCGTTTGCCCCTCTAAGTCAAGGCGCATGACCGGTTTTTCAGTCAGCAGAAAATCAAACATGATTGATGAATAATCCGTCACCAGCACATCAAAATGCGTCATCAAGGGATAGATATCGAGAGAAGGATTAATGTAGAAGCACGTATCTGAAAGTTCCTTACAATCCTGCTGATTAACATATACCGGATGCCCCTTGATAAAAAGAGAGGCATTGTTCAGCTTACAGGCCTTCGCCAGCTGCGTAATGAAATTAATATCGCCGGTCAGAAGCTGGCTTTCACCGCGTTGCCAGGTGGGGGCAAATAACACCTTCTTTCTCTGTGGATTTAACAACGCGCTGAGAATAGCGCCGGGAAGCTCGCTGCCAATATATTCATGCTCCGTGGCCGGGCGCAGTAACACTTCATTTCGTGGATAGCCCGCACGTATAATTCGTTTACAGCCAAATACCCGCCGAAAAAAACTATCCAGCGCCGGCGCGGTGCTCAGCACGCAGTCTGCACGGGAGGCAAATTCGACCGGGCGTCTGAAGTTGTAATCCGTGATATCGAGATGCTGCACCAAATCCAATAGCAGATGCTTCACGGAGACGCCGTGCCAGAGTTGAATCTGCCGGGCACCCTGTAAACAGGCGAACAGCTCTTCACTCCCGTTCAGGCTCTGGGAGGGATTAACAGAAAACACAGCTACCGCAGCGGAAAGAAACAGCCGGATAGTTTCAGTCGCCGTCTCCTGCGCAATCAGATGGCAGGGTAACCCCTGCTTTTGAAGCTCAGCAATCAGCGTCTCTTCGCAGCTACACCATACGCAGCGAAAGCTCCCCTGCTGCTCAAGGGCCTTCAGATAGAGGTATTTGGTGTTATCACTGAACTCTTCCCGCCCGAAAAAGAGCACCAGCCTCTCTTTCGGCATCTTTTCTGAAAGACGATGGAAGCGAAAACTTAATTCATTAATCATCCGGTCATTTCTCTGTATGTTTCATGTCATCCGCTCAACCGCCCATATTCGCGGTGCAAAGCCGCATCACAGCAGCGCCAGCCCGCACAGCAAACTGTAATCCGACGTGTGGTACGCCTCGGCCGCAAACGGGTTCTGCTGCTGCCAGCCGCGCAGGGCGCTTACCAGCAGCGCCACGTCTTCCTGGCTCAGCGCCCCCTGCTCGCTGCGCATGGCGCACAGCATCTTGATCCAGAAGAACTGGTGCGCCAGCGCCAGCATGGCTTCGCCGTAGTTGGTATCCGCCACGCCGGGGAAGATGTCGCTGTACAGCTGATAAATCAGGATATTGCGCAGAACGTGCGGCTGCTCTTCAAATAGCGCCAGTCCCGCCCAGGCGGATTCAAGTACCTGCAGGCGCTCTGCCAGACGGTCCGGCTGCATGATCGTCAGCTCGCTCAGCTTCAGCGCCATCCCCATCTTCTCCACCATCGGCAGATTAAGGTTGAGGCGCATCGCCCCCATCGCCTTCAGCGCGGCGATGCGGTTTTCAACAATCGGCGGCAGCATGGCGAACTGCTGGGCTAATACCCCCTGCTCCGCCAGCGCGGCCAGCTGCTCGCCCATGCTTACCAGCAGCGCCGGGTCGCTCTCGCCGTTATCCAGATGGTGCTGCGCCTTGCTCAGCAGCACGCCGATGGCATAAAGGCTCACCTCCAGCGTTAACGCCGGATGCACCGCCAGGTTGATGCACTGCTGGTTAAGGGTCTCGCTCCAGGGGGAGAGCGGCTCGTCGCCCTGTGGCTCGGCCTTCGCGGTGTGCAGAATAAAAGCCTCAGGGTTGAACAGCATCTCCTGCGCCGCCGTTTCACAGGCGATGTCCAGGCTCTCGCGCTGCTGGTTTTTCAGCTTTACGCTGATGTGCGGCCACGCCTGGCCGGCGCTCTGGCACGCCGGACAGGTGCAGGAGGTCTCGCGCGCGTCGAAACGCGCCACAAACTCGGGTTGGTAATGTTCAATCAGTTCCATGTTCATTCTCTTTAGCAGTCATGGCTTCAGGGTGTTTGCGGAAAAACCAGTGCGTACAGTCAAACGGCTTGCCGGTTTTGGGGTCCGGATAGTGCGGCAGGAAGGCGAAGCTCGGGCTGAAGCCCAGCCACAGGGCGTTGGTTTTCATGAGCGCCGTCCAGCAGCGGTCGAGGCCGACGTCGTGCTCCTCCGCCTGGCGTATGGCGTCCAGCAGCGCGTCGTAATAGCTGGCGTTCACCGCGTAAGCGCAGGCGCACCCGGCGTTAAAGATCCGCGCCACCCCCTGCATTGAGCGGGTTGGGGTAAAGTTTTCGTAGCGTCCGCCCAGCAGCAGCATCTGCCACTCCAGCTGGTGCAGGCCGTTTAGCAGCTTATTGACGTTATGCACCGCGTTCTCTTTTCTGACAAAGCGCAGCCCGGCGTCCAGCAGCACCACGTTCTTCCAGCCCTCGCGTTTTGCCTGCGCTACCACCCGGGCGTGGGTGGCGCGCTCGGCGGCCTCGGCCGATGCGGCCTGCGCTTTGGCCACCGGCCAGAGCTGCTCCGGCTCCACGCCCAGCGCCAGCAGCGCCTCGCGCTGGGCGGCAAGCTCTACTTCCTGCGCCGGGTCGTACAGCACGGCAATCTTCTCAAACACCGACCAGTTCACCCGGGTGTTGAGCGGGGCGGTGCTCAGGCGGCGGTAGTGCGCCAGCAGGTTGGGATCGCTGACGAAGTCCTCCAGGCGCAGATCCACCGGGGTAGAGCTGTTAAGGATGTAATCTTTATCGTAGGTATTGCTGCTGTGCGAAATGCACAGAATGGCCCGGCGCGGGTCAATCTGCCGCACCGGGGTGGTAAAGCCCTTCAGGAAGCCCTCCTCTTCCGCCAGCGTGGCCTTATCGTCGTAGCGGTGCTTGTTCAGCAGGTTACGGTGATAGCCGAAGGTGCCGTTCAGGGCGTGGCGCGAGCCAAAGGAGTGGGTCAGGTAAATTTTATCCAGATGGCTGTACCAGATATAAATCTGGTCGCTGCCGGAAAAGAGGGCGTTACTGGCCTGCATCGCCGCCACCTGATGGGAAATTTTGTCCGGCGGATAGTAGTCGTCATCGTCGAAACAGATGATGTACTCCCCCTTCGCCAGCGCGTTAAGCCGGTTGCGTTTATTGCCGAGCGTCATACGCTGCGGGCTGTGGATATAGCGCACGTTGGGCTGCGCCGGGTCGACCATCATCTCCACCAGATCGGCGTTGCTGGTGGGCGAGTCGTCGAGGATCACCAGCTCGCGCTTGTCCGCCGGGTAGTCCTGGTACTGCCAGATATAGAGCAGATAGGGTAAAAACTCGCGGCGGTTAAAGGTCGGGCAGATGGCGCTGACGAAGGGCTGCGGCAGCGCACGTTTCTGGCGCGCCAGCAGGGCCGACATCAGAGTGGAGGCGTTGTTATTTGCGGTCTTCATCATGGTTATCGTTGACGGGCGGCGGCCTTCTGCTGGCGCAGCCAGCACTGGGCAGAGAGAGAATCGGTGACTTTTTGTTCCCGGCGGCTGAGCTCCGTCCGGCGGTCGCTGCGTTTGACATCCAGCACCCGTTCAAGGCTTTTTTCGCGCCTCGCCTCGGCCAGCAGGTTGCCCTGGATCTGCTGCGCTTCCAGGGTCGCCAGCGCCTGCTCCTGCTTCTGCCAGTCGATAACGCGCTGAATATTTTGCTTATATTTCGACTGATTAATCATCATTGCCGCGCTGTCCGCGCTCAGGGTTGCCAGATCCGAGGCCAGCGTCGTAAGGGCGTTGATATTTTTCTCAAAGCGCTGGCAGACCTGCTTTTGCGAGGCCAGCTTCATGCTGAGATCGTCCACCGCGCGGGTGCGCATCAGGTGCAGCTGCTCGAGTGTCGAGATGAGTTTCATGATCTTATCCTGCCTGCGCCAGCGCGCGCAGATCGTTAACGGTCGGTTCGATTAACGCCGCGTCCTGCACTTCCTGCTGTAAGAACTGGGTGATGGCCGGCGCCAGGCGCACGGCCCTGTCCGCCAGCGGATCGGCTCCGGCGACGTAGCCCCCCAGCGGGATCAGCGGCTTGATATTCTGGTATTCGGCATACAGCTGCTTCAGGGTGCGGGCGGCAAGCTGGTGCTCCCGTTCGGTCACCTGGCTCATGCAGCGGCTGATGGACTGGCCGATATCGATAGCCGGATAGTGCCCGGCCTCCGCCAGATGGCGCGACAGCACGATGTGGCCGTCGAGCACCGCCCGGGCGCAGTCGACGATCGGATCCTGCTGATCGTCCCCTTCTGCCAGCACGGTGTAGATAGCGGTCATGGATCCGCTGCTCTCGCTGTTGCCCGCGCTCTCCACCAGCCTTGGGATCATGCTGAACGCCGAGGGCGGATAGCCTTTGGTGGCCGGCGGCTCACCCAGCGACAGGGCGATTTCACGCTGCGCCATGGCGTAGCGGGTTAACGAGTCCACCAGCAGCAGCACGTCCTTGCCCTTGTCGCGGTAGTAGCTGGCGATGGTATGGCACAGTTCGGTGGCCTTGATACGCATCAGCGGCGACTCGTCCGCCGGGGCGGCGACGATCACCGACTTTGCCAGCCCTTCGGCCTGCAGCGAGTTCTCGATAAACTCTTTTACCTCGCGGCCGCGCTCGCCGATCAGCCCCACCACCACCACCCCGGCGCGGGTATAGCGGGTGATCATTCCCAGCAGCACGCTTTTACCCACGCCGCTGCCCGCCATCAGCCCCACGCGCTGGCCTTTGCCGATGGTCAGCAGGCCGTTGATCGCCCGCACGCCCACGTCCAGCGGCGCCTCTACCGGCTGGCGCCGGAGGGGATGCACCTGCGGTAGCTGCTGCGGCAGCAGGGTGTCACCGCCAAGCTTGCCTTTGTCGTCCAGCGGTTCGCCGAGGCCGTTTACCACCCGCCCCAGCCACTGGTCGCCAATCATTACTCCTTCGCTCTTGCCGGCGGGGAACACCCGCGCGCCGGCGATCAGCCCGGAGGGCTGTTTGAACGGCATCAGGAAGGTGACTTCGCGGTCAAAGCCCACCACCTGGGCCTCCATCAGCTCGCGATCCACGCTCTCCACGTGGCAGAGCTGGCCGATGGCCAGCCGGCAGCCGACGCACTCCAGCAGAATGCCGTTAACCCGCACCAGCCGTCCGGCGACGCGGGCCAGGTCGATCTGCTCGATGGAGCGCAGGGCCTGTTCGAAATCAGGACTGCTCATGGGCGTCTTCCGGCAGCAGGGTCTCTTTCAGCACCGCCACGCACTGATCCAGGCGGTGCTGGCATCCCACGTCCATCTCGGTGGTATCGGTCACCACGCGGCACTCTCCCGGCTCAAGCGCCGGGTCGGCGGCCAGCCCCCACTCGCGGGCCTTCTCCGGCTCCGCCTCGCTGATGCGGCGGAACTCTTCGCCGTTGAGCAATACGCGGATCTGCTCCGGCGGCTGCGGCAGGCTGGTAAGCGCCTCTTCCACCAGGGCCAGTAGCTGGGTGGGGTGCAGCGCCAGCTCGCAGCGGATCACCTGGCGCGTTACCTTCTCTACCAGCTGCATCAGCTCTTCGCGCCGGCGCTGCTCGTAGCTCTCCAGGAAACGCTGTACCTCGGCGGTGACCTGCTCGAAGGGGGCGGCGGCGTCGAGCAACTGCTGGCGGGCCTGCTGTTTGCCCTCGGCCAGCCCTTTGCGCAGCCCCTCGTCAAACCCAAGCCGGACGCCCTCCTGGTAACCCTCTTCTTTGCCCTCCTCCATGCCCTGGGCAAAGCCCTGGTTCAGCCCTTCGCGAAAGCCTTCCTGCAGCTGCTGCTGATAGCCGGCAGCGTCATGGGCGCCGGGCGCCTCGTCGTCGGCCGGGGCGTGCGCCGATCGGTTTTTACGTAACGGCGGAAATTTATGTAGCCGCGGTTTTACCACCCCCTGGCGGCGCGAGGTCAGCGCCTCCAGCGGGAGGCTGCGTTTCTTGAACATGGGTTATTCCACCGTCTGCTCTGCGAACAGCTGCACCTGAATCTCACCCTCTTCCACCAGCTGGCGCAGGGTCTGCATAATCTCTTTACGCACCTGCTCGATACGGCTGACGGGCACCGGGCCAAGGCGGCTGGTGGTGCTTTGCAGCAGGGTAACCTGGCGTTTGGGCATCACGTTGAAGATGGCCTGGCGCAGCACCGGCTCGGTGCCCTTCAGCGCCACGGCCCACTCTTCGATCGGCACCTCTTCCATCAGGCGCTGCAGGGTGGCCGGGGTCTGACGGCTGAGGATAAAGAATTCGTACATCTCATCTTTAAGGTCATCCACCACGCTTTCGTCGCGCTCGCGCAGCTGCTCCAGCAGCTCCTGCTGGTTGCTGGGAATACGGTTGACGATGTTGGCGGCGTGCTTAATGCCCACCACCTTCGAGCCGTGTTCGGAAAGCACGGCGATGCCGCGGTCGATCAGGCGATCCAGCTCGTCGATAACGTCGCGGTTAACGTCGTCCAGGCGGGCAATGCGGTAGATGATCTCGTCCTGTCGCTCGCGGGGCAGCACGCTCAGCACGCTGGCGGCGATGTCCGGCGGCAGGAAGGCGAGGAACACCGCCTGCAATTGCAGGTGCTCCTGCTCAATCAGCGCCGCCAGCTGCGGGATATCCACCCACTGCAGGCGCGCCATGCGGTAGCGAATTTCATCCCCGTAGATGCCGTTAATCACGCTGCGGGCAATCTCGCCGCCCAGCGCTTTTTCCAGGATGCCGCGCAGGTAGGAGCGCGAGGCGCCGTTGATGCCGCTCTGCTCGCTGTAGTCGGAGAAGAAGTTGTTCATGGCCTGCCGCGCCTGCTGAACTTTGACATCGTGCAGGCGGGCCATGGTTTCACTGAGCAGAACCACCTCTTCGCGGTTGAGCTTTTGCATCACTCGCGCGGCGGCCTCTTCCCCTACGCTCATCAGCAGGATGGCCGCCTGCTCCAGGCGGCTACGGCCGCCGGACTTACTATTCTGCGTTGCGGTTGCTTCGGTCATTGCTATTAATCCATTGTCTCAGCACTTCTGCTACCCGTTCCGTTTCGCTCTGGGCGAGCATCTGGAGGTATTCCACTTTGGTTTCCAGACCGGAGCTTTGCGGCGGCAGCAGCTCATCGTTATTGTTGAAGCCCACGTTCGGCAGCGCGGAAAGGTTCTCGCCCGGCGCGCTGGACGGGACGAGCGGCAGCTCTTTCTCGTGCTGTACATCCTCGTTGATAACCCGTTCCCGGCGTCCCAGACGCTGGGCCAGCGGGCGTACGCCAAACAGCAGGGTTAACAGCGCCAGCAGGCCAATACCGGCGTTCTGCCCCCAGTACTGCAGGTCCGGATCGCGCCACCACTGTTCGACGATGGCGGTGTCGTTCTGCGGCGCGGTAAAGGCGAGCACGTCCAGCGTCAGGGCATCGCCGCGCTGCTTCTCGATACCGGCGGCGCTCTCAACCAGACGGGTAATCGAGGCCAGCTGTTCCGGGGTGATTTTCGCCAGCGCCGGGGCGGTCTGGTTCAGCGCCACCGCCACGTTCAGTTTTTCCAGCTTGTAGCCGGGATGGCGGATATGGCGGATATCGCGGTCGAAGGCGTACTTACGCTGCTGCTGGCTGCGGCTGGAGAGCGACCGGGGATCGCTGGTGGTGGTGGTATTCGCCGCCGCGGCGGGAGCCTGTGCACCGGCCGCCTGAGCCGCTGCCGCCGGCGGGTTCTGATTTACCGGGCGGTTGCTCAGCGAGCCGGGGATACCAAACGCCATTTCGTTGGTGGTGTTCTCCTGGCTCAGCTGCTCATCGCTGACGAGCGGCTCTTTGCCCAGCCGCTCCTGGGTCTCCTCCACGCGGCTTAGATCCACGGTCGGGGCGACGCTGATGCGAAAGTTGCCGGCGCCCACCAGCGAGGTCAGCAGGGTAGCGACATTTTTACTGGTTTCTTCGCGGATGCGCTGCATCACGTCGTCGCCCATCCGCCGGCCCGCCAGGGCGCCGTCCGGGTCGGCGATGCCGTCCGACAGCAGATTGCCCGCCTGATCGACCACGCGTACGCTGTTTGCCGCCATCCCCGGCACGGAGCCGGATACCAGCTGCACAATCGACGCCACCTGCTGCTCGTCCAGCCGCCTGCCGTAGCGCAGCTGCACCACCACCGAGGCGCTGCTGTTGGGTTTGTTGGTGAGCACGAACGAGCTGGACTCGCTCAGCCCCAGATGCACGCGGGCGTGTTCAACCGGGTCCAGCGCCATGATGCTTTTCGCCAGCTCGCCTTCCAGGCTGCGCTTGTAGCGCACGTTCTGGATGAACTGGCTGCTGCCGAGCATCTCCTCTTTATCCATCAGCTCGTAGCCGTCCGGCATGGCCGCGCTGATCCCTTTGGCCGCCAGCGCCATCCGCGCCTGCGCCAGCCGGTTCTCCCCCACCAGGATCTGCCCGTTGTCCGGGTTAATGCGGTAGGCGATATTCTCCGCCCCCAGCACCTCCACCACCTGGGAGGTGGGGATCTGCTCATTTGCGCCATACAGCGCAACGTAGCCCTGATTGCTTTTCCACAGCGAGACGATGATGGCGATGGCCAGCACCGCGCCGCCGGCGATGGCCAGCATTTTGGGGTTATTAATGCCGGCCGGGAGGGCGGGAACGGGAAGACGCTCTTTGATTTTTTTCAACACGGTTACGGCCTTACAGCGAAATATTCATCACGTCGTCGAGGGCGCTGTTAAGCTTGTTGCGCACCTGCATCATCGCCGAAAAGGCCACGCTGGCTTTCTGGCTCTCGATCATCGCGCCCGCTAAATCGTCGCTCTGACCCATATCAATCGCCGTCTGCTTTGCGCTGGCGCTGTGCTGTAGCGCATCGACGTTATCGATAGCGTTATTGAGCACGCGTGAAAAAGAGACCGACCCGGTGCCGTTAAAGGCGACGTTTGCCGGAGCAATGGTGGTGGAGGGGGCGACCGCACCGGCAGAGGCCAGCATGGCCGTCTGCTGCATGCGGTTAAGCAGCGCCTGTTGCGCGGTGTTAATACCTGCGGCAGCGATCTTATCCATTTATTTTTTCCTTCCTGGCCTCAGGAATAACATTCAATATCAATGCCTTCGTCGCGCATTGACGCAAGGCGGTAACGCAGCGCCCGCGGCGTGATGCCGAGGAACTCCGCGGTTTTCGATTTATTACCTTTATGGCGTTTAAGCAGATCGATGATGTACTGGTACTCGGCCAGACGCCCGTGCAGCTTGACGTCCTGAATGGCCGAACTGCCGCTCTCCTGTTCACGGTAGCTGGGCATCATCTCGACCGGCGAGACTTCCGGCAGCGGCGTGCGGGCGACCAGGCCAAAATCGGCGGCCTTAATTTCATCGCCGTTGCCGAGGATCATCCCGCGCTGAATAACGTTCTCCAGCTCGCGCACGTTGCCCGGCCAGTCGTAGCCCAGCAGCGCCTTACGCGCATCCTCGCTCAGGCGAACCTCGCCCTTGTGGAAGGCGCGGTATTTGGCGATAAAACGCTGCACCAGCGGCAAAATATCCTGCCGGCGCTCGCGCAGCGGGGTGATATGAATCGGCACCACCGAAATACGGTAGAACAGATCCTGGCGAAAACGCCCTTCGGCAATTTCCTGCTGCAAATCTTTATTAGTCGAGGCAATCAGCCGAATATCGAGGGGAATACGCTTGTGGCTTCCCAGCCGCTCAACTTCCTGCTCCTGCAATACCCGCAATAATTTCGCCTGCAGCGATAACGGCATATCGCCAATTTCATCCAGCAGCAGGGTGCCGCCGTTGGCCTGTTCAAACTTTCCGGCGACGCTGGCTACCGCCCCGGTAAAGGCACCTTTTTCATAACCAAATAAAATGGCTTCCAGCATGCTTTCCGGAATAGCTGCACAGTTAACCCCGACGTAGGGGGCGTCGCTGCCGCAGGCATGCTGATGAATATATTTGGCAATACACTCCTTGCCTGTTCCCGTTTCGCCAGTGACCAGTACGGATACATTATATTTAGCCACCCGGCGGGCTAACGAGATAACCCCCACGCTGGCAGGAGAAACGGCAACAAAGCCATTTTCATTACGTTCTTCACGTTCAATGATAATGCTCATTTGGAGTACCAGTAAAAAAGAACAAAAAAGGATTTCGTGCTCAGGGATGTATTAATGCACGTTAAAGCCACCTTGCCGCACGGAGAGTTAATTCCTTTTTATCTTGTTAATAAAGATTAAATTCCGCTCTATTTTTACGAGGAAGAAATGCTTCCGTGAAAATAGGTTGCCTAGTATACCCACAGCCTAAGAATTGTCTCATCTTTAATGGATATTAAAATATTAATCCATATAATTCATTGAGTTACAGAAGTTATTAATCAGGATGGAGGCGGAAAAATAATGGATTAATAAAGGCTACGCACTTGCAATATCAGACTCAGGACGGTCTAATTCGCACTCTGAAAAAAAGGCGTTGCGGTTTTCGTTTGACGACAATGTTTCGATATTGATGTAAAGCGGCACAACTTTTTCAAAACTCAAATGCTTGCAGAAAATTTTCTCACCGTGCGTTGTCAATAAAACAAACGGCCGGGATAGTATTCACCAGCAATTATTATTGAACCGGAATAAACATGTACCCTGCTTCACAGCGAATCAGAATCCATCAGCAGGACGATCTTCCTGACCTGGTAAAACTTGATATCAGTAAACTTGGCCGCCCGTGGCATAAACTGCCCAAGTTAATGAACGATAGTTTTGACATTCTTGATGCGCGTCTGAGTATTTATTTCCTGAAGAAGCTGCGTGTTAATGCCGCGTTAAAAAATATGACCTTTGCTATCGATCAGCATTATAAAAACACACAAATATTCTCGACACCTTACGGGAATATCGCTTTTGTGATCGACCGCATCTTATTACTTAATATCCTTCATGATTATTATGGCCTGAGCAAAGAGAACAGCCAGATTGAACCGGATGTTTCATTGCCGGTAACCAAAACCGAAGAGCGTCTGAAAAGTAAGCTCGGCCAGGAGTTAACCTCGCTGATTATCTGTAAAGAGACCTTTGGTGAAGATCTGGATATCAAAGTGGATTATTCCACGGTAATCAGCCAGTGGAGCTGGTGCGTCACTTTTACCCTCGAAGGATATAGCCACGGCAGCTTTACCGTGCTGCTGGATAATCACCACGTCGATCGGATGCTGGCCAGCCTGCGCCGGCCGGAGGCCCGCGAGCGCGGCGTGGAGAAAAGCGTGCCCTTAAGCCCGGCGCAGATAGAGCGCCTGTTCGACAGCCTGCCGCTGAAGCTGAACGGCCGTCTCGCCAGCCTGAATCTGACCGTCGCCCAGGTTGCCGATATCAAACCCGGCGACATTATCCCCGTCGCGCTGAATGAGCCTGTACCGGTCTTTATCGGTAAAGAACAGATTTTCGAAGCGGCTATCGCCGAAGATCGCAGCAAACTGTTTTTGTGCGATATCCATGACAAGACAACCGAGAAGCACTATGAGTGATTTGCAAAATGAGCTGGGCCAGACCCTGGATCTGGACGACCTGAACCTCAGCGATATGACACAGGACGAGACCGTAGAGGGCAATATCCGCCTCGATTTACAGCAGCAGACGCGCAATACGCCGGTCACCGACGTGCGCCGCATGGCGCTGTTCAGCCGTATTCCGGTGACGCTGACGCTGGAAGTCTCCTCCGTGGATATCTCACTGGCCGAGCTGATGGCGGTGAACAGCGACTCGGTGATTGAGCTGGATAAAATGGCGGGCGAGCCGCTGGATATCAAAGTTAACGGCATCGCATTCGGGAAAGCGGAAGTGGTGATCCTCAACGACAAGTACGGCCTGCGCATTATCGAGTTCAACGCCAAAGAGCTGGGCGAGCTTACCCGATGAACCTCGCGCGCTACCGCGGCGGCATCGCGCTGCTGCTGCTGACAGGCCTGATGTTCGCCCCGCCGGTGCTGGCGGCCAACGGCGATATCACGCTTTTTAGCACCACCGCCAACGGCGCGGGCCAGGATTACAACGTCAAAATTGAGATCCTGATCCTGATGACCCTGCTCGGCCTGCTGCCGATCATGGTGCTGATGATGACCTGCTTTACCCGCTTTATTATCGTGCTGGCGATACTGCGCCAGGCGCTGGGGCTACAGCAGAGTCCGCCGAACAAAATCCTGACCGGCATTGCGCTGGCGCTCACCCTGCTGGTGATGCGCCCGGTGTGGACCACGATTTACAGCGACGCCATCGAGCCGTTCCAGAACGACCAGATCACCCTCAAGCAGGCGCTGGTCAGGGCGGAAGCGCCTTTAAAAAAATATATGCTGGCCCAGACCAACAATAAGGCGATGGCGCAGATCATGACCATTGCCGGCATTGAGGGCGATGCGCGCGAGCAGGATCTCACTATCGTGACCCCCGCCTATCTGCTGAGCGAGCTGAAAACCGCCTTCCAGATCGGCTTTATGATTTACATCCCCTTCCTGGTTATCGACCTGATCGTCGCCAGTATTCTGATGGCGATGGGGATGATGATGCTCTCGCCGCTGATCGTCTCGCTGCCGTTTAAGCTGATGCTGTTTGTCCTGTGCGACGGCTGGACCCTGATCGTTGGCACCCTCACCTCCAGCGTGCAGGGGCTGTAGCATGATGAATATGGACACCGCCGGGGATATCATGGCCTCCGGCATACACCTGGTGCTGCTCATCTCCGCCGTGGCCATCGTTCCCAGCCTGCTGGTGGGCCTGTGCGTGAGTATTTTCCAGGCCACCACCCAGATTAACGAACAGACCCTGAGCTTCCTGCCGCGTCTGGTGGTCACCCTCGGGGTGCTGATTTTCGCCGGCAAGTGGATGCTGACCCAGCTGGTCGATTTCACCGTCCAGATGTTTCATCAGGCGGCGGCGCTGGTGGGATAGGCCGGGATGGGAATCGATATTCAGGCGCTCTGGACGCCGATCATGGCGCTGGTGCTCCCCTTCTTTCGCATCCTCGCGTTTTTGCAGTTTGCGCCGGTGCTTGATAACCGCGTCTTTTCGCGCCGGATCCGCATCGGCACCGCGCTGGCGCTGGCGATAATCATCACCCCCATGCTGCCCAATAACGTGGTGCTGACCGACCTGCTCTCCATGCGCACTATTCTGCTGACCGGCGAACAGCTGCTGTGGGGTTTTCTGTTTGCCACGGCGTTGCAGCTGGTGTTTGTCGCGCTACAGACCGCCGGGCATATCCTGTCGATGAACATGGGCCTTGGCATGGCGATGATGAACGACCCGGTCAACGGCAGCTCCACCACGGTTATTTCGCAGATTATCTATGTCTTCAGCGCCCTGCTGTTTTTCATTATGGACGGGCACCTGCTGCTGGTGACCATTCTCTACAAAGGGTTCAGCTACTGGCCCATCGGCCAGGCAATTAACCAGCCGGGGCTGATGCTGGTGGCGCAGGGGCTGGGCTGGATCATGGCCTCCGCCACCCTGATTGCCCTGCCCACCACCTTCGTGATGCTGATCGTGCAGGGCGGCTTCGGGCTGCTTAACCGCGTCTCGCCGACGCTGAACCTGTTTTCACTCGGGTTTCCCATCAGCATGCTGTTTGGCCTGCTCTGCATATCGATGCTGATCACCAACATCCCGGACCACTATCTCAGTCTTACCAACGACATTCTGGCGAAACTCGACGCCATAAGGGTGCAGTAATGGCCTCCAGCGGCGATAAAAGCGAAAAACCCACGGCCGGCAAGCTGCGCAAGGCGCGGCAGAAGGGGGATATTCCCCGCTCGAAAGACTTAACCATGGCGGTGGGGCTGGTGGCCTCCTTTTTCACCCTGTCGACCTTTCTGCCCTATTACCGCCAGCTGATCGGCGAATCTTTTGCCGCGGTGGGCACCATGGCCCATCAGCTGGACGATCCCGGGGTGCTGAACCGCTTTTTACTGCTCAACCTGTGGGTGCTGCTGCGCTTTATCGCCACCCTGACCCCCATTCCGCTGGCCTGTATCGTCGCCAGCCTGGTGCCGGGCGGCTGGATCTTCACCCCCTCGAAGCTGAAGCCGGACTTTAAAAAGCTGAGCCCCATTTCCGGCGTGAAGCGCATGTTCTCCGCCAGCCATTACACCGAAGTGGGCAAGATGCTGCTGAAGTGCGCGACCATCCTCGCCGTGCTCTACACCATGATCCATGACCAGATGGATAGCCTGCTGCACCTGCAGCGGCTCTATCTTTACCAGGCGATTGGCCACGGGTTCACCATTTTTCATCACGTTGTCAGCTATTTCGTCGCCGTTATCGTGATTTTTGCCCTGCTGGACGTGCCGCTCAGCAAGTTCATGTTCACCAAAAAGATGCGCATGACCAAGCAGGAGGTAAAAGAGGAGCACAAAAACAACGACGGCAACCCGCAGATCAAGGGACGACTGCGCCAGCTCCAGCGCCAGATGGCGATGGGGCAGATCGCGCGCACCGTCCCCACCGCCGACGTGATTATCACCAACCCGACCCACTACGCGGTGGCGCTGAAGTATGACCCGGAGAAGGCCGAAGCGCCCTATATCGTCGCCAAGGGCATCGATGACGTGGCGCTGTGGATCCGCGAAGTGGGCGCTAACCATCAGGTCGAAGTGGTGACCTTTCCACCGCTGGCGCGGGCGGTGTACTACACCACCCGCGTTAACCAGCAAATTCCGGCGCAGCTGTTTCGCGCCATTGCCCACGTGCTGACCTACGTCATGCAGCTTAAGTCCTGGCGCGAAGGCAACGTGGCGCAAAAACCCCGCCTGAACAGGCAAATAGACATTCCTCAAGAGGTATTAAAGGCCCATGGCGAACAGTAAGATGCACAACCTGGCCGGCATGCTCCGCAAAGGACAGATAGCCGTGCCTATCCTGCTTCTCTGCGTTCTGGCGATGGTTATCCTGCCGTTGTCGCCGCTGATGCTGGATATCCTGTTTACATTCAATATCGTGCTGGCGGTTATCGTCCTGCTGGTGGCGGTGAATTTGCAGCGTCCGCTGGACTTTGCCATCTTCCCGACGCTGCTGTTGATCACCACCCTGATGCGACTGACCCTCAACGTCGCCTCCACGCGCGTGGTGCTGCTGAACGGCCATCTGGGCGAGGGGGCGGCCGGTAAGGTGATCGAATCCTTTGGTCAGGTGGTGATCGGCGGCGACTTCGTGGTCGGCTTCGTGGTCTTTATCATCCTGATGATCATCAACTTCGTGGTGGTGACCAAAGGGGCAGAACGTATCTCCGAAGTGTCGGCGCGCTTTACCCTGGACGCCCTGCCGGGCAAACAGATGGCCATCGACGCCGACATGAACGCCGGGCTTATCAACCAGCAGCAGGCGCGCAACCGTCGTCAGGAAGTGGCGAAAGAGGCCGACTTCTACGGCGCGATGGACGGGGCCTCGAAGTTTGTGCGCGGCGACGCCATCGCCGGGATCATGGTGCTGATTATTAACGTCATCGGCGGGATCTGCATCGGCATCTTTAAATACGATCTGGATGCCAGCCACGCGTTCCGCCAGTACGTGCTGCTGACCATTGGTGACGGCCTGGTGGCCCAGATCCCGTCCCTGCTGCTCGCCACCGCGGCGGCGATCATCGTCACCCGCGTCAGCGAAGGCAACGACGTTAGCCAGGAGATCAAAGCCCAACTGCTGTCGCGCCCGAAGGTGCTCTATACCGCCGCCTTCGTGATGTTTATCCTCGCGGTGGTGCCGGGCATGCCGCACGTCGCCTTCCTGAGCTTTACCGCCCTGCTGCTGTTTGCCGCCTGGCGACAAAGCAAGGTGGTGGAGCCCGCCGCACCGGAGACGGATATGGAGGCCATCTCCGAGGCGCTGGCCCCGGACGCCGCGCCGGCGATCGGCTGGGACAGTATTCCGCTGGTGGAGCCCATCGGCCTGAACCTCGGCTATAAGCTGGTGACCATGGTGGATGAGGCGAAGGGTAGCCCGCTGTCACAGCGGGTGCGCGGGGTGCGTCAGGTGATCTCCGAGCTGTGCGGGGTGCTGCTGCCGGAGATCCGCATCCGGGAAAACTTCCGCCTTAAGCCGGCCCAGTACGCCATTCATATCAACGGCATCCGCACCGCCCTTGGCGAGATCCACGCCGAAAAACTGATGGCGATCCCCGGCACCGAGCTGTACGGCGAGATCGACGGGGTGCTGGATACCGACCCGGCCTACGGCATGGCGATCGTCTGGATCGACCCCGAGCAGAAAGCCCGGGCGCTGACCCTGGGTTATCAGGTGGTGGACTGCGCCAGCGTGGTGGCCACCCACGTCAATAAGGTGGCCCGGGAGCATCTGCCGGATCTCTTTAACTACGACGACATCACCCATCTGCACGCCCGGCTGGCGCAGCAGGCGCCGAAGCTGGCGGAGGATTTAAACGCCGCCCTTAACTACAGCCAGCTGCTGCGGGTCTACCGCCAGCTGCTGCTGGAGCAGGTGTCGCTGAAAGATATCGTCACCATCGCCTCGACGCTGCTGGAGAGCTCGGCGGTCACCAAAGATCCGCTGCTGCTGACCGCCGACGTACGCTATGCGCTGCGCCGGGCCATTGTTCACAGTATTAACGGCGATCGCCCGCAGCTTGCGGCCTATACCATCGACAGCCAGCTGGAAAATATGCTGCTGGGGGCCCTTAACCAGGCGCAGCAGGCGGGCAAAGTGGCGCTGGACAGCTTCCCGGTGGATCCGAACATCCTGACCCAGCTGCAAAACACCATGCCGATGATTTACGAGCAGATGAAGGCGAAAAGCCTGCCGCCGCTGCTGCTGGTGACTCCGCAGCTGCGCCCGCTGATCTCGCGCTACGGGCGGCTGTTCGCCAGCGGCCTGCACGTCCTCTCTTACAACGAGGTGCCGGACGACGCCGACCTTAACGTGGTAGGAACCCTGGCCTGACGATAACGCCCCGACCGGGGCGTTATTTTTACCGATCCATATAGCGCATCTTCCACTCGGCGATGGTGCGCGGCATTTTGGCCACCTTTTTGTCCTGGGTGCTGAACCAGCTAAAGGCCAGCTTGCCCTTGCCGTCCGGCTCGATCCGCGCCGCCCAGATATTGCTGGCGGTATACATAATAATCGCCGTACGGGTGTTGGCCGCGCCGCGCACCCACATGGTGATCACCGACGCGCCGATATTGTCGATATCTTCCTGATAGATATAGACATTGGCGGTATCGACAAACTTCTGGTAGTCATCCCCCACCAGGGCGCGAAAGCGGGCGTCCATCTTTGGGTCGCTAAATATCGCCAGCGAGAGCAGGGTCGCTTTTGGCCTGGGGTCTTTGTCGGCCTTCTGGTAGCGCCCGTCAATAAAGGCGCCGTTCGGCATCGACAGCTGGCAGCCCCACTCGGCGTTGCTGTACACCTGAATGGCGCCGCTTTGACGGGGGATAATCAGCACCTTGCAGCGCTTGCTGTCGATCATGTTATCAATCAACACCATGTCGTTTATTTTGCGCGCCTCGGCGGTAAACTCATCCCGGTTGGTGCCCGCCCAGATACGGATATCGGTGGTAACAGACCACTCTGCGCTGTGGCTGAAATGAATGACGCCGCCGCTCATGTTAGCGGCGCTGGTATTCCACCACTGCCCTTCCCAGTCGAATCCCGGCTGCGCTTCGGAAATTTTGCTGATGCCGGCGTAATAAGCGCGTTCGATACAGTCGTCCGAGGCGCACCTGTCCAGCGACTTTTCCCAGGCCAGGTATTCCTGGTGGATCTGCCGCGCATCGCGGTTAACCAGCATGGCCCGGTAGATGTTCATCATGGTGTCATCCAGCCAGCGCAGATGATCGTTATTACAGATAGTATTTTCGAGCGGCGTGGCGGCACGCCGGCAATTCACCGCCCAGGCGCTGCTGGCCATGAGCGTTACGGCAATGATACATAACGTAATCAGTCGCTTAATCATACAGAATATTTTTTAACCAGATCGGGCGCATATTTTGGCTAAAGCGCCCTTTCATTGCAATAAATCCTGAAGAAATATTCACTATCAAAATAAATTACCGCCAGCGGTTAATTTGTAAGATATTCGTGTCGCTTGTTTATGCTGTGTTTTTATTTTTAAATAATTCCGTTAATCATCAGCAAATAAAAAACCGGCATTGAAGCCGGTTTTTTATTTAAGACGCCTGCTATTTTTCCGCCGCCTGCTCTCTGCCCACCAGGATAGTGGTCAGCACAAATGAAATCACCAGCGCCATCACCACCCCCGAGAGGGCAAAGATAAAGTACGGGCCGATATAGGCCGGCAGGCTAAAAATGCTCGACAGAATATAGCCATACAGGCGCACGCCGAAGAAGGCGATAAAGGCCGAGGCCAGCGAGCTTGCCACGGTCGCGGCAATAAAGGCTTTCTTGTAGCGGGTCAGCACGCCGAACAGGGCCGGCTCGGTGATCCCCAGCAGCGCGGAGATGCCCGCTGAGAGGGTAACGGTTCTCTCCTGGCGATCGCGGCTCAGGCGCCAGATGGCAAAGGTGGCGCCGGCAATCGCCATATTAGCCATAAACATCATCGGCATCAGCATGTCGTATCCGCGGTCGCTGAAGTTTTGCAGCGCAATCGGCGTCATGGCGTGGTGCATTCCGGTGAGGATCGCCACCGGGCGAATGGCCCCGACGATCAGCCCGGCGAAGCTCGCCGACACCCCGAACAGCCCCTCGATAAAGTAGGCCAGCCCTTTGCCGAGCCAGATGCCGATCGGGCCTATTACCACCAGCGCCGCCAGCGCGCCGATAAACAGCGTTAAGGTCGGGGTGAAGACGGTTTTCAGCACCTCGGGCATGATGCTGTCCACCCAGCGGTGGATATAGCTCAGGGCCAGCACCGAGAAGATCACCGGGATAACGCTGGATGAGTAGTTAAAGACCGACACCGGAATGGCGTTGAGCAGCCAGAGCGCGCTCACCGCCCCCTCCTGATGCGCCGCCAGCGCTTTGGCCGCCTCGATCAGCGAAGGGTACATCAGGCAGGCCGCCACCGCCGCCGCCAGGTATTCGTTGGTTTTGAAAATTTTCGCCGCCGACACCGCGAGGAAAAAGGGCAGGAAGTAGAAGACGCCACTGGCGATCAGATCGATAACCATCACCGTATCGCTCTTCGCCGACACCACCTTCAGGGCGATCAGGCCGGCCAGCAGGCCTTTGATCATCCCGGCCCCGGCAATGGCGGGCACGATAGGGCCAAACACCCCGGAGACCGTATCCATAAACAGCGAGACCAGGCTTTTACGCCCTTTTGCCGTCGCCGGGACGCCCGTCTCGCGCTGGTCCAGCACGCTGAGCATCTGCTCATACCAGCTGTTGACCTTTGGCCCGATAATCACCTGGAACTGATCGCTTTGCAGCTGCGCGCCCAGCACGCCGGGCAGGTTTTTGATCGCGGCCTGGTCCACTTTATCGTCGTCGATTAAATCGAAGCGTAGCCGCGTCATACAGTGCCAGACCTTATTAATATTCCCCTGGCCACCGACCAGACGAATAATATTATTGATGGCCTCTTGCGTCCCCATAAAGACTCCCGCCGATGTTGTTGTCGTTTTAATGATGCCTGAAGCATAAATAAACACACCCAACAAAACAAACCAATAAAATTTGATAAGGCTCACAATTACTCATCTATAGAGCTATAAAAGCCTGAATAGGGTAAAATTGGTCTGGTTTTTAATTATATTTACCGCTATTACCTGACCAAAATAAATAGTCAAAAAAACGGTTTACCTGCCGGGAATTTTAGGGCGATGATAACCCCATTATTATTTCCAGAGCCGCAGTAAGGAGTTTGTCGTGACGCCTGTGATTATCAAAGATATCGCCTGTTTTATTACCCGCCCGGACCGGCATAACCTGGTGACGGTTCGCGTCACCACCGCACAGGGCGTGACGGGATACGGCTGCGCCACCTTCCAGCAGCGGCCGCTGGCGGTAAAAACCCTGGTCGACGAGTACCTCAGGCCGCTGCTGATCGGGCGCGACGCCAGCAATATCGAAGACCTCTGGCAGATGATGAACGTGAACGCCTACTGGCGTAACGGCCCGGCGATGAACAACGCTATCTCCGGGGTGGATATGGCCCTGTGGGATATCAAAGGGCAGCTGGCCGGCATGCCGCTGTACCAGCTGCTGGGAGGGAAATCCCGCGACGCCATTCCGGCCTACAGCCACGCCAGCGGCGAGACGCTGGACGAGCTTTTTACCTCCGTCGATGCGCTGCTGGCGCAGGGCTATCGCCATATCCGCTGCCAGCTCGGCTTTTACGGCGGCACCCCGTCGCAATTGCACGCCCCGCAGAACCCGACCCCCGGCGCCTGGTTCGATCAGCACGAGTATCTGCGCAACACCGTGGAGATGTTCCGCGCCCTGCGGGAAAAATATGGCTGGAACATTCACTTCCTGCACGATGTCCATGAACGCCTCTTCCCCCAGCAGGCGGTACAGCTGGCCAAACAGCTCGAGCCATACCAGCCCTGGTTTATCGAGGATATTCTGCCGCCCCAGCAGAGCGCCTGGCTGGAGCAGGTGCGCCAGCAGAGCTGCGTGCCGCTGGCGATGGGGGAGCTATTTAACAACCCGGCGGAGTGGCACGACCTGATTGTCCATCGCCGCATCGACTTTATCCGCTGCCATATTTCGCAGATCGGCGGCATTACCCCGGCGATCAAGCTGGCGCACCTGTGCCAGGCCTTCGGCGTGCGCCTGGCCTGGCACGGCCCCGGCGATATGACCCCCATCGGCGTGGCGGTGAATACCCATCTTAATATTCACCTGCACAACGCGGCCATTCAGGAGTTTATTCCGCGCTCGCCAACCACCGATCTGGTCTTCCCCGGCGCGCCCGAAGTGAAAGAGGGCTTTATCTATCCGCCCACGGCGCCGGGCATCGGCGTGGGCTTTAACGAGGAGCTGGCGCTGGCGCACCCGCTGGTCTATCGCCCGCACGAGTGGACGCAGAGCCGCCTGCCGGACGGCGCTATTCACACCCCCTGATTCTGCCGCCAGGCCAGGTTGTCCCGGTTCCAGGGGGTAACGTAGGTGCAGGTGTAGTTGATATCGATAATATCGCTCACCTCAAATACCCGCCCCCCTTCGAGAATACCCCGGTTGTTGATATGCATCGCCGGGCTGCCTTTTTTGCACCCGAGGATCGCCGCCTGTTCACGGCCAACGCTCACCGCCCGGTAGGTGGTCAGCATGTGGGAGATAGTAAAACCCTTGCTGAGCACGTACTGCTGGATGGAGCGCTCGATGGCCTGCTGGTTGAGGTCGGGAAAATCGGCGACCGGCATGCTGGAAACCTCAATCTGCACCGGCTGGTCGTCCACGTAGCGCAGGCGGCAGAAGTGCCAGATAAAGCTCTCCTCCGGGATACCGAAGATCTGCTGCGCGGCGCGATCCGGGCGGGTTTTATGCAGGCTGATCATCCGGTAGCGGATCCGATCGAAGCGCTTTTCGGTGATCGAGTTATAGATGAGCGGGTTGTTGCGCGCCTGCTCGTTGATCCAGATCCCGGAGCCCTGCACGATCCGCACCACGCCGATGCTGACCAGCTTTTCCAGCGCCTGACGAATGGTGAAGCGCGAGACGCCATACTCCTCCGCCAGCTGGCGCTCCGGCGGCAGTTTGCGCGGCCCCGCCGCCGTCTGCTGGTAAATTTTGCTCAGCAGATCCTGGGTCACAAACTCACTTTTTTTCATCATCCCGTCCTGAATCATTCGTCGCGGCCGTTGCCTGCAAGGGTATCATTTTAATGCTGCCGGCCCGCAATCCGCTACGCCCTCTGCGAGCAGCTGCGGCCAGCGGGAGGCCCAGTCCGAACCGTGCGCCATCCCCTTCAATGCCACGACCCGCACGCAGCTGCCGCCCACCGCCTGCTGAAAACGCCGCGCCACGGCGGGCGGCACGGTCTCATCCTCTTCTCCGCTAAAGTGCGCCTGCGCTAGCGTGCGCAGCTCCCCGGCCCGGTCGATGGCGCTCAGGGCATGGGGCATGGCGGAGACCCGGTGCAGGGCATTGACGTAAGCGACGTCGAGATTGCCCGCCACGGTGCGCAGGGAGCGCACGTCGCTACGCCGTTCGGCCAGCAGCGCCGCGATGTTGCCGCCGCCGGAGTAGCCCACCAGCTCCAGCGTCACGCCGGGATAACGCTCTACCACCCGATCCAGCGCCTCGTTCATCGCGTTAATAACGGCGGGTGAAAAGCGATCCTCCGTCCAGATATTGATCCGGCAGCCGGCCGGCAACGGCGCGCTCAGGAACTGGCAGGGCCGCGCCAGGTACAGCACGTTCGCGCGGCTATCGCTGGCCGCCAGCTTCAGGGCCACCGGATTATGCGGCGTCGGATTAGCCGACGGCTGCGTGCGGCTTTTCCAGGCAAAGCCGTCCCCTTCGATATAAACCCGCAGTGAATTAACCGGGGGGGTTATTCTTTGCCAGCTAACAATTTCGAAGGCGGAGGTTTGTAAATTATTTCTGATCAGACCAGAAGCCGCCGCAATTTTATTTGCCGTGGCCTCCGGAGGGTTTGCAACACAGCCGGTGAATAAAAAAGATAAATGAATCAATAATACTGAAAAGAATATATTTTCTTTTCGCTGCATAAAGCGTCAATCCCTAAGTCAAATTAAAAGACCTGCAAAAAAAGGGTCTTTATTTCGGCAAGAAATAATTAATCAGAGCTTATTGTTTTTGGCAACAAAATGGTTATTCTCCGCACCAACGATATCGGATTAATCCGAAGAAATGATGCTGTGCTTATTATAACGCTCGCAACTTGATGACGGTACACCATGGAAAAAAAACGCCTTAGCCAGCTGATTTCTCTGCTGCTGGCCTCTACAGCCGTGCAAGGGCTGTGGACAACGCACGCCTTCGCCGCCTCCGACCTGATGCTTAACGCCTCTGTCGATAGCGTCTCGATCAACGGCCCGCTGGTCGGCACGCCGACCACCGCATTAACGGTTAATACCGATGTATTAATTACCACGCTTACCAATAACGGCAGCATTCAGGATCAAAGTGATAATAATACTTTTTCCAATGCCAATATTGCGCAAATTAACGGAAACATCGGGACCTTTATAAACAACGGAACCCTTTCCAGCGTTAACCGAAATCTGAATGGCAGTATCCTCGAAGTGGGGACCTCAGGTGTCATAAGCCAGTTCTTTAATAATGGCACAATTGCTTTCGCACCAGATAATTACAACTTTGGCAGCATGGATAACGGCGCTATTGATAACGCCGGATATATCAGCACCCTGACCAACGGCACCGGGGGCAAAATCGTCGGGCTGCGCGGAATTAGCAACCAGGGCCGAATCGATTATTTAAATAACGACGGCGATATCACCTCTTCGACCACCCTGATGGGCGGCCCGATGGGGCAAAACGGCGCGATTTACAACGCCGGCACCATTGGCGAACTGCACAATACCGGCACCCTGCAAACGGGCAGTAATACCACAATGGACGGCGCGGGGATCTTTAACTGGGGCACCATTACGCGTCTCGTCAACGACAATAAAATCATCGGCAGCGTCTTTGGTATTACCAACCACCACACTATTGATTCCCTTGAAAATAACGGCGTTATTTCCGCGCAGGGCTATGGCATCTACAGCAACAGCAGCGACGGCAGCGCTATTGCGCAGATCGACAACAACGGTGAAATCCGCGGCGGCTACAGCGGTATTTATCTCTCAAGCTACAGCACCGCGAACCCGGCGACCCTGATTAACAACGCTGGCCTGTTAACCGGCGACCAGTACGCCCTGTATATCTACGCCGACACCTCGGGCGAAGTGCCGACCAGCGCCGACGTTACCCTGACCAACAGCGGCGTGGTGGCGGGCAATATCTACTCCCGCAGCCCGGCCGCGCTGAAAATCAACGGCGGCAGCGGCGTTAGCGGAACCCTGACCGGCGTTAACGGCGAGATGGGCCTCATTACCGCCGAGCGTGCGGACGTGGTCTTCGGCACCGGCTCCCTGCTGCTTAACGACAATGTTGCCACCAGCGGCACCGTCCTGAACGATGCGGCCGCGCTGCAGGTGAATAACAGCGTGACTATTACCGGCGATTACCACCAGAAGGCGGCCGCCGCGCTTATCTCCGGCATCTCCGATCTGGCGACCCAGAACCTCGATCTGCTGAGCGATAGCGGCTATGGCCGCCTGAACGTCAGCGGCAACGCGGTGGTGGATGCGGGCTCCAGCGTTAGCCTGCTGCGCACCGGCAGCGGCTACCAGTTTGCCGAAGGCCAGCGCTACGTGGTGATCAAGGCCCAGGGCAGCGACACCCAGTACAACGCGGATAAACTCTATTACAAAGCTATCGGCTATCGCGGCCAGGTTAACGGCGCGGTCTATGAAGATGGCGCGAATAAAGCCCTGGTGCTGACCGTGGGTCCGGAGGATAAGGACCCGGTGGTAACCGAGCCTGTGCCTGTCGATCCGACGCCGACCCAGCCGACAACGCCGACCCAACCTACTCCGGTCGATCCAACGCCGACTCAGCCAACCACGCCAGAGCAGCCGACCCCGGCTGAGCCGACGCCAACGCTGCCAACGACGCCGGCAAAGCCGACCCCGGTCGATCCGACGCCGTCTCAGCCGTCTCAGCCTTCCGAGCCGACGCAGCCGGTCGAACCCGTGCAGCCGGGCAAAAACGGGGCCACCACCCCTAACGCCACCACCGCGCTGGCCGGCCTGAGCCACTACTCCGGCATCTCCTCGCCGCAGCTGCTGGAGCTGTACAACGCCTCGCTGGCGATTGACGGCAGCGCAGAAGCCAACCGCGTGGGCGAACAGCTCTCTACGAGCCAGAATATCAACACCAGCACCGCCGCGGGCGTAGCCACCTCAACCGCGCAGGCGGTAGTTGGCGCGCACATGGATGCCGTGCGCAACCCGCAGGCCTCAGGCGCCAGCGGCGTGGCAACCGGCGACGACTACAGCGCCAGCTGGATCCTCTGGGGCCAGCCGTTTGGCGGCTATGCGCGCCAGGAGAGCAGCCGCGAGGTGAGCGGTTACTCGGCGAAGTTCGGCGGGCTGATCCTCGGAGCCGACCGGGCCCTCGGCGAAGCGTGGCGCGTGGGCGCGGCGCTGAACTACAGCAACACCTCCGTGCACGGCAAAGATAACCTGAGCGGCAACACCTCCACCGCCGATAACTATGGCGTGATTGCCTACGCGGGCTATACCGGCGAGCCCTGGTATCTGAACCTCTCGGCGGGCGTTAACCGTCAGAACTACAGCTCCGTTCGCCGGGCCGATTTCACCGGCTTCTCCGGCGCGGCGCAGGGTAAATTCAACGGCCAGTCCGTTACCCTGCAAACCGAGCTCGGCTACCCGGTAACCCTGCCGGCGGCGGTGGTTGTCACCCCGCTCGCCAGCCTGACGTACGGCTATCAGCACGTGGATGGCTATACCGAGTCCGGCGGCAACGGTATGGCACTGAAGGTGGGCAGCACCCACGCCCAGTCGGTGGTAAGCGATATCGGTATGCGCGTTGAGAAAACCTTTGATACGGGTCTCGGCAGCCTGACTCCGTTTGCGCAGATCTCGTGGATCCACCAGTACGATAACCGTCAGGTGAGCAGCCATGCGGCCTACGCCGCGGATACTATCGGCGAAACGGGCTTTATCACCAAAGGCGCGGCCCCGGTGAAGGATATGGCGGGCGTGGCGCTCGGCACCACCCTGTACAACGCCAACGACCTGACCCTGGATGCCCGTTACGATCTGCAGGCCGGCGACCGTTATCAGGCGCACACCTTCAGCCTGCGTTTACGTAAAACCTTCTGATAAATGCGCTGAAAAAAACGGGGCCCACTGGGGCCCCGTTTTTATTTCTTCTCGCAAGCTGGCAGGGACTAGCGTTTTTTCACCATCAGCGGCTCGATATCACTCTCTTTTTTAATAACCAGCGAGGCATCGCCGCGCAGGCAGGTGCCGCCGTAGTTGCCCCCCACGGTAAAGGTGCAAACCTGAATGTACTTGCCGTCGACCTTTGGCAGGCACCACAGCTGCTGATAGATATTTTTGCGATCGCTAAACCTGCCGCTAGACTGGTCCAGCAGCTCCTCGCGGGGGCTGATGAGATCGATATTGCTGCCGCAGCGCCCGGCGATGGGCTTCACCGCGTAGCCGGTTTCCGCGAGCAGGTCGTTGACCTCAAAGTCGGTATCCAGCAGGTAGCGATGGTTGGGGAAAAGCTGCCACAGCACCGGTAGAATCGCCTTGTTGCCGGGGATCACCGTCCACAGGGGTTCAAATACCAGCACCTCCGGGCGCAGCAGGACGTCGATTAAGCGCACCTCCTGGTCCGGATGCCCCGTGCGGATGGGTACCGCCGCATACTCGGTTTCGCTCACCTCGCGGATCTGCTCGATGGCGGTTTCCCACGCCCAGGTTTTCCAGACGCAGTTCACCGGGCGGCCTTCGTCGTCTACCAGCTGTCCCGCCGCGTCCCAGCGCAGCGCCCCCAGCCCGTGCAGGATGCGGGTCTCGAAGCCGGCCTGCATCAGCGAACGCTGAATAAAGAGGGCGTGATAATTCTCCTCAATATCATTGTCCTGCATGATGTGGACAAAGGGCCGCGCCTGGCTGTGCTTCCAGGCGCCGGTCAGCTCTTCCAGCAGCCCTTCCGCCGGGTTGTGGCCGCTGCCGCGATAGCCATTTTTCACCCACTCTTCGAGGATTAATCCCCCCTCGGTATGGCAGGAGGCGGAGTCGGCGTTGTACTCGTACACCTTGATGCCGCGCTCGTCCATGCAGAAGTCCATCCGGCCGGTGATCATATGGTGCCGACGCCACTGCCAGGAGAGGCGCAGGCGCGGCCAGAGGATTTTCGGGATGTCGAACAGCGCCAGCAGGTTGTCGTCCTTCAGCACCTTGTCGGTGGCGTGCAGGTACATCAGGTGCAGTTCGTTGGTGGCCTTAATCAGCTCCTGCTCGGCGCTTTCGCTGATGGTGAAGTAGTGGCAGGGATCCTGATTGATAAAGTGGCCGTTGGCGTGAATGTAGGCCTGCTGCAGCGGATCGTTTTCGTTCAGCCATTTGCCGTCGAACTGGCGGTTGTTCGGCATGCGCGCGCCGCGAATGGTTAGCTGCTCGCCGTCGACGACCGGCTGCGGCAGGCTGTGGGTGGCGTCGTCGGTCTGGATCATCCAGCCGAGGATGGTGGTATCGCTGAAGGTGTCGTGCAGGGTGTAGCGCCCCTCTTCTACCGTCAGGCGCAGCTCCCGCGTCCACTGCTGCCCCATCGGCAGCGGGGTGTGGCGCACATTCTGCTCGGCAATGCGCACCCGGTCCCCCAGCAGCTGGGTGATGATCGCCACGTGGCCGGTCTCCTGGAACTCGCCGCCTTTTTGCCAGATAAGCAGCGCGCCCGCCTGCGGCGCGCGCGGCGAGCCGTTGGCAAAGGCCTGCAGCGGCAGAATATCGTCGTTGATTACCCGGCGGACAAAGCGCAGGGAGAAGATCTCCCACGCCATGCGCACGTCGGTAAAGACCATGCCGTAGTTGAGGAACATAAAGCGGCGTGCGAATTCCACGCACTGCCATTTGTGCCCCATATATTCATTGCCGATATAGCTGCGGAAATCGGCATCGTCCGGGTACTGTCGCGGGTCGAGGGTGCTGTAATCTGAGGAGTAAATCGCCACGCCTCCCGGCGCATATCCTAATAACGTCCCAAAGGGGGCGTCGCTGCTTAACGTTCCTGTACGCATGTTTCCAACCTAATAAAGGCAGGCGGCAATTTTTTGAAGGGTTGTCGTCGTCTGCACGTTGTGATGAACCTGACAGAGGTGTTTTTTATCATACACCCGAGCGGCAGATTATTGACCGCAGGGATAATTAAAGCGCAATTTTTCTGGCAGCAGGCGTTTACAGGTGTTGATGCTGATGTATTAGTTTTAAGAACTTACCGCCACGATCAATAGATAAATGAATCAGGGCTTACAGCGCGGGTCCTGGTCCGGCCGTAAATCGCCGAAGCGTTTCCTGTAGGCCGGGGCGAGGCGCATGGATGCGCCGAGAGGGCGCGACCTACATGGATGTAGGATCGCGCCCGACCCGATAGCCGGAAGGAATAAGCTGAGGGCACCGCGAAGCGGCGATTTACATCGCCGGGAGCCGGGGTTGCCAGGGGAGCGGCGGCGAGCTCCCCTGGCACGTTCACCGGTGCAGGCGTGACAGAGTAGCAATGAACGTGAAGTGAACGGAACTGACAACGGAGCCGCATGTTCCCCTCACCCTAACCCTCTCCCCGGAGGGGCTAGGGGACTAGACGGTGCGAAGAACAGGGCAGTGCGGTCTGGTGCCCTCACCCCAACCCTCTCCCACAGGGAGAGGGAGCAAACACCAAAAAAGCAACTACGTTGCTTTTTACTTTTACCTTGCCTCACCCCAACCCTCTTCCACGGGGAGAGGGAGCTGGACGGTGCGGTCTGGTGCCCTCACCCCGGCCCTCTCCCACAGGGAGAGGGAGCAAACACCAAAAAAGGCAACTGACGTTGCCTTTTTGCTTTTATCTTGGCCTACAGCTTAAACAACCAGCATGCCGCCAGATGCCCTGGCGCAACCTCCTGCATCGCAGGCTCCTGCGCCTGGCACACCGGCATCGCGTGCGGACAGCGGCTGCAAAACCTGCACCCGGCCAGCGCCGACGCGGGCCCCGGGATCTCCCCGCGCAGGGTCGCCTGCTCCAGGTTACGGATGCGCGGATCCGGCTGCGGCACCGCCGCCAGCAGCGCCCGGGTGTAGGGGTGCGCCGGGTGCTGGTACAGCTCTCCCGCCGGCGCCACCTCCACCAGCTTGCCGAGGTACATCACCCCAATGCGCGTCGAGATATGCCGCACCATCGACAGATCGTGGGCGATAAACAGATAGGTCAGCCCCAGCTCCTGCTGCAGATCCTGCAAAATATTCACCACCTGGGCCTGCACCGAGACGTCCAGCGCGGAGAGGGGCTCGTCGCAGAGCACAAACTCCGGGCGCACGGAGAGGGCGCGGGCGATGCTGATGCGCTGGCGCTGCCCGCCGCTGAACTCGTGGGGGAAACGCTGCAGATGTTCCTGCTTAAGCCCCACTTTATAGAGCAGGGTTTCGGTACGTTCCCGCTGCTCCTCCCGGCCGTAGCCGTGGATCTGCATCGGCTCCGCCACCAGCTGCTGCACGGTCATGCCGGGATTCAGCGACGAATAAGGATCCTGGAAGATCGCCTGCATCCGCTTGCGCAGCGGCTTGAGCTGTTTTTCGCTAGCCTGCGCAATCTCCTGCCCGGCGAAGCGGATCTCGCCGGAGGTAATGTCGAATAGCCGCAGAATGGCGCGCCCGAGGGTCGATTTGCCGCAGCCGGACTCCCCCACCAGGCCAAAGGTTTCGCCGCGCTGAATGTCAAAGCTGACGCCGTCCACCGCCTTAACCGCCGTCCCTTTGCGCAGCAGGCCGCCGTTCAGGTGGTAGTGTTTGCGCAGATCGCGCACGCTCACTAAGGGCGCATGTTGTTCGCTCATGGCTGAACCTCCTTATCGGCCCACAGCCAGCACGCGGCGCGGTGGCCGTCGGCGATGCGGTAAAATGCCGGCTGCGTTACGCACTGGGGCATCCGCTGCGGGCAGCGCTCGGCAAAGGGGCAGCCGGACGGCGGGTTAAGCAGGCCGGGGGGCGTGCCCTCGATGGGCGACAGGCGCTTGTGCGCCTGGTCGGGACGCGGCAGCGAGGCCAGCAGCCCCCGGGTGTAGGGGTGCGCCGGGCGGTAGAAGATATCCTCCACGCCCCCCTCCTCCATCACCAGGCCGCCGTACATCACCACCACGCGGCTGCACACCTGCGCCACCACGCCAAGATCGTGGGTGACGAACAGGATGGCGGTTTGCGTCTGCTGTTGCAGGCTTTTGAGCAGGCACAGGATCTGCGCCTGGATAGTCACATCCAGGGCGGTGGTCGGCTCGTCGGCAATCAGCAGCTTCGGATCGCAGGAGAGCGCGATGGCGATCATCACCCGCTGGCGCATGCCGCCGCTGAACTCGTGCGGGTACTGGTCGTAGCGCCGCGCCGCGTCGGCAATCCCCACCTTATCCAGCATGGCAATCGCCGCCGCTTTCGCCGCCTTTTTCGCCAGCCCTTTATTGCGCACCAGGATCTCAGACATCTGCCTGCCGATGGTGACCACCGGGTTTAGCGCGGTCATCGGATCCTGAAAAATCATCGCGATCTCGTTGCCGCGAATGGCCCGCATCTGCGCCGGGCTTTTTTGCGCCAGGTCGTCGTTGCGAAAGCGAATGCTGCCCCCGGCGATCCGCCCGTTGTTGCCGAGCAGCTGAACGATCGACTTGCAGGTGACGCTTTTACCGCAGCCGGATTCACCGACGATGCCGACAAATTCCCCCGGCTGCACCTGAAAGCTCACGCCGCGCACCGCGTGGACGTCCCCCTCCCGGGTACGGAAGAGGGTTTGCAGGTTATCGAGTTCTAATAAGTTACTCATCCCGGTTGGCTCCCGGCTCAAAGGCGGTGCGGAACACGTCGCCCAGTACGTTAAAACTAAATACCGTCAGCAAAATCAGCAGGCCGGGGAACATCGCCAGCCAGGAGGCCTCGCCAATATACGACTGGGCGTTGTTGAGCATGCTTCCCCAGGAGGCGGCGGGCGCCTGCACCCCCAGCCCGAGGAAGCTGAGCGTGGACTCCATCAAAATCGCCGAGGCAATGTTCAGCGTGGCGGCGACGATAATGGTCGGCAGCACGCCGGGAATAATGTGGCGCAGGATGATGCGCAGCGGATGCTCCCCGGACGCGCGGGCGTAGAGCACATACTCGCGCTCTTTAACCGTTAGCGTTTCGGCACGCACCAGCCGCGACATGCTCATCCAGGTGAGCAGGCTGATGATCAGAATGATGTTATCCACTCCCGGCCTGAGGTAAGCGTTCACTACCAGCAGCAGGAAGAAGGCCGGGATGGCCATCAGAATATCGACGGCGCGCATCATCAGGTTATCCAGCCAGCCGCCGAAGTAGCCGCTTACCGTCCCCACCACCGTGCCAATCAGCGTAGAGAACAGCATCGCCAGGAAGCCAACCATCAGCGAGATCTGCCCACCGTACAGCGCGCGGGTAAAGTAGTCGCGCCCGTACTCGTCGGTGCCGAACCAGTGGGCGGCGTCCGGCGGCAGGGTGCGCGCCCCAAGCGCCATCTGGTCGGGATCGTAAGGGCTCAGCCCGGCACAGAGGGAGGCGACGACGAAAATAAAGAGTACAAACAGTGAGAACTGCGCCGGACGGTTGCGGCGCAGCTGGTGACGAACCTGCTGCCAGCGTCTGCTCATCCGGGTTACCTCAGGGTGCGAATACGGGGATCGGCGACGCGGTATAGCAAGTCGGCGATCAGGTTGCCAAGGATCAGCATCATCGAAGAGAGCATGATGATCGCCATGATCAGCGGATAATCCAGCGAGGTGATTGACTGGATCCCCAGCAGCCCCATCCCCGGCCACGAGAAGACGCTTTCGGTCACGTAGGCCCCCACCACCAGCTCGCCAAACGACAGGCCGAACAGGGTGATCACCGGCAGCAGCACGTTTTTCAGCACGTGGCGGAACAGAATGCCGCTGCGCGTGGCGCCGTACGCCAGCTGGGTCTGCACATAGTCGGCGGAGAGCTGGGAGATGGTGTTGGAGCGGATATAGCGCACGTAGCTCGAGAGGTTATAAAAGGTCAGCGCGATGCAGGGCAGCACGCCGTGGCGCACCAAGTCCAGCCAGCTATCCTCCACGCCGATGGTGCGCATCCCCATGCTGGGGAACCAGTTAAGCTGCACGGCAAAAACGGTAATCAGCAGGATGCCGAACCAGAAGATCGGCACCGAGATGCCGATATAGGCGAACAGGTTCAGGACGTGATCCAGCCAGCGGTGCTTAAAGGCGCCCGCCAGCAGCCCCAGCGGAATGGCAAGTATCACCGCCATCAGCAGCGAGGCGCCCATCAGGCCGAGGGTGGCCGGTATGCGCTCGCCGATCATCTCCAGCACCGGACGGTGGTAAATCAGCGAATAGCCGAGATCGCCCCGCAGCACGTTTTTCAGCCACAGCAGATACTGGGTGACCAGCGGCTTATCCAGCCCCAGGCTCTGGCGAATGCGTTCGATATCCTCCGGCGCCATACGCGGCGTGATGTATGCCGCCACCGGATCGCCGGGGGCGAGCTTAACCAGCAAAAAGGCCACCAGCGAAATAAAGAAAAGCATCGGCAGCAGTTGCAGCAGCCGACGCGCGAGTAATGTGTTCACGACATGCCCTTAAAAAAGCCCCGCTCTGGCGAACGGGGCGATCGCTTATTTCTGGTAGATTTTTGACAGATCCTGGAACAGGTAGACCGGCTTCGGCTCCGCCTCTTTGGTGCCGCCAAAGCGCTTGTCCACCGCCACGGTGGCGTTGGTGTAGGCGATGGGGTAGTAGGTCATGTCGTTGGCGACGGTCTGCTGAATTTCCTTGTAGATCGCCGCGCGTTTGCCGTCGTCGGTCTCTACCGCCCCTTTATCCCACAGGGCATCGAACTGCGGGTTTTTATAGTGGGCGTAGTTGTAGGCCTCGTTGCTCATAAACAGCGATTTGTAGCCGTCCGGCTCGGCGCCCATGATGTAGCCGCCGAGGTTCAGCTCCCAGGCGGTGTTGTTCATATCCAGGCTGCGCTGGGACATGGCGTTGGAGTCCAGCGGCATCAGCTCCACGTTCACGCCGATCCCCTTCAGCGCCTGCTGAATATAGAGCGCCATGCTCTCCTGGGTTTTGTTGGTGTTCACGTAGGCCAGACGCAGCTTAAGGTTTTCCGGCGCGCCGGAGGCCTTGAGTAACTCTTTGGCCTTCTGCCGATCGAACTTGTACTGCTCGACGTCGTCGGTCTGGTAAAGGGTGTCCGGGGTCAGGAACGAGGCCGCCGGTTTGGCGTACTCCAGCGAGGTAAAGGCGGTCTGGGTCAGCTCGTCTTTATTGATGGCATAGGCAATGGCCTGGCGCAGTTCTTTGCTCTTCATCACCGGGACGTTCTGGTTGAAGGTCATGTAGGCCAGGCGCCCTTCCGGGTAGACCACAAAGTCGAACTTGCCGGTGTTCTTCAGGCGCGACACGTCCTGGGGATCGACCATCTTCAGGTTGATCTCGCCGTTTTGCAGCGCGAGGTTGGCGGAGTTGCTATCTTTGGCGAAACGGTAGGTAACGGCGTCCAGCTTCGCTTTGCCGTTCCAGTAGTCGTCGAAGCGGGTCAGGGCGTAATACTGCCCGGCGCGGTACTCTTTAAATTTGAACGGCCCGGAGCCGACCGGCGCGTCGTTTTTGCCGCTCTTTTCCAGATCCCCCTCGCTGGCGAAGACGTGCTGCGGAATCGGGTAGATCTGCACCAGGGTGCCGGTAAAGGCCGCGCTCACCTGCGGCAGGGTGAACTTCACGGTGCGATCGTCAACCTTGCTCACCGCCACCGGCTTGCCGCCGTAGGTGAACATGCTGCGAAAGAAGCTGTGCTGGCCGGCGTCGAGCAGTTTATTAAAGGTGAAGACCACGTCGTCGGCGGTCAGCGGCTGGCCGTCCTGCCATTTCAGGTTCGGCTTCAGGGTCAGGGTGTAGCTCAGGTTATCGGCGGAGGGGGTCAGGCTCTCTGCCAGGCCCCACTCGATTTTACCCTCGTTAAAGCTATAGAGCGGCGCGTAGAGCGCCTGCATGATGGTTAAGGTGGTGCGGTCGCTGGCGTACAGCGGGTTGACCGCCAGCGGGTCGCCGGAGGTGATGCCGATAATTAGCGAACCGCCCTCTTTTGGCGCGTCGTTACCGGCGGCTGGCGCATTCGCCGTCTCTTTATTTTTTGCCTCATCACAACCCGCCAGACCCAACGCGAGCGATATTACAACTGCCGATAACAGTAGCTTACGCATCTCACTAACTCCTTGCCTGATAAAGTATTTATAACTGCCGCTTTTTATTTATATGCCAGCATCATAGGCAGCTTTGGCGTATTACGCATTAACAATGAAAATGCCATTTTCGATTAAGCTTATATCGAATTTGATATATATAAGCGCCATGTGGAATAGCGCGCTGCTTTATGGGCTCACATCGTTAAAGGCTTGCCAAATCTCCTGCTACACTGCCTCAACACATCATGCAAAAGGCAGGTCAACATGTCAGACAACAGCTATCAGCCACCGAAAGTGTGGGAGTGGAACCAGAACAAAGGCGGCGCCTTTGCCAATATCAACCGCCCCGTTTCCGGCGCCACCCACGACAAAACGCTGCCCGTCGGCGAGCATCCGCTTCAGCTTTACTCCCTGGGCACGCCCAACGGCCAGAAGGTGACCATCATGCTCGAGGAGCTGCTGGCGCTGGGGGTCAGCGAGGCCGAGTACGACGCCTGGCTGATCCGCATCGGCGAGGGGGATCAGTTCTCCAGCGGCTTTGTCGAGGTGAACCCGAACTCCAAAATTCCGGCCCTCAGCGATCGCTCCACCACCCCGCCGACCCGGGTGTTCGAGTCCGGCAATATCCTGCTCTATCTGGCGGAAAAATTTGGCCACTTCCTGCCAAAAGATCCCGCCGGACGCACCGAAACCCTGAACTGGCTCTTCTGGCTGCAGGGCGCGGCGCCCTTCCTCGGCGGCGGCTTTGGCCACTTCTATAACTACGCCCCGGTGAAGATTGAGTACGCTATCGACCGCTTTACCATGGAGGCCAAGCGCCTGTTCGACGTGCTTGATAAGCAGCTGGCGCGCGGGCGCTACGTGGCGGGTGATGAATATACCATTGCCGATATGGCGGTCTGGCCGTGGTTTGGCTGCGTGGCGCTGGGCAGCGTCTATAACGCCGCCGAGTTCCTGGACGCCGGGAAGTACGCCAACGTGCAGCGCTGGGCCAAAGAGGTGGCGGAGCGTCCGGCGGTGAAGCGCGGGCGCATCGTGAACCGCACCAACGGCGAGCTGAACGAACAGCTGCATGAGCGCCACAGCGCCAGCGACTTCGATACCAGTACCGAAGACAAACGCCAGGCGTAACGGACAAGCGGGCGGTTCGCCGCCCGCTTAAGCGCCAAATCCCGCCTTACGCAGTATCGCCTTCGCCTCCTGCGAGCCTAAAAAATCCGCCAGCGGCCGCGCCCGCGGGGTGAGGATCGCGCAGGCGTAGTCGGCATGCGGGTTAAAGGGGGCGGGGATCTGAAGCACGCTGAGCCCGGCGATGCGGCTAAGCTGAGCGGCATAGCTGGCGTAGCCGATAAAGAGCTCCGCCTGCCCGCCGTGAATAATCCACTCTGCCGCCAGCCTGCCCGGCGGTACGGGGGCCGAGTCGCGCCCGCCGACCAGGGCCCGCGCCCTCGCCTGCACCTTCTCCCCCGCCTCGCCCATCCGGCTAAACAATTCCTGAGCGTAATCACCGGAGGGATCGGCCCCGGCGGTGGAGGTGGCGATGCGCAGATCGTCGCGCATCAGCAGCGACAGCCAGTCATCCCCTTCGCGCAGCAGGTTGCTGCGGGCGGTAAGACAGAGCCTGTTGCTGGCAAACGTCATCACCCCAAGGGCAGGCAGCGCCTGCGGATGGGCGAGGTTTGCCGAGGCAAAAAGATCGCAGGGCTCGCCCTTTTCGATCCGCTCGCGCAGGAGTCCTGCCGGGCCGAACCGGGTTTCAACCGCCTGCGGGAAGCGGGCCATCAGCCGCGGCCAGACGCCCCGCAGGCTGCCCGCCGCCAGCACGCGCATCAGTCGATGCCCTGATAAGAGGTGCGATAAAAGCGCTGATACCAGTCGTTTGCTACCTTGCGCATATCCACATCCTTAAATTTCTGCGGATAGAGCTTTTTCGCCATCCACAGTTCGCCGATGCCCATCGCCTCCGGCATCGGGTAACCCCAGGCCTTGGCGTAGTCCGGCATCAGGTAGACGCGGCCGTTTTTGACCGCATCGATAACCTGCCAGCGGGGGCCGGATTTGATCTCATTTACCACCGACGGGTACCTGTCCTGCACGAAAATAACCTGCGGGTTCCAGGCAATCACCTGCTCCATGGCTACGCTTTTAAAGCCCTGAACGGTAGCCGCCGCCACGTTCACCGCCCCGGCGTGGGCCATCATCAGCCCGGTATATTTTCCGGCGCCGTAGGTGGTCAGCTCCGGGTTGGCCATATAGGCGCGAACGCGTTTCTCCGCCGGGATATCCTTCAGGCGATCGCTGACCATCTTACGCCCGGCGTCGGTGGCCGCGATCAGGGCTTTGGCTTCCGGCTGTTTATTAACGATCTCACCGATCAGGGTAATGCCTTCACGCAGCCCAAGGTCGTAAGCCTGCTCTTCGTCGGCCATGGTCGGGTTCATTTTGGCTTTTTCGCCCGCCGCGTCGTGGCGCAGCGAGATGGCCACCACCGGGATCCCGAGGCCCTGGATCTTGTCGATCATCTCCTGCGGCGCGTAGTTAGTGACGAACACCACCTGCGGATGGAGCGCCACCAGCTTTTCCGGATCCACGTGGGTAAGATCGCCAAGCGTCGCTTTGTGGTTCAGCTCCGGGGCCAGGCGCGCATAGCCCTCGCCGAGCTGCTGTTTCCAGTTCGCCATTACCCCGACGATTTTGTCGCCGGCGTTCATCTGCACCAGCAGGTTGAGCGTCTGATGCTGGAGCACTACCACCCGGTTGACCTCATCGGGAATGGTGACCTGACGTCCGATCTGGTCGGTAATAAGGCGGGAAGCCTGAGAAGAGAGTGGAAGTAACGCCAGAAAACCCAGGGCTAACGCCCGGCAAAATCGCTGTTTCATAATATCCTCACATTCGTTATATATTGGATTATACAACGATACGTTTCTGGCGTCCTGACTCCTTTAGGGGTAACGGGCTTTAACGTAAATCTCCCTCTTTTTTCAACATCATATTTACAAGCATGCGCTAAACGGGCAAGAATCCTTCTTATTTACCGCAGGATCCGGCTATGTCAGAGCAGGCGCTAAAACAGCAGATCCAGAAACGCCAAAAGCACGGCGTCAGGCCGGCGCGCTCCCCCCTTCCCCGCCCCGGTAGCGCATCATGAAGATGAGCCGTCAGCAGGCGATCGTCAGGTTGCTGGCAGAGCGCGACTGGCTTACCACCGACGCGCTGGCCGCCGCGCTGGGGGTGAGCAAAGAGACCATTCGCCGGGATTTAAACCAGCTCCAGCAGCAGGGGAAGATCGTACGCCAGCACGGGCGGGCGCGGGCAATTCACCCGGACAGGCCGGACAGCGGCGAGCCCTTCGGCGCGCGGCTGAAAAGCCACTATGCGGATAAAGCCGATATCGCCCGCCACGCCCTGGACTGGGTGAGCGAGGGGATGACCCTGGCGCTGGACGCCAGCTCCACCTGCTTTCACCTGGCGCGGCAGCTGCCGGATATGGCCCTGACGGTGTTTACCAACAGCCTGCCCATTTGCCAGGAGATGGCCAGGCGCGAACGCATCAGCCTTATCTGCTCCGGCGGCACTCTTGACCGCAAATACCGCTGCTACGTCAACCCGACGCTGGTCACCCTGCTAAAGCCGCTGGAGATCGATCTCTTTATCTTCTCGTGCGAAGGGGTGGATGCCGAAGGGGTGATGTGGGATCCCACGGCGCATAACGCCAGGTTTAAGGCCCAGCTGCTGGGCCGCGCCGGCCAGTCGCTATTGCTGATTGATAAAAGCAAATTCAACCGCTCAAGCGAGGTAAAAATCGGCCACCTTTCGCAGGTGACCCGGCTGATTACCGACGCTCAGCTCTCCAGACGGTAGCCGGCCATAAAGTAGCGGACGGCGGTGCCGGAGTGGCTCTCCCGAAAGAAGTCGAGCACCAGTTCGCGATCCAGGCCGTAGCGGCGGGTTAATTTCCCCGCCTCCCAGGCGCTGAGCTGCCGATCGCCGGTTTTTTCGTACATCCGCTGGGAGAAGCCCAGCACGAAGCCGCGCTTATACTCGGAACAGAAGTTCGCCACGCTGCTGGCGGTTCCGGCCCGCGTGGCCTTTATCCCCGCCATTAACCCTTTACCGAAATGGTTATCCATCGCTATGCCCTCAATCGTTATATATAAAATTATATAGCGATATTTTGAGCGCTGGCTAGTGCTAATTATGGCCGCACGGGGCGGCCATTCAGAAGGGAATTAGAAGTTGACCCAGTCGTCGGCGACGGGCGCCCCGGCGGGCTGAAGGCGGGCGGGCGTTTTCACCGGCGCGGCGGTCGGCTCCCGGTCGGAGAGGCGGAATTTCTGCACCGAGCCCTGCAGCGCTTCGGTCTGACGCTCCAGCGCCGCGGCCGCCGCCGATACCTGCTCCACCAGCGAGGCGTTCTGCTGGGTGACGCTGTCCATCTGGGTAATGGCTACGCCCACCTGCGAAATGCCTTTACTCTGCTCTTCCGAGGCGGCGGCAATCTGCTTCATGATGGTGGTCACTTCCGTGACCGCGCGCAGCACAGCCTCCATGGTGGTTCCGGTATCGCCCACCAGCTTCGCGCCCTGCTCCACGCGGGAGACGGAGTCGGCGATCAGGCTTTCGATCTCTTTGGCCGCATTGGCGCTGCGGCTGGCAAGGTTACGCACCTCACCGGCCACCACGGCAAAGCCGCGCCCCTGCTCGCCCGCGCGCGCCGCTTCTACCGCCGCGTTGAGGGCCAGGATATTGGTCTGGAAGGCGATGCTGTTGATCACGTTGGTGATTTCGGCAATTTTGGTCGAGCTGGCGGAGATGCCGGTCATGGTATTGATCACTTCGCCCACCAGGGTGCCGCCGCGGCTGGCGGTAGTGGAGGCTACGTCGGCCAGCTGGCTTGCCTGGCGAGCGTTATCCGCGTTCAGCTTCACCGTGGCGGTAAGCTGCTCCATGCTGGCGGCGGTCTCCTCCAGCGCGGCGGCCTGCTCTTCGGTCCGCGAGGAGAGATCGTTGTTGCCGCTGGAGATCTCCGTCGCGCCGCGCCAGATGTTCTCGCTGCCGGAGCGGATGGTGCTCACCGCTTCGCGCAGGCTATCCTGCATGGCGCTCAGCAGCGGCACCAGCTGGCCCACGCAGTTGCGGCCAAAGGGGACGATGGGCTGGCTGAGATCGCCCTGGGCAATCTGGCGAAAATGGTGGCGAATGACGTCCAGCGGTTTAACCAGCATGGCGACCAGATAGCGGTCGGTGAACAGCAGGATCAGCAGGCCAATAACGGTGGCGGCGATAATCACTATGCGGGTGACGCTGGTGAAGCCGTCCACCATTACGCGGGTGCTGTCGAGCAGGCGATCCGCCGCGTTATTGAAGGTTTCGGCGCTGGCGCCAAAGGCGCGGCTCAGGGGCGGCGTAACGTTATTCGCCTGCTGGCGATAGCCTTCGAGATTGCCCTGCTGCGCGAACTGCATCTGCGGCCTGACGCCGTTATCCAGCAGCGCCTGCCAGCTGGCGAGCGCCCGGGCAGAAACCTGGGCATCCATCGGCCCCGGCGACATGGCCTTCATCTCGTCGAGCTTTTTGCTCATGTTATCCAGCGCCTGCTGCGCCGGGGCGAGGTCCGGCCTGCCGCCCGCCGCCTGCACGTCCATGGCGCGGGTCAGGCGGGTAACAAAACGAAAGTACTGATCGTTACCCTGGCTGAGCACCGTCATCTGCCGGACCAGCTGGCGGTCAATCTCATTGCCGTCCGCCATCCGCGACAGGGACCAGGTGCTGTATAACCCTACCCCCGCCCACATTAAACAAAAGATCCCCAGAATCGTCAGCATAACGAAGCGGATCGTGAAATTACGAAACAGTTGCATATAAGTTTCCTTGCCGTGAGGGAGATTTCGCCCGCAGGCGACTCTTACAGCTGTTATCGGCAGGAAACCGCCGGGGAATACCTTTTTGCGGATAATTTTATAAAAGTTTTCATTACCGCTTTAATTAGCGCAGAAATGATAATCACGCTGGGGAAATACCCCCTGAAATAACGTGTTTTTAGATTTCATTAGGTTTACAAATGTAAAGCACTCTCACTATACATTACCCGCATAATCCGAAAGGGTTATACGCACGCTAAGTTTGATCGATGGATTGGCGATATCTGCCGGTAAAGCCCCTGACTTTGTACGTTAATAAAACCGTCATATTCATATAATGAATGCATCTCTTTTATTAAATTAATTCTGCTTTATTATTTTGCTTAAATAGTAGCGCTATATATTTTTAAATTTCATTACACCCTGCCCGCTACAGAAGTTTCTTAATTGCGCATATTTCCTTTAAAAAGAAATTACTTTTCCTTGCAATTAAGAGAATCCAAAAATGCGTTGCTCTATGAAACAGACATTACTGTCGCAGTGTGTATTACTGGCATTAGCCTCGTTTGGCGCCCAGGCGGCAAAAACTCCGGCAACCCCTTGCCAGGACGGCGGCACCGCTCAGACCTGCGGCCTGACAAAATATGTTGATAACAGCTTTTATCAGGATCCGGGCGTAACTACCGCCGTAATGGCTGATAAAACCGCGCGTAATATTTTTATGGACGGCGCCCGTGAAGACGGTGATGTCCAGACGCTGACCGTTTCCGGCACCGATATGTCAGGCCACTATATTCAGGGCAGCAAAGGTGGCACCGTTAATATTAACGTCACCAACAACGCCACCGTGGATATGATTGAGGTAGGTGATAAAAACGCCACCACGAATACCACCATTAACGTGGATCACTCAACCCTGAATGGCCAGAGCAACGACGGCGATTATCAGGCGACTAACCTCATGAAGAAAACCTACATGATGGGCGCCGCTATCTACCTCGACCCGCTCGACGCCGGCTATCACAACGTCAATATCAGCAACGGCAGCGCATTGCACGGCAGCATTATCAGCGCCGGTGCGGGCAGCCAGAATATCGCCATCAGCAACAGCACCATGGATAAAGGCGGGATCTACGTCGGCAGCGAGAAGTCCGACACCACCATCGCCCTGACCAACGCCAGCGTGGATGCCACCGACAGCCAGGTGGCCAAAAACATGGATAAGATCGTTGAGGCCCTCAGCAAGACCAAGCCGTTCAGCGATATTAACCTCGAGGCCTTCGGCGACGTGGCCGTGGCCATGTACGGCACCACCAGCGATACCCTGACGCTGGACAACAGCACCCTCACCGGCGACGTGGCCCTGCTGAATGAGAAAGGCCAGGCGACGCTCTCCTTCAGCAATAAAAGCGTGGTGAACGGCAACGTGACCCTGGATGGCAACGCTACCGACACCCTGCTGGTGGATAACAGCACCGTCAACGGCGACATCAACGCCAGCCAGAACGGCGGCGACACCACCATTACCCTGCAAAATAACGCCACCGTTAACGGCGATATCACCACCGGCAAAGGCGACGACACCGTGGTGCTGGTTAATAACGCCCACGTCAACGGCAACGTCTCCGGCGGCGAGGGTAATGACACCTTCTCTATGGACGCGGGCAGCTCCGTTTCCGGGCAGATTAACCAGTTCGAGACCATTAACACCACCAGCGATAATAGCATTGCGATCGATACCATCAACGACGCCACCAGCTGGAATTTGCAGAACGGCTCTCGCCTGATCTCCACCACCACCGGCAGCAACGCGGTGGTGAATATGAGCACCGACAGCTTTGTCGATTTTGGCAAGATCACCGGGGCCGGCAACGCGGTGGTGGTTAACAGCATCGTCGCGGTGAATAAGCAGAACGTGGTGCTGGGCTCCTTTACCACCGACGGCAGCGGCGCGCCGGAGCAGTACGCCGCCGCGAAGTTCACCAACGGCCAGCAGCAGGTTGAAAACCGCAGCGGGGCCTACAACTATGACAATAGCCTGGATATCGTCGCCGCCGACGCCGCGCCGCAGGCGCAGCTCACCGCCGATAATAGCCAGAGCTGGAACATTCTCTTTAACAGCAACCGCGGCCAGCTGGCGAGCGACGTGCAGGGGCTGATTGCCGGGCTGGACGCCGCCGAGCAGGCGGGCCATCAGGTAACCGACGACATCACCAGCCATATGGATCGCCTGCACCTGGCGGAGCTGACCGGCCAGCAGCAGGACGGGGCGCAGCTGTGGGGTGATTTCCTCTACCAGAACGGCAACTTCAGCAACGATGTGGATTACAAGAGCATCACCCAGGGGGCGCAGGGCGGCGTAGACTGGACCGCCTATCTGGCCAACGGGGATAGCCTCACCGGCGGTATCGCCCTGGCTTGGACCCGCAGCCGCGTGGACGACACCAACAGCGGCCCGGACAGCTTCAAAGATACCGTTTACGGTAACTACTACAGCCTGTACGGCGGCTGGCAGCAGGCGCTGAACGGCCGAAACTGGGGCCTGTTCGCAGACGGCAGCTTCAGCTACGGCGACATGCGCTACACCCTGTCGGCCAACAACGTGACCGGCGACACCAGCGGCATGACCGAAGCGCTGCACGGCTCCACCGACGGCAGCCTCTATATGGCCCAGGCGCGCGCCGGGGTGAACGTGCTGCTGCCGGGCGAAACCCTGCTCCAGCCGTACGCCATCGTTGGCTGGGACCAGACCAAAGCCGACGGCTTCTCCGATCGTGAAGTGACCTTTGCCGACAGCCAGGTCTCCTCCTGGAACGGCGGCGCCGGCCTGCGTCTGAGCACCACCCTGACCGACCTGAATAAGAACGTGCAGATCACCCCGTGGCTCGATGCCCGCTTCCAGAAAGAGTTTAGTGATGATACCGATATCCAGGCGGCGGATTATCACAACACCAACGGGCATAACAACGGCATGGGAATGTTCGGTGCCGGGGTTAACGCCACTATCGCCCATAACTTCTCGGTCAATACCGGCATTTACTACGGCAGCGGCGACGTGGATAACGACGCCAGCGTGCAGGCAGGTTTAAGCTACAGCTTCTGATAAACCGGCCCGGCGGCTTGCCCGCCGGGCTTTTTCTCTTCTAGCTCAGATACTTTTCAAACCAGCCCAGCGTGCGCTTCCAGGCCAGTTCGGCCGCCGCCTCGTCGTAGCGCGGCGTCGAGTCGTTATGGAACCCATGATTCACACCGGGATAGATATACGCTTCGTAGACCTTGTTGTTCGCCTTCAGCGCCGCCTCCCAGGCGGGCCAGCCCTCGTTGACGTTTTTATCCAGCTCGGCAAAATGCAGCAGCAAAGGGGCGCTGACCTTAGCCGCGTCCGCCGCCGGCGGCTGTCGGCCATAAAAGGGCACCGCGCAGGCCAGCTCCGGATAAGCCACCGCCGCGGCGTTAGAAACCCCACCGCCGTAGCAGAAGCCGGTGATCCCCACCTTGCCGGTAGCCTGCGGATGTTTTTGCATAAACTCGATGGCGGCAAAGAAGTCGTTCATCAGCTTCGTCGGGTCGACCTTCTGCTGTAACGCCTTCCCCTCGTCATCGTTGCCGGGATAGCCGCCAACGGAACTCAGGCCGTCGGGCGCCAGGGCGATATAGCCCGCTTTCGCCACCCGGCGGGCAACGTCTTCAATATAGGGGTTAAGCCCCCGGTTCTCGTGCACCACCACCACCGCCGGCACCTTGCCGCTGGTTTTAGCCGGTTTGACCAGATAGCCCCGCACCTCGCCGTGGCCGTTGGGGGACGGGTAGGTAATGTACTCCGGCAGAATAGCCGGATCGGTAAACTTCACCTGTTCGGCCAGCGCGTAGTTGGGCTTAAGCATGTTAAACAGCGCCAGCGCCGTGACGCCGCCTACCGCATACTTTGCCGCCAGGTTGAGAAACTCGCGTTTGCTGATTTTGCCGTGCGCGTAATAGTCGTAGTAGTCGAGCAATTCTTGCGGAAAGTCTTTGGCGGTGAGACGCGTCATAGCATATCTCCATGAATTGTGGGCAAGGTAAGGATAGAATGAAAACGCTGTTTCGAAAATCTATCGACAAGAAAGGAGACATCATGCCCTGGAACGCCTCCCCTGAACGTTACGAGACGATGCAATACCGCTACTGCGGTAAAAGCGGCCTGCGTTTACCGGCCCTTTCCCTCGGTTTGTGGCACAGCTTCGGCCACGTTCAGCCCCTCGACTCCCAGCGCACCCTGCTGCGCAAAGCCTTTGACCTCGGTATTACCCACTTCGATCTCGCTAATAACTATGGCCCACCGCCGGGCAGCGCGGAGGAGAATTTTGGCCGCCTGCTGCGCGACGATTTCGCCGCGTACCGCGATGAGCTGATTATCTCCACCAAGGCCGGCTACGATATGTGGCCCGGCCCGTACGGCGCGGGCGGCTCGCGCAAGTATCTGCTCGCCAGCCTCGACCAGAGCCTGAAGCGCATGGGGCTGGAGTACGTGGATATCTTCTACTCCCACCGGGTGGATGAGAACACCCCGATGGAGGAGACCGCCTCGGCGCTGGCGCAGGCGGTGCAGAGCGGCAAAGCGCTGTACGTGGGGATCTCGTCCTACTCGCCGGAGCGCACGCAAAAAATGGCCGAGCTGCTGCGGCAGTGGAAAATCCCGCTGCTGATCCATCAGCCCTCTTACAACCTGCTGAACCGCTGGGTGGACAAGAGCGGCCTGCTGGATACCCTGGCGGCCAACGGCACCGGCTGTATCGCCTTCACCCCGCTGGCCCAGGGGCTGCTAACCGGCAAATACCTGAACGGTATTCCCGAAGGTTCACGTATGCAGCGTGAAGGCAAGAAAGTGCGCGGGCTGACGGAGAATATGCTCACCGAAGCGAACCTGAACAGCCTGCGGCTACTGAACGAGATGGCCCAGGCGCGCGGCCAGTCGATGGCGCAAATGGCCCTGAGCTGGCTGCTGAAGGATGAGCGCGTGACCTCGGTGCTGATCGGCGCCAGCCGCCCGGAGCAGCTGGAGGAGAACGTGCAAGCGCTGAATAACCTGCGCTTCACCGAAGATGAGCTGGCGAGGATTGACCAGCACGTGGCGGACGGCCAGCTGAACCTGTGGCAGGCGTCGTCGGATAAGTAGTTTTCACTTAAAGCGATGGAATGTTTGAAGGCACGTACACTACTTACAGCGGCACCCTGGTCCGGCTGAAAATCGCTGAGGCGTTGACTGAAGGCCGGGGCGAGGCGCATGGATGCGCCGAGAGGGCGCGACCTACATGGATGTAGGATCGCGCCCGACCCGATAGCCGAAAGGAATAAGCCGAAGGCACCGCGAAGCGGCGATTTTCATTGCCGGGAGCCGGGATTGCAAAGGGGCGGCGGCAAGTCCCTCTGCACGTTCACCGGTGCGGGTGTGACAGAGAAGCAGTGCACGTGAAGTGAACGGAACCGACGACGGAGCCGCATGTTCCCCTCACCCTAACCCTCTCCCCGGAGGGGCGAGGGGACTGGCTGGTGCGAGGAATAGGGCGGTGCGGTCTGGTGCCCTCACCCCAACCCTCTCCCACAGGGAGAGGGAGCAAACACTAAAAAAGCAACTGCTGTTGCTTTTTGCGTTTACCTCCGTTGCCTTCTTGCTTTTACTTACGACTAAGTTTATCCAGATACCCCATCACAAACGCCGACAACACAAACGTCAGATGAATAATCACATACCACATCAATTTATTATCCGGCACGTTCTTGGCATCCATAAACACCCGCAGCAGATGGATCGACGAAATGGCCACGATCGATGCCGCCACCTTGTTTTTCAGCGAGGAAGCGTCCATTTTGCCCAGCCAGTTCAGCTTCTCTTTGCCGGCAGAGATATCCAGCTGCGACACGAAGTTTTCGTAGCCCGAAAACATCACCATCACCAGCAGGCCGCCGACCAGCGTCATATCAACCAGCGACAGCAGCACCAGTATCAGGTCGGCTTCGGCGATGGAGAAAATATGGGGCAGGACGTGAAAAATTTCCTGAAAGAATTTTATACAGAGGGCAATCAGCGCCAGCGACAGGCCAAAATAGACCGGGGCCAGCAGCCAGCGCGAGGCGTACATTGCGTTTTCAAAAAAGCGTTCCATAAGATCCTGTCTGTAAACCAAACCAGCTGACAGTATATCTCAGGGCTAAAAAAAGTTGGCAACAACTCTGCCCGGCGGCGTTACACCCGCTCCGGCTTCACTATTGGGCGTTGATACTCGGGCCACACCAGGCCCACCAGCGACGGATAGGCCTCCATGCTGAATTCCCGGAAGCACTGGCTCAGATTTAACACATCAAGATCCGAGTGCGACACTTTTTCGCCGTTCAGACAGCGCTTCTTGATATTGTCGTAATATTTGTAAACGGCAGAGTTAAGATCGCTACAGCGACGCTGGGCCTCAAAAAGCCCCGGAATGCTATTTAATTCCGCAACGTTCATTCGTTTAATTGTCGCATGGAGAAAATCAATATATTCATGGTTAACGCGCCAGTACCACACCGGCGTAATGGCGTTCATTAACAGCGAAAAATGGTCTTCGCCCTCTTCTTTGGACAAAAGTTGCGGCTGTGCGGGAGCCTGCTCAACGATGCCGTCGCTGCTTTTATTGAACTCGCGCATCAATAAAAGAACTACGGCAGTAAGCAATAACAAAGTGATGACAGTATAAAAAATGCTGTTCATGGGTGGCTCCATTTTTTTTGATTTTAAATTTGCCGCATGATATTGTCAACGAATCTCACGTTATGAACAACCCCACCCTGTTGAAATTAAAGGATATATAAATGCTGCCCGAGAATCTGGTTCCGTCCAGGTTTCACATCTCTTCAGTGGAGCCAAAACCGCCGGAAGCAGAAAGCGCCGCTAATTTCACTAAGGGAAAAAGAACACTCGACGATTATGCGTCAGATATATTAATTGGCGTCACTCCTAATGGTCAGTCCCGCAATATGTTGCTGGAAGAGCATGACCGGCATATAAAAGACCGTTTATTCCGCGTTGTTAAAATCGAAGTTTTTGCCCGCCTGCTAAACGATCTTCAGGCCGAAGGCGAAATAGATGCCCAGACACTAAGTCAAATATTGGCGGAAAAGACCGAAGAAATAAATGAAGCCGGAAACGAAATTTGGCTTAATTTAATTACCTGCGAAAAAACGGCGCCGATGTTTTATCAATTAGAGGATGAATAACGTGAACAAAGTTGATAATAACAACGTTTATTTGACTTTAGATGATAAAAATAGCGATGAGTTTATCTTAAAGCAGAATCTCGATACGCTGAAGATGATTAAAAACGAAGAGCTGGCGCGCATCGCTAAAGAGCTGGTCTCCATCCCGGCGGCGTTGGTGCGTCTGAAGTGGCGCAACCGGCGGGAAATTTATCCTCTGCAGGTGAAAGAGGAGATTTACGGCGCCGCCATTAACGCCATTATCGAACTTAAGCCGGAGCTGAAAGACAAAATTATGGGGCGGCTGGAGAGCAATTATCAGTATCTGCTGGCCCGTGAAACCGCCACCCTGCGCGTAACCCGCAAGCTCGCCGACGAGGGCTATCGCACCACCAGCGTGACCACGGTCGCGCTTGATGAGGCGCTGATGGCCGAAAAGCAGAAAAATAACACGCCATAAAATCATGTTAGTTGTTTATTTTCATAATGTTATACCCAGCCACTTCTCTTGCCGCTTCCCTTCCGCTTGTAAAAAAAGTTAAGGATTATCCTGAATAATTCTCACAACTCAGCTGATTCTCCTAAGCTTAGGGTCTGTCAACGCAAGTAAGGAGAGAACTTATGGCACATGATCAGACCAAAATTCAGGACCCGACCACCCAGTACCATACTGGCGAATTCCCGAAGCAGAAGCAGCCTGTACCAGGCGTGCAGTCGAAAATGGATCCGGTTCCCGATTGTGGTGAGCAGAGCTATAAAGGCAGCGGCCGTCTACAGGATCGTAAAGCGCTGGTAACCGGGGGCGACTCGGGTATTGGTCGTGCGGCAGCCATCGCTTACGCGCGTGAAGGGGCAGACGTTGCAATTAACTATCTTCCCGCTGAGGAAGAGGACGCGCAGCAGGTTAAACAGCTGATTGAAGAGGCCGGGCGCAAAGCGGTGCTGATACCGGGCGACCTGAGCGATGAACAGTTTGCGCGCTCGCTGGTGCATAAAGCGCACGAGGCCCTGGGCGGCCTGGACGTGCTGGCGCTGGTGGCCGGTAAACAGGTGGCGGTAGAGAATATTGCCGATCTGACCACCGAGCAGTTTAAGGAGACCTACGCGGTCAACGTGCTGGCGCTGTTCTATATCACTCAGGAAGCGCTGACGCTGCTGCCTGCCGGGTCGAGCATCATTACCACCTCCTCGATCCAGGCTTATCAGCCAAGCCCACATCTGCTGGATTACGCCTCTACCAAGGCCGCTATCCTCAACTACAGCCGCGGGCTGGCGAAGCAGGTAGCCGAGAAAGGTATTCGCGTGAACGTGGTGGCACCGGGCCCGATCTGGACGGCGCTGCAGATCTGTGGCGGTCAGCCGCAGGAGAAAATCCCGCAGTTTGGCCAGCAGACGCCGATGAAGCGCGCAGGTCAGCCGGCGGAGCTGGCGCCGGTGTACGTCTATCTGGCAAGCCAGGAGTCGAGCTACGTTACGGCTGAGGTGCACGGCGTGTGCGGCGGGGAGCATCTGGGGTAAGGCCCAAGGTAAAAGCAAAAAGGCAACGCCAGTTGCCTTTTTTAGTGTTTGCCCCCTCTCCCCGTGGGAGAGGGTCGGGGTGAGGGCACCAGACCGCACAAGGTAAAAGCAAAAAGGCAACGCCAGTTGCCTTTTTTAGTGTCTGCCCCCTCTCCCTGTGGGAGAGGGTCGGGGTGAGGGCACCAGACCGCACAAAACCAAAAAAAGGCAACCTCCCGGTTGCCTTTCGCTTTTATTTTGCTGCCGCTTTCTCTTCGCCTACAAGCCCAATCTTCAGGTATCCCGCCTGGTGCAGCGTGTCCATTACCTTCATCATGGTTTCGTAGTCGACGGTTTTATCCGCGCGGAAGAAGACGGTGGTGTCCTTCTTGCCCTGGGTCAGGGCATCCAGCGCCGGGATAACGGACGTATCGGTCACCGGCTCGTTGCCGAGGAACATCGATTTATCCGCCTTCACGGAGAGATAGATCGGTTTTTCCGGGCGCGGCTGCGGCTGGCTGGAAGAGGCGGGCAGATTAACCTTCACGTCCACCGTCGCCAGAGGCGCAGCAACCATAAAGATAATCAGCAGCACCAGCATAACGTCGATAAACGGCGTCACGTTGATTTCATGCATTTCGCCATTATCGTCCAGATTTTCATTAAGACGCATTGCCATACAATCAACCTACACGCAGTTTCGACGTGGAATGTACCGGCTTAGCGGCGCTGGCGTTCAGATCCAGGTCGCGGCTTTGCAGCAGCAGCACCTGCGCGGCCACGTCACCGAGGGTCGCTTTGAAGCTGCCGATCATGCGGGCAAAGATGTTATAGATAACCACCGCCGGGATCGCGGCAACCAGGCCGATAGCCGTCGCCAGCAGCGCTTCGGCGATGCCCGGTGCAACCACCGCGAGGTTAGTGGTCTGGGTCTGGGCGATACCGATAAAGCTGTTCATGATGCCCCAGACGGTACCAAACAGCCCCACGAACGGGGAGATGGCGCCGATGGTGGCGAGATAACCGTTACCGCGGCCCATATGACGGCCAACGGCGGCAACGCGGCGCTCCAGGCGGAAGCCGGTACGCTCTTTAATGCCTTCGTTATCTTCACTGCCTGCGGAGAGTTCCAGTTCGTTTTGCGCTTCGTTCACTAACTGGCTGGTCAGGCTTTTAGCGTGGAATGCAGAGGTCATGTCGAGAGCCTGATCCAGCGAGCGGGCTTCTGCCAACTGCTGCTGTTCACGCTTGAGGCGACGCTTCTGGCCCATCAGCTCCACGCTCTTGCTGAAGAAGATAGCCCAGGTGACCACGGACGCCAGAATCAGGCCGATCATCACAATCTTAACCACGATGTCCGCATGATGATACATGCCCCAGACGGAGAGATCCGTCTGCATCAAATTATTACCCACTCTGTATCTCCAGGACGTAAATCACAAATTCTGAGCTAATAATATCAAAACATCGTCGAATTGATAGTAGTTCTCATTAGTATTTACATAGTGCCGTAAATTCGTTTCATTTTCCTTGCGCTTACGCAGGAAAAATTTCCCGGACGGCTATTTTAAAAAATTTTGCCCTTATTCCACTAACCTTAGCGTGACCAATTTTACTTTCATGGTAGTCTGGACGTCCAGACGTATAAAAACAGGTTTTGCGCGATGAAAGAGAAGCATCTTGATACCACGCTTGTCCAGGCTGGACGCAGCAAAAAATATACCCTCGGCTCGGTAAACAGCGTGATCCAGCGCGCCTCCTCGCTGGTGTTCGATACCCTTGAAGCCAAAAAGCACGCCACCCGTAACCGGGCCAACGGCGAACTGTTTTACGGGCGTCGCGGCACCCTGACCCACTTCTCTTTGCAGGAGGCGATGTGCGAGCTTGAAGGCGGCGCGGGCTGCGCCCTCTTCCCCTGCGGGGCGGCGGCGGTGGCAAATACCATTCTGGCCTTCGTGGAACAGGGCGACCATATCCTGATGACCAACACCGCCTACGAGCCAAGCCAGGACTTCTGTACCAAAATCCTGAGCAAGCTCGGCGTCACCACCGGCTGGTTCGATCCGGGCATCGGCGCGGGTATCGCCGAGCTTGTGCAGCCCAACACCCGCATCGTGTTCCTGGAATCTCCCGGCTCCATCACCATGGAGGTCCACGACGTGCCGGCGATCGTCAAGGCGGTGCGCAGCAAAGCGCCGGACGCCATTATTATGATCGATAATACCTGGGCGGCGGGGGTGCTGTTCAAAGCCCTGGAGTTTGATATCGATATCTCTATCCAGGCGGCGACGAAATACCTGATTGGCCACTCGGACGGCATGATCGGCACCGCGGTGGCGAACGCCCGCTGCTGGGAGCAGCTGCGTGAGAATGCCTACCTGATGGGGCAGATGGTGGACGCCGACACCGCCTATATGACCAGCCGCGGGCTGCGCACCCTGAGCGTACGTCTGCGCCAGCACCATGAAAGCAGCCTGCTGATCGCCCAGTGGCTGGCGCGCCATCCGCAGGTGGAGCGGGTTAACCATCCGGCGCTGCCGGGCAGCCCCGGACACGAGTTCTGGCAGCGCGATTTCAGCGGCAGCAGCGGCCTGTTCTCATTTGTGCTTAAAAAGCGCCTGAACAACGACGAGCTGGCAAACTATCTGGATAACTTTAGCCTGTTCAGCATGGCCTACTCCTGGGGCGGCTTTGAATCCCTGATCCTGCCGAACCAGCCGGAGCAGATCCAGGCCCTGCGCCCGGGCGGCGAGGTGGACTTTACCGGCACCCTGATCCGTCTGCATATTGGCTTAGAAAATGTGGACGATTTAATTGCCGATTTAACAGCAGGATTTGAGCGCATCGTGTAGAGTGCTGACTGTAAATCCCTCCCCGGAAAATTATCTGCACGCTACCAGCAGAAAAGTCTGTATTTGTTGCGCCCGCGATCAACCCCGGCGGGCGAAATTGGGAGTACAATAGCTTCTTACACGCTGTTCCACAGGAAAGTCCATGGCTGTCATTCAAGATATTATCGCCGCGCTCTGGCAACACGATTTCGCCGCGCTGGCGAATCCGCACGTTGTCGGGGTGGTTTACTTCGTGATGTTTGCAACGCTGTTCCTGGAAAATGGACTCTTGCCAGCCTCATTCTTGCCCGGCGACAGCCTGCTGCTGCTGGCCGGTGCCCTGATCGGCAAAGGCGTGATGGACTTCGCCCCCACCATGATGCTGCTGACCGCCGCCGCCAGCCTCGGCTGCTGGCTGAGCTATCTGCAGGGCCGCTGGCTGGGGAATACCCGGATTGTCAAAGGCTGGCTGGCGCAGCTGCCGCATAAGTATCACCAGCGCGCCACCTGCATGTTCGACCGTCACGGCCTGCTGGCCCTGCTGGCCGGACGTTTTCTCGCCTTTGTGCGCACCCTGCTGCCGACCATGGCGGGCATCTCCGGCCTGTCGAACAGCCGTTTTCAGTTCTTTAACTGGCTCAGCGCCCTGCTTTGGGTTGGGGTGGTCACCACCCTGGGCTACGCCCTGAACATGATCCCCTTCGTCAAACGTCATGAAGATCAGGTGATGACCTTCCTGATGGTGCTGCCGATTTTCCTGCTGGTTGCCGGCCTGGTCGGTACCGTTGCCGTCGTGCTGAAGAAGAGATATTCCCGCGGTTAAGCTGCCCTCCCCTCCTTTACGGAGGGGTTATCACCCCTGCATCATGCGGATACGCGCCGCATCCTCTCCCGGCGTGACGCCGAAATAGCGTTTAAACTCCCGACTAAACTGCGACGCGCTCTCATACCCTACGCGCATGGCCGCGGCGCTGGCCTTCATGCCGTCGTGGATCATCATCATTCGCGCCTTGTGCAGACGATAGGTTTTCAGATATTGCAGCGGCGAGGTGCTGGTCACCGACTTAAAGTTATGGTGAAACGCCGAGACGCTCATATTGGCCTCGGAGGCGAGCTGATCCACGCTGAGGTTTTCGGTGTACTGGCTCTCAATGCGCTTCAGCACCCGGCTGATCAGGCTAAAGTGGGTCTGACGGCTCACCAGCGCCAGCAGCGCCCCGCCGCCCGGTCCCAGCAGCACGTGATAGAGGATTTCACGGATAATCTGCTTGCCGAGAATACGCGCGTCCAGCGGCCTCTCCATCACGTCCAGCAGGCGTTCGATTGCGCATAAGATGTCATCCGTCAGCGCGGCGGAGTTAATGCCGCTCGCCGCCATCGACGGGCGAAAAAGCGGATCTTCGCCAATATCCATTAGCAGCTCCTGCAGCTGCAAAATATCCACGTTCAGGCGGATCCCCGCCAGCGGTACCGCCTCGGTGGCAAAGGTTTCACACTCGAAGGGCAAAGGGACCGTCAGCAGCAGGTATTCGTTGGTGTCGTAGCGGAACACGCGCTCGTTGATATAGCCAATTTTATGCCCGGAAAAGAGAAAAACGATACCCGGCTGGTACATCACCGGCGTGCGGGTGCCCGGCTGGGTACCATACAGCAGGCGCACGTCTGGGATAATATTCGCATTATCTTTCAGTCTGTTAATCTTCGACGTTAACAGCTGACAGGTCTGCTGGCGGTTCATTCTGGCAGGCTCCGGAGGTTATTTTCCATGGGGCCATTGTGCGCAGCTTTTTGCCGTTTCTCCAGCGGGATGTAGAAATGGGCAAGACATTGGCAGAAATGTGCATTGAGGGGCGGGCAGCGGCTCTTCACAATGGAACACATCGGGCAGCACTTCGCGCCGCCGTGTTTTTCACCCACCAAAGGGAACGAACCATGAACAATTTTACACTGCATACCCCCACCCGCATTCTGTTTGGTAGAGGCGCTATCGCCGAACTGCGCCAGCAGATCCCGGCCGACGCCCGCGTGCTCATTACCTACGGCGGCGGCAGCGTGAAGAAGACCGGCGTGCTGGATCAGGTATATAGCGCGCTGGACGGGCTGGATCTGCGTGAGTTCGGCGGCATCGAGCCGAACCCCTCTTACGAAACCCTGATGAAGGCGGTAAAAATCGCCCGCGATGAGAAGGTAACCTTCCTGCTGGCGGTGGGCGGCGGCTCGGTGCTGGACGGCACCAAATTTATCGCCGCCGCGGCGCACTACGACGAGGCGCTCGATCCGTGGCATATCCTGCAAACCGGCGGCAGCGAGATTAAAAGCGCCATCCCGATGGGCTCGGTGCTGACCCTGCCGGCCACCGGCTCCGAATCCAATAAAGGCGCGGTTATCTCCCGTAAAGCCACCGGCGACAAACAGGCCTTTATGAACGAGCATGTGCAGCCGGTGTTCGCGGTGCTGGATCCGGTTTATACCTACACCCTGCCGCCGCGCCAGGTGGCGAACGGCGTGGTGGACGCCTTTGTGCACACCGTTGAGCAGTACGTCACTTATCCGGTGAACGCCAAAATCCAGGATCGCTTTGCCGAAGGTATTCTGCTGACCCTGGTGGAAGAGGGTCCGAAGGCGCTGCAAGAGCCGGAAAACTACGACGTGCGCGCCAACGTCATGTGGGCGGCGACCCAGGCGCTGAACGGCCTGATCGGCGCCGGCGTGCCGCAGGACTGGGCAACCCACATGCTGGGCCACGAGCTGACCGCCATGCACGGCCTGGATCACGCCCAGACCCTGGCGGTAGTGCTACCCGCCCTGTGGAATGAAAAACGCGACGCCAAGCGCGCCAGGCTATTGCAGTACGCCGAGCGCGTCTGGGGCATTACCACCGGCTCCGAGGACGAGCGTATCGACGCCGCCATCCTGGCGACCCGCAACTTCTTCGAGCAGATGGGCGTGCCGACGCGTCTTTCCGGCTACGGGCTGGACGGCAGCTCTATCCCTGCCCTGCTGGCTAAACTTGAAGAGCACGGCATGACGCAAATCGGTGAACAGCAAGACATTACCCTGGACGTGAGCCGCCGTATCTACGAAGCCGCACGCTAAGCGTTTTTAGCGGCCTGCCTTTCGTTTTTTGGCTTTTCGACCAGACTTAATGCACACCTTGCCGCCGGGAGCCCGCTCCCGGCGGATGAGCCAATGGAGGAGGAAAGATGGCAAACCCAACCCTAATCAAGCTTCAGGACGGGAACGTAATGCCCCAGCTGGGGCTCGGCGTATGGAAAGCCGGCAACGACGAAGTCGTGACCGCCATTCATAAAGCACTGGAGGTGGGCTACCGGTCTATCGATACCGCAGCCGCCTATAAAAACGAAGAGGGCGTGGGCAAAGCGCTCGCCAGCGCTGGCGTACCGCGCGATGAACTCTTCATCACCACCAAACTGTGGAACGACGATCAGAAGCGCCCGCGCGAAGCCCTGCAGGAGAGCCTGGACAAGCTGCAGCTCGATTTCGTCGATCTCTATCTGCTGCACTGGCCGGTCCCGGCGATCGATCATTACGTTGAGGCCTGGAAGGGGCTGATCGATCTGCAAAAAGAGGGGCTGATAAAGAGCATCGGCGTCTGTAATTTCCAGACGCATCATCTGCAGCGGCTGATCGATGAGACCGGCGTGACTCCGGTCATCAACCAGATTGAGCTGCACCCGCTGATGCAGCAGCGCCAGCTATACGTCTGGAACGCCAACCATAAGATCCAGACCGAATCCTGGAGCCCGCTGGCCCAGGGCGGCGAAGGGGTATTCGATCAGAAGATCATCCGCACCCTTGCCGAAAAGTATGGCAAAACCCCGGCGCAAATTGTCATTCGCTGGCATCTGGACTGCGGCCTGGTGGTGATCCCGAAATCGGTCACCCCATCGCGTATCGCCGAGAACTTCGACGTCTGGGACTTCCGCCTAGAGAAAGAGGAGTTGAGTGAGATTGCGAAGCTGGACCAGGGGAAACGGCTGGGGCCGGACCCGGATCAGTTTGGCGGGTAATGCCTCACCCTGCCCTCTCCCCAATGGGGAGAGGGTGTTCAAGTTCCCTCTCCCCAAAGGGGAGAGGGTTAGGATGAGGGGCAATAGGGTTAACCGTTCTTACGTTTGACGCTCTTTTTCGCACCCGCCCCACCGTTCGAACGCTGGTGCACAATCGGCGTGTGCCTGGTCAGCGCCGGACGGGTATGGCGGTTCTGACGACGCGCTTCGCGCATCTCATCCAGCGTAGGGGCCGGCACCAGACAGTCGCGGCGTGAGCCGATCAGGTGCTTTTTACCCATCTCTTCCAGCGCCTGGCGGATCAGCGGCCAGTTGGCCGGATCGTGATAACGCAGCAGCGCTTTATGCAGACGGCGCTGTTTGTCGCCTTTCGGCACCACCACATCCTCACTCTTATAACCAATCTTACTCAGCGGGTTCTTGCCGGTGTAATACATGGTAGTGGAGTTGGCCAGCGGCGACGGGTAGAAGTTCTGCACCTGGTCCAGACGGAAGCGGCGCTGCTTCAGCCACAGGGCGAGGTTGACCATGTCTTCATCCCGCGTGCCCGGGTGGGCGGAGATGAAGTACGGGATCAGGTACTGCTCTTTCCCGGCCTGCTTCGAATAGGTATCAAACAGCTCTTTAAAGCGGTCGTAGCTGCCCATGCCCGGCTTCATCATCTTGGAGAGCGGGCCCTCTTCCGTGTGCTCCGGGGCAATCTTCAGATAGCCGCCCACGTGGTGGGTCGCCAGCTCTTTGATGTAGCGCGGATCTTCCACGGCGATGTCGTAACGCACCCCGGACGCGATGAGGATCTTCTTGATGCCCTTCAGGTCGCGGGCGCGACGGTAAAGGTTGATCGTCGGCTCGTGGTTGGTGTCCATATGTTCACAAATGCTCGGATAAACACAGGACAGGCGGCGGCAGGTCTGCTCCGCGCGCGGCGACTTACAGCGCAGCATGTACATGTTGGCCGTCGGGCCGCCGAGATCGGAGATCACGCCGGTAAAGCCCGGCACCGTGTCGCGAATAGCTTCGATCTCGTTAACGATCGACTCTTCGGAGCGGCTCTGAATGATGCGCCCTTCGTGCTCGGTAATGGAGCAGAAGGAGCAGCCGCCGAAGCAGCCGCGCATGATGTTGATCGAGAAGCGGATCATCTCGTAGGCCGGAATACGGCTGTTACCGTATGACGGGTGCGGAACGCGCTTGTACGGCAGGGCAAAGACGCTGTCCATCTCTTCGGTAGAGAGCGGGATCGCCGGAGGGTTAACCCAGATATAGCGCTCGCCGTGCTTCTGCATCAGCGCACGGGCGCAGCCCGGGTTGGTTTCGTGGTGCAGGATGCGCGAGGCGTGGGCGTAGAGCACCTTGTCAGCCTTGACCTTCTCAAAGGAGGGCAGCAGCACGTAGGTCTTTTCCCACGGCTTCGGGCGCGGCGGCTGAACGGTGATGGCTTTGGCTTCGGCTTTTTTCGGCTCGACGGGCTTGTTATCAGCACAGGGCAGATCTTCGCCGTAGGGGTGCGGGATCGGGTCGATTTTGCCCGGCATATCGATGACGCGGGAATCCACCCCGCTCCAGCCCGGCAGCGCCTCTTTCACCATAATGGCGGTATTACGCACATCGCGGATAGCGCTTACCGGCTCGCCCTGGGCCAGACGGTGCGCCACTTCCACCAGCGGACGCTCGCCGTTGCCGAAGATCAGCATGTCGGCCTTAGAGTCCACCAGCACCGAGCGGCGCACGGTATCGGACCAGTAGTCGTAGTGCGCGGTACGGCGCAGGCTCGCCTCGATGCCCCCAAGGATGACCGGCACGTCTTTCCATGCTTCTTTGCATCGCTGGGTGTAAACGAGGGTGGCGCGGTCCGGACGCTTGCCCGCCAGGTTATCGGCGGTATAGGCGTCGTCGTGGCGCAGCTTACGATCGGCGGTGTAGCGGTTGATCATCGAGTCCATGTTGCCGGCGGTCACGCCGAAAAACAGGTTCGGCTTGCCCAGACGCATAAAGTCGTTTTTGCTGTTCCAGTCCGGCTGGGAGATGATCCCCACGCGGAAGCCCTGGGCTTCGAGCATGCGCCCGCAGATAGCCATGCCAAAGCTCGGGTGATCGACATAGGCGTCACCGGTTACCAGAATAATGTCGCAGCTGTCCCAGCCCAGTTGATCCATCTCTTCGCGGGACATCGGCAGAAATGGCGCCGGCCCGAAACAGGCTGCCCAGTACTGCGGCCAGGAGAAGAGGTCTCGATCCGGCTGGATCAAGGATATTGCGCTCATAATGCTTCCGAAGAAAAAATAAACAAAGGGCGGCGATTATACGCTGGATTAAGGCGGGAAATGAAGGGGTATGTGTGGGGTTATTTGCCCCTCACCCTAACCCTCTCCCCGGAGGGGAGAGGGGACCGTTCGGTGCGGCTTATTGCTACGCTCTTCGACAGTAAGAGGGACTGTGCGGTGCGGTCTGACCCATTGGCTCGGATTGGTTTTCCCCCTCTCCCCTCTGGGGAGAGGGCCGGGGTGAGGGGTAATAATTACGGCGCCGGATTCACCAGCAGCTGCCCCACCGAGCCCCGGTCCGCCATCTCCAGCGTCTGGCTGTGGAACAGGAACGGGAAGTGCGGCCACGACGGCTGGCCGTAGTAGACCAGCAGCTCCACCTGCCCGTCGACCCAGACCGTGTCTTTCCAGCCTCTGTCTTCCGGGAAGGGCATGGCGCCGTTGACGTTGCGAATAATAAAGCTCACCCCCTCAATATGAAACGCCTGCGGCATGTCGGCGCGCACCGTCCAGCGCTCCCAGGTGCCTTGCTGGGCGGTAATGTCGATGCGGTTCACATCCCACAGCGTGCCGTTGATGCCAGGATCGTCGCCGAGGCTGATATCCCGGCTGCGCACCGGCGCGCCGGAGATGATCTCGTCCAGCAGCAGGCGCATCGGCAGGCTGTCGGTAACCAGCGGCAGCAGGCCGGTCGGGCGCAGGGTTAACACCAGCGTCGAGACCAGAATGCTCGAAGGCTCGAAGAAGCCGCGGATACGATCGACGATGCTGGCCGCTTCGCCGCAGGTAATAGAGACCTCGTCGCCGTTGGTCATATCCACGAGGACTTCCCGGCGCTCGCCCGGGGCCAGCGCCAGCTGTTTGACGGAAACCGGCGCCGGCAAAAAGCCCTGGTCGCCGGCAATCACGTGCAGGGGGCGGCCATCGCTCATCTGGAGCTGATAGCGGCGCGAGTTAGAGGCGTTAAGCAGGCGCAGGCGCACCCAGCCGCGGGAGACCTCCACGTAGGGGCTCTCGGCGCCGTTTACCAGTAAGGTATCGCCGACAAAACCGCCGCTGCCCGGCTCGCTGTACTCAGGCGCGCCGAAGTTATCCAGCCGCTTATCCTGAATAATGAGCGGAAAATCATCCACCCCGTAGTGGTTGGGGATCGGCAGGGATTTACTGATTTCATCTTCAATCAGCCACATTCCCGCCAGGCCGTTATAGACGTGCTGGGCGGTGCGGTTTGGCGTATTGGCGTGATACCAGAGGGTGGCCGCGCGCTGGCGCACGGGCAGCACCGGCGCCCAGTCGGCGCTGGGGGACATCATGCGCGGCGCGCCGCCCAGCAGCGGACCAGGCACCTGCATACCGCTGATGGTCATGGCGACGTTTTCGGCCAGACGGTTGCTGTAGATAAGCTTAACGTCATCGCCGCTCCAGACGCGCACGGTCGGGCCAAGATAACGCCCGTTCACGCCCCAGACCGGCGCGCGCGTCCCCTGGACGAAGGACCAGTGGCTACGCTGCAGGGTCAGAAAAAGCGGCTGGCCGCGACGGGATTCGAGTAACGGCGGGATGGGCAGCGGCTGCTGCTGCCCGGCGGCGTTTGCCCTCAGCGGGACCGCACCTGCACATAAGGCGATCCCCGATGCCTGAATAAACTGACGGCGACTGAGTGACATAGTGGCTCCATGTAATCGTACAAACAACGCGGGAAGTCGATTTCCCTTCAATCCGGCTTAAACCTTGCCGGCAGCTTCTCTTTCGGCAACTTCTTTATTGAGCTCGTCGAACTTGTTCAACATTAGCTCACGACAGTGGGTTGCCAGCTCGCGCACCTGATCTTTCCCGTATTTGCTGACGTCAACGGGCGGCAGCATCTCGACGATCACCAGCCCGTTATTCAGGCGGTTAAGATTAATCTTATTCGATGTATTGGAAACGCACACGGGAATAATTGGCACCCCGGCGGCAATGGCGGCGTGGAAGGCCCCCGTTTTGAACGGCAGCAGGCCGCGGCCGCGGCTGCGGGTCCCTTCCGGGAACATCCAGATAGAGATGCGACGTTTTTTGAAGTGGTTCACTACTTCGGCAATGGTGCTGTGCGCTTTGGTGCGGTTATTACGGTCGATCAGCAGGTTGCCGGTGAGCCAGTAGAGCTGGCCAAAGAAGGGGATCCACAGCAGGCTCTTTTTGCCCACGGTGACGGTCGGCGGCTGGACGATTTTCGCCGCGGTAACCATATCGTAGTTGTTCTGATGGTTAGCAATATAGATAGCGTTGCCGTACTGCTCTGCCCCCTCGGGTTTACGCAGCTCCACCTTCAGGCCAAACAGCGGCGACAAACGGCCAAACATGTGGCCAAAAGTAGCGACATGCTTAGGGTTACGCGGGCTAAACAGGCAGTAGATAGACCCGAATATACAGACCAGAATGCAGTAAATAACGGTAAGGATCATACGAACAATTAATAGCATAGCGACCTCAAAAGCCCCGACGGCGGATAATGGTACAACAACATCGGTCAGGGCCTGGATTACAAGCGGATCCGCAAACCCGTATTGTTAATCGCAACGCACGAATTAACAACGGCTTTACAGGAAATTTTAGCGAGATCCCCCTCCAGAACGAAGGGGGAAAAATGGATTACTCTTCGCTATTGTTTGCGCGGGATGCGTTCGGCGAATCAATCTCCACGCGATCGATGCGCTGCAGGCCGCGCATGAGCGAACCGCGGCGTCCGCGCTCGCCCACCACCTTCTGTAACTCTTCCGGGCGTAGCTTGATTTTACGCTTACCGACGTGAATGGTCAGCGTGCTCTGCGGCGGCAGAATAAACAGATGCGCCAGGCTATCTTCGCCCTTCGCCGCTTCCGCGGATGGAATATTGATAATTTTGTTACCCTTGCCCTTCGACAGCTGCGGCAGATCGCTGACCGGGAACATCAGCATCCGGCCCGCGGCGGTAATCGCCAGCAGCATATCGCTTTCGTTTTCAACGATCAGCGGGGTCATCACTTTGGCGTTTTCCGGCAGGCTAATCAGCGCCTTGCCGGCGCGGTTGCGCGAGATCAGATCGTTAAAGGTACAGATAAAGCCGTAGCCCGCATCGGAGGCCAGCAGCAGCTTCTGATCTTCAGCCTCCATCAGCATATGCTCTACGCTGGCCCCCGGCGGCAGCGTCAGCTTGCCGGTAAGGGGCTCGCCCTGCCCGCGCGCCGACGGCAGCGTAATGGGGTCGATGGCGTAGCTGCGCCCGGTGGTGTCGATAAAGGCCACCGGCTGGTTGCTCTTACCTTTCACCGCCGACCTGAAGCTGTCGCCCGCCTTGTAGTTGAGCCCCGGGGCGTCGATATCGTGCCCTTTGGCGCTGCGCACCCAGCCGCTCTGGGAGAGCACAATGGTCACCGGCTCGGACGGCAGCATATCGTGCTCGCTCATCGCCTTCGCCTCTTCGCGCTCGTGCAGCGGAGAGCGGCGGTCGTCGCCAAAGGCGTCGGAATCGGCCTGCAGCTCTTTCTTCAGCAGGGTGTTCATCTTGCGCTCGGAGGCCAGGATCGCCTGCAGCTGATCGCGCTCTTTCTCCAGCTCGTTCTGCTCGCCGCGGATTTTCATCTCTTCCAGCCTGGCGAGATGGCGCAGCTTCAGCTCAAGAATGGCTTCGGCCTGGGTTTCGCTGATGCCAAAGCGCGACATCAGCGCCGGCTTCGGCTCGTCCTCGGTACGGATTATCTCGATCACTTCGTCGATATTGAGGAAGGCCACCAGCAGACCTTCAAGGATATGCAGGCGACGAAGCACTTTCTCCAGACGATGGTTCAGGCGGCGGCGCACCGTATCACGGCGGAAGGCCAGCCACTCGGTGAGGATCTCCAGCAGGTTTTTCACCGCCGGACGACCGTCCAGACCGATCATGTTCAGGTTAACGCGGTAGCTCTTCTCCAGATCGGTGGTGGCAAACAGGTGGTTCATCACCTGATCCATATCCACGCGGTTAGAGCGCGGCACAATCACCAGACGGGTCGGGTTCTCGTGGTCCGATTCGTCGCGCAGGTCGTCGACCATCGGCAGCTTTTTATTGCGCATCTGGGCGGCGATCTGCTCCAGCACCTTAGCGCCGGAAACCTGGTGCGGCAGCGCGGTGATCACCACCGCGCCGTCCTCTTTGGTCCAGACCGCGCGCATGCGCACCGAGCCGCGGCCGTTCTCGTAGATTTTACGGATCTCGGCGCGGGAGGTGATGATCTCCGCTTCGGTCGGGTAGTCCGGCCCCTGCACGATATCCAGCAGCTGATCGAGGGTGGTCTTCGGCTGTTCAATCAGGGTAATGGCGGCTTTCGCCACTTCGCGCAGGTTGTGCGGCGGAATATCCGTTGCCATGCCCACGGCAATACCGGTGGTGCCGTTCAGCAGGATATTGGGCAGGCGCGCAGGCAGCATTTTCGGCTCCTGCAGCGTGCCGTCGAAGTTCGGCACCCAGTCAACGGTGCCCTGGCCCAGCTCGCCCAGCAGCACTTCGGCATATTTCGACAGGCGCGATTCGGTGTAACGCATCGCCGCGAAGGATTTCGGATCGTCCGGCGCGCCCCAGTTCCCCTGGCCGTCCACCAGCGGATAGCGGTAAGAGAACGGCTGGGCCATCAGGACCATCGCTTCGTAACAGGCGCTGTCGCCGTGCGGATGGTATTTACCCAGCACGTCGCCGACGGTACGGGCGGATTTTTTAAACTTGGCGGTGGCGTTCAGCCCCAGCTCTGACATCGCATAGACGATGCGGCGCTGGACCGGTTTCAGGCCATCGCCAATAAACGGCAACGCCCTGTCCATGATGACGTACATGGAGTAGTTCAGGTAGGCGTTTTCGGTGAATTCGTGTAGCGCGAGGCGCTCTGCCATATCGCTCATTTGGTGTGATTCCTCAACTCAGAAACCTGTTGGCTTCAGGCAATATTGCCGCAGATACTACCCTATCTGGCGCGTTGAGTCACAAAGAAAAGGGCCGGGAATCCGGCCCTTTTTGGGGTTACATGTTTACTTTAACAATCTGCTTCACTTCGATTTCAAACTCGTTCCAGTCCTTGTCGACTTTACCCTGGATTTCTACCTGATCCTGCGGGGAGATGGTCTGGCCGTTCCAGCGTTTATTGTCGATTTCGACATTGACCGTGCCGCTGGCATCGCGGAAGACGTAGCGGTCGTCGGACAGGCGCTCGGTGATGTTACCGCGCAGTTTAACCCAGCTATCGTCCTTCAGATCTTTAGCCTTCGCCGCGGTGGTCAGGCTGGCGTTAGCATCCACAAATCCCCCCTGCTGGGACTGGGTCTGGGTTTGGGTCTGGGCGGCGTTGGGGCCGTTAAAACCGCCCTGGGCGGCAAAGACCGGCGCGGAGGTGATCATCATAATGGCGGCAAGTGCAGCGAACTTTTTCATCGTATTCTCTCCCTTAAATAGCGTTTCATCGTTCATTTAACAGGGTAATCCTTAACGAATTCTTAAGGCGAAAATTTATATTTTTTTACTGTACAGCCATGAGCGGTAAAGGGTTTACTGCTTTGCACTGGCTATAGGCAAGGAGAGGCAGGTGCGCATTTTACTGGTGGAAGACGACAAGCTGATAGGCGACGGCCTTAAGGCCGGATTGACGAAAATGGGCTTTAGCGTCGACTGGTTTACCGACGGCGCTACCGGGCAGGCGGCGCTGTTCAGCGCCCCATACGACGCGGTGGTGCTGGATCTCACCCTCCCCGGCCTCGACGGGCTTGAGATCCTCCGCGGCTGGCGCGAGCAGGCCCGCCGCGAGCCGGTGCTGATCCTCACCGCCCGGGATGCGCTTGACCAGCGCGTCGAGGGGCTACGCCTCGGCGCCGACGACTATCTCTGCAAACCCTTTGCCCTGATCGAGGTGGCCGCCCGCCTCGAAGCCCTGGTGCGCCGCAGCCACGGCCAGAGCACCAGCCTGCTTAAGCACGGCGAGGTGGCGCTGGATCCGGTCAGCCTCACCGCCTGCCGGGGAGGCGAGCCGCTGGTGCTTAAGCCCAAAGAGTTCGCCCTGCTGGAGCTGCTGCTGCGCAACGCCGGGCGGGTACTGCCGCGCAAGCTCATCGAAGAGAAGCTCTATAGCTGGGATGACGAGGTATCGAGCAACGCCGTAGAGGTGCACGTCCATCATTTACGCCGCAAGCTCGGGAGCGGGTTTATCCGCACCGTGCACGGCATCGGTTACACCCTGGGTGACGCATGAAGCTGACGCAACGCCTTAGCCTGAAGCTGCGCCTCACCGTCCTCTTTTTAGTACTGGCGCTGGCGGCGTGGCTGGCGGCAAGCCTGGTAGCCTGGCAGCAGACCACCGATAAGCTCGATAAGCTTTTTGATACCCAGCAGATGCTGTTTGCCAAACGCCTGCTGACCATGGAGCTCGACGAACTTAAGGCCCCGGCGCGCATGCGCGAGGTGCCGAAAAAAGTAAAACATGGCCATCTTGACGACGACGCGCTGGCCTTCGCGATTTTTACCCCGGAAGGCAGGCGGGTGCTGGACGATGGCCAGAACGGCCAGGATATTCCGTACCGCTATCGCCGGGAGGGCTTTAGCGACGGCTACCTGGAGGGTGACAACGACGAGTGGCGCTTCCTGTGGCTTACCTCCGCGGACGGCAGATACCGCATCGTGGTCGGCCAGGAGTGGGAGTATCGTCAGGAGATGGCGCTGGAGGTGGTTACCTCCCAGCTCGTCCCCTGGCTGGTGGCGCTGCCGCTGATGCTGGCGCTGCTGATCGTGCTGCTGAGCCGCGAGCTGCGGCCGCTCAAAAAACTGGCGCAGGCGCTGCGCCACCGCGCCCCGGACGCCACCGACAGCCTGCCCACCGCCGGCGTGCCGAGCGAGGTGCGCCCCCTGCTCGACGCCCTGAACCATCTTTTTGCCCGCACCCGGGAGATGATGAGCCGCGAGCGGCGCTTTACCTCGGACGCCGCCCACGAGCTGCGCAGCCCCCTCACCGCCCTTAAGGTGCAAACGGAGGTAGCGCAGCTGTCGCTGGACGACCCTGCCGCCCAGGAAAAGGCGCTGCACCAGCTCCATGCCGGCATCGACCGGGCCTCCCGGCTGGTGGAGCAGCTGCTCACCTTATCCCGGCTCGACTCGCTGGAAAATCTCGACGACATCGAGCCCGTCTCGCTGGCCGAACTATTGCAGTCGGCGGTGATGGATATCTACCCGGCGGCGCAGCGGGCGGGCATTGAGATCCGCCTGCATAACCGGGCGCCTGACGCCACCCGCCAGGGCCAGCCGCTGCTGCTGGGCCTGCTGGTGCGTAACCTGCTGGATAACGCCCTGCGCTACAGCCCGCGCGGCAGCGTGGTGGACGTCACCCTGGAACATCAATATTTTAGCGTGCGGGATAACGGGCCGGGCATCGCCCCCGAGGCGCTGGCCCGCGTCGGCGAGCGCTTTTACCGCCCGCCGGGCCAGGACGAGACCGGCAGCGGGCTGGGGCTGTCGATCGTGAAGCGCATTGCCGCCCTGCACCGGATGCGGGTGGTGATGGACAATGCCGCCGACGGCGGTTTCGAAGTGAAGGTTGGCTGGTAGCGGAATTATTGCGAAATACGCAAAAGACTTTGCACATTTTGACTATTTTACCGGGTCGCCTGCGCGCGTAAAATCCTCGCCATACTCACATAGCGAGGACAAATAATGAGCAATATCCTGATTATCAACGGCGCAAAAAAATTCGCCCACTCTAATGGCCAGCTGAATGACACCCTGACCGAGGTCGCGGACGGCTTCCTGCGCGACGCCGGGCATGATGTCCGGGTGGTACGCGCCGAAGCGGAATATGACGTTAAGGCCGAAGTGCAGAACTTCCTCTGGGCCGACGTGGTGATCTGGCAGATGCCGGGCTGGTGGATGGGCGCCCCCTGGACGGTGAAAAAATATATGGACGACGTCTTCACCGAGGGCCACGGTACGCTGTACGCCAGCGATGGCCGTACCCGCTCCGACGCCTCGAAGAAATATGGCTCCGGCGGCCTGCTGCACGGTAAAAAATATATGCTGTCACTGACCTGGAACGCGCCGCTGGAGGCCTTCACCGAGAAAGATCAGTTCTTCGAAGGCGTGGGCGTGGACGGCGCTTACCTGCCGTTCCACAAGGCTAACCAGTTCCTGGCGATGGAGCCGCTGCCGACCTTTATCACCAACGACGTGATTAAAATGCCGGACGTGCCGCGCTATATCGCAGAATATCGCAAGCATCTGGCGGAAATTTTTGCTTAACTGTTAGCCTGGAATTAAAGGAGTAGTTAACCATGCTTACCGTTATTGCTGAAATTCGTACGCGTCCAGGTCAACATCACCGCCAGGCGGTGCTGGAGCAGTTTGCCAAAATCATCCCGACCGTCCTGCAGGAAGAGGGCTGTCACGGCTATGCGCCTATGGTGGATACCGCCGCCGGCGTTAGCTTCCAGACCACGGCCCCGGACTCGATCATCATGGTTGAGCAGTGGGAAAGCGTTGCGCACCTGGAAGCGCACCTGCAGACCCCGCACATGAAGGCCTGGAGCGAGGCGGTGAAAGGCGACGTGCTGGAAACCCATATTCGTATTCTGGAACAAGGGGTTTAATTCCCTTCGCCCTCTCCTCCCCCGGAGAGGGTCTCTTTTCCCCGCTTCCGCTCTCACCTGCTAAGCTTATTCTGTCTTTACTACTCACTGGAGGATGGAATGGGTCTTTTTAACTTTGTTAAAGAAGCAGGCGAGAAACTCTGGGACAACCTGACGGATCATAAAGGTCAGGCCGAAAAGGTTACCGAACACCTTAAAAAGCTGAATATCCCCGGCGCGGAAAAAGTTCAGGTCAACGTGACCGACGGCAAGGCCAGCGTCACCGGCGATGGCCTTACTCAGGAGCAGAAAGAGAAAATCCAGGTGGCGGTTGGTAACATCGCCGGCGTCAGCGAGGTGGAGAACAACATTACCGCCACCGATGCCAAAGATGAAGCCACCTACTATACGGTGAAATCCGGCGACACCCTGAGCGCCATCTCCAAAACCGTCTACGGCGACGCCAACCAGTACAACAAAATCTTCGAAGCTAACCGACCGATGCTCTCCAGCCCGGATAAAATTTATCCCGGCCAGACGCTGCGTATTCCTAAAGCCTGATCTGATTAACGCCGCATAAGGAGAGGCAATGAAAATAGCCTGTCTCGGCTGGGGCTCGTTAGTATGGAAATACGGCGAGCTTCCCGTTGCCGGAGAGTGGCAACCCGACGGGCCTTCGCTGCCCGTCGAGTTTTGCCGTGAAAGCGACGGGGGCGAGCTGGCGACCGCCCTCTGTATGAACGCGCCTCCCGTGCCGGTGCTCTGGGCGTGGCTCAGCGCTGAAACCCTGAGCCAGGCCTGTGAGGCGCTGCGCGAGCGCGAAGGCATTCCGGACGATCGCAGCGACGGTATTGGCTCCCTGCTGATTACCGGGCGCCACACCGGCGTGCTGACCGCCTGGGCCGTCGAGAGAAGCATCGAAGCGCTGATCTGGACCGGTCTGCCGCCACGAAGCGCCTCGCTGGAGGGCCGGGTGCCCACCGTCGACGAAGCCATTGCTTATCTCGATAGCCTCAGCGGCGAAACCCGCCAGCACGCCCGGGACTATTTAGCGCGGGTGCCGGCGCAAATCGACACCCCCTACCGGCGGGTTATTGCCGACGTGCTGGGGTGGTAACACCCCGGCCTTTTACCAGTACGGCTTCCAGCTCTGGGTAAAGCGCACCAGCGCCTCCACGTAGAAATAATCTCCCCAGCTTGCGCACTCATCCACCCCTTTATTGCTCGCCAGATGATAGACCGAGTGCTTCAGCAGGCCGGTGCCCTTCTCCTCTTTGCCCATCAGGTAGTGCTTTGTCAGCGAAGACATGATCCCTTTCGCCCAGGCCAGGTAACGATCGCGATCCGGATCGGTCGCCGGAAGATGTTTTACCAGCTCCAGCAGGCCGCAGACGGCAATCGCCGCCGATGAGGAGTCGCGCAGGGCGTCGGTGCCCACCAGCGCCAGATCCCAGTGGCAGACATAATCTTCCGGCAGGCGGTTCAGGAAGTAGTTGGCCAGCCGTTTAGAGAGGTCGATCAGGGTGGCATCGCCGGTATAGATATAGCTCAGCAGGAAGCCGTAAATCCCCCACGCCTGCCCGCGGGACCAGCAGGAGTCGTCCGCGTAGCCCTGCTGGGTATTGCCGTAGCGCGGCGCGCCGGTGTTCACGTCCATATAGTAGGTATGGAAGGTGGAGGCGTCTTCGCGGATGAGATACGTGGCCGCCTGCTTAACGTGGGCGCGGGCGGCGTCGGCAAAGCGCGGATCGCCGGTCTGCTCCGTGGCCCAGTAGAGCAGCGGCAGGTTCATATTGCAGTCGATGATCATCCGCCCGGCCTGCTCGGGATCGGCCAGATCGCCCCACGCCTGAATGATCTGCGCCTTTTCGTGGAAGCGCTCCAGCAGCGCCTCGGCCGCCAGCAGCGAGAAGCCGCGCGCCTCGCGGCTGCCGGTCAGGCGCCAGTCCGCCACGCAGGAGAGGGTGTATAAAAAGCCTAAATCGTGGGTGTTGGTGTCGTGACGCCCGGCGATGCGCAGGCCGAAGGAGCGCGTATGTTTCCGGGCCATCGCGCAGAATTTCTCCTCGCCGCTCATCTCCCACGCCAGCCATAGCTGCCCGGTCCAGAAGCTGGTGGTCCACTCCACGTTGTCGGTCAGCGGATAGTAGCCCTCCCGGCAGGTTTCCGCCGGGAACCGATCGCCAAAGGCGTCCAGGTGGCGGTCGATCAGCGCCAGCACGTGGCTGCGGGCCGAGCTTAACTCATCGCTGAAGAGGCGCCCGTCCACGGGCGCGGGAATATCGGTCAGGGGCTCCAGGGCAATACGGCTTAACATAGTTCGGTTCCTTCTTTTACGGCCTAAATTAGCGAGAGGGGTGATGTTCTGCCACCGGCAGCGGCTGCGCGCTGCGCCATTTGCTCTGACAGGCGGAGAGCGTAAAGGCAGAAATCAGGGTAAAGGTCAGCGCCGTGGCGCCCATGATGATATAGGTCTGCTCAAAGCCGATGCGGTCGTACATATAGCCCGCCGGTGAGGAGACCACCACGTTGCCGACGTACAGCATCGCCTGGTAGCCCAGCAGGTACATGGTGGCGTTAACGCGCTTATCGAAATGCTCGGCAATATATTTAAAGACCGATACCAGCAGAAGGCATATTTCCAGGCCGTACAGCGGCTTGAGCACCGAAATTAACAGGTGCGAATCGCAGACCCCGGAAATAATCAGCCGCGCCCCCACCACCAGCCCGACAATTAATAATCCGCGCTTGGCGCCAATAAAGTTAACGAACAGCGGGATTACCATATACATGACGAACTCCATGCCCGACTGCACGGTCCCGAGATAACCAAACACCGCGTTGCCCTGGTGGATATCATCAAAGAAGGTGACGAAATAGCGCGAGAACTGCTGCTCGGCGATAAACATCATCCACGCCACCCCCGCCACGTACAGGCAGAAGGCCCAGAACTTGCGGTTGCGCAGCAGGGCGTAGATATCCGCCGGGGCGATTTTCTCTTTGGTCAACACCTCTCCGGCATGTTCGGAGTTAGTGTTCACTTTCAGGCTCAGCAGGACAACCAGCATGATCACCGACGCCACGCTGCCCATAATAAAGTTATACGCCGGGGAGAGGTTAAACAGCAGGCCGGAGAAGGAGGAGGCCACCGCCCAGCCGAGCGAGCCCCACATGCGGATCTGGCCAAACTCCATGCCGTTGAGGCGGCTGTAGCGGTCGGAGTAGGATTCGCACGCCGCCACCCCCGCATACCAGGCGAAGCTTAAATAGAGCGCGCCGATAATAATCCCCAGCATGGTGTTGGACATTAACAGCGGCTGATAGACATATATAAAGAACGGCGCCATCAGGGCGGACATCGCCACCACAAAATAGAGCAGGTATTTGCTCATGCCGATCTTATCGAGAATATAGCCATAGATCGGTTTTAAAATAACGGAGAAGATGCCGTTCACCGCAAATACCGTGCCGATGACCGAGCCGCTTAAATTCGCTTTCTGGCCGAGCCAGATAGCCAGCAGGCCAATGCTTGCCGACCAGGTAAAGAAGTAGAGAAAGATAAAACTGCTGATTTTGTAATATTCAGTTCTGTTATTCATAGCATCCTCGCCAGGGTACGGGGTCAGGGCTTTATAAATTGAACGACAGCAGACGTTCGCTTCCGGGCAGGCTTATAACTGCCCGGTGTTCTCTTATTTCCAGCAGCGGATGAACCGCACTGTTAATCTCCCGGCCGCTGGCCAGCGCCGCGCAGCAGAGCCAGCTTTCGCCGCGGGTAATATCGGTGGTCAGCAGCGGGATGGCGGCGCACTCCGGGAACATGATGCTGCTGTTCGGCGGGGTGATAACGCGGTCGGCCCGGCGGCGCAGGGTCGGTGAGAGATCGACAATCAGGCTGCTGCCGTTGTCCGCCGCGACAAGAGCGCCTCGGGTTAAAATTTGCAGCGCGCCGCTGCGCACCGCAAAGCCGCCCTCTGCCGTTTGCAGGTTCCGCGCGCTGTCGATCCGGTGCAGGCGGATATGCCACTCGCCAAAGGGCACCAGCCAGGTCTCAATATGCACGTCATGCCACGGCGACCAGCGCGAGAAGATAGCGTTTTCGTCGACCAGCACCTCGTCGCACGCCCGTCTGCCGCGAAAATAGTCATCCCCGTCGGCCAGCAGCAGCGTGGAGTCGCAGGCGGCGTGCTTCAGGCCAAAGCGCCCGCGCTCGATGGTGAAGCCAAAGCGGCTGGAGTAGGCGAATTTGGTGTATTTGGCCTCGGTGTTAACGTAGTTATTCAGCTCCAGCTGCCCGGCGGTAAGCATGGTCACGTGCTGCGAACTTTCGCCGTGGCAGAGGATCTGCTGGGCATGGGGGATAACGCGTTTTTCCGCAAGCTTTGGCAGAGGCTGCTCCTCTGCCTGCCAGAAGGGGTGCTCCTCCGGCAGGGCGAGGATCAGCAGGGTCTTCAGCGCCCAGTAGGGGGAGCCTGGGGAGTTATAATCCTCGCACATCGCCAGGTTGGGATAGGCAAAACCGAGGGTCAGGATGCCGTCGCGATCGGTAATCGGCTGCTGCTGCCACCAGCGCAGATGGCGCAGGATAATCCCCTTCACGATGCCCGGCGTAAAGACCTCCAGCCCGGAGAAAGCCACCGCGCTCCAGAAGGCGACCATCGCATAGCGGTAGGTCAGGCTGCGGCCAAAGGGCACCGAGGCGCCGTCGGCGGCGGACATATAGATAAAGTCTTCGGCGAACTGGCGGGAGCGCTGGCGCAGCACCTCTCCCCTCGCCTCGTCACCGCTTAAGGTGGCGTAGATCAGGCCGTAAAAGTGAAACGCCATCGAGATGTAATAATCTTTCGGCCGGCCGGGGCCGTCGGCGTACCAGCCGTCGCCGAGGTAGTAGGCCTCCATCATTGCAAAACGGCGGTCGATAGCGTGCTGGTCATAGGGCAGCCCGGCGCGCTTAAAGCCGAGCTGGACCATAATGGCAAAGTAGTTCCAGTTGCTGTCCGGCATGGTGGCGTCGGTTATCTGGTTCAGCCAGGCGTGCAGGTTCATCACCTCCCGCTCGCTGAACAGATCGGTGAGTTTCTCCTGCAACAGCGCCAGGCCCAGGCCGTAGGCCGCCATCTCCACCAGCCGCTGATCGTAGGGGCCGGTTTCGCCCCAGTAGCCGGGGTGCTGCGGATCGGTGCCGATACGAATGGCATTAATGTATTTGTCGCTGAACGGCGTGGTATCGCCCCCCGCCAGCAGCGGAAACAGCCCCCACAGGACCCGGGAAAGCCCCTCCATTTCGGCGATGTCCGTCGCGTAGTGCGCGCAGGTATTCCCCAGCGAAAAGCGCGATGCTCCCGCCGGGAACTGCTCGTCCAGCGCCCCCAGCATGCCGTTCAGGGCCGTCACCAGATCCTGACGGGAAGACAACGGATTTGATTTTTCTTGCTCTGCCGCCCACATACGTTCGTCCTCGTAATCAACTGCGGCAAAGAATAGTGAATCAACGAGGCGTAGAAATGTTAGCCCGGTCACAGGTGCGAGAGTTGTATGAACCCGGCGTTGAGAAAATTTAAAAAGGTGGTTTATAACGACAGGGAGAGGGGTAAAAATTGAGTTTTATTGCACTATGCGCGAAACGCCACAACCTGAATTTCTTGAGCTTATTGCCTTAAACGATACCCTGGTGTCGTTCAGCCGGCTGTTTGCCAACACCGTGCGTTACCACCACTGGCACCAGTGCCTGGAGATCCTCTATATCGAAGAGGGCTTTGGCGTCGCCATCGTGGATAACCGCCACTACACCATGCGCCCCGGCCGGCTCTTTTTCTTCCCGCCCTTTACCCTGCACAAGGTGATGGTGGATGAGCAGGCCGAGGCCAGCTATCGCCGCACCATTATTCATCTCGATCATCACGCGGTGTTAAAAGCGCTGCGCGACTTTCCGTACACCCGCCAGCGGCTGGAGGATCTCTCCCGGCGCGGCGGGCCGGCCTGGGTGGTGGACGTGGCCCACTGCCATAGCCATATCGATCACCTGTTTAGCTGTTATCAGCCCCCGCTCAACGCCGAGCGCATCGCCAGCCTGCTGATTAGCCTGTTTGCCATGCTGCCGCAGGATAACGCCGGGGAGCACGGCAGCAGCAGCGGCATCGCCAGCCAGGTGATGTTCTGGCTGGATGAGCACTACCGCGAGAAGTTCCGCCTCGACGCGCTGGCGGAGGAGCTGGGCAAATCCCGCAGCTACGTCTCGCGCAGGTTCCACGCCGAAACGGGCGAGAAGATCCACGACTATCTGAATACCTTGCGGCTGCGCAAAGCCTGCGAGTATCTGCTGCACAGCGAGGAGAGCGTAAAGAGCATTGCCGGGCGGGTGGGATTTTCTGACGTGACCTGGTTTATTAGCGCGTTTAAAAAGGGGATCGGCGAGACGCCGTTGCAGTACCGGAAGAACCACTGGCCGGCCTGAAAAAAAGCCCTGCGATGCAGGGCTTTTTTGTAGCGATGTATCAGGCTTCGATATCGGCCATGTCGCCCTTCTCCTGCAGCCAGTTGCGGCGATCTTCCGAACGCTTCTTGGCCAGCAGCATATCCATTACCGCATTGGTCTGCTGCTCGTCCTCATCACTGATGGTCAGCTGAACCAGACGGCGGGTATTGGGGTCGAGGGTGGTTTCACGCAGCTGCATCGGGTTCATCTCACCCAGCCCTTTAAAGCGCTGCACGTTTGGCTTGCCCTTTTTACGCTTCAGCTGCTCCAGCACGCCCGCCTTCTCCTCTTCGGTCAGCGCGTAATAGACCTCTTTGCCGAGATCGATACGGTAGAGCGGCGGCAGCGCTACGTGCACGTGGCCGTTCTTCACCAGGGCGCGGAAGTGCTTCACGAACAGGGCGCAGAGCAGCGTGGCGATGTGCAGGCCGTCGGAGTCGGCATCCGCGAGGATACAGATCTTGCCGTAACGCAGCTGGCTCAGATCTTCGCTGTCCGGATCGATGCCGATCGCCACCGAAATGTCGTGCACCTCCTGGGACGCCAGCACCTCATCGGAGGAGACCTCCCAGGTATTAAGGATCTTACCCTTCAGCGGCATGATCGCCTGATATTCACGATCGCGCGCCTGCTTGGCGGAGCCGCCCGCCGAGTCCCCTTCCACGAGGAAGAGTTCGGTGCGGTTCAGATCCTGAGCGGTACAGTCGGCCAGCTTGCCCGGCAGCGCCGGCCCGCTGGTAAGCTTTTTACGCACCACTTTCTTGGCCGCACGCAGGCGGCGCTGGGCGCTGGAGATAGCCATTTCGGCCAGCATCTCGGCGGCCTGCACGTTCTGGTTCAGCCACAGGGTAAAGGCATCTTTCACTACCCCTGAGACGAATGCCGCGCACTGGCGCGAAGAGAGGCGCTCTTTGGTCTGGCCGGCGAACTGCGGATCCTGCATTTTGACCGACAGAACGTAGGCGCAGCGATCCCAGATATCTTCCGCCGAGAGCTTCACGCCGCGCGGCAGAATGTTGCGGTATTCGCAGAACTCGCGCATCGCGTCCAGCAGCCCCTGGCGCAGGCCGTTAACGTGGGTCCCGCCGAGCATGGTCGGGATCAGGTTAACGTAGCTTTCGGTCAGCAGCTCGCCGCCTTCCGGCAGCCACAGCAGCGCCCAGTCCACCGCCTCGGTGTCGCCGGCGAAGTTGCCGACGAAGGGTTTTTCCGGCAGCGTTGGCAGGCCGTTAACCGCCTCGCACAGGTAGTCGTTCAGCCCGTCGGCGTAGCACCAGCTCTGCTCGGTATTGTTAACCAGGTCTTTAAAGGTGATCTCCACGCCCGGGCAGAGCACCGCTTTGGCTTTCAGCAGGTGCGTCAGCCTGGATACCGAGAAGCGCGGGCTGTCAAAGAAGCTGCCGTCCGGCCAGAAATGGACGCTGGTGCCGGTATTGCGTTTGCCGCAGGTGCCAACCACCTGCAGATCCTGCACCTTTTCCCCGTTTTCAAAGGCGATATTATAGATCTGACCATCGCGCTTGACGTTCACTTCCACCCGTTTTGACAGGGCGTTGACCACGGAGATCCCCACCCCGTGCAGGCCGCCGGAGAACTGGTAGTTTTTGTTGGAGAACTTACCGCCCGCGTGCAGGCGACAGAGGATCAGCTCAACGGCAGGCACACCCTCTTCCGGGTGGATATCTACCGGCATGCCGCGTCCGTCGTCGATCACTTCCAGCGACTGGTCGGCATGCAGTATGACGTCAACGCGTTTGGCATGGCCTGCCAGCGCTTCGTCCACACTGTTGTCGATGACCTCCTGGCCCAGATGGTTTGGGCGCGTGGTATCCGTGTACATCCCCGGGCGGCGGCGAACCGGCTCAAGCCCCGTGAGTACCTCAATGGCATCGGCGTTATAGGTTTGCGTCATGATTTAACCAGGAATTCGCATTGATTGTCAGAGATTGTGCAGCCCAAGAAAATCGACAATCTGGGTGAAATGATTCTCAAAGCCCGTGAAAGCATGATTTCCGCCCTCTTCTACAGTCTGGCGGCAAGAGGCGTAATACGCCACTGCCTGGCGGTAATCCAGCACTTCGTCACCCGTCTGTTGCAGGAGCCAGATAAGGTCTGGCGCTTCAAGCGGGTCGATCTGCATAACTTTAAGATCGTAAATATGGCGAGACTCTAGCACATATTGCTGCCCGGTGTAGGGGTTCTCGTTGTGGCCGAGAAAGTCCGCTAACAGTTCAAAAGGGCGCACCGCCGGGTTAACCACCACCGCCGGCAGCATAAAGCATTGCGACAGCCAGGTGGCATAGTATCCCCCAAGCGAGGAGCCAACGATGCCAAGGGGTTCGCCCCCGTGCGCCAGCACGATTGACTCGAGCATCTCGGCGGCATCGGCAGGGTACGGCGGCAGCTGCGGCACGATCATCTCCACCTGCGGATGCTGCGCCTTCAGCCATTCGCCAAACTGGGTGGCTTTGGCCGAGCGCGGGGAGCTATTAAAGCCGTGCAAATAAAGGAGTGCAGACATCAGTAGCCTTCAGAAGCCGTATCAGGACGGAACTGCGCGCCCTGCAGGCGGCAGACCTGGGTGGTGAGCGTGCCGTCGGCGTGCAGTTCCAGCCAGCGCCAGCCGGGGGCAATGGTATCCAGCGTAAAGTTGGCGCAGTGCGGTTTGAACTGTACGCAGGTGGACGGGGTGGCCAGCAGACGACGGCCGTTCCAGTCGAGGTCCTGCTCCTGATGAATGTGGCCGCAGAGCAAGGTCTTCGCCTGCGGGTATTTCGACAGCACCTGGTCGAGATCGGCGGAGTTGCGCAGGCTGTGCTGATCGAGCCAGCTGCATCCCGCCGGCAGCGGATGATGGTGCAACAGCAGAAGAGTGTGACGACCGGGCTCGGCGGCCAGCTTATCTTCCAGCCACTCGAGCTGGAATTCGCTCAGCTCCCCGTGGGGTACGCCAAATACCTGGCTATCGAGCAGCAGGATCTGCCAGCGATCGCCGACAAAAACCCGCTTCGCCGGAGAGATGCCGGCCTCCTGCAGCGCGCTGTACATGGCGGGCTGGAAATCGTGATTACCCGGCAACCAGACGCAGGGCACGCTGAAGCTCGCGATTCCCTCAGCAAAGTGCTGGTAGGCCGCGGCGGTTTGATCCTGCGCCAAATCGCCCGTAGCGACGATCAGGTCGCACTGGTGCCCCTCGGCATGAATGGCGTCCAGAACAGCCCGATAGCTCTCCCAGGTATTCACGCCCAACAGGGTTTCATGCTTTTCGGCAAAAAGGTGAGTATCGGTAATTTGTAATACCCTGACTGGCGCCCCACCAGCAGCAGTCAGGTTTAACAGGCTTTCCAAATGGTGTCCTTAGGTTTCACGACGCTAACAAACCGGAATCGCCATCGCTCCATGTGCTAAACAATATCTTAGCCAGTCGGCCAGAAACTGATTAATTTGATGCTTTTCGTCACGTTGATGCAACTTTTTATTTGGGTAATCATACCGCGCTTTAAAGCGGAAGATCTGCTGGCTTGAACACACTTCAGCGACCATCGCGTCGTGATAAAGCCGCACCGACATTGACGGCAGGCTCCAGTAGCTGACGGAGGGGGCGGTCTGTTCTATTTCGACCAGCGTGGTATAGCGGGTTGATTCAGTAATTGTTAATCGATACTGCGCGTTGCTCACCTGATAGCTCACCGTTTCGCCGACCGCATCGTTTCGCGGTAGCAGGCGACGAAGTTGTGCGAAGTTGGTCTCGCACAGACGCATCATTTCAGGGAAGTCAGGTGTATAACGCTTCATTTTTTCCACTCGTTTCGTAACTCTTTATAGTGCAGCTGGAGCCATTGCAGGGCGATGACAGAAGCCGCGTTGTCGATTTTCCCCTCTTCTACCCAAAGGTAAGCCTGCTCCCGGCTTACCACATGAACCCGAATATCTTCGTTTTCATCAGCCAGACCGTGAATACCTTGCGCGGTCGTGGCGTCCACTTCGCCTACCAGTACGGATAAACGCTCGCTGGTGCCGCCCGGGCTTGCCAGGTAGCTGATCACCGGTTTGGTGCGGCCAACCTCAAGCCCGGCCTCCTCCATCGCCTCGCGGCGGGCAACGTCTTCCGGCGTTTCCCCCTCTTCTACCATCCCGGCCACCATTTCCAGCAGCCACGGGCTTTCGCTGGTATCGAATGCCGCGATGCGGATCTGTTCTACCAGTACCACTTCGTCACGCACTGGGTCAAAGGGTAGCAATACTGCGGCATGCCCGCGCTCAAAAATTTCCCGGGTGACTTCACCGCTCATTTCACCGTTAAATAACCGATGACGAAAACGATAGAGATCGAGCGAAAAAAAACCACTGTAGAGTGTTTCTCGTGCAATAATTTCTACATCGTTTTTGGTGAAGGTCACCGGCAGCTTTTCTGGTTTTTGCATGAGTTCGTCCTGGTACAAATGGTGATGTTATGTTGAATTTCAATTCTGCTAAAATGCGGTTTCTTTAACAGTGTGGTAAATTGCTGCACGTTACCGCCGGATGGCACGGAACGCCAACCTTTTGCACAGGCGAAGTCTGCTAGAATCGGTAAATTATTTTTCAATTAGATCAGCGCTAACAAAGCTTCACAACAAGGAAAGCAAATGAAGAAATTGCTCCCCATCCTCATCGGCCTGAGCCTGACGGGTTTCAGCGCGATGAGTCAGGCAGAGGACCTGTTACAGGTTTATAAACAGGCACGACTGAGCAACCCGGAATTGCGTAAATCCGCTGCCGATCGTGACGCTGCATTTGAAAAGATTAATGAATCACGCAGCCCGCTTCTGCCGCAGCTCGGTTTAGGTGCAGATTATAGCTACAACAACGGTTACCGCGATGCCAACGGCGTTAATTCTAACGTAACCAGCGGCTCTCTGCAGTTAACCCAGACCCTGTTCGATATGTCTAAATGGCGCGCGCTGACCCTGCAGGAAAAATCTGCCGGCATTCAGGATGTGACCTTCCAGACCGATCAGCAAACCCTGATCCTCAATACCGCCACCGCCTATTTCAACGTGCTGAGCGCCATTGATACGCTCTCCTACATCGAAGCGCAGAAACAGGCTATCTACCGTCAGTTAGATCAGACCACCCAGCGTTTCAACGTGGGCCTCGTGGCGATCACCGACGTACAGAACGCCCGTTCACAGTACGACAGCGTGCTGGCGAACGAAGTGACCGCCCGTAACGATCTCGATAACGCCGTTGAAAAACTGCGTCAGGTTACCGGCAATTACTACCCGCAACTGGCCTCTCTGAACGTCGACAGCTTCAAAACCGATAAACCGCAGGCGGTGAATGCCCTGCTGAAAGAAGCTGAAAACCGTAACCTGACGCTGTTGCAGGCCCGTCTGAGCCAGGATCTTGCCCGCGAGCAGATTCGTCAGGCGCAGGATGGCCATCTGCCGACCCTGAGCCTGAGCGCCTCTACCGGGATATCCAACACCAGCTATAGCGGCTCTAAAACCAGCGGCGCGCAGTACGACGACAGCGACGTAGGCCAGAACAAAGTCGGCCTGAGCTTCTCCCTGCCGCTGTACCAGGGCGGAATGGTTAACTCACAGGTTAAGCAGGCGCAGTACAACTTCGTTGGTGCCAGCGAGCAGCTTGAAAGCGCGCACCGCAGCGTTGTGCAGACCGTACGCTCCTCCTTCAATAACGTGAATGCCTCCATCAGCAGCATCAACGCCTACAAACAGGCCGTTGTTTCTGCCCAGAGCTCTCTGGATGCGATGGAAGCCGGTTACTCGGTGGGTACCCGTACCATCGTTGACGTGCTGGATGCGACCACCACCCTGTATAACGCCAAGCAGCAGCTCTCTAACGCGCGTTATAACTACCTGATCAACCAGCTGAACATTAAATCCGCGCTGGGTACCCTGAACGAACAGGATCTGCAGGTGCTGAACAGCTCGCTGGGTAAACCGATCTCTACCACGCCAGAAGTGGTGGCTCCGGAAACCCCGCAGCAGGACGCTTCCGCAGACGGCTATAACGGCAACGGCGCGGCGCCTGCCGTACAGCAGGCTTCCGCTACCTCTGCTTCCCGCAGCAGCAACAGCGCGAACCCGTTCCGCAACTGATGCCGACACCCGGCCTGTAACCTGCAGGCCGGGTGAGTTGTCGTCCCGAACGACAAAAAAACGTAAGCCAACGTAAAGATCCCCTCGTTTCGCCCCCTCCGCTTCAATTTCGACCACTCATCCTCTATTCTGAGCGTTATTTACTTCGTATTACCACTGGGTCCTGGAAGACAACTATGAAACGGACAAAATCCATTAATCACGCTTCGTTCCGCAAAAGCTGGAACGCGCGTCATCTTACGCCTGTCGCGCTGGCGGTAACTGCCGTCTTTATGCTGGCGGGCTGTGAACAAAACGACGAGACGGTCTCGCTCTATCAGAACGCCGACGACTGTGCCTCCGCAACCGGTAACAAAGCGGAATGTACTACCGCTTACAACAATGCCCTGAAAGAAGCCGAACGTACCGCGCCGAAGTATGCCAGCCGTGAAGAGTGCGTGGCAGAGTTTGGCGAAGGCCAGTGCCAGCAGACGCCGGCTCAGGCCGGCACCGCGCCGGAGAACCAGGCGCAGGCCCAGTCCAGCGGCAGCTTCTGGATGCCGCTGATGGCAGGCTACATGATGGGCCGCCTGATGGGCGGCGGCGCAGGTTACCAGCAGCAGCCGCTGTTCAGCTCGAAAAACCCGGCCAGCCCGGCTTACGGTCAATATACCGATGCCAGCGGTAAAGGCTATGGCGCCGCCCAGCCGGGCCGTACCATGAACGTGCCGAAAACGGCGATGGCGCCGAAACCGGCGACCACCAGCACCGTTACCCGCGGCGGCTTTGGTGAATCCGTTGCGAAACAGAACACCATGCAGCGCAGCGCGACCGGTACCTCCTCCCGCTCAATGGGCGGCTGATAATGGAACGAGTCACTATTGTTGAGCGCCCGGACTGGCGCGAAAAGGCGACCGAATACGGTTTCAACTTCCACACCATGTACGGCGAGCCGTACTGGTGTGAAGACGCGTACTACAAGCTCACCCTCGCGCAGGTTGAAAAGCTGGAAGAGGTGACCGCCGAACTGCATCAGATGTGCCTCAAGGTGGTGGATAAAGTCATCGCCAGCGATGCGCTGATGACCAAATTCCGCATTCCAAAGCACACCTGGGGTTTTGTGCGCCAGTCGTGGCAAACCCATCAGCCCTCGCTCTACTCCCGCCTCGATCTGGCCTGGGATGGCACCGGCGAGCCTAAGCTGCTTGAGAACAATGCCGATACGCCAACCTCCCTGTACGAAGCGGCGTTCTTCCAGTGGATCTGGCTGGAAGATCAGCAGCAGGCGGGTAACCTGCCGGAAGGCAGCGATCAGTTCAACAGCCTGCAGGAGAAGCTGATCGAGCGCTTCGGCGAGCTGCGCGAACAGCACGGTTTCAACCTGCTGCACTTCGCCTGCTGCCGTGACACGGTTGAAGATCGCGGCACCGTTCAGTACATGCAGGACTGCGCCACGGAGGCCGGCGTCGCCAGCGAATTCCTCTATATGGAAGATATCGGTCTCGGCGAAAAAGGCCAGTTCACCGATCTGCAGGACCAGGTGATTAGCAACCTGTTCAAGCTCTACCCCTGGGAGTATATGCTGCGCGAAATGTTCTCCACCAAGCTTGAAGACGCCGGCGTACGCTGGCTGGAGCCGGCCTGGAAGAGCATTATCTCGAACAAAGCGCTGCTGCCGATGCTGTGGGAGATGTTCCCGGACCACCCGAACCTGCTGCCCGCGTACTTTGCCGAGGATGACCATCCGCAGATGGAGAAGTACGTTGTGAAGCCGATCTTCTCCCGCGAAGGCGCCAACGTCTCTATTATCGAAAACGGCAAAACGCTGGAGGCGGTAGAGGGGCCGTACGGCGAAGAGGGGATGATCGTCCAGCAGTTTTATCAGCTGCCGAAGTTTGGCGATAGCTATGTGCTTATTGGCAGCTGGCTAATCAACGACCAGCCCGCCGGGATCGGCATCCGCGAAGACCGGGCGCTGATCACCCAGGATCTGTCACGCTTCTATCCGCATATTTTTGTTGAGTAATTGATATCGCCCTCCTCTTTCGCCGGGAGGAGGTGCAAAGGCTGAAAAGGGTAACGTCTGTTACCCTTTTGTATTTATTGCCCCACCAGCACCGACAGCATGCTCAGGCTTCCCATCTCCATCCCCTCGATCGGCACGCTGACCGGCTCCGCGCCATCCCACGCCCCAAGCACATAGAGCAGCGGCAGGAAGTGTTCCGGCGTTGGGTTCGACAGCGAGCCGCCTTCGTGCTCAAGATAGCTGGCCAGCGGATGCCGTTCGGCCGGCCCCCGCCAGGTAAGATTGTCTTTTACAAAATCGTTAAACGCCGTGGCCCAGGGATAAGGCGTGCTTTCCCCATGCCAGCGCGCGGTGCGCAGGTTATGTACCACATTGCCGCTGGCGATAAGCATAATACCCTGGTCGCGCAGCGTGGCCAGCTTACGCCCCATCTCCAGATGCCAGGCCGCCGGTTTGGTGCTGTCGATACTCAGCTGCACCATCGGGATATCGGCATCCGGATACATTTTGATAAGCACGCCCCAGGAGCCGTGGTCGAAGCCCCAGGCCTCTTTATCCAGCGTCACCGGCTGCGGGGCCAGCAGCTCAACCAGCTTTTGCGCCAGCGCGGGCGAGCCCGGCGCCGGATAATGGGTGTCGTACAGCGCCTGCGGAAAGCCGCCAAAATCGTGAATGGTTTTCGGCGCTTCCATGGCGGTCACGCCGGTGCCGCGGGTGTACCAGTGGGCAGATACCACCACGATGGCCTTCGGACGCGGCAATGTTTCTCCCAGCTGGCGCCATGCACGGGTATAAACATTATCTTCCAGCACGTTCATCGGGCTGCCGTGGCCCAAAAACAGTGCTGGCATACGGGAAGAGGTCATGGTGATATCCTTACTGAAGATGTCGATTTGATAGCATCACACTACGCTTTATCAGGCTAAGATAAACCCGGATAAGCATGATGATGATCGTCAGGAAATTTGAATGTAAGGGATCTGTAAAGCAGGGAATACCCTCTCGCTTTGCAGCAGATTAGAATTTAATATTAATGATAATCATTATCAAAAAGGAGAGATGAATGTCAGCCCCCCTGATTCTGACCATTCTTGCAGGCGCCGCCACCTTTATTGGCGCGATCCTCGGCGTGCTCGGCCAGAAGCCATCCAACCGCGTGCTGGCATTTTCCCTTGGGTTTGCCGCAGGAATTATGCTCCTCATCTCGTTGATGGAGATGTTACCCGCGGCGCTGGACGCCGAAGGCATGTCGCCGGTGCTGGGCTACGGTATGTTTGTCGTGGGCCTGCTGGGCTATTTTGCGCTGGACCGGATGCTGCCCCACGCCCATCCGCAGGATCTGATGCAGAAGGCCAGCCGGCCGCTACCCGGCAGCATCCGGCGTACCGCCCTGCTGCTGACGCTCGGCATCAGCCTGCACAACTTTCCGGAGGGCATCGCCACCTACGTCACCGCCAGCAATAACCTGGAGCTGGGCTTTGGCATCGCGCTGGCGGTGGCCCTGCACAATATTCCTGAAGGTCTGGCGGTGGCCGGGCCGGTTTATGCGGCTACCGGCTCCCGCCGCAAAGCGGTGTTCTGGGCCGGGATCTCCGGCATGGCGGAGATTCTGGGCGGCGTGCTGGCGTGGCTGATTCTGGGCAGCCTGATCTCACCGGTGGTGATGGCGGCCATTATGGCGGCGGTGGCGGGCATTATGGTGGCGCTGTCGGTGGATGAGCTGATGCCGCTCGCCAAAGAGATCGATCCCCACAATAACCCGAGCTACGGGGTGCTCTGCGGCATGTCGGTGATGGGGTTAAGTCTGGTCCTGCTGCAAACCGCAGGGATAGGATAAAAAAACGCCGGGTTAACCCGGCGTTTTTTATTTAGCTGGCTTTGCGCTCGTGCGCCTGGCGATAGGCCACCAGATCTTCGATGGTGACCACCGCCATGTTGTGCTTCTTCGCAAAGTCGATGCACTCCGGCGCGCGCGCCATGGTGCCGTCGTCGTTGGTCAGTTCACAGAGCACGCCGGCTGGCTTGAAGCCTGCGAGTGTCACCAGATCGATGGTCGCTTCGGTGTGGCCGCCGCGGGTCAGTACGCCGCCCGGCTGCGCGCGCAGCGGGAAGACGTGGCCAGGGCGGTTCAGGTCAGAAGGTTTGGCATCATCGGCAATGGCGGCGCGCACGGTGGTGATACGGTCAGCGGCGGAAACGCCGGTGGTGACGCCATGCGCGGCTTCGATAGTCACGGTAAATCCGGTACCAAAGGCGCTGGTGTTGTTTTCAACCATCATTGGCAGATCGAGCTGTTTACGGCGCTCTTCGGTGAGACACAGGCAAACGATGCCGCTACCGTGGCGAATGGTCAGCGCCATCTGTTCAACGGTCATGGTCTCGGCCGGGAAAATCATGTCACCTTCGTTTTCACGATCTTCGTCGTCAAGCACCATTACGCCGCGGCCTTCACGAAGGGCGGCAAGAGCCTGTTCAACACGTTCAGCAGCGGTGCCAAAAGAGGAAAGTAGCGTCTGATTCATGGTAAAAAAAACCTCACTAAAATTATGGTTACCAGAATCAGGGCAGTCTTAGGAGCGCCGCAAAGCGGCAAAAAAATAACGTGAGCGGGCCGCGCCCGACTTGATCGTTACTCTCTCCCATCCGGACTCTAACCGTCGGCCCCGGAATTACACCGGATCTGCTGACCTTCGGATTTGCACCCGAAGCGCTCGCGGGCTTTCAGCGTAACGCTGATTTACCGCCGGTGGGGAATTTCGCCCCGCCCTGAGAATAAGCGGGATAACTATAACGCTAATGATTATCTTCAGCAACGCATAAGCTTCACACAATTCTGGTTTATGGTTCGCCGTTACGCGCTACAATGGACAGTAACACCTTAACTTCAAGGGAAACGACAATGATTGACCCGAAAAAGATTGAACAGATTGCCCGTCAGGTCCATGAATCCATGCCGAAAGGAATTCGTGATTTTGGTGACGATGTAGAGAAGAAGATCCGCCAGGTGCTGCAATCGCAGCTGATGCGTCTGGATCTGGTAAGCCGTGAAGAGTTTGACGTACAGACTCAGGTGCTGCTGCGCACCCGCGAGAAGATCGCCCTGCTGGAACAGCGCCTGACCGAGCTGGAAAACCGCAATACTCCTGCGGAAGTGAAGCCGGCGCCGGCCATCCCGCCGGTAGACGATCAGGAATAAAAAAAACGGGCCTTCAGGCCCGTTTTTTCATTCACCAGAATTATTGATTATCTTTCTGGATCTTCTTAATGATGTTAGTGGTTGAACAGCCGTCTTCGAAGTTCAGCACCATCACTTCACCGCCGTTGGCCCACACCTCTTCGCTACCGGCAATCTGCTCTGGCTTATAGTCGCCGCCTTTTACCAGCAGGTCCGGCAGAATGCCGGCGATCAGGCGCTGCGGGGTATCCTCTTCGAACGACACCACCCAGTCCACCGCCTCCAGCGCGCCCAGCACGATCATGCGCTGCTCCAGCGGGTTCACCGGGCGGCTCTCGCCCTTCAGGCGCTTAGTAGAGGCATCGCTGTTTACCGCCACAATCAGGCGATCTCCGAGCTTGCGCGCGTTCGCCAGATAGGAGACGTGGCCCGCGTGTAGAATGTCAAACACGCCGTTGGTCATCACCACTTTCTCGCCGCGCTTGCGCGCTGCGGCCACCGCCTCTTTCAGCTCCGCTTCGGTCATCACGCCAAAGCCGGTCTCGGACCGACCGCGCACCGCGTTTTCCAGCTCGATGGGCGAAACGGTGGAGGTCCCAAGCTTGCCGACCACCACGCCTGCCGCCGCGTTGGCAAAGTAGCAGGCCTCTTCCAGGGAGTTACCCGCCGCCAGCGTCGCCGCCAGCACGCCAATCACCGTATCGCCGGCGCCGGTGACGTCGTAGACTTCCTGCGCCTGGGTCGGCATATGCAGCGGCGCTTTGCCCGGCTGCAGCAGGGTCATCCCCTGCTCGGAGCGGGTCACCAGCAGCGCGGAGAGCTCGAAATCGGCGATGATCTTCATGCCGCGCTCCACCAGCTCCTCTTCGGTTTTGCACTTGCCCGCCACCGCTTCAAACTCAGAGAGGTTTGGCGTCAGCAGCGTGGCGCCGCGGTAGCGTTCAAAATCGGTGCCTTTCGGATCGATAAGTACCGGCACGTTCGCGTTACGCGCCAGCCGGATCATCTGCTGCACGCTGGCCAGCGCGCCTTTGGCATAGTCCGACAGCACCAGCGCGCCGATATTGCCCAGCGCCTGGTTAATACGCTCGTGCAGCGGCTCGGGGTCCACCCCCTCGAAACCCTCTTCGAAGTCGAGGCGGATCAGCTGCTGGTTGCGCGACAGCACGCGCAGCTTGGTGATGGTCGGATGGGTGGGTACAGAAACGAAGTCGCATTTGACGTTGACGTCCGCCAGGGTTTTGCTCAGAGCCCGCGCCGCATCGTCGATGCCGGTCAGCCCCACCAGGCGTGAATGCGCGCCGAGAGAGGCAATGTTCATCGCCACGTTTGCCGCGCCGCCCGGGCGCTCTTCAATGGTATCCACCTTCACCACCGGCACCGGGGCTTCAGGGGAGATGCGGCTGGTTGGCCCATACCAGTAGCGATCCAGCATCACATCACCAACAACCATAACTCCAGCACGTTCAAACTCTGGCAGTGTTACTTTCATTCCTGACTCCAGAAAGATTCACAATTTGCGCGCGATAATATCACACTTGATTTCATTCGCACGGTTCCACCAGCCACTTCTGCCAGCTGGCCTGCACCAGAGCCCGCTCGGCGGTAAAGCAGGCCAGATCGACGTGCCCCGGCTGCTCCTGTAATGCCCGATGGTGCAGCTCATCACGCAGGGTGGTGTAGGCGTGGGTTAACGCCAGCGCCTCCTCCTCTTCCATGATGCCGTTTTGCGCCAGCAGTTCCAGAATGCGCACGTTATCTGACCAGCGGGTCAGCTTCGGCTTCAGGTGGGCGTGGCGCAGCACCAGATACTGGGTAATAAACTCAATGTCGGTGATGCCGCCCTCATCGGCTTTAATATCGAAGCGATCCCGCTGCTTATTGCCAAGATGGGCGCGCATTTTTTCGCGCATCTCCCGCACTTCGGTTTGCAGGGTTTCCCCCGCGCGGGTGGCGGTGAGCACCTCGCGGCGGACGGTATCAAACTGCGCTTTTAACTGCGGATCGCCATACACCACGCGGGCGCGCACCAGCGCCTGATGCTCCCACGTCCAGGCCTCGTTCTGCTGATAATCGGCGAAGGAGTCGACGGAGGTCACCAGCATCCCCGCCGCCCCGGAGGGGCGCAGGCGGGCATCCACCTCGTAGAGAATGCCCGACGAGGTGCGGGTGCTGAAAAGGTGCATAATGCGCTGGGCCAGGCGCAGATAGAACTGCCGCCCGTCGATCTCCCGCTCGCCGTCGGTCATGACGTCCACCGGGCAGTCGTGCAGGAAGATCAGATCCAGATCGGAGCTGTAGCCCAGCTCCCAGCCGCCCAGCTTGCCATAGCCCACTACCGCAAAGCCGCGCCCTTCGCGATCCGCAAGGTGCTTAGGCTGGCCGTAGCGCGCCACCATCTGCATCCACGCCTGCTGCACTACCGCGTCGATGATCGCCTCCGCCAGCCAGGTTAAGTGATCGCTCACTTTCATGACCGGCAGGGTTTCGGCGATATCGGCCGCCGCCACGCGCAGCATCTGCGCCTGCTTAAATTGCCGCAGCGCCTCCAGCTGCTGCTCCTCGTCCTCTTCCGGCACGCGCAGCAGATACTGGCGCAGCTCGTCGCGATAGGCGTCGGTGGCCGTCGGCTGATAGAGGGTGTTGGGATCGAGCAGTTCATCCAGCAGCAGCGGGTAGCGCGCGAGCTTGTTGGCCACCATCGGCGAGGCGGCGCAGAGGGTAATCAGGTGTTTAAGCGCGCCGGGGAACTCGCTCAGCAGCTCCAGATAGGTGGTGCGGGTAATGATGCCGCTTAATAGCGGCGTCAGGCGCGAAAGGGGCACCGGCGCATCCACCCGGGGGCAGACCTCGCTGAGCAGGTGCGGCATCAGGTGGTCCAGCACCTGGCGGCCTCGTGGACCGATGGCGCGCTTATTCAGCTCCAGGCGGAAATCGGCGATCAGGGCCACCACCCGGTGGCGGTCTTCATCGCTAAGATGCGCCAGCACCGGCGTGGTGTCGTCCTCTTCCAGCGCGTCCTGCCACAGCTCGCGCCAGCGATCCGACAGCTCATCCTCCTGGGACGTATTTTCGTCATCGCCGATCAGCTCGTTAAAGATGCGGCGTACCGCCGCCATGCGCGTCTCCAGCTGCCCGGTCAGCGCCTGCCAGTCATCCACCCGCATCCCCCAGGCGAGGCGCGCGCGGTTCAGCTCATCCCCCGGCAGGGTCTGGGTCTGTTCATCGTTAATGCTTTGCAGCAGGTTTTCCAGCCGCCGCAGCCAGAGATAGGCGTCGCGCAGGATCTGCGCCTCCCCTTCCGGCAGCAGGTGTAGACGGTCGATGGCCTCGAGCGTAGGCAGCAGCGAGCGGGATTGCAGCGACGGCTCGCGCCCGCCGCGGATCAGCTGAAAGACCTGAACGATAAACTCGATCTCGCGGATCCCGCCCGCCCCGAGCTTGATGTTATCTTTCAGGCCGCGGCGACGCACCTCGCGGGCGATCATCCCCTTCATGTTACGCAGCGACTGGATCACGCTAAAGTCGATATAGCGGCGGAAGACGAACGGGCGCAGCATGGCGCGCAGCTCGTCGGCGTAAGCGTCGCCGTTATCGCCCATGATCCGCGCTTTTACCATCGCGTAGCGCTCCCAGTCGCGCCCCTGCTCCTGGTAATAATCTTCCAGCGCCGCAAAGCTCAGCACCAGCGGGCCGCTGTCGCCGAACGGGCGCAGACGCATGTCCACCCGGTAGACAAAGCCATCCTGGGTGGGCTGATCCAGCGCCTTGATCAGACGCTGGCCCAGGCGGGTAAAGAACTGGGCGTTATCCAGCTCGCGCCGGCCGCCGCGGGTCGACCCTTTTTCCGGCCAGGCAAAAATCAGGTCGATGTCGGAGGAGAAGTTCAGCTCCCCGCCCCCCAGTTTGCCCATGCCCAGAATCATCAGCGGCTGCGGCGTGCCCTCTTCACTGCAGGGGGTGCCCCACTCCCGGCAGCAGGCGTCGTACAGCCAGTCGCGGGCGGCGACGATCAGCGTCTCAGCCAGCTGGCTGAGCTGGTGCAGAGTGCTCTCTTCATCAACCAGCTTCAGCGCCTGCGCCCAGGCGATACGCACCATTACCTGACGGCGGAACTGGCGCAGGGCGCGCATCAGCGCCGCTTCGTCATTCACCTCCGCCAGCGCGGTTTGCAGCCAGCCGGGGTAGTGCTGCCACTCGTCCGCCCGCGGCGGCGCGGCTTCAAGATCTGCCAGCCATTCGGGATGGCTCACGATGCTCTCCTGAACAAAGTCGCTAAAGGTAAGCACCTGCTGCGCCTGCTCGCTCAGGGACGAGGCGGGTAACGACTCCGGCAGACGTTCGCACACCGTCTGCCACTGCTGCTGTAACCGGGAAGAAAGCGGCATGTTGGGGGTTCCTTGCCTGCGTTAACGTTTTCCGCTGTGCAGCCAGAATGGCTCCTGCGAAATGGACTCGTTGCGGAAGTGCTCAATCTCTACCCGCTGACGGGTTTTGATGGCGTGCTGCAACCCCTGCCAGTTTTCCAGCCAGGCGTTGGCGACAGGGCCGTCATAGGCGCCGGCCAGCAGCATAATGCTGTCGATTCCGCGCGCCAGGCGAATGAGTTGGTCGGCGTACTGGTCCCCCAGCGGCTGGCCGAAGTGGCTTTTCAGCTCGGCCGCCTGGCGGGAGAGGTGAATATCCGCGAAGCGTTTAAAGGAGTCTTCGATTTTGGCCTCGGCTTTGGCGTCCAGGAAGCTGCGCCAGCTGCGGGTGACCAGAAACTCGGTCAGGGCCAGCTTTGCCGCGCCGTTTTGCGCGCTGTAGGCCGCCGTTTGCGCCGAGACCTCCGTCGCCATCAGGGTTTCTACCTGGCTCAGCAGATCGCGCAGGCGCGCGCTCGCTTTACGCGGCACGATGCCGCCAAACAGCGTCAGGCTATGGCGTACCAGGCTGATAGCGGCCTGCACGTCGTTTTTGGCCTCTTTTTTACCGCGCACCCACAGCTCTTCGTGGTACTGCCACTGGCTCAGGGCCAGCTCCAGCGAGGCTTCAAAGCCTTTTTCAACGGAGGATTTGGCCGGCACCTTGAGGATTTGGGTAGGTTTGCGCTCGCGCGGCGCGTTACCTGCGGCCAGGTGGTAACCGCGCGCTGCCTTGCTCAGGCTCCCCTGACGCAGCCCCGGCTGGCTGACCAGCTTGCGCGCCAGCTTCAGCAGATCTTCGGCATTGCCCTCCAGCAGCTCAAGCTCCAGCTCACAGATGGCTTCCTGCAACTCGCCGGCCTTCACTTCACCCAGATCGAGGGCGATCTCGATGCGGCTCTTGCCTTCATTTACCAGCCACTTCTCGCGCGTGAAGTTGGTGCTGAACAGCGGGCGCACCTGGTTCGCGAGCGTGTCGGGCAGAATGCCCTCGGGCCACACTTCCGCCGGGAAGCGCTCCAGCGCCAGCTCCGGCTTATCAATGTCGATATTGTATTCCGGGCGCTGATGCAGGCCGCCCACCACGCGACCGGCAATTTTCATCGTTATCTCGTAGCGCCCGCCGGCGCCGCGAATGCGCAGCCCTCTGTCGTGGCGGCGCAGCCAGTTGTCCGGCGTTTCGTAATAGATGTTGAGTAATTCTACCGGCTGGTGGTGCTCGTCGGTGAGCGGGTGCAGACGGGTACGCAGCGCGTCAACGCTCTCATTTTCAACAATAAATTTTAATTCGATTTCCTGAGCCATAGCCTCGATCTTCCGGTTGGGTCACAGCGGGGTAAATTACGGCGAACTTACGCCCCGCTTTTTTGTCAGTAGATAGTATTTTGCGCCAGATTGCCACGCAATGAGCAATTTGACGGGCGTAAAGGTTAGACGCAGTGGCCGGCGCGGCACAGATGATTCCGAATGCTGACGAATCTTTTGCCTGCAAGAGCCGTAACCACTACTATCGTTCCACTTTTTATGAAAATAACGATTATGATGCTTAAATTACGCCTGATTGGACTCACTTTCCTCGCTTTCAGCGCCGCAACGGCGGTCCACGCTGAAGAGAAACGTTACGTTTCGGATGAACTCAACACCTGGGTACGCAGCGGCCCGGGCGACAATTATCGTCTCGTGGGCACGGTTAATGCCGGCGAAGAAGTCTCTCTTTTACAGACCAACGCGGACACCAGCTACGGCCAGGTGCGCGACAGCAGCGGTCGTACCGCCTGGATCCCGCTGAAAGAGCTGAGCGCTACCCCCAGCCTGCGCACCCGCGTGCCGGATCTGGAAAACCAGGTGAAGACCCTCACCGATAAGCTGACCAATATCGACACCACCTGGAACCAGCGCACCGCCGAGATGCAGCAGAAGGTAGCCCAGAGCGATGGGGTGATCAACGGCCTGAAAGAAGAGAACCAGAAGCTCAAAAACGAGCTTATCGTCGCCCAGAAGAAGGTAAACGCCGCAAACCTGCAGCTTGACGATAAACAGCGCACCATCATTATGCAGTGGTTTATGTATGGCGGCGGCGTGCTGGGTGTAGGCTTGCTGCTGGGTCTGGTGCTGCCGCACCTGGTGCCGAGCCGCAAGCGTAAAGATCGCTGGATGAACTAACTCGTCATCTCTGCCACACTTACGTATTATTTTTCAAAAAAATGGATACGGGAGTGTAAGGCGTGAAGATTTATCTGGTCGGTGGTGCGGTTCGCGATGCGTTGTTAGGTCTGCCGGTCAAAGATAAAGACTGGGTGGTGGTCGGCACCACCCCGCAGGAGATGCTCAACGCGGGCTACCAGCAGGTAGGCCGCGATTTTCCCGTGTTTCTGCACCCGCAAACCCACGAAGAGTACGCCCTGGCGCGCACCGAGCGTAAATCGGGGTCCGGCTACACCGGGTTTACCTGCTACGCCGCGCCGGACGTCACCCTGGAGCAGGATCTGCTGCGCCGCGATCTCACCATCAACGCCCTGGCGCAGGATGACAACGGCACCGTTATCGACGCCTACGGCGGCCTGAACGATCTCAAAAACCGCCTGCTGCGCCACGTCTCCCCCGCTTTCTCTGAAGATCCCCTGCGCGTGCTGCGCGTGGCGCGCTTTGCCGCCCGCTATGCTCACCTCAGCTTCCGCATTGCCGATGAAACTATGGCGCTGATGACCGCCATGACGCAGGCGGGCGAGCTGGAGCACCTTACGCCCGAGCGCGTCTGGAAAGAGACGGAAAACGCCCTCACCACCCGCAATCCGCAGGTCTTTTTCCAGGTGCTGCGCGACTGCGGCGCCCTGAAGGTGCTCTTCCCGGAGATCGACGCGCTGTTCGGCGTGCCGGCCCCGCCGAAATGGCATCCGGAGATCGATACCGGCATCCACACCCTGATGACCCTAAGCATGGCCGCCATGCTCAGCCCGGCGGTGGACGTGCGCTTTGCCACCCTCTGCCACGATCTGGGCAAAGGCTTAACGCCAAAAGCGCTCTGGCCGCGCCATCACGGCCACGGCCCGGCGGGCGTCAGGCTGGTGGACGGGCTCTGCCAGCGCCTGCGGGTGCCGAACGATATCCGCGATTTGGCGAAGCTGGTGGCCGAGTTCCACGACCTGATCCACACCTTCCCGATCCTGAAGCCGGCCACCATCGTGAAGCTGTTCGACAGCATCGACGCCTGGCGCAAGCCCCAGCGCGTGGAGCAGATCGCCCTCACCAGCGAAGCCGACGTGCGCGGGCGCACCGGTTTTGAAGATACGGATTACGTGCAGGGGCGTTTGCTGCGGGAAGCCTGGGAGGTGGCGAAAGCCGTGCCGACCAAAGCGGTAGTGGAGGCCGGATTTAAAGGGCCCGAGATTCGCGAAGAGTTAACCAGAAGGCGGACAGAGGCGGTAGCAGAGTGGAAGGAACAACGCTGCCCTCAGCCCAAAGACTGAGGGCGCGTACTCAGAAGAAGACCACGTACACCGCTGCCGCCACGATAAAGCGGTAGATGGCGAACGGAATAAAGGAGATGCGTTTAATAAGCTGCAGGAAGGTTTTAATCGCCACCAGCGCCACGATAAACGCGGTCACAAAGCCCACGGCGAACATCGGGATGTCGCCTGCCGTCAGGAAGTGGAAGCTTTTATAGAGGTCCAGCGCGGTGGCGCCCATCATCATCGGCACCGCCAGCAGGAACGAGAACTCCGACGCCGCGTAGCGGCTCACGCCCATCAGCATACCGCCGGAAATGGTCGCTCCGGAGCGGGAGAAGCCCGGCCACAGGGCCAGACACTGGAAGCAGCCAATCATAAACGCCTGACGATACGTCATATCGTCCAGACCCGGCGCGCGCGGCTCTTTCGGCTTCAGCAGCTCGGCGGCAATCAGCAGCACGCCGCCGACCACCAGGGCATACATCACGTTAATCGGGTTAAACAGCGATTTGATGGCGTCGTGGAAAATCAGACCCAGCACCACGGCGGGCGCCATGCCGAGCAGGATGTGGATTAAGGTGAGTCGGCCTTTACTTTCGCCTTCGTGCTGCGGCGGACGGCCAAAGTGGATGCCTATCAGGCCGAACAGGCGGCGCCAGAACATCACCACTACCGCCAGAATAGAGCCCAGCTGAATAACCACTTCGAAGGTTTTCGCCGTTTCGCCTTCAAAGCCCAGCAGGTGCCCTACGATAATCATGTGCCCGGTACTGGAAACCGGTAAAAACTCCGTCAATCCTTCGACCACACCCAGTATTGCCGCCACCAGCAGCGAGTGCATATCGCTCATCAAGTAAACCCCTAAAAATTATAGTAAAAACGGCTTGCCGTACCGGCAGCCGCGAAAGCTACAGCTTTAAGACCGGATTATCCGGAAATGGTTTAGCAATTATACAGTTAATTAGTTCCTTTAAGATTTTGGCTACGCTCGATCTTCACGCCGACGTTAGCCGCCCGTGCCACCGCGCCCGGCTTGCTCAGTTTGATGCGCACCCAGGGGGCGTTAAAACGTGTTAACAGCAGATCGGCTACCTCTTCTGCGACGCGCTCCACCAGCGCAAAACGTTGCCCTTCCACATGGTTAATGACTGCCTCGCTGATATCGGCATAACTTAAACAGTCGTTCACGTCATCGCTTCTGGCGGCCGCCCGGTTATCCCAGCCCATTTCGATATCGAACACCAGCTTCTGCTCGATGGTCTGTTCCCAGTCGTAAACACCAATAGTGGTGATTACCGAAAGTTGCTCTATAAATACAATATCCATCACGACCTGCCTGCTTTTTGGCTAAACCGGATACCACTCCCGGCGAATTATGCGTATTATCCACAGATGCTGAGTACAAAACGACATTTTCAAAACGGAACAGCGTTATGAGTGCAATCGCGCCTGGAATGATCCTCCTCGCCTACCTTTGCGGCTCAATTTCCAGCGCCATTCTGGTCTGCCGTCTTGCCGGGCTACCTGACCCACGCGAGAGTGGTTCCGGCAATCCGGGGGCGACCAATGTACTACGAATTGGCGGCAAAGGAGCAGCCGTAGCGGTGTTGATTTTCGACGTTCTGAAAGGGATGTTGCCCGTCTGGGGTGCCTACGCGCTGGGCGTGACGCCGTTCTGGCTGGGGCTGATCGCCATCGCCGCCTGTCTTGGCCATATCTGGCCGGTTTTCTTCGGTTTTAAGGGTGGCAAAGGCGTTGCTACCGCCTTTGGCGCTATTGCTCCTATCGGCTGGGATCTTACCGGCGTGATGGCCGGCACCTGGCTGCTGAGCGTGTTGTTGAGCGGCTACTCGTCGCTGGGCGCTATCGTCAGCGCGCTGATCGCCCCCTTTTACGTCTGGTGGTTTAAACCGCAGTTTACCTTCCCGGTTTCGATGCTCTCCTGCCTGATTCTGCTGCGTCATCATGACAATATTCAGCGCCTGTGGCGCCGCCAGGAGACCAAGATCTGGTCCCGGCTGAAGAGAAAGAAAAAAGAGCCGCGGTAAGTCGGGCTTTTTGCTAAAAGTTCTTTTCTGATATGTATTTCGTTGTGGCTTAAGTTGCGTTCTTGCTGTTTGTACGAGTAGGCCTCTCTTTTAAAGGAGTGGAATTGTTCCGTTCACTATCATTCCTCTGCGTTATGTTCACCCCGCTGCGGTGAACGTGTTAAGGGGGCTATCGCCGCCCCCTTAACAATCCCGGCTCCCGGCAAAGAAAATCGCCGCTTCGCGGTACCCTCAGCTTATTCCTTCCGGCTATCGGGTCGGGCGTGATCCTACATCCATGTAGGTCACGCCCTCTCGGCGCATCCATGCGCCTCGCCCCGGCCTACAGGAAACGCTTCGGCGATTTTCAGCCGGACTGTCGATCCCTCCACCACCTTAGAACAAATCTTTTAATAATTTTTTTGATGCCTGCATGTGGCAGGGGTGTTGAGTCCCCGCTGAAATCGGCGAACCGGAGACCGGATGACAAGGGCTGGACGCCATGGATGGCGGCCAGAGGCGAAGCGAGACAGGATGTCGAGTTGAGCCGACCGCGGGCAGGAGGTCGGGAGGTGAGCGCAGTGCGAAGCACCGATTTCTTTGCGGGGCCGCGGGGATTGATAAGGGGGCCGCGGTGGCCCCCTTATCACGTTCACAGGTTCTGGAACGTCATATTCTGCTGGACGTGAGGTGAACGGAACCATTCCACCCTCCTTACATAATCCCCTTAAACAAAACCTCCATCCATAAGCGACTCATATGACAACCTTCATTTCCCCCAGGGCATACTGAATTCATCCCGACGACGAGCAGATGGATCCCCCATGTTAGCAACCCAGGTGGCTGATAAAACCTATCAAGGCTGGCGCGCCTCGCTGGCCCTGCAGTTTTGTCACACCCCGGAAAAAACCCTCCTCCATACTGCCCGTCACGTCGGCCCGCTTACCGTTCAACGCCCTTTTTATCCCGAAGGTGAAACCTGCCACCTCTATCTGCTGCACCCTCCCGGCGGGATCGTCGGGGGCGATGAGCTGGAAATCACCGTCCATTTACAGGCCAACAGCCATGCGCTGATCACCATGCCCGGCGCCAGCAAGTTCTACCGCAGCGGCGGCCCGCAGGCCCGGCTTGTGCAGCACTTCCATATAGATGAAAACGCCACCCTCGAGTGGCTGCCGCAGGACACCATCTTTTTCCCCGGTGCGAACGCCGCGCTGCGATCGGTATTTCATCTCCACGCCACCAGCACCCTGCTGGCCTGGGAGCTCTACTGCCTGGGCCGTCCGGTCATAAATGAAACCTTTAGCCACGGCACCCTCGACAGCCGCCTCGAAGTATGGCGCGACGGCGAGCCGCTGTTAATCGAGCGCCAGTATCTGGCCGGGGGCGATCTCTCGCCGGTGGCGGGCCATCCGTGGCTCGGCACCCTGCTCTTTTATCCGGCGAACGAAGATCACCTTGAAGAGGCCCGCGAAGGGCTGGCCGCGCTGGCAAATTTTGCCGGTGCCAGCCTGACCGATGGCCTGCTGTCGGTGCGCTTTCTCTCGCACGATAACCTGATTTGCCAGCGGGCAATGCGCGACATCTGGCAGCGCCTGCGCCCGCAGTTAACCGCCAGGATGCCCCACGCTCCCCGCATCTGGCAGACCTGAGAGACCCCTATGGAACTGACCCCCAGAGAAAAAGACAAGCTGTTGCTCTTCACCGCCGCGCTGGTGGCGGAGCGCCGCCTCGCCCGCGGCCTGAAGCTCAACTACCCGGAATCGGTGGCGCTGATTAGCGCCTTCATTATGGAGGGCGCGCGCGACGGCCAGACCGTGGCGGCGCTGATGGAGGCCGGGCGCCACGTGCTCACCCGCGCTCAGGTCATGGAGGGCGTGCCGGAGATGATCCCGGATATTCAGGTGGAGGCGACCTTTCCGGACGGCTCCAAGCTGGTCACCGTTCACAATCCGATTCAGTAAGGGGGAATAATGATCCCAGGCGAATACCGGGTAAAACCAGGCCTGATTGCCCTCAACGCGGGCCGTGAAACGCGCACCCTGGTGGTAGAAAACCACGGCGACAGGCCCATCCAGGTGGGCTCCCACTACCACTTCTATGAGGTGAACCCGGCGCTGAAGTTCGCCCGGGAGACCGCCCTTGGCTATCGCCTCAATATACCGGCGGGCACCGCCGTGCGTTTTGAACCGGGCCAGAAGCGCGAAGTGACGCTGGTGCGGGTGGCGGGCGCGCAGCGCATTTTCGGCTTTCGCGCCGAGGTGATGGGCGAGGTGAAAAATGGCTGAGATTTCACGTCAGGCCTATGCCGATATGTTCGGCCCCACCACCGGCGACAAGGTGCGCCTCGCCGATACCGACCTGTGGGTCGAGGTGGAAAACGATCTCACGATATACGGCGAAGAGGTGAAGTTCGGCGGCGGGAAGGTGATCCGCGACGGCATGGGCCAGGGGCAGATGACCGCGCAGGACTGCGTGGATCTGGTGCTGACCAACGCGCTGATTATCGATCACTGGGGGATCGTCAAAGCGGATATCGGCGTGAAAAACGGCCGCATCTTCGCCGTGGGCAAGGCCGGTAACCCGGATATTCAGCCCGGCGTTACCATCCCCATCGGCGCGGCCACGGAGGTGATCGCCGCCGAGGGCAAGATCGTCACCGCCGGCGGGATCGACACCCATATCCACTGGATCTGCCCGCAGCAGGCGGAGGAGGCGCTGGTCTCCGGCGTCACCACCATGATTGGCGGCGGCACCGGCCCGGCGGCGGGCACCAACGCCACCACCTGCACGCCTGGCCCCTGGTATATCGCCCGCATGTTGCAGGCCGCCGACGCCCTGCCGGTGAATATCGGCCTGCTGGGCAAGGGCAACGGTTCAAACCCGGAAGCCCTGCGCGAGCAGATTGCCGCAGGCGCCATCGGCCTGAAGATCCACGAGGACTGGGGCGCCACCCCGGCGGCGATTAACTGCTCGCTGGAGATCGCCGAGGAGATGGATATCCAGGTGGCGCTGCACAGCGACACGCTGAACGAATCGGGCTTTGTGGAGGACACCCTGGCGGCAATCGCCGGGCGCACCATCCACACCTTCCACACCGAGGGGGCGGGCGGCGGCCACGCGCCGGATATCATCACCGCCTGCGCGCACCCCAATATTCTCCCCTCCTCCACCAACCCGACGCTGCCCTACACGGTGAATACCATCGACGAGCATCTCGACATGCTGATGGTCTGCCACCACCTGGATCCGGATATCGCCGAGGACGTGGCCTTTGCCGAGTCGCGGATTCGCCGGGAGACCATCGCCGCCGAAGATGTGCTGCACGATCTGGGCGCCTTCTCCCTCACCTCGTCCGACTCCCAGGCCATGGGCCGGGTGGGCGAAGTGATTATTCGCACCTGGCAGGTGGCGCACCGCATGAAGGTCCAGCGCGGCCCCCTGCCCGAGGATGGCGATAACGACAACTTCCGCGTGAAGCGCTTTGTTGCGAAATACACCATCAACCCGGCCCTGACCCACGGCATCGCCCACGAGGTGGGCTCCGTGGAGGCGGGCAAGCTGGCGGACCTGGTGGTCTGGTCGCCGGCCTTTTTCGGCGTCAAGCCCGCCACCATCGTGAAGGGCGGAATGATCGCCTGCGCGCCGATGGGGGATATCAACGCCTCGATCCCCACGCCGCAGCCGGTGCACTACCGGCCGATGTTTGGCGCGCTGGGCGCTGCCCGCCACGCCACCCGCCTGACCTTTGTCTCGCAGGCCGCCGCGGCCGCCGGGATCCCGCAGCGGCTCAATCTGCAAAGCGCCACCGCGGTGGTGAAGGGCTGCCGCAGCGTGAAAAAGGGCGACATGATCCACAACGGCCTGCAGCCGAACATTACCGTCGATGCGCAAACCTACGAGGTGCGCGTGGATGGCGAACTGATTACCAGCACACCGGCCGAGGTTCTGCCGATGGCGCAACGCTATTTTCTGTTTTAAGGAGCTTTGATGATCTATTTAACCCAACGTCTGGATCACGCCCACCGGGTGACCACCAGCGTCACGCTGCCGATCGATGTGCGGGTCAAAAGCCGCGCCCGCGTCACCCTGAACGACGGCCGCGAAGCCGGGCTGATGCTGCCCCGCGGCCTGCTGCTGCGCGGCGGCGATATGCTGACCACGGAGGATGGCAGCGAGGTGATCGAAGTGATCGCCGCTGCAGAGCCGGTCTCGGTGGTGCGCTGCGCCGATCCTTTCCTGCTGGCCCGCGCCTGCTATCACCTGGGCAACCGCCACGTGCCGCTGCAAATCATGCCCGGCGAGCTGCGCTATCACCACGACCACGTGCTGGACGACATGCTGCGCCAGTTCGGGCTGGAGGTGACCTTCGCCAGCCTGCCGTTTGAACCGGAAGCGGGGGCCTACGCCAGCGAGGCCCACGGCCACGGCCACTCTCACGCTCATTCACATTAAGGATTAATCATGCGCAAGTATCTCCCTCTGCTCCTGCTGGCCTTCTCCCTGCCGGCCCTCGCCCATCCGGGGCACGGCACGGACAGCTTCCAGGCCGGTTTTTTCCATCCGCTGACCGGGCTCGACCATCTGCTGATGCTCACCGGCGCGGGGGTGCTCTCGGCCCTGAGCGGACGCCGGCTGCTGATCCCCTTCGCCACTCTCGCCATGATGCTGACCGGCGCCGTTGCGGGCAGCCTGCTCGGCGGCTTTAGCGGCATGGAGATGCTGATTATCGCCTCGCTGGCGGTATGCGGCGTGATGATGTTTAAAACCGAAAAGCGCCTGCTGCTGGCGGTGCCCTTGCTGGCCATGTTCCACGGCTGGGCGCACGGCGTGGAGATGGCGGGCCACAGCTTCTGGCTCTTCACCTCCGGCTTTATGCTCGCCAGCGCCGGGGTGCTGTGCGCAAGCTTTGGCGCGGGCCTGCTGCTGCGCCGCCACGACGGGCTGCGTAAAACCTTCGGCGGCGGGCTTATCGCCTCTGCCCTGCTGGCGTTGATGAGCTGATGATGCCGGCCCGCCGGCAGCTGCGCCTGATGCAGCTCTCCAGCAGCAGCCTGCCGGTGGGATCTTTTACCTGGTCGCAGGGGCTGGAGTGGGCGGTAGAGGCGGGCTGGGTCACCAGCGCTGAGGCGTTTAAGCGCTGGCAGACGCAGCAGATGGAACAGAGTTTTTTCTGCGTCGATCTGCCGCTGTTTATGCGCCTTTATCGCGCCTGCGAAGGCGGGGATCTGGCGGGCGCAGCGCGCTGGACCTCATACCTGCTGGCCTGCCGGGAGACGCGGGAGCTGCGCGAAGAGGAGCGCAACCGCGGGGCGGCCTTTACCCGGCTGCTCAAAAGCTGGGAGCCGGACTGCCCCGCCGCCTGGCTGCCGCTGTTCGCGCAAAGCCAGCTGGCCGGCATGGCGTGGCTGGGGGTGCGCTGGGAAATATCCCCGCGCGAGCTGGCTCTGAGCCTGGGCTACAGCTGGATCGAGAGCGCGGTGATGGCCGGGGTTAAGCTGGTGCCCTTTGGCCAGCAGGCGGCGCAGCTGCTGATTATCGAACTAAGCGATCGCTTCGCCGCCGGATTTGAACAGGCGCTGGCGCACGATGACGACGCGCTGGGGGCCGCCACGCCCCTGTCGGCCATCGCCTCGGCGCGTCACGAAACCCAATATTCACGGTTATTCCGTTCCTGAGGATTTTCTATGTCTGATTACAAACATCCCCTGCGCGTGGGCGTGGGTGGCCCGGTCGGGTCGGGCAAAACCGCACTGCTGGAAGCCCTGTGTAAAGCGATGCGCGACCAGTATCACCTTGCGGTAGTTACCAACGATATCTACACCAAAGAGGATCAGCGCATCCTGACCGAAGCGGGGGCGCTGGCGCCGGAGCGCATCGTGGGGGTGGAGACCGGCGGCTGCCCGCACACGGCCATTCGCGAAGATGCCTCCATGAACCTGGCGGCGGTAGAGGCCCTGAGCGAGAAGTTCGGCAATCTGGATCTGATCTTCGTCGAGAGTGGCGGGGACAACCTGAGCGCCACCTTCAGCCCCGAGCTGGCGGATCTCACTATTTACGTCATCGACGTGGCCGAAGGGGAGAAGATCCCGCGCAAGGGCGGGCCGGGGATCACCAAATCTGATTTTCTGGTGATCAATAAAACCGATCTGGCCCCGTACGTGGGAGCCTCGCTGGAGGTGATGGAGCGCGATACCAACCGCATGCGCGGCGATCGCCCCTGGACCTTTACCAACCTGAAGGCGGGCGACGGGCTGGCGAACATTATTGCCTTCCTCGAAGTGAAGGGCATGCTGAAAGCATAAAAAAAGCCTGGCATCCGCCAGGCTTGTTGATCATTTACAGGCGTTGTTAGACGCGCCCTGCTCGCGCCATGCGCCCCAGCTGCTGAACCCTTTACCCGGCTCTTCCTGGCCCGGGTTGACATACCACTGGTTGAACCAGATTTTGCCGTTGTGGGCCACTTTGGTGCACTTGACCGGATAGGCAATCTTCGGATTGTAGGCCGGAGTGGTGTCCTGAACCGGGGTCTCATCCTTCGCCGGGGTTTCGTCCTGTGCAGGCGTTGTGTCCTGGGCCGGGGTTTCGTCCTGCGCTGGCGTTGTGTCCTGCGCCGGGGTTTCGTCCTTCGCTGGCGTCTCATCCTGCGCCGGAATCGCCGGCTTGCTCACCTTAATGGTCATGCTGTCCTGCGCGGTGCGGCCATCCGCCCCGGTGGTGGTCAGCGTAAATGTCGCTTCACCCTCGGTGTTGGCCGGGATCACCGCATAGGCATGGGCATTGTCGACGCTGGAGACCAGCGTACCGTTGAGTTTCGCCTGCAGCCAGAAGGTGCCGGAACCTTTGGTCACGCTCCAGTTCCAGGATTTGGCGTTCAGGCTCTGGCTGCCGTCCAGCGGATAGACGCTCACGCCGGTGGTCGGCGATACCATGCTGTAATCGGCACCTGCTACCGCCGTCGGAGCCGGCAGGGTTTCACCGCCGTTCTTCAGTGCGAGGATCTTCGCCACCGCTCGCTCCATATCCGGATGGGTACCGATTCGGGCCGATTCGCCGTTCGCCAGCGGCGTACCGGTCTCCTGCAGGATCTGGCGCATCTGCACCGGCGTTACGGTAATGCCGTGCGCCTTCGCGATGCCAGACAGGCTGGCCACTACCCCTGCAACAATTGGGTTGGCGGCGGAGGTACCGGAGAAGGCGCCGGTATATTCCGCATTGACCGTCTTATTAAGGGCGCCGTAGCCGGTGGTGGCAATATCGTAGCAGCCCCATGAGGCGCTGGTAACGCGCGAGCCATAGGTACTGCTCACCGATTTTTTACCGTCTTTCGCACAGAATGCCCCGACAATAATGGCGCCGGAGTCGCGGGTATGAACGTTGAATTTGCCGTTGAAGCCCGGATGGTCGAGGTTAACGTTACCGTTGCCCGCCGCCTCAATCACGTACACCCCTTTGTCGGTCAACGCTTTGATGATGTCGTAGTAGTCCGGCGCGTTTTCCTGCGGCACGTAGCAGGTTTTGGTCGTACATCCCGCCACTTCGCCGCCGCCGGTCTGCATCCCCATCTGTACCACGTCACCCGCTTTCAGCAGCGGGATCATGTTATAGAGGTTGTTATACTGCCAGGCGGCGAAGCCCACCCGGCTTTTCCAGCTCAGACCACGCATGCCGGTGCCAATATCGGTCGCCGCCATAATACCTACGGAGGCGGTATCGTGATCGTCACCGTTATAAGTCCCGTTACCCTGGATCAGGGCCGGCTTCGGCAGGTTAACGTGGTTGGTATTCCAGATGTAGTTCTCCATGGAAATAATAGTAACGCCTTCGCCGGCGCTGCCCGGATACTGGTTAACGCTGTCGCGGTTAACGCCGCCCATATAATATCCTGCACGTTTCTCCGTTGGTGATTTGGCATAGTCCTGGAGGTAACGAAAATCAGGAATGGCGGATGCGCCGAGGTTATTTTGCACGGTAGATTTTAACAGCGCCCGGGATGATTCCTGATTAACGTCGCCTTTATCCAGGGAGACAGGCTGGCTTTCCGGATAAACCAGTTCGATATTCTGGTTCTGCTCCAGTTCGGCGATCACGCCATTAATATAATCTTGGTTGGTACTTTTATTTTCCGGTAATGCAATACGGACATAGCGATCGAAACCGTAGCGCGCATTAAGTTCAGCAAACTCGCTGGTTTGTGACGTTCGCGTGCTCTGCAGCTTAGGACGGAACATGGTGGTCGGCACCAGCGCCGGGTCGCTGAGGGTCAGCTTGCTTGCCGTAGTCGCAGAAGTTGCCGTTCCGGTTGATTTAAGCAGCTGTTTAGCGGGCTTGAGCTTCACCACAATAGCGGTATAGGTTACGCCCTGCTGAGCAAGCTGCACGTCCGGCGCGGTTTCAGCATGGGCTGAACAAGTCACAGCTGCGCAAATTAAAAGAGAGAGAATGCTTTTTTTCATTTTAGCCAACGATCCTTTATGACATGAATAAATGAGTTCCTTCTTTTCATCATGAATAAATATCGCGCACTGGCCAATAAGAGCCGTCTTTTTAAGATTAAGAATCCTCTCCCCTTTTTAAAGCAGCGGCAAAAGCAGAATCAATTAATAAATCAACCGCTATCGCGGATAAAAATATCCAAAAAAGGCCTTCACCTCTGAATAAATTATAAAAATACCGTACAACAAAATAGCACAGAAAAAATGCAAATCTATTTTACTATAAAAATAGTATTTTACGATCACTCAATAAATAACCGGCTACGTTAAAATTCATCCGCCGCTACCGGCAACCATTAACGCAGCGTAAGAGGCTCACGTAAAATCCGATGGCAGTAAAAATTGCGATTGCAGATGAACATACCGTTATTCGTCGTGGCGTTTACGCCATGATCATGGACCAGCAATCCTTCTCCAGTGAGGGCGAGGCTCAACCCACCTTTTCGTTAACCGGCGAAGCGGCCAGCACCGCCGAGCTGCTGACGCTGCTGGAACAGCAAGCCCCCGATATCCTGCTGCTGGGATATACCTTAACGGCCAGCCGCCAGCAAAGCGCGCAAAGTCCGCAAAGCGGCCTGGACGGGCTGGCGCTGCTCAAATGGCTCAAACAGCACTACCCGGCGCTGAAGGTCATTGTGCTCTCTTCCTATAAGAACCCGCTGCTCGTCCGGCTGGCGCTGGAGGCGGGGGCAAAAGGTTATCTCAGCCGCAGCATCTGTGAAAAGAGGCTGCATGACACCCTGAAGGCGGTGAATGACGGGGAGGTGTATGTCGACCATTCGCTGATGCACACGCTATTTATGGCCGACACCAGGGCGCCGGAATCGCTGTCGGCGCGGGAAACCGACGTGCTGCGCTTATTGTGCAAAGGGCTAAGCCTGACGACGATCTCAATGCGCCTGCATCTGAGCATTAAAACCGTCAGCGCCCATAAAATCAGGGCGATGGAGAAGTTAGGAGTAAAGAACGACTGCCAGCTCTACTGCCTGCTGGCCAGAAGCCGGATGTTTGATATTGCTATCTGACATCCGGATCCGGACGTTAACTCAGGCGGCGGGAAGCTCCGCCAGCGGCCAGCGCGGGCGTACCGAGACGCTGAGATCCGCGGTGGTGCCCGCCTTCAGGCGTACCATACCCGCATAGGCGATCATCGCCCCGTTGTCGGTGCAGAACTCCGGGCGGGCGTAGAACACTTCACCGCGTCGTTTTTGCATCATCTCGGCCAGCTTCGCGCGCAGCGTGCGGTTGGCGCTAACGCCGCCCGCCATCACCAGCCGCTTAAAGCCGGTCTGATCCAGCGCGCGCTTGCACTTGATCATCAGCGTATCCACCACCGCATCCTCAAAGGCGCGGGCGATATCGGCCCGGGTCCGATCGTCATTACCGCTGTTGCGAATGGTGTTCGCCGCAAAAGTTTTCAAACCGGAGAAGCTGAAATCAAGCCCCGGCCGGTCGGTCATCGGGCGCGGGAAGACAAAGCGCCCTTCCGTCCCCTGGGATGCCAGCTTAGAGAGCATCGGGCCGCCGGGATAATCAAGCCCCAGCAGCTTGGCGGTTTTATCGAAGGCTTCGCCGGCGGCGTCGTCAATAGACTCGCCCAGCAGCTCATACTGACCAATGCCGGTGACGCTAATCAGCTGCGTATGGCCGCCGGAGACCAGCAGCGCCACGAACGGGAATTCCGGCGGGTTATCTTCCAGCATCGGCGCCAGCAGGTGCCCTTCCATATGGTGAACCGGTATCGCCGGCACGTCCCAGGCAAACGCCAGCGCGCGGCCAACGGTGGCCCCCACCAGCAGCGCGCCTACCAGGCCCGGACCCGCGGTATAGCCCACGGCATCGATATCTTGTGCCGATAAACCGGCCTCTTTCAGCGCCGCCTGGATCAGGGGAACCGTTTTACGCACATGGTCGCGGGATGCCAGTTCAGGCACCACGCCGCCGTAGTCAGCGTGTAATTTCACCTGACTATACAGCTGGTTAGCCAACAGGCCTTTTTCGTCGTCGTAAATGGCGATGCCGGTTTCATCGCAGGATGTTTCAATACCGAGTACACGCATGACTTGTTTTACCTCACTCTGATAGCGCGCAGTGTAGAGCCTGGGCGGGTTGATGTAAAACTTTCCTCACCCCTGGAGTTTGGTTCGTGTATACTCCCTTCCCTTATAAAAGTCCCCTTTCAAAATCGTCCGCGGTGCTTTACAAAGCAGCAGCAATTGCAGTAAAATTCCGCACCATTTTGAAATAAGCTGGCGTTGATGCCAGCGGCAAACCGAATTTATCAAAGGTGAGAGTTACATGCCGGTAATTAAAGTACGTGAAAACGAGCCGTTCGACGTAGCACTGCGTCGCTTCAAGCGTTCATGCGAGAAAGCAGGTGTTCTGGCTGAAGTTCGTCGTCGTGAGTTCTATGAAAAACCGACTACCGAACGTAAGCGCGCTAAAGCTTCTGCTGTGAAACGTCACGCGAAGAAACTGGCTCGCGAAAACGCACGCCGTACTCGTCTGTACTAATCTGTTGAGGGCATAAGTCCTCAATATTCAGACAGAGTAATAGTCGTAAGGCCGTGCTTCCGGAAGGAATGCGCGGCTTGTTTTCGTTTATAAGTCGCTTAAATATTTTAGGGGCCTATGGCTGGACGAATCCCACGCGTTTTCATCAATGACTTGCTGGCGCGAACCGATATCGTCGATCTGATCGACGCGCGGGTTAAGCTCAAAAAGCAGGGCAAGAACTACCACGCGTGCTGTCCGTTCCATAACGAAAAAACCCCCTCTTTCACCGTAAACGGTGAAAAACAGTTCTACCACTGCTTCGGCTGTGGCGCACACGGTAATGCCGTCGACTTTTTGATGAACTACGACAAGCTCGAGTTCGTTGAAACCGTCGAAGAGCTGGCCGCCATGCACAATCTCGACGTGCCCTATGAGGCAGGCAGCGGCCCAAGCCAGATAGAGCGCCATCAACGGCAAAGCCTCTATCAGCTGATGGATGGCCTGAATTCGTTTTATCAACAGTCTCTGAAGCAACCTGCCGCTGAGCCTGCGCGTCAGTATCTGACGAAGCGCGGTCTGAGCGACGAAGTAATTGCGCGTTTCGCTATTGGTTTTGCCCCGCCCGGCTGGGACAACGTCTTAAAACGCTTTGGCAGCAATAGCGAAGATCGTAAATCCCTCGTCGATGCGGGCATGCTGGTCACCAATGACCAGGGACGCAACTATGACCGCTTCCGCGAGCGGGTGATGTTCCCCATTCGCGACAAGCGTGGCCGGGTAATTGGTTTTGGTGGCCGCGTGCTGGGCGATGCCCTGCCGAAATACCTTAACTCCCCGGAAACCGATATTTTCCATAAAGGTCGCCAGCTGTATGGCCTGTATGAAGCCCAGCAGAATAACGCTGAACCGCAGCGCCTGCTGGTGGTCGAAGGCTATATGGACGTGGTGGCGCTGGCGCAATACGACATTAACTATGCCGTGGCGTCGCTGGGCACCTCCACCACCGCCGACCATATCCAGCTGCTGTTTCGGGTGACTAACACCGTCGTCTGCTGTTATGACGGCGACCGTGCCGGCCGCGATGCCGCATGGCGCGCGCTGGAAACGGCGCTGCCTTATATGACCGACGGGCGCCAGCTGCGCTTTATGTTCCTGCCCGACGGTGAAGACCCGGATACGCTGGTACGTAAAGAGGGCAAAGCGGCGTTTGAAGCGCGGATGGAGCAGGCTCAGCCGCTCTCCACGTTTCTGTTTAATAGCCTGATGCCGCAGGTTGATTTGAGTACCCCGGACGGCCGGGCACAGCTGAGTACGCTGGCACTGCCGCTGATTACTCAGGTCCCGGGCGAAACCTTGCGCATCTATCTGCGCCAGGAGCTGGGCAAAAAGCTGGGCATCCTCGATGACAGCCAGCTTGAACGTTTAATGCCTAAACAGGGCGATAGCGGCGCGGCGCGTCCCGCTCCGCAGCTAAAACGCACAACCATGCGTATACTGATAGGACTGCTGGTGCAAAACCCGGAACTGGCGCCCAAAGTACCGTCGCTGGCGGGTCTGGACCATGAAAAGCTGCCCGGGCTTGGCTTATTTACAGAATTGGTCAACACTTGTCTGTCACAGCCAGGTCTGACCACAGGACAGCTTTTAGAGCACTATCGCGGCACAAAAGCGGCCGCAACCCTTGAAAAACTGTCGATGTGGGACGATATAGCAGATAAAGAGATTGCTGAAGCGACCTTCACCGACTCGCTCAACCATATGTTTGACTCGATGCTTGAACTGCGCCAGGAAGAGTTAATTGCCCGCGAGCGCACCCAGGGTTTAAGCAGCGAAGAACGCCGGGAGCTCTGGATGATAAACCAGGAGCTGGCGAAGAAATAAATCCTTCTCGTCGTATCAGAACGTGAAGAATGCAGTATTTAACGGCTTAAGTGCCGAATATCGATCGGGTAGATCCCGACAGCCGCACAGAGAGGCAGCGGCAAAAATATAAGTACGCCCTCGATTCAAATGTTGGCAGCCGCATCGCCGACACCAATCAAACGAATTAAGTGTGGATACCGTCTTATGGAGCAAAACCCGCAGTCACAGCTGAAACTTCTTGTCCAACGTGGTAAGGAGCAAGGCTATCTGACCTATGCCGAGGTCA
>Ga0209370_1000113_pt1 | contig 176157 bp, 164 predicted proteins | sample AgamicAtPrz_FD_187164 | JGI IMG/M metagenome (GOLD analysis project Ga0209370, IMG submission 187164) | Agave microbial communities from Guanajuato, Mexico - At.P.rz (SPAdes) (version 2) | ecosystem: Host-associated > Plants > Phyllosphere > Phylloplane/Leaf | place: Guanajuato, Mexico...
TACTCTTAATCTCTTAAAAGTCAACAGGTAATTTCGATATTTTTAAAACTTAATCTCAAAACCAACTTCTCGTCAAATTCACTGCCTAATGCAACTCATCTAATTCCAAGTAACTGTTTTTCAACAAGTTCTTATCTACATCACCGCCGATGGATGTGCATTATAGAGGATTATTAACCCTTGGCAAGCGAAAATTAAAAACTTATGACTTGAGCGTTCATTTTTAAATCAACAACCATATTAACCAATTGTTTTATATAAATAATTATTTTTATTATTTATTTTTGACCTAAATAAGCCAATATCATGCTCGACAATTCTTGCTTAAGTTGTTGTTCTGATATAAGAAAATTGTTCTGACTCACATAACGCATCATCGTAAAAAGCGTACTATTAATGATTACAAAGGATTTATGCTTCACCTGTTCGAAGTCCCACTGATGAGGATTTCGACTAAATGTATATAGTCCTACTTCAAAAAAATGCTTTTCTAAAATCTGAGCAGCTTGCGAATGACTGTAGTTATGCCAATGTTTAAGTACTTCTATAAAAAATCCATGATCGGCTTTTAATGCATTAAACCCTAGCTCTATCGCCAAGGGGATCAGCAGGTCTAAAGGTATATTTCCCTGCTGCATAACCAGTTCTTTGAGTTGATGTCCTAATAGTTCGCTTTTACGGCGTAATAGTTCTTCTATGATTTGATCTTTATTCTCAAAGTATTGGTAAATCGAACCTACACTTACTCCAGATTTCTCTGCAATTTTAGGAGTTGTTGTATGTAGTAATCCATATTTGGCAATGCAGTGTTGCGTCGCCTCTAAAATATGGTCAACAATAATTTTTGAACGCTGTTGCTGTGGGGATTTTCTCATCAGTTTTTTATTCTTTAAATGCGAATTGAATGCGAATAATTATTCATATTAGCCTATTTATTATTCAGCTCAATAAGTAAGTAACGATATGCAAACGATTAGCCCAACTCGACTTGCTTCTTTTAATGACATGCAAGACAGTAACTTCTTTACCCAGCTTTTAAATATTTGCTGTGAAAATCCAGCACAGCCAAACTATACGGAATATGTGTCTTTACAATGTGCTCTTTGTGAAGGGGATATTGAAATGGATAAGGTGATTGACTGGGTTATGCAAAATCCTAAAGATCACCGCATGATTTTTGAGAAAGTATTATTTAAAGGGCGCGATGATTTATCTGAGCCAGTACCTACTGAGTTAGAAAATTTCTTTAATTACATTGAACAAAAGCCTGAATGGTTAGACCAGCACCAAATTGGTGAGGCTGTTAAATTTACTCATCGTTTAGGAATAAATAATGGTTTTATTCTTAGAGATTTATCTTTAATGGCAGGATACTTATATCCAGGATTTAATCAGCCTCTAATTTTAACGGGCGCATTGAAGAAACAAGCGGGTACTCGTTTAGCAGAGACTACAAAATGGTGGGTTGATATTACTGAACCTCAGGGACTTTCTCGTTTAAGCTCAGGTTTCACGTCAACGATTTATGTTCGCTTTATTCACGCACTTGTTCGTCGACAATTAAAAAAGTCTGATCGTTGGGATAGTGAAGTTTGGGGAATTCCTCTTAATCAGTTTGATTTAGCAATGACCAATTTAGCATTTAGCAGTGTGGTTTTACTTGGTATTAGAGCTTTAGGTGTATGGCCAACGAAAGAAGAAGCTAAGAGTTTTTTACATTTTTGGCGTTATGTTGGCTGGTTGATGGGTATTGATGAAAAATGGCTTATTCAATCTGAAACAGAAGGTTGGCGGTTACTTTACTGGATGCAGTTTGCTCACCCTCGCTCTGATCACAGCAGTGTTGAATTAGGATCAAGCTTATCTAAAGAGCCTTTTGAAAGAAAATATCTGCATTTACGCTCTTTGCAGCAGAAACTTGCTTATCGACAACATTTAGAACTTACCCAATTTTTTATTGGTAAGAAAAGAATGAAACTACTGGGATTACCTCAACAATCTGCCCCATGGTTTGCTTATTATCTAATTTTGCGTAATTCACTACTTTATAGTGGTGCGAAGCTTTCACCAAAAGTTGAAAAGTTTTTATCCAAATCAGGTCGCAATATACAAAAGCTTGGCTTAACGCTTTATCAAAATCAAGGTAAGGCAAAAACCTTAGCAAGTATGCATCAATAATTTTTAAAACCTAAAAATAAAAAAAGGAAGCCCGTTAACCCGACTTCCTTTTTCAAATATTAAGGAGTTTATTGAGCCGATGAACTGTGCATGTGCATTTCAGCGTGATTCATTTGCTCAGGTGTCTCCATCATTTGCTTATTTTTTTGACTTGGCATGTAGTCAGGCTCATTGTTGATCGCCAAGTAAAAAATAATCATAAATAATAAGCTCAAGATAGAAGCTACAATAAGTAACTTCCATCCCCACCAAGACTGTTCAGGCGATAATTTATTTGTCATTTCATTTCTCTCATTAAATTAATTCTTTCAGTTCATTTCATTCGCTATAGCTTATTAAAACTTCATGCTCATACGAACCCAGTAATTTCTTCCGATATTGTTGAACTGCTCTTCACTCGCAAATCCAAAGCCTGCACTTCCAGCCTTGTTTAAGTGTTCGGTATAGGTTTTGTCTAATACGTTATCAACACCAACAGAGACATCAATATCTTTACGAAGGTTATAACTTCCGTTTAAAGAAAGAGTTGAAAAACCCTTACTTGGTTTTAGGTCATATCCCACGATATTACCTTGATGTAGACTCACGCGGTTTTGCTCAGCAACAGCTCGCCACAACAGACCTAAATTATATTTGTCCGCTACATAACGGACATTTAGTCGACCTTCTAAAGGTGAAATTTGAGGTAGTGGTTTGTCATCTGTAGTGTTTTTACCCCATGCATACATCGCACTCAAATCTGCCTGAATATGGTCGGTAAATTGATATCCAATACCAGCTTCTGCACCAGCAATCGTTGCGTCGACATTTTTAGCGCCCGCAGTAATATCATGGCTCATATCATGTCCACCCATTCCACTACTTGGATGATGGTGATAACTCATTAAAATGTAGTCATCTACTAAGCCTGCATAAGCAGAAGCCCATGTATTTAAAGCACCATGTTGTTGCTGGAAGCCCAGATCCAACTGTAATGTTTTCTCAGGATTCACACCGTTAAAAGTATTGGTTGAGCCAGCATTACCGTGTTTAGGCGAGAAAAGTTCCCAGTAATCAGGCATACGTTCTACATAACCTAAACCGATATAGCTTTTTAGGTCATGCTCAGGATGTTGATTTTCCCAGCGTACAAATGCACTTGGTAAAGTCTTTTCAAGTTTGGTGTTAAAGCCTTGTGCTTGAGAGTCGGCACGTTCATCTTCAACTGTGACTCGATCTAAACGCACACCTGTAACCAATTTGTTGAGATCGTTCGATTGATAGCCAAGTTCACCAAAAGCACCGTATGATTGAAAACGCATATCTTGACGATATGTAACATTCATAGAAGGCATATTTGGCGATGACATGCTACCGCCATGTTTATTAAATTGAGAATCTACACCTGTAATTAAACTCCACTTCTTCCATTCAGAAGTCATGGCTAAGCGCGAGTTTAGTGTACGGCGCGTTACCTGCATTGCCATCGCGTTCGGCATCAGCATGGTCATACCACCATGATTCATTTCAACTAATGGCGGAGTACGTAAGCTAAAGTTATCCATAATATGGTCGTTATAGCTATAGTTCACCTGCCCTTCAATTTTCTTAATGACATCAGTGATATTTTTCTTTTCGAACCGCAGACCTAAGCTTTCACGCGCAAACTGAGAACCGTCCATTGAACGTCCAGCATAAAGCGATTCACCATCAGATTTCCCACCCGTGAGCTCGATCCACGTGTTTTCATCTGGAGTGAAGCCAAGTGCTACATCAGCATTCCACTTTTTCCATGCTGAAGGCACGGTATTGCCCTCACCATCTTGATAACTATTAGACTCTGAACGGTTAGCATTTAAACGAATATATTTTTTCTCATCACCAATTGCTGCTTCAATATTATGGTCAATACGTCCATATGAACCTAATAAGACACTCGCTTGTCCACGATAAGGTTTTTCTGTGGCGAGCTTTTCAGGCTGACGTTCAAAAAGGACTGTTGCAGCAGAACCTGTATTGGCATATTGAACCGTTTGTGGACCTTTAATGACTGAAATACGATCATAACTTTCTGGTGAAATATAAGAAGTTGGAGCATCCATACGATTTGGACATGCACCTAGGTTTTCTGTTCCATCTGTCAAAATTTTGATGCGTGAACCAAACATGCCTCGGAAGGTCACATCACCATTTGTTCCACCGCTTTGTATTGAGTTAAAGCCCATAATGCTTTGTAGATAATCTGCGCCATCTGTAGCAGGTACAGGCTGAATAGGCTGTTTCGGGTCGGCATGTACAATCAGACCATTTGCATCGTTACCTTGTTGTGCTGTAACAACAATAGGTGCTAATGAGTGAAGTGTTTTGGTATCAACATCATTTTTATCCAAATCAGCAAAAACTACACCCGAATGAGAGACAGCAAACATCGCAACCCATAGAGGTTGTAATAAAAATTTAGAATGTGGCATTTTTATACGCTCTAAAACATAAATAAAGTGATATTGAAGTCAATTAAGACCCCAACAAAAAACTGTTCTTATTTATGCAAATAGAGGTGGTGCGCGCCCTTGCGGGAGTAGGAAAAGTCGCTGTAGTGCAAAATAAACATGTCGAAATGCTTGTTGATAGGCGACTAAGCGGACTTGTATGCGGACTAAAACTTCTTTCACACCAAATTCAGGTGGTAAAACCAGATTGGCATAGACGGTACAATATTGACACTGGTGATTTGCATCATGATGATCATGTTGCCCAGAAGCTTGTGCCTGTTCAATATGATGTTCATGATGTGAATGCATGGTATGTGACATGGTTTCCATCTGTGCTTTGGGTTTAAGCAAAGCACGAGTAATAGTTTCACAGACCGGAGCAATTTGATATTGCTTCGGTAATAGCGGCTGTAGAAATACCGCAACCTGTAAAAATACTGCTGCACATGCAAGCAGTAAACCACTACGAAAAACCAAAAATCACATCCACACTATATTAATGTTTCAAGAATAGAAATTTTTAACGTTTTACTGCAACTTTTTCACGCTCACGTTGACGAACAACTTTTTCGACTTTTTCTCGAGCACGTTGACGTTTAAGTGGCGACAAATAATCCACAAATAATTTGCCATTTAAGTGATCCATTTCATGTTGGATACAAACAGCGAGAAGTCCATCAGCTTCTATCTCAAATGCTTGACCTTCAAGGTTAATTGCCTCAATTTTCACACGTGACGGGCGCTCAACTTTGTCGTATATTTGTGGCACCGATAGGCAGCCTTCTTCGTACTGCTGCTTATCTTCTGTCAGTGGAGTGATTTTGGGGTTAATAAAAACCAAGGGTTCATCTTTAGCTTCAGACAAATCTATAACGATTAACTGAATATGACGATCTACTTGTGAAGCTGCTAAACCAATACCTGGTGCGGCATACATGGTTTCAAGCATATCTGCTGCAAGTTGACGAATTTCATCAGTAACTTCTTCAACAGGCTTAGCAATGGTACGAAGACGGGGATCAGGAAAACTTAAAATAGGTAATAAGGCCATACTGACGTCCTCACTTATGCCATTGATTGAAAAACCAAATGAAGGAAATACTTCATCGAAAAATTGTGTGTAAGCCGCCTATTATAACGCATCTGCACGCATAATTTTTAGGAATTATCATAATGAAAAAGGTTTTTAACGGCATGGTTGAATTTCATGCTTTGGGGATAAAAAAGCATTTACTTGCTTTCGCACTTTTTACAGGGGTTGCAATGGGTACAGTAGCAGAGGTTCATGCTGCTAGTCCGAATCATAATCCACCCTCTCTTAAAAGTAATGCGCCACATGTCTACGTTGTAAAACGAGGAGATACGCTGTGGGATATTTCCGGTCATTTCCTAAGTAAACCTTGGCGTTGGCCAGAAATCTGGGCAAATAATCAACATGTCAAAAATCCACACTGGATTTATCCTGGTGACCGCTTGTTGTTATGCAGTTTAGCGGGTCGACCATTGATCGGTAAAGATGAGGGAGATGGTTGCGTTGGCATTATTCGTCGCTACACAGGCCAAATGACAAACTTGCAACCTCAAGTTCGTGTGGAATCGCTTAACGACAATGTACCTGTTATTCCGCTTGAACATATCAAACAGTGGTTAGAACACAGCACAATTTTGCCAGCCGACGCAATTGAACACACTCCTTATATTGTGGGTACTGCTGATCAACGCGTGCTTGCGGCAAGAGGCCAAACCATTTATGTGCGTGGACAAGGTTTAGTTAATGGCCAACGTTATGCAGTCTACCGTGAAGGCGAACCTTATTATTTCACAGACAGTAAAGGTAAAAAGCATAGTCTAGGTATTGAACTACAACAAGTTGCCTCAGGGATTTCGATCTCTTCTGAAAAAGACATAACAACACTTGAGTTAACTGATAGCTACAATTCCGAAGTACGCCGTGGTGATCGGGTTATGCCGGAAGAAGAAGCAACATTACCTACTTTATTTTATCCGGTAGACGCCACTCAAGTTACAGATGCTGGCAAGATCATTCGTGTAATGGGTTCAATTGGCAGCGCTGCAAAAAATAGTGTGGTGACTTTGGACCGAGGTACAGCACAAGGGACTCAAGTAGGTCAAGTTTTTGATATTACTCAAAAAGGTGAGACTATTCGAGACCCTAAAACCAAAGAACCAATACAGTTGCCTGGACAACAAATTGGTACTCTGATGGTTTTTAGAACCTTTGATCAGCTTAGCTATGCCTACGTATTAGAAAGTGACCTACCTATTAAAGTTGGTTCAAGTATTCAGCCACCTCGTTTTGATGATTAACGCTGGATATACCCTTTACAATGCTTACTCAACTTTCTTCACACCATTACCACACGCTTAAAGTGTGGTATTTGGTGCAACACTCCTTAGTTAGCTTCAAAAAAATTGTCAATTATTTTGGTAGCTGTGAAAAAGCGGTCCAACCTGCTGGGTTATCTCAATGGTGCAATCTCGGGTTACATACTAATCATTTAAAACGCGTAGATGAATTTCAAACTGCTCAGGGTCAAGCTCAGTTTGAAAAACTAATTGAGCAGATCCAGCAATATACTGACTTTATTTTAACGTCAGAAGACTCTGGCTATCCTACGCAATTACTACCTTATACAGATCATCCACCCATCATATTTGGAAAAGGCCAAGCGCAAGCTTTGTTACAACCACAAATTGCGATTGTAGGTAGTCGAAAACCAAGCCCGCATGGTCGTCAGGTTGCTTATGATTTTGCCTATTACTTAAGTGAAAAAGGATTTTATGTAAGTAGTGGTTTGGCATATGGGATTGACGAAGCTGCTCACCAAGGAGCTTCAGCACATCAACGTACGATTGCTGTGACAGGGACCGGTTTAGACAGTACCTACCCTGCTCAAAATAAAAAACTTGCAGAACAGATCTTGGCTCAAAACGGCGCCATCATTACTGAGTTCTTACCTGGTACGCCACCATTACAGCAACATTTTCCTCGTAGAAACCGAATTGTCAGTGGTCTGAGTTTAGGTGTGTTAGTGGTAGAAGCCACATTAAAAAGTGGTTCTCTAATTACTGCGAACAAAGCTGCCGAGCAAGGTAAAACCGTATTTGCCATTCCTGGTCATATTTACAGTGAGTTTCATCAGGGCTGCCATCAACTTATTCGTGAAGGAGCCATTTTAGTTGATCATCCTGAGCAGATTATTGAAGATCTTGCTTTACCTACTCAATGGCAAAGTCAGCAACAAAACTCAACTGAAGAGGTCGTGGTTTCTTGTGCCCCAGAAATTCCTGAACATTTGATTAACCTTTATCAGTCTTTAGACTGGGTCGGACAAAATATTGATCAGCTTGTCATACACCACTGTCAACCTGTGGCAGAACTCACCTCTTCACTCATGGAACTAGAACTACTTGGTTTATGTATGCAACAATCAGGGCTGTATTTACGTTGTCGCTCTTAGTGCTGGAGCGCAATAGCAATTCTGTTTGATTGAAAGGAAGAGTATTACCATGATTACCACCTCAGTTACCGAAGCAGCCGAATGTTTACAACAAGGTCAAGTTTTGGCATATCCAACTGAGGCAGTTTGGGGGTTAGGTTGTGACCCTTTTAACGAACAAGCTTTTCAAAAGATTCTTGAGTTAAAGCAAAGGCCTATTGAAAAGGGAGTGATTTTATTAGCAGGTCATATTAGCCAAGTTGAGCACCTACTAACCTCGCTACCTCAAACAACCCAACAAGAAATTATTGATTGTTGGACGAATCATCAACCTTCAGAAAGAGCCACAACTTGGCTATTGCCTGCTGGCGAACACATTCCTTCTTGGATTAAAGGTGAACATTCACTTGTTGCTGTTCGAGTCACTACACATCCTTTGTGTGTAGCATTATGCAATGCTTTTCATGGTTTTATTGTCTCGACGAGTGCTAACCCAAGTGGACAAGAACCTGCTCATTCACTACAAGATGCCTGCCAATACTTTGGTTCACAATTAAACTATCTCAATGGTGACTTAGGCCAAAGTCAGCAAGCAAGTAGAATTATTAATGCTCTCACTGGAGAGATTATTCGCGCCTAATTTCAGACAAAAAAAAGCTCAGTTATATAGGGATAACTGAGCATAAAAAAGGATGGGTATATACCGCATCCAGAGGGTTTGGATATCTCTGCAACGGAAGATAATTTGCAAAAAAGCACGTCTTTCGTAGTGGTCGCTATTATGTAGTAAGAGATCAAATGAGAGAAATATATTATTTCTCTAAAAAAAGCATGAAAAGTGTAGGGAATTTACGAATTTTCGCTTATAAATTAAAATTATATTAATATTTTTACTCGGCTTTTTTAATATTTATATTTCAATCTATTCTTATAAACTATTTATAAATCATATAGAAAAACTTTAACTAAGAAAAAAATGGCATATTTTCATTAGTTTTTTTAAAAATATGCCATAGTTTTTTTAACGACTTTAGTTTTGCTCTTGCATTAAGTCGCTCTTTTTAGGACTGACTTTTTTCTGAGCCATAATGATACCAATTAAGATAACAAGCCCACCTATTGTGTGATAGATGGTCCATTGCTCAGATAACCAAATGCTTGCAATAATTGCTGTAAAAACAGGAACCAAGTTCATAAAAATACTTGTTCTATTGGGACCCAATTGTTGAACAGCCAACATCCAAACTAGTGGTGCAATCAGCGAAGCAAATACACCTGCATAAATAGCACTTGGCGCATTTTGTGCATTTAAAGCATCTAGTCCGAACCAAAAAATTAAAGGCAGATGAAATATTACAGAGAATCCGATCTGAACATATAAGCTTGTCATGATTGGCAGTGGAAGCTGCCATTTTTTAAGGAAAACCCCATAAAATGCATAGAAGAATACGGCAATAATCATCAATGCATCACCAAGATGCCCGCCTCCACTTAATAAGTGGCTAATATTTCCTTGGGACATAACATATAGCAAACCTGCGAAAGATAAAATGCTGCCAAAAACTGCAAATCGATTAGGCACATCTTTTAAAATCGCAAGCGAAACAAAGATCGTAAAGATAGGAATAAATGCATTCACAATTCCCATATTGGTTGCACTGGTATAATGGGCAGCCGTATAAGCAAGTCCTTGATAAAGCACCATCCCAAATGCACTTAACACAGCCAGCTTAGGTAAATATGGTATTAATAATCGTCTTTGTCTCCAAACAGGTAAGAGCATAAACGGCGTTAAAATAATAAAAGCGATTAACCACCGATAAAAACTAATGCTGACAGGAGAAATATAATCTGAGACATAGCGGGTGACTACAATATTTAAAGACCAAATCAGTACTGCCAAAATGGGGAAAATAAATGCCCATTTGTGATATTTCATGACCTGACTCATAGTAATACACCCTCTACAAAAGAGATTTTATTTTGGAGAATGTCTAAATAAATTGAAATATCGCATTTCCGACATTGATATTGAACTTAGGACATTACTAATTTTTTTAAAATAATGCCCAAGCTTTCATGGCATGCTCTACCACTTTGTGTAGTTGCTCGGTACTCGCGCCATCTCTCGCTTGAATCGTCAGCCCTTGAATAACTGTGGCATAGAAATCTGTCATTTCTTGAAGAGGTGCATCAGCAACTAAATCACCCTGTTCTACCCCCTGTTCAAGACGTTTTAATAACTTTTCTTTGGTCTTTATTCTCTTATCTAATAAATTTTGCTGTACGTCTTGCGTTGCATCAGAATAATTCATAGCTGCAACCACCAACATACAACCAGCTGGCTTATTAGGTTGAACCAATCTTTTTACATTGTCATAAAGATATAATTCAAAAGCAATTTTTGCTGTTTTTGCTTCTAAAAAAATTGTTTCTATAGGACATGCTTCATGAGCTAAGTAGTAATCAATACTCTTATAAAACAAGCCTGCCTTATCACCAAAAGTACTGTATAAACTCGGTGCTGTAATTTCTAAAGCCTGCGTTAAGTCACTAATAGACGTTGCTTCATAGCCATGTTCCCAAAAAAGTAACATTGCTTTCTCTAACACTTGCTGCTCATCAAAGCATTTAGGACGTCCACGCTTTTTTCTCAGCGTATCTTCTGTAACAGCTAAATTCGTTTCATGCCTATTTGTCATAAAGATCACATCTATTTTTATAACAATCGTTATTAAATTAATTGACGTTCGATTTTTTATCAACTATTTTATTTTCATAATGATCGTTAGTTAATTAATAAATTGCCTTTCTTCACTCTAAATTTAGCCAAGTAAGGATTTCCTATGGACCAATCTTCTATTTCTAAAGCGCGACCCACGACCTCCCCTCAAGGGAGCTGGTTTGCCATTTTGGCCGTTGCGATTGCAGCGTTTGCATTAGTAACAAGTGAATTTTTACCTGTTGGTGTTTTAAATAGTGTTGCAACAGATTTAAATATTTCTGTAGGTACAGCAGGACTTATTATTACTGTACCCGGCATTATGGCAGCAATTGCCGCCCCTCTATTACCTGTATCTGTGAAACAACTTGATCGGCGTTATGTGCTTATCTTGCTCACAGCAATTATGGTTATTGCCAATACCATTACTGCCTTTGCAGAAAACTTCCATGTTTTATTGCTCAGTCGCTTAATTTTAGGAATTTCGATTGGGGGTTTCTGGGCTACAGCAATTGCTTTAAGTGGGAAATTAGCTCCCTCACACCTTCCCATTGCCAAAGCAACTGCTGTAGTGATGGCAGGTGTAACTTTTGCGACAGTTTTAGGGGTTCCCATTGGAACATGGTTAAGTGAATTTTATGGTTGGCGCAGCGCTTTTGGAATTACAGCAGGAATTGGGTTAATTGTTTTAATCTTACAATTAATCTTTTTACCTAAACTTGTTCCAGACTCCGCAATTCATATAAGAGATTTGCCAGCACTATTACGCACCCCTAAAGCACGTAGCGGGATGTTGATTGTTTTACTGATTGGACTTGCTCATTTTTGTGCCTATAGCTATTTAGCACCTTTCTTCAAAAATATTGCAGGCTTTAACGGCACAACAATTAGTTCATTACTATTGCTCTATGGAATTGCAGGTATTTTTGGAAATGCATTTGCCGGCTATAGCGGCAATTTAAATGTCCGATATACACTTGCCTTTGTTAGTGGTTGTTTTGCAATTGTATTTTTTGGATTCCCACTTTTTGCCATTCATGAATTTGGTGCTATTGTCTTAACAGCTTTATGGGGCTTCGCATTTGGCGCTTTCCCTACCTCAGCAAATATTTGGATGTTTGTGCATGCACCAAATGCGGTTGAAAAAGGTATGCCTCTTTTTGTAGGTATGTTTCAGGTGATGATTGCGACAGGTTCATTATTAGGTGGATATGTAGTTGATCATTTCAATGAAAATACTTTAATTTATGGTGTATTAAGCTTTGTTGCACTAGCATTACTGAGTACATTTACCTTAGCAAAAGGTTTAAACAATCCTAAAGCGACTTGTGAAAATTAAAATATTATTCAGAGTAAATAAATGAAAAATGAGGACCAACAATTTTCTTTATTGAACAGTATAGAAGTTCATGAGTTTCTATACCAAAAAGAAGATATTGTTCGTCCTCATGCATCCCTCTGGGGAGATTTTAATTTCAGTTTGAATGGCATTTTGGAAATGCAAGTAGAGGAACAAATCTACTTATCTCCTCCAAGCTATGGGCTTTGGATTCCTCCTCAAACAGTTCATCAATCAACTCATATCGATCATGAAATTCACTATATCTGTATTCGACTACACCCTAGCCTCTGTTCTATTTTAGGTGACGTCTGTAAATGTTTTAGTATTCAGCCTTTCTTTCGAACCTTAGTTTTACAAATTCTCGAACAGCAAAAACAAATCGAAAAACCTGAATATTTAGAACATCTTTTACAAGTTTTATTCGATCAACTTAAACAAGCTCCTGCATATTCACACTATTTACCTCAAACGCGTCATCCTGTTTTATTGCCTATTCTAGAAAAACTCTCAGACCCATTACTTTTTGATCACTCTTTACAACAGTTGCTTCAAAATTTCTCGGTCAGTGATCGCCACTTATTACGTTTGAGTCAACAAGAGCTTCAGCTTTCGTTGTCGGAATGGCGTAACCGAGCCAAAATTGTTTATGCCATTCATCAGATCCGCCAAGGGACATCCATTAAGCGTTTAGCATACGATTTAGGTTATCAACATAGCTCAAGTTTTATCGAGTTTTTTAAACGCTATACTGGGCAAACGCCTATACAAATTAGAAATAACTAAAATTCAGTTTATCTTTTAAAATCTTTTTCTTTTTAGAACACGAATATTATTGCACTGCCCATCAATAGCAGTTAAAACAAATGCGTTACTTGATATCAATTACAATCTTTAGGAAAGACTCATGACACAATCTGTATATCACATTCCAGTAAAAGCCATTTCAGGCGAAACGGTTGACCTCGAACAATACAAAGGTAAAGTTTTACTTATTGTAAATACTGCTTCTAAATGTGGTTTAACTCCACAGTACGAAGGTCTAGAAAAGCTTTATCAAGCAAAAAAAGACCAAGGTCTTGAAATTTTAGGTTTCCCTGCAAACAACTTTAAAGAGCAAGAACCAGGTTCTGATGAAGAAATTCAGCAATTTTGTTCATTAAATTACGATGTTCACTTCCCTTTATTCTCTAAAGTGTCTGTTGCAGGTGAAGATAAGCATCCACTTTATGCAACTTTGACATCAGCTCAACCAGAACGTACTGGTGAAGGACCTTTCCGTGAACGCTTAGAAGGTTTAGGTATTCCAACTAATCCAGCTCCAGAAGTTTTATGGAACTTCGAAAAATTCTTAATTAATAAAAAGGGCGAAGTAGTAGCTCGTTTTGCCCCAAACCTAACTGCTGATGATGAACAAATTGTTAAAGCCGTTGAAGCAGAGTTAGCAAAATAACGTTTTTAAAAACGTGAAAAAGAGCGTTTTCTACGCTCTTTTTTATTATCTGCTCAAAGTGTTGTTTGTTTGCAAAAATACAATCTTTCTCCATATTTTATGCCTATAGTAGCTATTTGCTTTATTTGATGTTGTTTGTAGTTATGAAAAAAGTTTTACAGGGTGCATTTCTTCCTTTTGTAATTTTTGCCTCAGGCATGCTTTTACTCGGGTGTGATCAAGCACGAGATCATGCTACTGAACAAGAAAATACTGAAATAAGTGAACAGGCATCTGATCAAGCTATTGAACGACAAGAATCAGATATTGCCCCAAGCAAAACTGAACTCAAAAGCGGCAATATTTTTTATATGGTCCGAGATGCTGCTAATTTACAGCTTAAAGCTGGAGATTATGTTGAACAGCTTAAAGACACTCAACTTGACGTTGAACAAGCGATTCAAGATAAGAATCAAAGTGAATTAAAAACAACTGTTTCAACTTTAAAACAGCAACTACAAGGTTTAAATCAAGCCCTTCTCACCTTAGATATCAAAAGTCAGGAAATTGAGAATATTCGCCAAAGTTTACTACATGCCAATCAACAAGCTCTTAGTATGCCGTTATTAAATGGGAAATTAGATCAAATCAATTTTGACCAAATTGAAAAACAGCTGAATACTATTCAAATGGATATGGTGAAGCTTGCTGCCATGATTATGGCTGGAGATGAGAAATCAGACTCAAAAACTGAATCTTAAAAATTAACTTATAAAAAAAGCCACCTTCCGGTGGCTTTTTTTAATTTAGTTGGTAAGCGCTATAGTGGCTTTACTACATTTACCTATCTCGGCCAGATGGTACTCACTAATTGCTTTCTGGCCTTGTGTATCATCTACTAATTTCAGATTAGCTCCACCGACAAAAACACCGGGTTTAATGTACTGCTGTACAAAATAATTTTTCCCAGCTTCAGTTTTAAATTTCAAATGATTTGGAGAAAACTCTGATTCAGTTGAAACAGTATGCTCTTGATTACCGGAAACCTCTTTATAAAAGAATATACCACGTGCAGTTTCTCCTAAACATTCTCCATCTACCCACACATCTTTTTTCAAAGCACTGCCGACTACATTATTAGAACGGTATACATAAATTACCGCATTTCCATTTGTCGGAGCTGTCAATTGTTTTGCTTGCTGAGCTAATTGCGGATTGGCTTGTGGTACAGATGCACATCCAACAAATGCTGTAGAAACAAGAATAGGTAACCAATATTTGAAATTCATTTTAAGTATCTCTTATTTATGATGATTTAAGTTTCGAGACGCAAATTTACATTAAAAATATATTATTTTGAATAAAAATATTAATTTTTTTCTACTTAAAAAATTATTAAAAAAAAGCCACCGTAAGGTGGCTTTTTTTAATCTCAAACCGGCACTTAGAGTGCGCGGTTTTTGATTTTACGGATAGTTTCAAGCTGTGCAGCTGTTTCTGCCAAGGCAGCCAACGCAGCAGCTGAGTCCAAATCACTCTTTTGATTTGCTAGCAATTGTTCAGCATGTTTACGTGCTTCTAAAATTGCAGCTTCATCCAAATTGTCTGCACGGATTGCAGTATCTGCAAGAACCGTTACAACATGAGGTTGAACTTCTAAAACACCGCCAGATACATAGACGATTTCTTCTGTACCATTTTCCAACTGAACACGAATCGGGCCCGGTTGAAGCAAGGTTACGAGTGGAGCGTGTCCTGGTAAAATACCAAGCTCACCACCAGCACCTTTCGCGATTAACATCGTCACTGCGCCAGAGTAAATAGACTCTTTAACACTTACGACATCACATTGCATAGTCGCCATGAGATGATCTCCTTAAATTAGAGTTTCTCAGCTTTAGCAATCACTTCGTCAATACCACCAACCATATAGAACGCTTGTTCTGGGATGTGATCGTATTCACCAGCTAATAGACCTTTAAAGCCACGAATCGTTTCTTTAAGTGGTACTAATTTACCAGGAGCGCCAGTAAACACTTCAGCTACGTGGAATGGTTGAGAGAAGAAACGTTGGATTTTACGCGCACGGTAAACAACCAATTTATCTTCTTCAGCTAACTCATCCATACCCAAGATTGCGATAATGTCTTTAAGCTCTTTATAACGTTGCAATACGTTCTGTACAGAACGAGCAATTTCATAATGCTCTTGACCAACAACTAATGGGTCTAACTGACGTGAAGTTGAGTCAAGTGGATCGATCGCTGGATAGATACCAGAAGATGCGATGTCACGGCTCAATACTACTGTTGCATCTAAGTGAGCAAATGTAGTTGCAGGCGATGGATCTGTTAAGTCATCGGCAGGTACATATACTGCTTGGATCGATGTGATCGAACCAGATTTAGTAGATGTAATACGCTCTTGAAGAACACCCATTTCTTCTGCAAGTGTAGGTTGATAACCTACCGCAGATGGCATACGACCTAACAATGCTGATACTTCAGTACCTGCAAGTGTATAACGGTAGATGTTGTCGACGAATAGTAATACGTCACGACCTTTACCATTTTCGTCTTTTTGATCACGGAAGTATTCAGCCATAGTCAAACCAGTTAACGCTACGCGTAAACGGTTACCTGGTGGCTCGTTCATCTGACCGTAGACCATTGCTACTTTGTCAAGAACGTTAGAATCTTTCATTTCGTGATAGAAGTCGTTACCTTCACGAGTACGCTCACCAACACCAGCAAACACAGATAAACCTGAGTGAGCTTTCGCGATGTTGTTGATCAACTCCATCATGTTAACGGTTTTACCAACACCAGCACCACCGAATAAACCAACTTTACCACCTTTTGCAAACGGGCAAAGTAAGTCAATTACTTTAATACCAGTTTCTAAAAGATCAGTAGAAGCTGCTTGTTCAGCATAAGAAGGTGCTTCACGGTGAATCGGCAAACGCTCTTCAGTCGCAACAGGACCTGCTTCATCAATCGGGCGACCCAAAACGTCCATGATACGACCAAGCGTAGCTGGACCTACTGGAACAGAAATCGGTGCATTTGTGCTGGTTACGTTAAGGCCACGTTTAAGACCTTCTGTAGAACCCATTGCGATGGTACGAACAACACCATCGCCAAGCTGTTGCTGAACTTCTAATGTAGTTTCAGTACCGTCAACTTGGAGAGCGTCATAGATCTTAGGAACGCTATTGCGCTCAAACTCGACGTCGATAACCGCGCCGATGATCTGAATGATACGACCGCTACTCATTGCTGTCTCCTCAATTCAAACTTAATAATGTTAAACGGCAGCGGCACCGCCAACGATCTCGGAAATTTCCTGAGTAATCGCGGCTTGACGCAGCTTGTTGTAAATGAGTTGTAGGTCTTTAATCAGTTGTCCTGCGTTGTCTGTCGCTGCTTTCATCGCGACCATACGAGCTGACTGCTCACATGCAACGTTTTCAATCACACCTTGATAAACCATAGACTCGATATAGCGAACCAACAAACCATTTAACAATTCTTCTGCTTCTGGTTCGTAGATATAGTCCCAACCATAAGTACGGTTGAGATCATCGCCTTCTTCTGCTGGTGCTAAAGGAACAAGTTGTTCTACTTTAGGCTGCTGAGTCATTGCATTAACGAAGCCATTTGATACGAGGTAGATACGATCTAATTCGCCCTTATCAAATGCATCAAGCATAACTTGGACTGAGCCAGTTAACTGTTCCAAACTCGGCGCATCGCCAAGTTGGGTAGTTGCACCAAGCACTTTACCGCCGTAATTCTTAAAAAACGAAACCGCTTTTTGACCAATTAAAGCAAATTCAACTTCAATTGACTGCTGTTGTTGTGCTTTGACATGCTGCACAACTTTCTTGAACAAGTTAATGTTCAAGCCACCTGCCAAACCACGATCTGAAGACACTACGATATAGCCAACGCGCTTAACTGGGCGATCAACCATATAACGGTGTTTGTATTCAGGGTTTGCTTGGACCAAGTGAGCAATTACACGGCGCATATTATCGGCATACGGACGGCCCTGAGCCATGCGCTCTTGCGCACGACGCATTTTAGAAGCAGCTACCATTTGCATCGCGCGAGTAATCTTTTGCGTGCTCTTGATACTAGCTACTTTGGCGCGAATTTCTTTTAAATTTGCCATACGCTTAACCTAGTATTCGAAAGCTCTTTCGAGCTTCCGAAGGTTGATCCGTGAACCAAACTTAACTAAAACTGAACTTAGTAAGTTTGAGTCGCTTTAAAGCTTTCAATACCTGCTTTGATTGCTGCTTCGATGTCTTTGTTGTAATCACCAGTTTCATCGATTTGTTTCATCAACGGAGCATATTCTGCGCGGAAGTAAGAAATTAACGCAGCATCAAAGTCTACGATTTTCTTAACTTCTACGTCAGCCATATAGCCTTCGTTAGATGCATAAACAGAAACAGCTTGGTCAGCAATTGAGTAAGGAGCATATTGCTTTTGCTTCATTAACTCAGTTACACGTTGACCATGTTCAAGTTGCTTACGAGTTGCTTCATCAAGGTCAGAAGCGAACTGAGCAAACGCAGCCAATTCACGGTATTGTGCTAAAGCAGTACGGATACCACCAGACAATTTTTTGATGATCTTAGTTTGAGCAGAACCACCAACACGAGATACAGAGATACCCGCGTTCACAGCAGGACGAATACCTGCGTTGAATAATGATGTTTCTAAGAAGATCTGACCGTCAGTAATCGAAATTACGTTCGTTGGTACGAATGCAGATACGTCACCTGCTTGAGTTTCAATAATTGGCAATGCAGTTAAAGAACCAGTTTTACCAGTTACTGCGCCATTAGTGAATTTCTCAACGTAGTCAGCAGATACACGAGAAGCACGTTCAAGAAGACGTGAGTGAAGATAGAATACGTCACCCGGATACGCTTCACGACCTGGTGGACGACGTAAAAGTAATGAAATTTGACGGTAAGCAACTGCTTGCTTAGACAAATCATCATAAATAATAAGAGCGTCTTCACCGCGGTCACGGAAGTATTCACCCATTGTACAGCCAGAGTACGGAGCTAAGTACTGCATTGCAGCAGGATCAGCAGCCGCAGCAGCGACAACAGTTGTATACGCCATAGCGCCAGTTTCTTCTAGCTTACGTACAACGTTTGCAATTGTTGATTGTTTTTGACCAATCGCAACGTATACGCACTTAATGCCAGAATTTTTCTGAGCGATAATCGCATCGATCGCCATCGCTGTTTTACCAGTTTGACGGTCACCAATAATCAACTCACGCTGACCACGACCCACAGGAATCATGGTATCAACTGATTTGTAACCAGTTTGAACAGGTTCGTCTACAGATTGACGCCAAATTACGCCTGGTGCTACTTTTTCAACAGCATCAGTTAATTTTGCATCAATTGGGCCTTTACCATCAATTGGGTTACCCAAAGCGTCGACAACACGGCCAAGAAGTTCAGGACCAACTGGAACCTCAAGTACACGACCTGTACAACGAGCTTTTTGACCTTCTTGAAGGCTTAAGTAGTTACCTAAGACAACGGCACCCACTGAATCCTGTTCTAGGTTCAGTGCCATACCAAATAAGCCGCCGTCAAATTCGATCATTTCACCGTACATTGCATCAGCAAGACCGTGAATGCGCACGATACCGTCGGATACCATAACAATGGTACCTTCGTTTTTAGCGGTCGCGCTGGTGTCCAGATCGCTGATACGCTGTTTAATGAGCGCACTGATCTCGGATGGATTCAGTTGTTGCATTGCGCTATTCCTCAATCTTTTATTAGTTCAGTCTTCATCATTTGCATTATGCAAGAAGACGAGTACGCATTTTTTCAAGCTTGTTAAGCGCAGAATCATCTATCACTTGATCGCCTGCACGAATTACAACACCTGCAATAAGCTCAGGTTTAACTTCAACTGAAACAGTTACAGTACTGTTGAAACGCTTTTCTAAAGCAGATTTCAACAATTGCTCTTGTTCAGCAGTTAATGGGAAAGCCGATTCAATCACGACCTCCACATTGTTGTTATTCTGTGATTTAAGCTGTTCATATTCTGCTTCAATTTCAGGTAACAACATTAAACGATCGTTATCTGCAAGAAGTGTCAAAAAGTTAGACACTGCTTGAGATTGACCTTCACCTAAAACTTTAGCAAAAAGCTTCACTTGCTCCACAGGAGTAAGTTCAGGGCGATTTAAATAAGCGGAAAATGCTTCGTCTTGCACCGCAGCACTGAGCACTTGTAACGCATTCGACCAATTGTCTGTTGCACCTTGCTCAGAAGCATAAGCAAATGCTGCTTTGGCATACGGACGTGCCAACGTCAAGAGTTCAGCCATGATTCGCCTCTCTTAAAGTTTAGCAGCCAGCTGAGACAGCATGGCATTATGAGCTTCTGCGTCAACTTGCTGGTTCAGGATTTTTTCTGCGCCAGTTACTGCCAAAGCAGCTACTTGTTGACGTAATTCTTCGCGAGCAGAATTGATATCTTGATCAACAGCTTCTTTAGCCTGTTGACGAATACGCTCACCTTCAGCCGCAGCTTGAGTACGAGCTTCTTCGATCAATTGTGCTGCACGACGGTTCGCTTGTTCGATCAATTGAGCCGCTTGTGCTTTAGCTGCATCAAGCTCTTGCTTTACTTGCGATTGTGCATCGGCAAGATCAGCTTTCGCTTTTTCTGCTGCATTTAAGCCATCAGCAATTTTACGCTGACGCTCACTAATCGCATTGATTAGTGGTGGCCAAACAAACTTCATGCAGAATGCAACAAAGAATGCAAACGCAATCGCTTGACCAATCAATGTGAGGTTGATATTCATTGCAATTCCTCAAATAGTGGATTTAGGAATTAAGATGATTAACCTACAAATGGATTAGCGAAGATGAAGAACAAGCCAATACCAACACCGATCATAGGCACAGCATCAAGAAGACCCGCGATTAAGAACATACGAGTTTGAAGTTGTGGAGCCAATTCTGGTTGACGAGCAACAGCTTCTAAAAAGCGACCACCCAAAAGACCAAAACCAATCGCAGTACCTAAAGCACCGAAAGCGATCAAGATAGCAGATGCAATTGCAACTAGACCTAAAGTGAGTTCCATGAAAAATTCCTCAGAGGTTAGGTTATTACCAAATTAAATTAAAAAAATTCAGCCCAACCATCGTTTGATAGTTAGGCAATACCATTAATGTTTTTCGCTTGCCATGCTCAAGTAAACGATGGTAAGCATCATAAAGATGAATGCCTGCAACGTGATTACAAGAATGTGGAAGATCGCCCAAGGCACAGACAACGCCCATTGAATCCAGAACGGCAATAAAGCAATTAGGATAAAGATCAACTCACCGGCATACATGTTACCGAATAGTCGGAGAGCTAATGAAATCGGACGAGCAAGGAATGTTACCAATTCCAAAATCAAGTTCACTGGAATAAGCAACGCTTTTGCAACTGGATTACTTGGGTTAAATGGGTTAAGTGCCAATTCACCAACGAAACCACTAACACCCTTTTCGCGGATGCTGTAGAACAAGATAAGTACAAATACAGATAAAGACATACCTAAAGTAATGTTTGGATCTGTAGATGGAACGATCTTGAAGTAAACGTGGTGAGGGTCCATACCAAATACGTTTGCACCTACAAACGCTGCAACTTGAGGAATCCAGTCAACTGGGATCAAGTCCATTAAGTTCATGAGGAAAATCCACACGAAAATAGTGAGTGCAAGCGGAGCGATTAAACGTGATTTGCCATGAAAAGTATCACGGACACTTGAGTCAACAAACTCGATGATCATTTCAATTGCAGACTGGAATTTAGTTGGAACACCTGCATTAGCAGCTTTCGCAACGATCCAGAACATCAAACAGAAAATAACACCAAGGCCAATTGACCAACCCATTGAATCCAAGTGAATTGCAGTGAACCCCATCGAATGAGCTTCTTCAGCAGTCTCAGCCAATTTCCATGTACCGTCTGGCATTTTGCCATAGGTCATATTGGTCAAGTGATGCTTGATATACTCTGTCGAAGTGAGGGCATGTTCTTCAGCAGCCATAAATCACACCTGGTCAATGTCAATTACTAAAAAGAAGGGAAACGAACATCGGCGCACTGTCGATATCTCGCTACCCTCCAAAAAATCTTCAATTCTTCTTGTTTCTACACCCGTTTTTGTAGACGTGACACCCAAAACGGAGCGACCCACGACATTGTCTGAACGAGAATAAAACCAAACAGCAATGCTAACGGTGATAAAGGTTTAACATTGCTCAAAATCAAAATAAATCCAACGATCATGATTGCAAATTTGCCTAACATGCCCCTATACATGTTAGACAGCACTTGTTTTGATGCTCTCGCACCTGCTGTTCTGAAGGATTGCCACGAGAAATAACTCATAGCAAGCCAGCAAACCAGTGCACCAAGTGCCGCACTTAATGCTGCTGTCATGTCTTTTATGCTCCACGCCACTAGGGCGGAAACAGGGATCATACATGCTTGTAAGAAGACCAAAGCTTTTGCTAATCGTCGGTCAATCAAGCGACTAGTTTGGCTCATTATTTATCCACTCACAGCATAAATGCTTGACAAGTTTAGCTGATGATCGCTTTTAATCGCAGGCATTATAGAGTTACACCCCTGAACATGCAATCTTTTCCCGACTTTAGTCGGGGTTTTTCATGACAGGTGGTGCTGACGCTACAGTCAGCCTTTGTTTATTTTTTATCTTACTTTTGCGTACTTAATACACATTTATCTGTTTTTATAGCCAGTTTCTTCCATGCAGTGACGAAATCATCCTCGTTATTCATACTCTCGTCTACGGGTTGAAAAGTAATGTTACCTAATTTTTGATACTGACTTTTAGTGGTAAAACTTTCCGCTAACAAACACATCTGATCTTTTGGTCGATTATCATTAAGATACTTAATTTGGGCTGCTGTTGGTGCAACATGAGGATCATCTGTCAAAGCGCCTGCGAACTTTAAATTTAAAGAGCGTTCTAAATATTGATAGGCATCATGATACGACCAATACGGCTTACCATTACTTGTACTGTCGTAAGCTTGTGCTGCCTGAAACATTTTGCGAGCAAAGATATTGGCATTATTCCAATATTTAGCCTTATTTTCAGGATGCTGCTGGGAACGTAAAGCAGCAATAAAGAAACCGATTCGAACCGCGTTGTTTGGTTCTAACCACACATGGGTATCTACTGTATTAGGTAAAGCCGCACCGCGGGTACTACGCAGGGGTAAAACAGAAACTATGCCACTATCTAATAAGGCAATCGCTTTTTTATTATTACCTAACAATTTATTTAGAGGTGCTTCATGAGCCTTACCCAACCAAATGACCAATGATGCATCATTAATTGCTTTACGGTGTGCTGGAGTTAATTGTACATCATGCCCAGTTTGTCCCTTTAATAAGAGTTGTGGTTCTTCAACACCTTGAGTGACTTCTTTTGCAATCAGATAGATCGGGTGTGTAGAAACCACCAAACCCTGACTCCACCCTAACGTACTCAAAAGAGAGAACATACTGAAAACAAAAAAACGGAACATGACAGACCATCAATTTAAATTAGCTCGAAGCATGTTATAATATAACAAAGTTACAAAAATACCTAAGATTAATCGAATGAAGCATCGCTTCATGCTAATATTCCGTTAAAAATTCGAGGTTATTTCTATGAGTTCCTGCTCGCATGAACATCATGATTCTTTGCATGGTGTGCATGATCACCATAATGTCGCAAACCGTTTAGCTGAAGCAGAAAATTTATGTTCTGCGACTGGCGCACGACTTACGCCTTTGCGCAAAGAAGTTTTGGAACTCATTTTAAATGCTTCGGGTCCAATGGGCGCCTATGACCTACTCGCACGTATAAAAAGTCAAACTGATCGTCCGGCTGCTCCTCCGACTGTATATAGAACTTTAGATTTTTTATTAGAAAAAGGTTTGATCCATCGCCTAACTTCTATTAATGCCTATATTCCCTGTTGCCACCCTCGCGAAGGCCATCAAGCAGCATTCCTAATCTGTACCGAATGTCACATGGTTAAAGAAGCCTCTTCTCAAGGTTTAACTCACCAGCTTGACCAACTTGCAGCGTCAGATGAGTTCGTGGCTCAACACAGCATTATTGAAATTTCGGGGAAATGCCAACAGTGCCGCACAACTCGTTAAATCCTGTATTAATTCAGCTTGAGCAGGTTTCTGTTCATCGTGATAATCGGGAAATTTTAAAAAAAGTTGATTTTGCTCTACATCAAAATGAAATTGTGTCTTTAATTGGACCAAATGGTGCTGGCAAATCAACACTGATTAAAGTTCTACTCGGCATTCTCCAGCCGAGTAGTGGGCGTGTTATTAATCATAAAAAACTTAAAATGGCTTATGTGCCACAAAAGTTTAACCCGTCACACAGCTTACCTTTGCGTGTTCAAGACCTACTAGACCTAGAAAAATGCAGCCCTGCCCTGCGTCAGGAAATTATTCAAGACACGGGTATTTCAAAGTTACAACAATCAAAAGTACAACAACTTTCCGGTGGAGAGCGCCAACGAGTACTATTGGCTCGCGCTCTACTTCGCCAACCAGATATTTTAGTTCTTGATGAACCGATGCAAGGTTTAGATATTCAGTCAGAAGCTGAACTTTACGAATATGTCCGTAGTCTGCCAGAACGATATGGTTGTGCAATCTTAATTGTTTCTCATGACTTACAATGGGTGATGGAAGGAACACATCGCGTAGTGTGTTTGAATAAACATATTTGCTGTAGTGGGTTACCCGAGAATATTCAACAACATCCTGAATATCAGGCTATCTTTGGAACTCAACGGGTTTTCTATCAACATCATCATGATCATTGTGCTCACGGTGATGCAGCACACCCCTGCCCCCATAATGACCGTCCTCACATCCACCCAGAACCGGAAGCTTAAGCCATGATGGAATGGTTACAATTATTGTTACCCGCATGGATTATGGGAACCTTGCTGGTGTTTTTAACAGCACCTCTGGGTTGTCTAATGCTTTGGAGACGCATGTCTTTTTTTGCTGACACCATGGCACACGGAACACTACTTGGGGTTGCTATCGCAGGTGCTTTAAGCCTTCCTCTTTGGCTTGGTGTTGCAGGCACTGCGGTTTTACTGGTCGCAATTTTATGGGCCCTACATGACAATCGCTTACCCAATGATGCACTCTTAGCCTTATGTTCAGCGACATTACTTTGTAGTGGTTTATTATTTATTCAACATGTTCCAAGTTTAAGACCAGAACTTTTAAGTTATTTATTTGGTGACTTGCTCAGTATTGATTGGCCCGACTTACCTGTTTTCACTTTAATCATTGTGCTATCACTCGCAATTCTTTACCGCTTTTGGCAGCCACAAATACAGTTTGCAATTGATCCAGATATTGCAATTAGTGAAGGGGTAAACGCGAACTGGCAACGTCTTATTTTTATGCTGTTATTAGCTTTATTTACTGTATTAGCCTTACGTGCGGTAGGTTCTTTGCTTATGGGTGCATTACTCGTAATACCAGCTTTAAGCGCTCGCCTACTAGCAAATTCACCAAAGCAAATGGTTGTTTGGGCATTTGTGTTAGCTCAGCTTGGGGTGAGTGTAGGCCTATGGTCAAGCGCAGCACTCAACACCTCTACAGGCTTGAGTATTGTTTTATGCATGGCTTTAACTTTCGCCGTTATTTTCATAACTCAAAAGCTAAAAAATCAAACACAGGCGGCCTAAATTAGGACGCCTGATGAACTGTACTTAATAATAAAGCCGCACAACTAAACATCACAGCAAAACCCCGATTCAAATATTTTTGCTGTTTAGGGGAGCGAAGTAATCTTAGAACCTTTGATGCTAGCCCTGTATATCCAGCCATTACAATCAAATCAATCGTAATCATTGTTATAGCCATAATCAGGTACTGTATCCACTGAGGCTTACCCAAATCTAGAAACTGGGGTAAGACAGCCAATAGGAATACAATCGCTTTGGGATTACTAATATTGACCACAAAGCCATTTATCAATAGCGCAAATACAGTTTTATCTCTTTTTTCTTGTTGGATTTCGATGTCTTTTATAGGTGCTGTCCACTGTAAGTAAGCAAGGTATAACAAATAAATTACACCAAACCATTTAACAACCTGAAAAGCCAAAGGTGTCGTTGCAAATAAAACTCCCACGCCTGCTGCCACCACTAAAATTTGAAGTAGCAAAGCGATTTGCAAACCTATTGCATTCCAATAGCCATGCCTAAAACCATAGTTTAGACCACTCGACATTGAAGCAATTGCTCCCGCACCCGGTGAGATACTAATAACCCAACAGGCCAACATATAAGCGAACCAAACTTGCAGAGACATAGCAAAAAATAGACTATAAAAGTGGAATTATACTGTTTTATAAAGCTATCTTAGTCAGAATTCAAACAATAAAATCAAGAAATAGACTACTAACGGCTCTTCGCATCAGGCACAATAATTAAAGCTCATACTAAATTATAATTGAGGAGATACCTTCCAATGACTGCTCAATCTGTCATTTTGCCATTGCCATCAGATCATGCTCGCTTCATTGTTCTTCGTTTAAAAGACTTATCAATTGATGAATTAAAAAAACAAATTGGAGCTTTATTTGAAGCACGAGACCGTCTAATTACTCAGCATTCTGATGCTCAAATTAAAACAGCAGTCGCTTTTGGTCCTGAACTATGGAAACAGCTCTATTCGCAAACTCCTGTAGGATTTAAACAGCTTGAGCCAGAACAAGGTGCATTCAACATGCCATCTGTGCCAGCAGATGTACTCATTCATATTGCCAGCATGCGCTCTGATATTTGTTTCGCATTAAGCCAAGCATTTTTTGAAGGTATTAAAGATAAAGTCGAAGTTCTTGATGAACGTGTTTGCTTCCGTTATTTCGATGGTCGAGATATTACAGGTTTTATAGACGGTACTGAAAACCCTCAGTTCCCAGATGATCGTGCAGAAACAGCTCTTCTACCTGAAGAGGCTGGAGTATTTGCCGATGGTAGTTTCATTTTCGCGCAGCGCTATGCACACGACTTAGAAAAATGGAAAAAATTGAAAGTTGATGCGCAAGAAAATGTCATGGGGCGCACCAAACTTGAATCTATTGAATTAGATGATGACGTTAAGCCAGAAAATGCCCATGTTGCCCGCACTGTTGTTGAGGATGATGAGGGCGAAGAAATGGAAATCTTGCGCCATAGCCTACCTTATGGCGATGGTCGAGGCGATCAGGGCTTATTTTTCATTGCCTATACTAAAGACCTCAGTATTATTGATGCCATGTTAAAGCGTATGTTCGGCACAAGTGGAGATGGTATTCATGACCGTTTATTGCACTTCGTGACCCCACTTGATGGCGCTTATTATTTTGCACCAAGTGAAGAGTTGCTCGAAGAAATTCTAGAAGACTAAAAAAAGAGGAGCATAAAGCTCCTCTTTTTATTTTCTCATTATTAGAAAGGAATACGTTTATATTTGCGGTATTCAGGTTTCCAGAATGATTGATCAATTTTCTGTTTCAGCAAATCATCACTAATCGTTACAGCTACACCATCTGCCATAGCGGCTTTCGCAACTTCGAATGCAATAACTCTAGACACTTGTTGAATTTCACCCAACGGCGGCAACAAATCAGCTTGTGGATCTTTAAGCAATGGAGAACAATTTGCTAAAGCACTACTTGAGGCCATTAACATATTTTCAGTAACGCGTTTAGCACCCGATGCCACCACACCTAAGCCAATGCCTGGGAAAATGTATGAGTTATTACACTGAGAAATATTATAAAGTTTACCGTGATGATTCACAGGAGCAAACGGACTACCTGTTGCAATTAATGCTTTGCCTTCAGTCCACTCCACAATATCAGCAGGTACAGCTTCAACACGTGAAGTTGGGTTTGACAATGGCATGACTATTGGACGTTCACAATTTGCCGCTAAGGTCTTAATGATTTCCTCGGTGAACAAACCAGGTTGACCAGAAACCCCAATTAACACTGTAGGCTTCGCATTTTTAACAACATCAAGTAGTGAAATCACTTCTTCAATATTGCCCCACTGATCAACCACCTCAGCTTTTTGTGCCAACTTACGTTGGAAGTCGAGCAAGTTTGGTTGATTCTCAGTGATCAAACCAAAACGGTCTACCATATAAACGCGAGCACGTGCTTCCGCATCGGTTAAACCTTCAGCAACCATTTGAGCAACAATTTGCTCGGCGATACCACAACCTGCCGAACCTGCACCTAAGAAAGCAATTTTTTGATCTTTTAATTGCTTGCCCGCTGCACGACTCGCAGCAATTAAACTGCCAACCGATACCGCTGCTGTTCCTTGAATATCATCGTTAAAACAGCAAATTTTATCGCGATATTTTTCTAAAAGTGGCATCGCATTTTTTTGTGCAAAATCTTCAAACTGAATTAATGCTTTTGGCCAACGACGCTTCACAGCATCAATCACCATATCTACAAATGCGTAATATTCATCGCCGCTAATACGCGGTTGACGCCAGCCCATATAGATCGGATCATTTAACAGTTGTGGATTGTTCGTCCCCACATCAATTGTGATTGGTAATGTATAAGCTGGACTAATCCCACCACAAGCTGTGTAAAGCGAAAGTTTTCCGATAGGAATCCCCATTCCGCCAATACCTTGGTCACCAAGACCTAAGATACGTTCACCATCAGTAATCACGATGACTTTTACATTATTTTTATTTACGTTCTGCAAAATATCATCAATCACATCACGATCTGGATATGAAATGAAAACACCACGATGACGACGATAGATATCAGAGAAACGCTGACATGCCTCACCTACTGTTGGGGTGTAAATAATCGGCATCATTTCTTCAAGATGATTTTCGATTAGATGATAGAACAAAGTTTCATTGGTATCTTGGATATTACGCAGATAGATATGTCGATTGATATCATCAGTGAAAGCGCAATATTGTTGATAAGAGCGCTGGCTCTGCTCTTCAATAGTTTCAATAATATGGGGGAGTAAACCGTGTAAGTTAAAGTTACTTCTTTCTTCTTCAGTGAAAGCAGAACCTTTATTTAAAAGTGGTAACTCTAAAAGTGTAAAACCTGCATATGGGATATAAAGGGGATGTTTACTTGGGTGTCCTGATATCATTGCCTATCTCATTTTCCAGCTTAGAGTAGAGAAAAACACGTTTTTGTATGGTCTCTAAAACTCTTTGTGCGTATAAGCTTAAGCCTAATTCGTTCAAAATAGATATTTTAAACCGTGATGGTAAAATTAAAGACTATTTAGTTAAAACATGTATAAAATTAAACAATAAATATCAACACCTTAATAATTTTGTGCTTTTAAAAAATCTTTTATTATTTTAATTTTAGCGGCCTAAACCATATATTTTAATACTACCATATATTTTCATAAGAAATAATGGTGGATTTTTAGTGTCATTTACTGATTAAAAAACCACAGAAGGCTTGTATTTATTTGTTTTTAGAATAATGAGAAAGTCCAACCTACAATATTCATTTAAAAAATAATACTCGGTAAGTTGCACAAAAAGAATTACTCGAATATTAAATCCACTCCCCTAACTCCTAGGAAATTTGCTATATTTGACGTTTTTCTGCGACATCTATTTTCGATTGATATGAATACGGCAATACAAGCAGCTCTCGACCATGCAGTGCAAACTCTTCAACAAGAAGGGGTGCTTCCTTCCGACTGGAAAAACACAAGCAACTTAACACGCACCAAAGACCGAAGCCATGGCGACTTTGCTTCTAATATTGCCATGATCGGCTCGAAAGCTGCTGGTATGAAACCACGTGATTTAGCTGAGAAAGTTCTAACTGCATTACCAGAAGTTGCAGATATCAGCAAAGCTGAAATCGCAGGACCTGGTTTTATTAACTTCTTTTTAAATGCAGACCAGCGCTTTGCTATTCTTGACCAGATTCAAGCACAAAAAGAAATCTTTGGTCGCAGCCAAGCGAATGCGGCGAAAAAGATCCAAGTTGAATTTGTTTCTGCAAACCCAACGTCTAGTCTACATGTAGGACATGGCCGTGGCGCTGCATATGGTATGACTGTTGCCACGTTACTTGAAGCAACAGGTGCTAAAGTTGATCGTGAATACTATGTGAATGATGCCGGCCGTCAAATGGACATTTTGGCGACTTCTACTTATTTACGTTATTTAGAATTACTTGGTCAAAAACTTGTATTTCCAAAAAATGCTTATCAAGGCGATTACGTTAAAGAAATCGCACAGACTATTATTGATAAAGATGGCGATGCCTACCTTCGTGAAGTGGCTGATGTCTACAAAGATGTGCCAGAAGACGTACAATATGCAGAAGAACTAGATAGCGACGGCAATAAAGTCGTTTTATCTGGGGACAAAGAAAAACATATTGATGGCCTTATTGCCAATTCACAACAATTGTTAGGTGAAGGCTACCGTGCATTCCACCAAGCTGCTCTTTATGCCATTTTAGATGACATTAAAGATGACCTTGCTGACTTCGGTGTAACTTTCAATCAATGGTTTAGTGAAGCGTCTCTTAGCGCAAAAATTGATGAAGCTTTAGAAACACTTGATCAACGTGGCTTCCTTTATGAAAAAGATGGCAACATCTGGTTTAAATCAACTGAATTTGGTGATGAAAAAGACCGTGTTGTTAAACGTCGTAATGGCCAAACTACATACTTTGCATCAGACATTGCATATCACTTGAATAAATTACAACGTGGTTATACGGACCTAATCGACATTTGGGGTTCTGACCACCACGGTTATATTTCTCGTGTAAAAGCGGCAATTGATGCGATGGGTTACGACTCTAAAAAATTAACTGTACTTTTAGTTCAGTTCGTAAGTCTATGGCGTGGTGGCGAAATGGTTCAAATGTCATCTCGTTCAGGTCAGTTCGTGACTTTACGTGACTTGCGTAAAGAAGTGGGCAATGACGCGGCTCGTTTCTACTACGTAATGCGTAAGAGCGAACAACACATCGACTTTGACCTTGACCTTGCTGTGTCACAAAGTAAAGACAATGCTGTGTATTACATCCAATATGCGCATGCACGTATTTGCCGCATGTTAGAAAAAGCAGCAAGCACAAACCTACAATTCGATGTAAACACTGCTCGCCCGCATGCGGCACGCTTGTCTCTTGATGCTGAAACTGAAATTCTTTCTAAATTGGCAGCTTATCCAGATGCTGTGTTGCGAGCTGCAAATGCGTATGAACCACATCAGTTGGGTAACTACTTAAAAGAGTTAGCTGCCTTGTTCCACGGTTGGTACAATGAACATAAAGTATTAAGTGATGATGCCGAGCTTACACAAGCACGTTTATTACTTTCAATCAATGTACAACAAGTGTTGCGCAATGGTTTAGAATTGCTTGGTGTATCTGCACCAGAATCTATGTAAAAATTATATTGCATGGCAGTAAATAAAGGTCATGCAATATATAGTAAGCAGTGGTTTGTAGAGTTAAAATAGCTGATACGAACCACTGTTTCAGCATCGTAATACGAGACTCAAACTCGAATTAAAACAATCAAAATACAGAGGAATAATCCACGTGTTTGGCAAAACGCAACGCGGTGTATCTGAAAGACCTAACAAGCCTAAAAAGCCCCTAATTCCTAAATGGTTAGGGACACTTGTCGCTATTTTGGCGGTCTTATGTATCGCTGTAGTGCTTATGCTTTGGAAACCTTGGCAACCTGTTCCCGCAAAAAATCAGATTACCTCTGAGCACTATCAAGAAGAAGATACCAATAAAGACTATCGTTTCTACGATCTATTACCTCAACAGCAAGTAACACCTATTCCGGAACAAGCAATTCCTGAGAGCAAAAATCAAGGTACAGCCATGATTGTTGAGGCACCAAGTGCAGCTCAACCAGCAGCTTCAGAAAGTGCAGGAATTGATGCTAATCCGTCAGCCACAGCTCCTCAGCAGCCTACCTATATTTTACAGGTTCGCAGCTATAACGACCCCGATCAGGCTGATGCTCGCCGTGCAGAAATCATTTTGAATGGCTTATCTGCAGATGTAGTTAAAAGTAGTGAAAATGGGCAAATATGGTACCGCGTTATTTCAGGTCCTTATGACTCCCAAGATGCTGCATTGGCCGCTCAACAAACCTTACAACACAGCGGCATTGATTCTATCGTGATCAAACGCAAGTAAACGGCAAATAAAAAAAGGAACAAATAATTGTTCCTTTTCTTTTAAATATCAGCACAATTCCTTTCATTAGTACCCATTCCCTTTTGTTTCGCTTTCTGAAATGCGGGTCTTTGCTGAATACGATGTAAAAAAGCCTGAATATTAGGGTATTTTCCTTGCAAACGTGATTGCAAAGCTTCCAGTGGGAAACTCATCTGAATATCAGCAAATGAAAAATCACCTGCGAAATATTCATGCTCTGCCAAATAGTTTTCTAAAAAACTAATATGATCTTTCATACGTGGGCGAACAAAATTTGCCTTCACCCCTTCCGTGATTTTTTTTGCTACGGGTTGAATTAACCATGGCACATGCTTATTTACACTATTCATGACCAAAGTCATGACTAATAAAGGCATAAGTGAACCTTCAGCATAGTGCATCCAGTAAATATACTGCTGTAAATCTTGGGGCTGTGTAGGTTTAAATTGCTTCTTCTGATCATAACGCTGCTGTAGATATTCCAAGATCACAGCAGATTCTGCGATGACTTGCTCATCATCAGTCAAAATCGGAGCTTTACCTAAAGGATGAATACATTTCAATGTTTCTGGAGCGGAATAGTTAGGTAAGCGTTGATAATAATGAATATCATAATCTAAGCCTAATTCTTCTAAAGCCCATAAAATTCGAAACGATCGCGAACATTCCAGGTGGTGTACACTAATCATGTTATTGCCTGCTTTTATTTTTCTTTTTACATAAAAAACAGCATGTGAACATGCTGTTTTATTCCATTTGTGGAATGGATATAAAATCATCCACCTCCACAAAATAGCACTTTTACACTGTAACAAGCACAGTATGAATGTCTAAACTACGTAACAAAGTTTTAGTAACTGGCGTTTTACTACATACCGTTAAGATTTTTTGCTGAAGTTCTTCATCTGGTAAGTCTTTAAAAACAATACGACGTTCAATATGTTCTTCATGCTCTCTATTGGTATGAAAATCAATTTCAACCGAGAATTCACCCAAATCATAACCCTTATGCTTCGCATACATTCTTAAAGTAATAAGCGTACATGCAGCTAAACTTCCGGTAAGCAAATCATAGGGTGCTGGGCCTTGGTCCTGCCCTTCAAGTTTTTCAGGCTCATCACAAAAATATTGATGACGTCCACTGGTGATTTCGCCCTTCCATTGTTCAGCAAGGGGCTTTGCTTTACTGCTTGCGATTACAGCTGTCATTTTGATGCTCTCATTTGATCTGGAAGAACAGGGGCTTCTAAACGTGCACCAACATAATCTGGAATTTCACCAAAACGTGCATCATGGTTAATCCATTGCTCGCGCGCTTCTTTTAAATCATCCATTGTACGTGCAACAAAATTCCACCAGAGTAAAATTGGCGTTTCAAACGGTTCACCACCAATCAATAAAATCCGATTGCCTTTTTTTACTTCAATCTCAATTTCACTCAGTCCAGTATCCAAAACCACCATGTTGTCAGCAGTTAACTCATGACCATTTACATGGGCAACACCTTCTAATGCCATAAAGCCATATTCATAATTAGGATTTAATGGAATACGGGTTTTAGTATCTTCGGTAGCAATTAAGTCGACACCCACTAACGGTGTATGAACCACTACTGGAGAAGTCGTTGCCAAATATTCACCTACAAGAACAGTAAATTCTAGACCGTCTTTTTCAACAACAGGTAGCTCTGGGTAATGTTCAAATTTCGGATCCATATTGCGCTTTTGATCTGGCAAAGCAATCCAAAGCTGCGCAGCGTGCATTTGAGTTTCTGTATCAGGTGCAACTTCTGTATGTGAAATGCCATGACCCGCCGTCATTAAGTTCACTTGCTTAGGTCGAATAAGTTGTTTTGAACCCAAGCTATCGGTATGCATCATGGTCCCTTCAATCATCCAAGTGAAGGTTTGCAAACCAATATGAGGATGAGGACCAACATCTAAACCATCACCCGCTGGAAAAGTTACTGGGCCTGCATGATCTAAGAAACACCATGCTCCAATCATTCGTTTTTGTCGGCTAGGTAAAGCCCGCTTAATGACTGTCCCCTGTCCAATTTCAGCAGAGCGAATTGGAAATTCCTGAATAAACTGATTGGCAAATTTCTCGCAATCCTTTGAATCAGAAATATCGTAATCATTATTATTGCTCATGATATTACTCTCTTTTACCTATGCTTTTGCAATGAGTTGTTCTAATGATCTTAACAATACACTCATTATTCAATATAGTCTTTTAGTAATACACAGGGTGTTATGAATGAGACAATCAATTTTTTTAATTATAGAAAATAATAAAGCTGCATTGAGCAGCTTAAGATGATTGAGTTTTAACGAGCTGTTTTAAGTTTTTCATAAATTGCCCAAATTGAGGAAAAAACTCTTGAAATAGCGGATGGTCTCGATTTTCCAACATGACTTCGCTAAAAAGTTTTAGCCCAACTCCAAAGGATTTTGTAGTTTCATCATCAAAAAAATCTGCTTTTTTTAAGCGTTCGACAATTTCAAAGATATCGTCATGATTTCCCGCATAGAACTCAAGGCGTTCAGTATAGGTAGAAGCTTCTCCTTTCGCATTTTTTAGATGTTGTACAGTGACATGATATTGATGTTGTTTCATATATAAATTCTCTATTTAAATTAATGATTTTGAATAATTTCAACCTGTTTAAGGTCGACTTATAGCCGCCCAATCGCAACCGCAGCTTGATCAATTTTTTCGGCAATTTGATAAATCTGCTCTTGCTGTAAACCTGCCGAGTTCAACTTCAAACGTAAGGCAGTCTTTAAGTTTTCCATTGCACGATGAATTTCGATTAATTCATCATTACTGTGAATTTCACGTCTAAGGCGTAATTTTTCTAATAGCTCGTTCAACTTATCTTGTTGTTCAGTTAAGTAAGCCTCTCCGACTTCTGTGATTTGATATTGCTTACGCTCTACGTCTAGCAAATTAATTAAATTCATTTCTTCAAGACTGGTTAATGTTGGATAAATGGTTCCTGCACTCGGGGTATAGCCATCGCCTACCAAATCACTTATTTCTTTAATAATTTCATAGCCATGCTTTGGGTTTTGCTGAATGAGATGAAGTACTAAAAGTTTCATACGTCCAGCTTCAAAAAGTCTTCCACGCCGCCCCGAACGGTGATGCCCGCGATGGTGCTCACTGTGTTCAGCATGATGATGTTCTGATTGTTGTTTCATCTTTTAAAACCCAAAATGATCAATTTATAATTATTAAGATATATCTTAATATATCTTTAATCAAGTAAATGTAATAAGAATAGATTTATCATTTTGATAATTATTAAAATTAATTTTAAGCGCGAAAAATTAAGTAATAAAAAAGGAGTGCTCAAGCACTCTTATATAGCCACATGTTTAGCAAAGTCGGTAAATAAAGCCAGAATCAAAAAATTATTATGTGATCAAATTTCTTTTCTGCTCAAACTGCTCTTCAATTTTTGAACTCAAAAAATTGACAATAGGCTGCAAAGCATAATGCTCCTCTTGCCAATTTTGTTTGCCGATTTCCCCTCTATATTCCTGTATAAGTCGCTGCAATACGAATTTCAGCTCATCAGGAAGCTGAGACATAACCCATCGTGCTGCATTGTCTTTTGAAGCAATATCCTTCATCACTAAACTAAAATAGATCCGGCATAAAGCTAAAATCTGGTTTCTTTCATCTGCATCCTCATCCCAATGCGCTACAATTTCGGGATAAGTGTCAGACATTGCTTGCCATAGTTCTTGATCAGAAATTTCAGGTGCCCATTGGTTTAAAGCTGGCCCAAATAAAACTTTATGATGAGATCTCGCTTTTCTAAGTAATATACTAATATCTGGATCTTTCTGTGAGCTCAATGTTCCACCTTCTTTAAGCTCTTCACGCAGCCATTCACCAAACTGCATTTCATAACTTAAAGGATAAATTCCAGACTGAATCTCATCTTTTAATAAAATAGTAACTTCTAATGGCCTTTGTAATTCCCCAACAGGCTGTGAAATTTTTAGTAATTCTTGTGCAAGCTGCTCACGTAAAGCAGAAGTTAATGGTTGAGTGACCACGACCAGTACATCAAGATCACTTTCTGGCCCTAAACCACCGTCAACAGCTGAACCATAAAGATAAATTGCAAATAATGATTCCGCTAAAAGTTGCTGTAATTTTTCTTGCGGATATTCTAACTGAATTAAATCAGGCATCTCTCACCTCCTTCGGAAGAAACAGATATAAAAAAGGCAGGATTAAATCCTGCCTTTTCATTTGATTATTCCCACTCAATCGTTGCTGGTGGTTTAGATGACACGTCGTATACAACACGTGATACATCTTTAATTTCATTCATAATACGTGTTGAGATTTTATCAACTAGTTCGTATGGTAAATGTGCAAAACGAGCTGTCATAAAGTCAACTGTTTCAACTGCACGAAGTGCGATTACCCATGCATAACGACGACCATCACCTACTACACCAACTGACTTAACAGGTTGGAATACGGCAAATGCTTGAGCTGTTTTGTCATACCAGCCGCTGTCACGAAGCTCTTGCATAAAGATATCATCAGCAAGACGAAGAATATCCGCATATTCTTTTTTCACTTCACCCAAAATACGAACACCTAAACCAGGGCCCGGGAATGGATGACGGTAAATCATGCTGTGTGGTAAACCAAGTGTCGTACCTAATTTACGAACTTCATCTTTAAACAAGTCACGTAAAGGTTCAACTAACTCAAACTCTAAATCGTCTGGTAAGCCACCCACGTTATGGTGAGATTTAATAACGTGCGCTTTACCTTGTTTGCTTGCAGCAGATTCGATTACATCTGGGTAAATCGTACCTTGAGCCAAGAATTTCACGCCATCAAGTTTACGTGCTTCTTCAGCAAAAACTTCAATAAACTCACGACCAATGATTTTACGTTTTTTCTCTGGATCAACTTCACCAGCCAATGCAGTTAAGAAACGTTGTTCAGCATCTGCACGAATAACACGGATACCCATGTTTTCAGCAAACATTTGCATTACTTGGTCACCTTCATTTAAACGAAGTAAACCGTTATCAACGAATACGCATGTTAACTGGTCGCCAATTGCTTTGTGTAAAAGCGCAGCAACTACAGATGAGTCAACACCACCAGAAAGACCTAAAAGAACTTTTTCATCACCGATCTGTTCACGTAGTTGTTCTACACGCAAATCAATGATGTGCTCAGGTGTCCAAAGACCACCACATCCACAAATTTTATGAACAAAATTTGCAAGTAATTCTTCACCTTTTGCCGTGTGCGTTACTTCTGGGTGGAATTGCACACCATAGAAACGGCGTGTTTCGTCACTTACAGCAGCAACAGGACAACTTGGTGTGCTTGCAGTAATGCTAAAACCTTCTGGAATCTGGCTCACTTTGTCGCCATGGCTCATCCAAACATGAAGTTGGTCTTCACGATCTTGTAAGTTGCCAATCAGTTGGTCACGTTTAACGATATCAACTTCGGCATAACCAAACTCATGTACAGTACCCGGCTCAACTTTACCGCCTAACTGTTCAGACATGGTTTGCAAGCCATAGCAAATACCCAATACTGGAACACCCAACTCAAACACTACTTGTGGTGCACGTGGGCTGCCTTCTTCATGCACACTCTCAGGTCCACCTGACAAAATAATGCCATTTGGCTTAAAAGCGCGAACATCTTCTTCAGACATATCAAAAGCATACATTTCAGAGTAAACGCCGGCTTCACGTACACGACGTGCAATGAGCTGGCTATATTGAGAGCCGAAATCCAGAATCAGGATACGATCTTCAGTAATTTGAGTATTGGTAGTCATGACAAACCACTAAATGGCAAAAGAATTAAGCGCGCCATTTTAACATTTTTCACGCTTGGGCGCACCGCAAATCATCATATATCTTATTTTTTTCATTTCTGAATCATTTCTATCGTTGAATTCTTTGACATAAATTAATATTTACTTATATTTATCAAACATCTGGATTAGTCTTAAAAACTTCATACGTATTGATAAATTCATCACATTCTATGCAACATCACCATGAATTTGATGTTAAGATGACCCGATAAAACAGGCATTACCATGGAAAGGTAAATACCATAAGCGATATTTGTCTGTGCTTAAACAATTATCCATTTTTATGGCTTGTTGCCCCCTATCAAAATCAATAGAAATCTAAGGAACAACAATGCTTCAAACTATGATTGCAGATTTCCAGCAACATTTTTGGTTGTATATCTCTATTCCTTTTATGAGTGGTTTAATTGGCTACATCACCAAGGTGATCGCCATTCAGATGATGTTTTCGCCACTTGAGTTTAAAGGCATTAAACCATTTCTAGGTTGGCAAGGCATCGTGCCACGCAAAGCCGAGAAAATGGCAACAATTGCTGTTGAGCTCATGACAGCCAAACTAATTAAACCTGAAGAAATTTTTGCACGCCTAGATCCTAAACGTATTGCCAAAGAAATAGAAAAACCACTGCTCGCCGCAGCTGAAGATATTACCCGTGATGTTGCGCAAGAATATCAGCCAGGATTATGGGAAGGCATGCCAGAGTTTGCGCGTCAAAGACTCATTCGTCGTGTGCAATCAAAAGCACCCGAGATTGTTGAACACATCATGAGTGAAGTACAACGTGATGTGAACCGATATTTTGATATTAAACATCTTGTTATTAGCAACTTGCTTAAAGACAAACGCCTACTCAACAATATTTTTAAACGAGTGGGCAAACAAGAATTTAAATTTTTCAGTAATGTCGGATTTGTATTTGGCTTCGGTATTGGTGTGATTCAGATGCTGTGCTGGATTATCACGCAAGGTAAATACCCTTGGATGCTGCCAATGTTTGGTGGCTTTGTGGGTTTTTTCAGTGACTGGATTGCATTACAAATGATGTTTAGACCACTATACCCTAAGAAAATATTGGGCTATACGTGGCAAGGTTTGTTTATTAAACGTCAAAATGAAGTTGCCGCCGACTACGCAGCGCTAATTTCCAAACAGCTTTTAACTTCTCGCCATATGATGGAAGAATTATTTTCTGGTACACATTCTGCGCGTGTTATTGATCTGGTTAACCGCCATGTCAAACAAGAAATTGATATGCAAGCAGGTGTGATTCGTCCACTTGTTGTTTACGCAATTGGCGGAGAAAAATATCAGGATATGAAATCGCAAGTTGCTGAACGTATCATGCAACGGCTTCCAGAGACGATGAAATACGTAGAGTCTTATGCAGAAGATGCTATGAATATTCGCAGTACTTTAATTGAACGTATGCAAAAACTAACACCATCTGAATTTGAAGGTATGTTACGCCCTGCATTCAAAGAAGATGAGTGGGCGCTCATTGCAGTAGGTGCAGTACTTGGTTTCGTTGTTGGGGAATTACAAATCCAGTTCATGCTCTAATTTTACGTCCCGAGAAATAAAAAAAACCGGATGAGTTGATCATCCGGTTTTTATTTTGTCTTGAATATTATTTCTCGATTGCATGATCCAAGCTAATACGTCCAGCGCCATGAAGCATCAGGAAGAATAAACCACCTGCCATTGCTAGGTTTTTCATGAAATGGATGCCATTGTTATATTGCGCCGCTGCATCAGCACCACCTTGGTGGAATAAAAATGCAGTAAGAATACTAAAGATTCCAAGTCCAAAAGCTGCAAAGCGTGCTTGGAAACCAAATAACAAGGCTAAACCACCACCAAACTCAACCAAGATAACTAAAGGAAGAATTCCAGCTGGAACCCCCATTGCTTCCATATATCCAGCAGTTGCTGCATAACCAGTAATTTTCCCCCAACCTGCAACAAGGAAGATATAGGCGATAAGAAGACGCGCAATAAGGCTAATGAAACTATCTGCGCCTGATTGCGTTACGATATTTTTGACCACTACATTTGGATTAAACATTTTGCCACCTTTATTTAAATGCTTATTTATTGATGAGCTCATTCTAGGTTTGGGACATTGATAATTAAATACTCAAAATCCATATATATCGTTGCATAAACGAGATGATCAATTTGTATTTTTTTGATGCTTTATACTGACTTTCTATAGGCTCACTGCTAGGATTTGAACACGGTTTACCACTTGCTCTTATCATGGAACTTATTGATTTTATTCTACACGTTGATCAACATCTCGCCGAATTTATTATAAATTACGGAACGTGGATTTATGGCATTCTATTTTTAATTATTTTTGTTGAAACCGGTTTAGTGGTTATGCCGTTCTTGCCGGGAGATAGTTTACTATTTGCAGCTGGTGCTTTAGCAGCATCTACAGGCGCGATGGATCCATGGGTACTGGGCACTCTACTCTTTATTGCTGCCGTTTTAGGTGACACGGTAAACTACCATATTGGACGTTTTATCGGTCCACGTGTATTTGAAATGAATTCCCGATTCATTAATAAACAGCACTTAGTTAAAACTCAAGAATTCTTTGCTCGCCATGGCGGCAAGACGATTATTTTTGCTCGCTTCGTTCCATTTGCCCGCACCTTTGCACCTTTTGTTGCTGGGGCTGGTAGCATGAACTATAAGTTTTTCTTAACTTATAACCTGATTGGAGCATTCTGTTGGGTCGCTTCTTTTGTAACTTTAGGCTATTTATTTGGAAATATGCCAATCGTTAAAGATAACTTTACCCATCTTATTTTCGGCATCATTATTATTAGTGTTTTACCAGGCATCATCGGATTTATACGTGAAAAACTCAAAAACCGAAAAGCCAATGTTCGAAACTAATTAGAAGAAACGGAATACCACCGGAAGCATACATAAAATGAGCAACATGGCCGATCCTTTATATAAATGATCGGCTTTTATTTTTTTGATTGGACCCGCTAACAACGCTCGTCCAAAAAGCATCCAGAAACTTGCTGCCGGAATCAGGATTAATGTAAAAACACCAAATACGATAAGAAAATTTTCAGGCGAATTCCATGCTTCAGCAGGAAAGATACCCGCTGCAAACAATAAAGCTTTAGGATTCTTTAAGGTTGATAAGAATAATTGACGTGGCCGAATATTACGATGACTTTGACTGAACTGTTGTAAATGGGTGTTCTTCCATAAGTGAAAAGCAAGCCAGAATACATAAAGTACACTCGTAATATGCAAAATGAGCAGTAGTGCTGGCCAAATTGGAGCAGCTAAATGAATAAATACAGCCCAGAAGCTAATACCGTAGGCATAGCCTAACCATTCCATTGGGATCAGCCAGAATGCTTTAGATAAACCTTGAGAATGAGCAGCGGTTGCAAGTAAAGCATTTGTCGGCCCCGGAATGAGCAAAACAGCCAACATTGCCAATACAAAAAACCAACTCTCAATCATAAAATTTCCATAACATCCAAGATGGGGCCACCTTAAACGAAATAGGCAAAATATAGCAAGTTTGTGAGGGCTTTTGATTATAGAAAATACAGAATTTATTAAGCTTTAAAATTTAAAATGTATTGATTTATATTAATTTTATTATGAAACATTTTGCTAAACTTTATTCACCACAATATGCCTTAATTAGCATATTGTGATGCAAAATCGACTATTAATTCATCTTTTTTCGAACAATAATCGGGCAATTTTTAAACTGAGCAGCCTGAACTATTGCTTCTTGCTGACCTAAAACCCGTGAAAGTTCGGTATTTTTCGTTGAAGAAGATTGTCCCATATTTACAGAGATAGATGGACCGAATCCCCAACCGCCTCGTCCCCAGCCACCGCCGAGTCCAAGTCCAACACCCATACCGGTACTTTTCGGAGTTTGTACGCCATTATCGATATATTGTTGGATACGGTTATATTCACTTTGTAGCTGCTGACAGCCCAAAGATTGATATTGAGTCGGAGACACGTAAGTCGGTTTTACCGTCGTAGCACAAGCGCCGAGTAATAAAGTGGCTGCCACCAAAGGCGCAATATATAAGCCTTTCATCATTTTTCTCTTATCGTTTTGGCTCAATTTCACCAAACAATGTCTCATAAGCTTGAGTCAATTTATGTTCTGGTGCCAAATGAGCCAAAGGTAAATTTTTCTGATGCGATTCTTTCATTAAAACCGAAGGCGGTAACATGCTATTAAGTACAGGCAACCCTTCATCTTTCAACTGCTGAACCACTTCCCGAGGTAATTTTGCTTGAGCTTGAAATTGGTTGACGACAATTCCTTCAATTTCCAAGCGATCATTATGATCATCTTGCGTTTCGAGAACATTTTCAATCAATGTTTGTAACGCGCGCTTTGAAAAGACATCACAATCGAAAGGAATGAGGACTTTATCTGCTGCTATGAGTGCCGATAAAGTAAAAAAATTAAATGCAGGTGGTGTATCTATATAGATACGATCATATCGTCCAATTAAATTTTGAATTGAATCACGTAATTTATAAATTTTATGTTTACTTTCAAGTGCATGCTCAAGAGCACCAAGGGTTGGACTAGCAGGAAGCACATCTAATTTTGCAAAGGGAGTTGAGTGTACAAAGCTATCAATATCTTTATTTCGTGGGGCTTTTAAAATCGAACCTAATGCATTACCGATCAAACCCTTTTGTTGATTGTTTCCCAACACATCATCAAAGAAATTTTCAATATTTGGTTCTAAAATTGATTTTTCAGCAGAATAGGTTGCGTCATCTCCTAAAAGGTACTGACTAGAGTTGGCTTGAGGATCAAGATCAATGACCAATGTCCTTAAGCCATGTTTGGCACTAATTGCAGCCAAATTTACAGTAATACTTGATTTCCCTACACCGCCTTTTTGGTTAAACACCACACGAGTTAACATGTTTCCCTCTGCATATTTTTTTACTGTATGCAGTTTAACCTAGAGCTTAAGCAAAAAGGCAAAGAATGTAGAACAATTAAGCAAAAACAGGTTTCACAATTACTAAAATAATAATAGCAATAAATGCGATCGCACTAATGATTAAACCCGCCCTACGTTGCGCCAATAAAAGAGTGTCATCTTTTTTAAAGGCTTTCATCAGAGAAGATAACAAGACTAAAAATAGAATAATTTTAGCGTAAAACCACGGCTGTACCTGAAAGTCTTTCATGACTAATAAAATTGCGCCCGTAATAAAAACTACGGTAAACGACAAATGTTGTAAGGCAACTAATATTTTGCGTCCCGCTGGGTTTGGTTGCTCCCCTTGCACGCCTACAAACAGAGTTGAAGCACGTAAGACAAAAACCATAAGTGCGGCAGCCACCGCAGTCATATGAATAATTTTAGTGAGTAAATGTGCATCCATGAAATTAGCCCTTAGCTTTTAGGTGCATGTGCACATTCTGGGCTAGCAGGCGCCTGACCTTGCCACTCACTTGGTAAATAGGCATGAATTGCTAAAGCGTGAATTTGACCTGGATTCATTAAGTCTGAAGCTAAGGCATAAACTTTTTGATGACGTTGAACTAAACGTAATCCGTTAAATTCTTCACTCACTACAATCACTTTAAAATGTGACTCTTTGCCTGGGAAATAACCACCATGTCCAGCCGACTCATTAATAACTTCCAAATGGCTAGGTGCAAGGGTTTGTAACCGTTCAATCAATTGTTGTTCAAGGCTCATAGCTTTTCCTTTACGATTATTCGTATATTTGAACCTAGTATACCTTGTCTACACACAAACAAAAGTTGCTCTTGTATGCTTTGACTCCAAACAAAATGTCTATTTATTCGGCAACTTAACGATAAAAATACATCTAATTGCTCATTTCTGTTTTTATTTTATGCAATCAGCATATTTATTTGCATAAAGTTGTTGACCCATGTTTCGCTTAATGTATTATAAGCGGCACGCGGGAATAGCTCAGTTGGTAGAGCATAACCTTGCCAAGGTTGGGGTCGCGAGTTCGAGTCTCGTTTCCCGCTCCAAATTGGTTTTTTTTGAGAAAGTTTTCGTAAAAACTGCTTATATATGCGGGAATAGCTCAGTTGGTAGAGCATAACCTTGCCAAGGTTGGGGTCGCGAGTTCGAGTCTCGTTTCCCGCTCCAAATTTAAAAGGCCCTAGTCGAAAGACTGGGGCTTTTTTCTTTTTATTGATTCATAATTTTTACAGTCTATCTATTCACAGCATAATTCATTGAGAATGGCCCAGCTCAAAGCCAAATATTTCATTACTAGATTCATATTTTTAAATTGTCAGTTATAACAATTTAATCTAGTTATATTTGCAAGGCGTTGGGGTTATTCGATGCGTAGATATAAAGGGTAATAATTGAAAACAGTCCAAGTTAAAGCGCTCTAGGCTATGGATTTGTTGTAAACAGATAGAAAAGATGAAGTGAGAATCATATATATAGCTTTCAAAATAATACTCTTCTGTCTTTCGAGCATCATTGGTTGAGTCGAGAAACTGTATATGCTCAGGCAACACATGAAAGTTGAGCTTCTTTAAATGACAGCTCATTCCTTCGCCAGTACATTTGATATAAGCCTCTTTTAAGGTCCATATTTGAAAAAACCGCTGGTATACACTGAATGGATCAGTGAGTTCATTCTCTTTAATCCATTCAATTTCAATCGGTGCTAACACACTATCAACACGCATCCACTCGAACTCACGATCCACTTGTTCAATATCCACTCCTATTTCCCCTTCTTCAGTCACAGCGAGGATAATAACGTCCGCTGAGTGAGTAAGATTAAAATACACAGCCTTGCTGCCTTGTACAAAAGGCTTGCCGTTGGGATGTAATTGAATATTAACTTGATGAGGTGAGATGCCTAGCTTATCTGCCAAGACAGTCTTCACTAATACTCGAGAGATCAAGAAAAGGCGAGCCGCCTTAGGATGATATTGATCATATCTCAGCTTCTCTGCCGAACTGAGAAAGCCGAGATAATGACTCAATACCATATGGTCTTGTGGTACCCGTGAAACTGGGCAGACATAAACCTGCACTTGGGCACTATCAGACATTAGGAAGCGGTAGTGCTGTTGTATTTCATTAGAACAGGTGCGAGATAGTCAGAAACCGTATCTACATGTGTAACGTGTGGATTATGGCCTGCGCCAGCGATAATATGTATAGGGATATCTGCGCTTATTGTGGTAACAATTGGATCTTTATCTCCCACAATGATTTCAACTTTAGAACTAAGTTCATTTAATAAAGCTGTCTGAGTTGCTCGCTGCTGCGGCAAACTAATACGGTGCATATATTCACTAATATGCTTGGCTACCGACACTCGACGTAATGAATCCATCGCATAACCAACAGACGGATTTTGTTGTCCATCTGGATGTAGGTCTTTAGCAATCATATCTTTTGGCACAAAACGGAAAATCAGATTAGATATAGCTTGTATCTGAAACATTTTAGCGGCCTGCGCCTGAACAAAATAAGGTGATATGAGGATGAGGCGTGCAACTTTATCTGGATATTTCTTTGCAAGATTCAAAGCAAAAAGACATCCTAACGAATGTGCAATAACAACACTATTTGGCGCTAAAAGTTTTGCAGCGGCATCAATAAATTGATGGTTGTTATCTTCCATCATCTCATAACTGCCTGAACGCCCAAGTCCCGGCAGATCCATCATAGCGACCTGATCGTATGTGATTTTATTGATGATTGGAGACCAGCATGCACTATCAAATGGGATTCCATGTAAAAATAATGCAGATGATATATCAGAACTAATCGGCTTTTTAGTATAGATTTCTGTCCAATATCGACTCTGATAGCTGAAATGACTTGGTGTTGATACTTGCATACGACCAAAGCGTGTAAGCACCAAACGATCAATCCAAAGAGAAAAATAAGGACTGATATTGATCAGGTCCGCAATGCCCATTTTCGCTGCTATCGCCTCTGCCCCAGCAACATGATAGTGCTCGGTAGAAATGAAAGAGAGTTGTTCTTTAGAACCATCAAGCAATACCTCAGGTAATTTCTCTAATAGACCTTTGGGTACTTGTAAATGTGGTGTGCTGACTCCCAGATGCTCAGCAGCTAGGTGAACGAGGCGATGAAATTTCGGCGTCGCAGGATCAAGCAACATATACTCCTGAGCAATAGTCTCAGGATAAGACATCGTTCGGATCAAAAAGCTCACGATATATTGCATATTGCATAGTGGCAGGAATGTGTCACGACCACCTGGCAATGCCAGCAGACGCCCCTGATAGAGCTTATCAATCATGTCAGCAATACCGATATATTGCATATCGCCATAGTTATAAAAACCATCAATGACCGTCGCTGGATTGATTGCAGTCCATGGCACATTTAAACGCTTACAGGCTTCAATGAAAGCTTGATAACCCAAAATTTTTGAAGCTTCATAGCCACCATGTTTGCAATACAACTCATCAGCCGACTCTTGTGGCGGAGCAGCTACACGATATCCGCCAATCCAGATAAATCGCTCAAGCTGCTTCAATGTTGCAGCCCATTCAATTAAGGCAACTCCTGACTTAATATTGGTACGCTCAGCTTCAGCTTTGCTAATGCCCCAATTAAATGAGGCGGCGAGATGATAAATCACATGGATCTTTGCCTGAGCATCCGCTAGCAGAGAGTCCAGCTTAAAATCGCGGCTTAAATCATATTCGACAAACGAAATAGACGGATCGACCAGCCCTTCTGTTGCAATGAAACCTAACAGCTTATCTTTCTTGGTTGCAGCATTACGCAGCGCAGCAATCACCTGATGACCTTCACGCAGAAGATCAACGATCAATCTGCTACCAATAAAACCTGCTGCACCTGTTACTAATATGGTCTTCCGTGAAAAATTATCTTTTTTTGCGTTATTTAAATTATCCATAAATCACCTTATTAGGGACTGGGCACTCCCAGCATTGTTTTGGAGCGAATTATCTTAAAAATTATATCGAACCTGGGCATACACCAGACTGTTATCTCTAAATTGTCCTAACACCGTATCATTTCTACCCCAGAAGCGATCTCCACCTACATTCAATTGCCAGTGATCATCAAGGCTGTAATTAATACGTACTCTCAACAGTTCATTAGGCTCTGGTGCAAAGTAGAATCCTGTTACTTCTAATTTCAGATTATCATTCAGTAAGTTAAGTGCATAGCGCAGCATAGCTCCATACTGATTTTGCTGATACTGGTTACTGATTGTTTGCTGATAACGGTAGACTGCACTCAATACTGGATTTGTTAGGCTATCGGCAGATCTAAAGTCCCCCGTATGTTTATATACGCCAACCAAACTTAGCGTGGAATTCTTCAATGCTAATTCTGGACCCATGACCACAGTCAGATTATTTTTTTTGTGCGTAAGATCTTCACTACCATTCGAGTCAGTGTGGGTATATGCCGCTTCACCGCGCCATACGATATCGTTATGGTTATAACTGAAATCAAATCCATAGACGGACATAGGATTATTTTTCAACTGCAATGTTGCCTCCTCTGTTGGAGATGCAGAAAGAATTGAAAGATCGGACATGTGGTCCAAACCTGAGAAATACGATGCACCAACATCTAGACCATCTACAGAATAATCCCAGCGCATTGCAAATGCAGGACGGCTCTTCTTATCTATTTCATACTGGACACCAGAAATCTGACGCAATGGAATCACATCTGAACGACTACGCGGATACCACAACGCTGTCCATTTATTGGTTCCTGATTCAGGAATATATGTCAATTTGATTGCATCATTTCCAAGACGTTGATCTGTCTCATCTGGTACCAACCGCGTATAGTCACGGGGCGATAGATTATCTGTCGGATTAATCCCATCAGCTCTCCCCCAGACTACAATCTGGCGACCAACATCGACATAGACTGTCTGATCCCAGTTATAAGAGGCATACAACTCACGTAAGTTGCGATTTACCTTGCTCACCTGATCTGGGTTTACAGTATGGTCCGTTTCGTCTCCAATATTTATGTCGTAATGGATCTTAAACTCTGGATTAAACTTGAGCGTACCATTGGACCAGAAACTTGCTTGTCCAATGTTTTTTAATGAACTTAAATCACGATCTGATGACCACACATCGAGTCTGGCTGAGTTCTGGCTCACAAAACTAATTTCACTGTCATCTGCATGAGCATGCTGCAGTAGCATAAAGCTACTGCAGCATGCAAATACCCAATAGGCACCTTGCGTCATTTTTCAAGACTCTGCGGTGAGAAAATCTTATCGGATAAAGTTTTCTCTGCGACAAAATCATTGACGATGACTTGTGTCATATGCTGAGTTTGCAGATTTTTCGCCATAGATTTCATGGCCTGCCACCTTGGTTTCACTTTGCCGTAAGGACGGATATCCGTGAACTCAATATGCTTTAACGGTTTACCTGCTGTATCCCAAATGTCGATGGTTGCCGTAACAAAGTTATCTTTGAGAATGCACATGCGACGTTTGCTATAACCAAAGTCACTCTTCACAGTATTATTGATTGGCGTTGCTTCAATCGTGTAGCAATCTTTGCCATTAAATTTGCCATCTGCCAGTTTAGTGTACTTCCAGTCACTTAGCTTATAGCCAAGGACATCACCATAACTGAAGTCCGTACCAATAAAAGCATCGCCCTTATTCGCTGATGCAAGACGACGTACTTTTTTTAATGCAGGCAAATAGACAAACATGCTATCACTGCCTTTTGTATTCTCAATCAACAGCGTCGTGGTTCCCTGTACATCTGCTGGTGAGATGAATTCAGTCAAACGCATATTGTTCTGAGTATTTCCAGCAAGCTTAGTCATATTTTTAGTCAAACGTACGCGTTGCTCGCCGCTTTTAGACGTCAGCACAAATTTAGCACTAGCACTTGAAGACAAGAACTTAGAGGCATCATCACTACGGCTAACAATGTCTTGAACCTCATCTGCATGAGATGTTTTAGGCATCGACACTGTAAGCGCCGTACCCAACAAGAGACTTGTCACAACAGTTTGTGCAACGGTAATGTTCTTCTTATTTGAGGGAAAGATAAAACGAGGTTTCAACATTAGAATCATTGTAGGTACCATAATTAAGGTTGCAAATACACTGAAAAGCATCGCAATCACAATAAACATCGCTAGCCATTGATGCACATGAAAGCCTTGCGATAGGGACAATACGCCATACCCACCAGCAACAGCTGTCGCAACAAAAAGCGAAGCCTTACCAGCAGTACTTAAAGTTTTACGAATAGCATCTTTGATATCACCACCCTCTTCACTCAAGATTTCTCGCAAGCGATAGAGGAAGTAAATGGCATAATCTGCACCAATACCAACCGCCATGGCGGAGATCAGAGAGTTCGGAATATTGAGCGGAATGTCGAGCCAGCCCATCACACCAAAGATCGCAAGGATCGAGAATAGAAGTGGTGTCAGGACAATGAGTCCAGCAGAGAACGAACGGAAAACTAGCGCAGAGATAAAGAATACGGCAAATAAAATCTGTAGAATATTCATGAGTTTGCCGTGAACCATAGTTTCAGTTAAAGCAATGGTCTGAGTCACATCACCACCAAAACTCACGACTGCTTTATCACCCAACTGACCCGCCATATATGTTTTTAGCGACTCAAGGATTTCTTTGATGCGGTGATTACTACCTGTTTTTAGCAGAATCGTGATCTTGGCATAGCGTTGAGTTGTATCAATGTAAGATTCAAAATCAGTCGGCTCACCAGACATTGAGTACAACAGCAGATATTGAGCAACAACATCTTTGGTTGCTGGAACCTGAAATGCTTGTGGCTGATCGGCATTCATTGCCTGATTCATTCTTTTGATATAATCCACGATAGAGATAGTTTTACCAACCTCTGGAATTGAATTCGCGAACTTCTCTGTATTATCAATCGCTTTTAGGATTTCTGGGTTTTCAATACCATCACGAACTTTGGTGTCGACCATGATGTAGAGACTGTTTGTACCACCAAGAGACTGATTCAAGAATCTGTCGTCTTGCTGCATTGGTAGATCGCGCGAGAAGAAGTTGCGGCTATCATTATCCACCACAATACGACTCGTGCCGAGAGCAAGAAAAACGCCCAGTACTGCAATCACAGTCATTAGCATCATTCGCGGACGAACTGACAAAATGACATCACCAATGCGTTTTGGAATCCAGTCCCAGATCGGCAAACCTTTGCGTGCAACCTTAGTAACCGAAGGCGGTGGTAACATCGAGCGAAGTACAGGAATAAAAGTCATCTCAATGATCAGCGTACTGATGATCCCGATTCCCGTAAAAATACCGAATGAACGGATAGTCGGAATATTAAAGGTCAACAACGAGAAGAATCCAGCCGCTGCAATTCCGCCAGCCAGTATCATAACTGGACCAACACGAACCATAGACTGCACCACAGCTTCGCTATTTGCAGCTTTAGGTTCCATCCCTTGGGCAATCAGACGATCAAAATCCTCATAGTATCGCTTGAGCAACTGCACGGCGTGCCCTGCCGCGATGGCCAGAATCAGAATTGGTGTAGGAGAGTTAAAAATATCCATCGGCTGTTTGAACAGCCCCATCATGCCCATACCCCATGCTACAGACAATAATGCTGTAACTAATGGCAGAATCAGACCTTGTTTACTGCGGAATGCTTCGAAGTGCAATAATCCAATAACCAACACAGCAATTGGGAACAAGATATTGATACGCTTAGAGTAATCTTCAGCTTTATCTAAATAGACTGGATTACCACCAACACTGATGGTCATATCCTTAGACTGTTCAGCCGCTACGATTTTGTTGATCGGGCCCATCATCTTTTGGAAGCCTTCTGGACTTTCCTCAAGTTCAAGCAAAATAGCAGCCGTCTTCTGATCTTTAGATACTACCGAATTCATATATATTGGATTCAGTGCCAACAGTTTTTTCAGGTGATCGACATCACTCTCGGTCACAGAACTATTCGGCAGTAGTTTCTTAGCATCAAATCCATCCGAATTGGCCGTGATCCCTTTGGCCTGACGTGCAGCCAGACTCATTAGAGTAGATCGAACCACGCCCGGAGCATTATCAACTTCTTCGGTAATACGTTTGACTTTTTCTAACACTTGCGGCTGATAAATATCACCCTGCTTCGGTGTAATACCGATCACGACCATGTACTTGGAGCCGAATTTCTTTTCAATCAGCTTGGTCGAGGTGATATAAGGATGACCTTTGGGGGCAAGCGCATCTGGATCAATAATAATTTTTACGCCAGATGCGAGATATGCCAAGGCAAGCGTTAAAAGCATCACCACAGTCAGTACAATACGGCGATGTCTGAGAATCCAACGCGCGTATTGTTCCATCATCTGATGAGTTTTACGAAGTGGTTTACTATTGGTCTTATGCGTTTGCTTACCATCGTTGCCAACCGACTCATAGGCTTCACCCTTCTGAGCCAATGCTTCAAGATTAGCAACATCTTTTTTAAACTGAGCAAGAACCATCTTTTTTAGCAGTGCTGGGGGCAATACACCAAAAAAACTGCCTGGCTCTGCCTCAAACACCCATTCAATCCAAGTACCTTCTGCATGTGGTTTGAAACGGTAAGTCCCTGTGTAGTGAAAGGGTCCTTCCACTACTTTAAACGCATACAATTCGTTCGGTACTAGATGTGTAATTTCACCTTTAAAGGACATCTCACGCCCAATAAAGCTAAAACCGATTTCATACTTGCTGCCCACACGTGGAGTATTGTCTAGCAGTTCAGAATGCTTACACGACAATTGCCAACCTGCATCATTAGCCGGGTTTGCAAGATAGTTAAAAACCTTGTCAATCTCGGCCGGTATGAGGAAAGCATGTTCTATGGTCACCATAGTGGTTCTACCTTCTTGTATTTCTTATGCGGGAATTGGATACATCTGATCAATTGTCTGGGCAACAGCCACGACATTCTCAGCGTACATAATTGATGAATGATCACCAGGAAGATCCACCTGTTTAAAGGTGTCTTTGACCAATTGATCCCAACCTAGACTTTCCCCAAAATCTTCTGGTTCATCTTTGGCCTTCACAAAAAGGATCGGGAACTCTTCAGGCTCTGGGAAATAGGTCTGGAGTGCGATGCCATTCGCCAAATAGGTATCAAAGTAAAGTCGGAAATCTGATGGGTCTGCATCTAGAGGTAAGACATTAATGGCCTTGGCTTCTTTAAGCACATGATCAAACATGTGATCTGGACTCAATTCACGCAAGTATTGCGCTTGGATCGTCAACTTCTTGCCATAAGGCGCAGCCAAATCACGAGCAAACCAAGACAAAAGCATCGCATCATCAGCATCTTCAGGCACATTCTCTGGAATTGGAGCACGGGTATCGATCATGACAATACCTGTGACCTGCTGCCCCATTTGACGCAACTGGTGACTGATCTCGTATGCGATCGCACCGCCAAAGCACCATCCACCGAGGAAATAAGGTCCCTCAGGCTGCATCTTTTGCATTTCAGCAATATAGAGCGTTGCCATATCTTCGATTGCCACTTCTGCAGCATCTGCCTCAATCAGTCCAGGAGACTGAATAGCACGCAAGGTACGTTTCGGATTGAGATGACGCGAAAGCTCCATATAACAGAAGGTGCTACCACCAATTGGATGGAACAACCACAGTGGTTGCTCGTAAGTTCCACGGCGTAGTTCAATTACAATAGAAGGCTTAATTTCTTTATTTTCACGAATGATCTCACCCAAACTCTCCACAGTGGAATATTGGGCCAACAAAGCAACTGATAGTTCGGTGCCAAATGCTTTTTTAAGGTGATTAACAAGCTTCACAGCAAGTAACGAATGTCCACCCAAGTCAAAGAAATCGTCATGTATACCAACCCGTTTAACCGACAAAATCTGCTCAAAGGTAGTACAGAGTTCAATTTCGATCGGATCACGTGGTGCAACATAATCGTTACTTTGTTCAAACACAGGCTCAGGAAACGCTTTACGATCCAACTTATTGTTGGCCGTCATTGGAAATTCATCCAACGTCATAAACGTATTTGGTACCATGTAAGCTGGTAGATGGATTTGCATCGTCTTCTTCAAACTAGCAATATCAATCTCATGGCCGGTTAAATAAGCCACCAGTTTCTGGTCGTTGCTGGCTGTGCTCTTAACCAGTACAACTGCATCGGTGATACCGTCGATCTGTTTGATAACATTCTCGATTTCACCTAGTTCAATACGGAATCCACGAATCTTGACTTGGAAATCTAGACGTCCATGATGAGTCAAACTTCCATCCGTACGCAGACAAACTTTATCTCCGGTACGATAGAGTCGACCAGCATTTGGTAGAGATGGCAAAGTTCTAAATTGTGCATCTGTCAGTTCAGGTCGATGCCAGTAATCAACTGCTAGACCATCACCTCCAATCCAAAGCTCTCCCATGACGCCCGGTGGGACTAAACGTTGCTGTTCATCAAGAACATAAAGCTGGGTGTTCGCTAGTGGTTCGCCTAAATCAATACACTTTGCATCGGTGATACGAGCTGCACTAGACCACACTGTAGTTTCGGTTGGTCCATACACATTCCAAAGACAGCCGACTTTACCCAGCAGTTTTTCTGCAAGAATAGTATCTAGTGCTTCGCCTCCACAGAGTGCAGTCAACCCTGTATTGCCGCTCCACTCGCTATCTAAGAGCATTTTCCAAGAAGCCGGTGTTGCCTGCAAAATATTAATAGATTTAGTATTTAGATAATCCACCAATTGATTGCCATCTTGTGATACCTCACGTGGGCAAACATGTACTACACCGCCGTAGATCAGCGGAATGAGCAACTCAAGAATCGAGATATCAAATGCATAAGTGGTGATTGCTAACAACTGAGTCTCAGTCGTTACTTGCAACCTATCATTCATAGATAGTAAGAAATTGATGATTGAAGGATGCCCAATACGCACACCTTTAGGCTTACCTGTCGAGCCTGAGGTGTACATCACATAAGCGGTTTCACCAAAGGCCAGCGTCTCGCGCACTTGCTCTAGCGGTACAACGCCAGCTTGATTGATATCTAAACGCGGCACAGAAATGTTAAGAGCATCCATCAACTCGGTTTGAGTTAAGATGACTTTAGGTTCAGCATCTTCGATGATGTTATGTAGACGTTCACTTGGGAAATTAGGATCTAGCGGTACATAAGCTGCTCCTGCCGCCCAGATCCCGAGGATTGCTGCTGGCAATAAAGCTGTACGATCTAACATCAGACCTACACGATCGCCACGGGTAACGCCATGCGCACGCAAATATTCAGCAATACCAGCGATATGTTGGCCTAACTTACGATAGCTAACCGCATGATCCTTCGAGGTCAAAGCATGATTGTCACCACGCTCATCCATCTGCTTTAGAATCATTGCCAGTAGATCATGTTGAGGATAATCAGTCGCCTTTCCACGTAGGGTGTCGAACTGGATGCCATCCACATAATCAGGTGCGATATCTAACTCAACGATCTTACGTTCAGGATGAGCCACCATCTCTGATAGTACAGATTGCAGCAGTTGCACCATATTCTCGGCAGACTGTGCAGAAAATAACTCGGAGTTATATTTCAATACACCAACCAATTCGCCTTGATATTCACCGCCCATTTCCAGCGTAAGATCTAATTGACCTTCTTGCTGGCGAACTGGAAAACTTCCTAAGGTCAGGTCTTGGCCGACCAAAGTCGCTGGGGTCTGGATTGGCAAGAGTAGATCTTTAAACTCATCCATGCCACCTAGACGTTCCCAAAACATTCCCACCTGAGCTAATGGGTTAATACTGCCATCACGCTTTGGTGAAACAGCTTCAACCACTCTGGAAAAGGCAACTTTTTGATGCTTGAGGCTCTGTCTTAATTGTTCCTGAACCTGCTGTGTAAATTGACGTAAAGTCTGGTCAGCATCGATGTCCATGGGAATAGCAATCGTATTGACAAACTGCCCCAGCGCATTACGCAACGAGCGCTCAAGTCGACCAGCTACAGGTGTAGCAATAACGAGTTCATTTTCATTTGATAGCTTGTGTAGCAGGATATAGAAGCCAGATAGTACGAGTCCAAACAGCGTGATCTCATAATCTTTCGCTAAGTTCACAAGTCCAGACGACACCGATTCAGGCACACGGAACACCAGTGAGCTACCTTTGTGTTGCTGCACAGCTGGTCGAGGATAATCAAGCGGAATGCTATGCACGTGTGGTGCATGTTGTAACGCATTTTTCCAGAACAGTAGACTCTCATCAGCATCGTCAATCGCAGTACTCTGCTGCTTATCGGCATACTGTGCGAACTCGATTCCGTTCACTACACCTGACTCTGTAACTAGTCCAAAACGTTTGCCGACATCACGCAGCAAGAGACCAATCGACCAGAAATCCATGAGGGCATGATGAATCACGACTGCAATCACATAGTGATTTTCACCACGTTCATAACAATGAATACGCCACAGCGGTGGCTGAGTCAGATCAAACGGCTGTTTAGTATCCTGCTCGACCAATTGTGTCAAATCAGATACATCGACATGGCGAGCATCAGAGAAGACGATATTAGGATAGATTCGATCCCAGATAAGTTGCTCAATACCCTGATCATTGGCAGGCATACTTACACGTAGCAGCGGATAATCATGCATTACCGCTTCTAGAATCTCCATCGGCTTATTGCCCAATGGTTGGTTGACCTTCACATCAAAGGCCACCACCATATTGTAGGCACTGCAGGTCGACTCAAGGCGCTGGATATACCAGATGCCGAGCTGTTCTGCAGAAATCGCATGACGTGACAGAACTTCTGGTTCTAGTCGTACAAGGTTATTCACGAAGCAACTCCCTGTTGCAACTCAGAAACAAGATATTCAGCCAACGCATTAATTGTCGGGTAATCCCATAGTAATGTCGGTTCAAGCTCTAGTTTTGTCAGATCTTCTAAATCCCCAGACACAGACAAAGCAACGATCGAATCAAGACCATAACTGGTAAATTTTTGATCTGGATTAATCGTCTCAGGCTCTACGCGCATTTCTTTGGCTACTAGCGTACGAATGATTGCGCTCCAGTAAGCTTTATCTTTATTCATGGGGTAATCTCCTCTTTAACCGGTTTGGCATCACGTGGTGCCAGTGCAAAATCGATGACAGATAACATATGGTTGTTTGAAATTCGGTCTAGCAGATCTGCCAATGTGCTTTCACGTAGTGATGTCATTGGAGGGGATGTCTGCCCTTCAGCAGCATTTAGGAAAATGATCAGCCACGCACCATCCTGCAAAGCAGGTCTTAAGCCATGACGGTTAAATATCCAAAAACCCAGCACAGCAATGCGAGCAAATAACTCGGCATAGTCACGGGCCAAGCTGAAACGTAATGTTTCAAACTCTTTGGCCGCTTCTGAATTTGAGAAATAATCCTGAATTTTTTGATCTAGCGTGCGCTGCTCGATAAGAAGTTGATCAGCACGTTCACGTAACGGGGACAGAATCTCAGCAGTCATTCCCTCTGTAACGTCCGCATCGTTGAGCATCTCGATGATCGTTCCCAGTGACTCCATCACCAAGTCACCATCGCGGTTGAAAATTTCAAGCTCACGAAAATCAATAGCATCCGTCTTCACCTGTAAGTCATATAACTGGTGATAGCGTGCTTTAGCTTCGGCTTGGTCGAGATGGTTTACTTTTTTGCTACGGCCTTTATTGGCAGACTTGAGCTGAAAACTCAGGCTGTCTAGACAGACGGTGCTACTGCCGTCAAACACACTAACAATCAGATGATCTCTGAAAGCTTTCTGGTACATTCCATCAGCATATGCATTTCTTAAGAAAAAACGTGACCCCAGCACTGAGGAAGTGATCTTAGCGAGTGACTCTACATACTCAGGCACCAGTACCTTAATAATCGGTGACCATGTGCTGAACTGATTGATACAAACATGTAACCCACGCGCACCAACGAGTGACAACACCTCAGCCGCCAATAGATAAGCATAGGCTGTAGCCAGTTGCTCACGCACCAGCGGAATGCTTATTACTTTTTTGTTATATAACTCACGCTCAATAGCAAACTCAGTCGCGATGCGCAGCATCGTATCGCCCGCACCTAAAGAGAAGCTGCTGCAATATGCACGCGTCACCTGTAGCGTCTTGAGTCCAAGCTCTAAGCCCTGACCTTCTTCACCGATCAGAGCATCTTTGTGAATTTCAGCATTGTTAAAGCCGATACCACTGATATCTAACCCACGCATACCCACTGTTGGCAGACGGTTCAGACTATAAGTTCCCTTAGAAACCATATGACGTTTATCAAGCCAGAATGCACTCAGGCTACGTGGGCCACGGTCATCCGACGTTTTAGCAATCAGACTTAAAGAGTCACCTAGAGTAGCGCGATTGATTGACCATTTTTCGCCATTCAAGACGTACTTGCTTTCAGTGGCTTGTGCAGTTACTTCACTAGATAAAAGGTCAGCTCCGTGCGCTTTCTCACTATAAGCCAGCGCTGGTGCAGCACCACTCAAAATTCGACTAGCAATGTTTTGGCATTGGTTCGCATTACCGCCGATCCATACGATCACTGACCAAGCATTCGTGCTATAGGTCGAGTTGATGGTTAGATCACGTCGTGCCAGCACACGATGCAGATATAGCAACTCTTCACCAATTTCCATACGACCTCCAAGCTCTGAAGGTACATAAAAACGGTTCATGCCCACGGCATTCAGAAAATCAACAGCACGCTGAGGGTATTGTTCCTTCTCATCACGCTCAATGGCAGCGGACCAAGAAAAATCATTATTGGTATCATGTACGGAGCCTAAAATTTGCTCCAGACGAGCAGCAGATTGAAACTGCCGCAAATTAGATGTAAGTGACATGAGTTTTTGCTCAAATGATTAAAGGGTAAGGATTAAAACAAAGCACTTTTCAATCGATTAAAAATGAGCGCGCGCACTTCTCGTTCCTTGATCATTGAGTTGAGTAGATTGGAGCTATAACGAATCAGTTGCCCCCGCTGCTCACGATCACGGATGATTTCTAAGCCATTTTTGACATAGTTTCGAGCCATCACTGTTCTACGGTTTGGATGGGTTAAACAGATCAGTTGACCGCGCTCGATCTGCTCTTTAATTTTTCTTCTTCTAATTTTTCCGCTAGTGGTCTTGTTGATCCGACCTTGATGCAGCAAATAAACACCTTCTACAGGCAAACCGATATCAGCCGCGACTTGTTCTTTAACCTGAGTTCTGATGGTTTCAAAATTAAGTGTCTTGTCTATCGACTTCTTTTTGATCTCAAGCACAACCGTGACACCATCAGAATTACCGAAATTCACTGCTGCCACACAGCCTTTACGGATAGCAGGATGTGCTGTTTCAACAGAACACTCGATATCTTGTGGGTAATAGTTTTTGCCACGGATGATGATCACATCCTTAAGGCGACCAGTCACATACAAGTCTCCGTTTTTAACAAAGCCCATATCACCAGTTCTCAAGTAGTGCACTTGACTAGGCTTATCTGCCTTATCGAGGATGGTTGCAGCAAAGGTTTCCTGATTGACCTCAGGCTTCTGCCAGTAACCCGCAGTGACACTCTCACCTGCTAGCCAGATTTCACCGACTTCATTAGCTCCTACCTCTTTGCGGGTATGTGGATTAACAATACGGCAATCAATGTGTGCGGAAATCTTGCCACAGCTTACTATTTGCACGGCTGTCTGATCTTGACTGGTCTGCACCAAATTGGCATTCAACTTTTCACGATCGATTGAAATAGCATTAAGCGGACCAGTCACACCACTGACTAAGAGCGTAACTTCTGCCAAGCCATAGCACGGCAAGAAAGTATCCATTCTCAATTTCGACTGAGTATTGAACTTCTCCATGAAGCTTTGCATAACATGAGCTTTGATTGGCTCGGCACCATTAAACATCACACGCACACGGCTCAGATCAAGCGCTGCTGCGTCCTCATCCGAAATGCGATGCAGACACAATTCATAGGCAAAGTTTGGTCCGCCACTAATCGTGACACCTTTTTCGCTAATAAATTGCAGCCACTTAAGTGGTTTACGAATAAAATCCAGCGGTGACATTACATAGCAAGTCAGACCTACATACACAGTCTGCAAAACTGATCCGATCAATCCCATGTCATGATAAACAGGTAGCCATGTAAGACCGATATCATCGGCTTGTGTGCCAAAAGCTTCAGCAATCATGACTTCATTTGCCATGATGTTTTTATGAGTGACGATTACCCCTTTAGGCCAACCAGTTGACCCTGAAGTGTATTGAAGGAAGCAGATATCGTCTTCAGCAATATGTGGAAAATCCTTTTCCACTAAGTCACGCTGCAATTGGGCATCAACAGCATGCAATATTAAACTTTCGTTTTGGGCTTTTAATGTGATAAGACCCGATAGCTCAAGAATCTTTTTGGTTGTGAGTACTATCTTTGGCTCACAGTCATTCATAATATTCAAAATATTAGAAAAACCGTTGCGGTTAAAAGGCAAGCTGACAGGTACTGCGATAATTTTAGCTTTTAAACAGGCAAAGAACGATACGATAAAGTCCAATCCAGGCTCAAACAGCAACACGGCACGATCACCGCTATCTACAAGATTCATTAAGATTTGGGCCTGACGTTGAACTTGCTCGTTCAGCTCTGCATACGTCAAAGATTGAATCCCACCGGATTGGCGCCCTAAATACTCGAAAGCAACCCTAGCTCCATTTGAATTTGCGTGGGATTCCAAAGTTGCAATGATATTATCCGTACCCATTACAGCCATAACTTACTCCGATTAATTATAATTCACCCTTTAAACTCGCTAATTCAGAAATGACACTTCTAGCTGGGGCTTTTAATAAAAAATGAATATACTTTTTGTTTAAAATATAAATTCACATTATATTTTATGTGCGAGTGTTTTTTATTACACCTGTAAGGTTTTACAGGTTGGCCTGTTTTTATTAAGAATTAAGAAATTGGATATCTTTCATAAATTATTTTTATTCAGTTCAATATTGTGAGGGCGGCAATTAAATTAAACCTCTGACTCAATTTTTGCCCTTATTTCGTTAATATTTAATAGTGTTTCGCAAGGTTTTAGCATGCCAACTATATGGCCTGTTCGTATTCTTATTTTGTGAGGCTCTTGATTGGAGATCTTGTATTCACAATCTAATGTACTGTTTATTTACTTTTCTTAAGGGCAATAAATGATTCAGGCAAGCCCCCCTCACAGCCTTTATTTATAAGGATAAAGGTCCTAAAGAAATCTGCTTTAATTTGTACTTGAATAGCTTAAAACTATGTATAGCATCTTGACTGATATATAAACCTATAAATTAATAAATTTTATCTTCTAAGAGCCGATAAAACGCGAATACCAAATTTTAAAAAAATAATATTAATAAAATATTTTTAATTATAAATTTCATTTATTTTATTTTATTTTATTTTATCATTAAGTTAAAATATTATTAAACTACCCCATAAAATCAATTTTAAAAAACTTTTATAAATAAGATTATCTATATAAATTCGACTTTAATTAAAATTTTCTTAAATTAAAAAAACTCTCAATTAACCCGACTTTAAATAAACATCTAATAACAATTTATTTTATCAAAATTAATTATTATATTTCTATATATCTAACTTTATAAAATCCCTAACATTACAGCTCTAATCGCTGCTGAAATTTTATTATTCACATTTAACTTCTGCATGGAATTTCCGAGATGAAAATTTACTGTTCTTTCAGTTACACCGAGAATCTGAGCAATCTCTGCTGACGTTTTTCCTTCCGCAGTCCAACGTAGAACCTCTTTTTCCCGATTTGTTAAATAAAGATTAAACTGAGCAAATTCTGTTTCATTCACAATTTTAGCAATACTGGAATGGACTGTCTGAGATAACCAAAACATATTGGTATATTGAGCTTTCTGCTCTTTTTCTGATAATTGGTCAGTGGATCTTGCTAGAGTTAGCATTCCTCTTGTACCAATAAAGTCACGGCTTGACTGTGCCCAACCGACGTTTAAACCATAAGAACGCGCCTCCTCCCAAAAATCTTTTTGAGATTGTGTGTTTGCAGATTGGCTCGACCAGACAAGAGGTTGAAGTGATAGCATACAATGCTGTACGGTTGGATCTACCCTGACATATTGCTGTTTAACATAACGCTTCTGCCATGCTTCAGGATAATTATTCAACATAATCGTTTTTGGTTCAGCAATAGATAATGGCGACTGCATACCATAAGCACAATAATCAAATCCAAGCTTTGAAGCTGTAGATTTGACTACCTCAAATAGCTGATATTCATTTTTTACCATCATAGATACTGATAGTAGATCTTCTTGCCAATTTTCCATTTACTCTCATTAAACCTCATGCATAAATCATTTTTATTTAGTTGCATATAGTGAATTCATAATCCAATTAACAACATTTTTGAGCCTGAGAGGGTGGTAAATTTTTCGGATAAACTGGTTTCAGAAAGCTTTTTAAGGTTGTTATATTGCATATGCGAATTATGCTTGAAAGCCTCAAATTTACAGGATGCATTTTATTCCAAAAATGAGTATTTTTTATTTTTAAAAGGAGCCTATTATTTCTTCTTATTTGTATATTTCTATTAATTTAACTAAAGAATAACATCTACAAGTGATACTAGAAGTATAAATTTTTATTTATTATTTAATGAAACGCATAATAATGATAATGATTTCTAAAATATTATTTTAATAATAGGATAGATATTATCTACAATACATATGAAAAACTTAAACTATTGATAAACTTGAAACAAGCAACTCTCATATTGAAGCTATAGATGGGTCAATTTCCGCGTAAGTAAAACTCCCTACCCGAAGTACTTTCTAAAGAATAGCTTAACGTTGTGTATCACCAGATTACGGCTAACCTGTAAAACTTAACAGTATTTTGTTGGCAATAACTTATGTTATTTATCTATAAAACTGTAATTCAAGTCACTTGAATAGGTAGCATGGTCACAATCCCCCCTGATTTTTCAATCTCAACAGATGGTTTTATTCGGATGAATGAAATCCAGCTTATGAATTACCCCCTCCAACACCTCATATCTATTGTTGAAACTACACAAATTGAAGACTCTCGAATTCTATATTGTGGGTTTACTGAATGGGCAACATTACGGAGCCCAGCTTTAAGTACCGGATGGGACTGGGAATTTATTGAGAACAATGGAATTGCTAGCTTAAAACGAATTGGGCTACCTCGAAGCAATATCATGATTGTTGATTTATCTGGTACAGATATTGGATTTGATGTTACTGAAACATTAATCGAAAAAAAAATAGATTCTTTGTTTTGGGAACAGTTCATTTATGCTCAAATCAATACAACGCAAACAAAGACTAAATTAAGTCCAAATTTCTCTTAGAAACCTGTAAATTCTTACAGTTACCACCTTTTCAGCTGTCGAGTAAAGTCGCCTGAAAAATAAGTGGAAGCACTTGTAATGAATGTTATTGCTGGATTCCAAAACAATTTTTCAGAAGTCCTATATACCAAATTTAAAAGTTATCGCTACAAGGTATTTGTTGAACATTTGGGTTGGGAGTTGAACTGTCCAAATAATGAAGAACTAGATCAATTTGATAAAGTCGATACAGCTTACGTCGTCGCTCAAGATAGAGAATCCAATATTATTGGCTGTGCCAGACTACTACCCACGACTCAACCCTATTTACTGGGTGAAATATTTCCTCAATTAATGAATGGAATGCCTATTCCTTGCTCACCAGAAATTTGGGAATTATCAAGATTTTCAGCCGTAGATTTCTCGAATCCACCGACCTCTGCTAATCAAGCAGTGTCATCCCCAGTCTCTATTGCAATTCTGCAAGAAGCGATCAACTTTGCAAGAAAACAAGGTGCAAAACAACTCATTACGACCTCACCTCTTGGGGTAGAGCGGTTATTACGTGCCGCGGGTTTTCGTGCCCATCGTGCAGGACCGCCAATGGTTATCGATGGATATGCCATGTTTGCATGCTTGATTGAAGTGTAGTTTGTTAAATCAAAGTCTAAGAATATTGGTGACATAGCGAAGATGAAGGTCTTAAGCCCGAATCTCGTTTCATTCGCTAAATTTAAAAAGCCCTAGTCAAAAGATTAGGGCTTTTCTTTATTTGAAGAATCAAACTTAATATTAAGACTGCTCAGTAATTTTGGTTTTCAAATTTAATTCTGATTTCTTATGGTAAGCCTCATCAGTTTTAATCTGCCAATCACGTGGCATAAATGAAGTCGATATAATCGCAACGATAGCCATAGATCCAATATAAATCATAATTAAATAAGGATTACCCTGCCCGATACTTAAAAGTTTGGTCGCAATTAACGGTGCTAAACCACCCCCAAGTACCCCAGCCAACTGTACGGAAATTGAGATTCCGCTATATCGAATTTCTGCCGGAAATTGACGGGCAAAAAGTTGAGCTTGTGGTGCGTACATAATTGGAAAGACCACGCCAATTGCTAAAACAATTGCTGTCCAGACTAATACTGGGTCTTTTGTATTGAGCATGGTGAAAAATGGATAGCAGTAAAGTGCCAATATGCATAAACCAAACATGAACATATTGCGTTGACCGACTTTATCTGACAAATGCCCACATAATGGTGTCATAAATAGAATGACTATTGCACCACAAATGGTAGCAAACAAAATGTCTTGACGTGCGATGCCAAGTTGCGCAGTGGTATAAGCCAATGTAAAGGTTGAAGCAATATAGAACCATGCATTCTCGGCAGCGCGAGCCAAAATAATGGTGATGAGTTGCTTTGGATGGTTTTTAAAAACTTGTAAGGCAGGAACTTTGACTTCTTCGGACTGCTGTTTTACTTTTTCAAAATCTGGTGACTCAGGTACTTTTACACGAATGTACCAACCTACTGCCAGCAAAATAATGCTGGCAAGAAACGGTAAACGCCACCCCCAGCTAAACAGTGCTTGTTCAGGTAATAACGACACCAGTCCTAATGCAATTGAGGCTAGCATTAAACCGCCACCCGTACTGGCTTGAGGTAAACTTCCCCAAAACCCTTTACCACCTTCGGGTGCATGTTCAACGGCCATGAGCACAGCACCTCCCCATTCACCGCCCATTGCCATCCCTTGAATGAATCGTAAGACAACCAAACAAATTGCTGCCCAGTAACCAATTGATTCGTAAGTCGGTAATAAGCCAATCAGTACTGTTGGGATCCCCATGAGCATCAAGGTCAGTAGCAACATCGATTTACGGCCAATCTTGTCACCAAAATGACCAAAGACTAAGCCGCCTAATGGTCTCCCAATAAACCCAACAGCATAGGTGGCAAATGCAGCGAGCACGCCAGTAAGTGCATCTAGATTTGGGAAAAATAATTTATTAAAAATCAGCGCTGCTGCCGCACCATAAATAAAAAAGTCATACCACTCAATGGTGGTGCCGACCATGCTTGAGATGCCTGCTAATCGATGTGACGACTTTTTAGTATTTGAACCGTTTCCATGTACTGTTTGCATCGTAATATCCTTTTTAGATTTTCTTGTTTTATCTTTTTTATGCTTATGACCAGCCCTGACCATAAGCATTTTCAGGTCTCGCTTTATCTCCTTAAGCTTTTTAGAGGTGCGTAATAAGGCTTAGCTCAATTTTTCTAAAATTGGCTCAAATTTCGAATTACGTTCTTGCCACTGTGGTTGTTTGTCTTTATCGACAATGAGAGCACGGACACCTTCAATAAAGTCACCATGCTCAAACCAGATATCCTGTAAATCACGTTCAAGCTGCATACACTGCGGTAAAGAAAGCCCACGGCCTAAATGTTGCAGTTTCAAACTGGTTTGTTTGGCTATAAATGAGCGCTGCTGCAAAATACTAAGCATCTTATTTGCCCAAGCTTTTAAGCTTTCATCTTGTTCATTTTCAAGACTTTGCTCGATTTCATCTAAATGCTGATATCCGAAGTGTTTACGGATACCTTCCGCCAATTGTTTTAATTCACTTTCGGCAGGGCGAGTAATAAATCGGGTAATGATGTGTTCAATTCCCTCTTTAGTTAAACTTGGCGCTTCAACGAGAGCATCTTGCAAAGCTTGTAACTGCTCGCTTGGCACATGGTAGTCAATTAAATCGAGGTAAAGCGCATCACTACTGCTGATCTGCTCACCCGTAATGGCCATATAAACACCAATGTCATCAAGACGAGACAGGAAATGTGTTGCACCAACGTCTGGGAAGAAACCAATCGCTGTTTCAGGCATAGCAAATCTAGACTTTTCGCTGCTTACCACAATGTGACAAGCCTGAGCCAAGCCAAAACCGCCACCTAATACATAGCCATCAAGCACAACAATGACTGGCTTTGCATATTCACGCAGTACATTCAACATTTTATATTCGGAACTAAAGTAGCCTTTGTAGTCGGCCGTGCCATTTTTATAACTGTCATAGAGATAGCGAATATCGCCACCTGCACAGAAGGCTTTTGGGCTATTTGATTTGATTAAAACGGCCTGAACAGCAGCATCATTTCGCCACAGTTCCAATTGGGCACCAATACTTTTAATCATGTCCAACGACAATGCATTGAGATGAGTCACACGGTCTAAGGTAATCACGCCGAGCTTACCTTGTCGCTCAATCATTAAGTGATTTTCTGTATTCATTTTATTGATCTCTTATTGATTTTTAAAATTTGGCTTTCGTTTTTCAACGAATGCCTGCATTCCTTCTTTTTGGTCAAGTGTTGCAAATATTGAATGGAACATACGTCTTTCAAAACGTAAGCCTTCAGTAAGGTTTACTTCAAAAGCTCGGTTAATGGTTTCTTTAAGCATCATGTTTGCAGTTAAAGAGCGTGCCGCAATTTTTTCAGCTGCTTGCAAGGTTTGTTCAAGTAATTCTTCTTTGCTAAACACACGTGCAACTAAACCACTTTGCTCTGCTTCTACAGCGCCCATTTGACGAGCAGTAAAACACATTTCCATTGCTTTGGCCTTACCAATGGCATGGGTTAAGCGTTGTGTGCCACCAATACCTGGAATTACACCCAAGGTCACTTCAGGCAAACCAAACTTGGCGTTGTCAGCACAATAAATAAAGTCACACATCAGCGCCAATTCACAGCCACCACCTAACGCATAGCCACTCACCGCTGCAATTAGAGGTTTACGGCGCTGTGCGATACGGTCTGCAAGATGAAAAAAGTCATCAAAATAAATATCTGGAAATACTAAATCAGCCATTTCTTTAATGTCTGCACCTGCGGCAAAAGCTTTTTCAGAACCTGCCAATACGATGCAACCAATTTCGCGGTCTTTTTCGAGCTGATCTAATGCCTGATTAATTTCACTAATTAATTCACTGTTTAAAGCATTGAGCGCTTGAGGGCGATTTAATGTAATCAATCCAACCCCATTACGCTTTTCTAATAAAATACTTTGCCACTGCATTATTTATTCCTTGTTCTGATTTTATAGACTACGTGCGATGACTAAACGCTGAATATCACTTGTGCCTTCGTAAATTTGACAAATACGCGCATCACGATAAATGCGTTCAATTGGGAAATCTCTGAGATAGCCATAGCCACCAAACACTTGTAGTGCGCTCGAACACACGCGTTCAGTCATTTCTGAAGCAAATAACTTGGCCATTGAAGCTTCATTGAGACATGGTTGACCTGCTTCTTTTAAACGCGCAGCGTAGTGAACCAGTTGTCTCGCTGCTTCAATTTCAGTTGCCATACTGGCAAGGCGAAAAGCGATGGTTTGATGCTCAAAAATTGGTTTCCCAAAAGTAATACGCTCTTTTGCATAGTGAGTCGCTTCTTCGAGCGCCGCACGTGCTAAACCGACTGCCTGCGCAGCAATACCAATACGTCCACCTTCTAAATTGGCGAGCGCGATTTTCAAACCCTCACCTTCTTTGCCAAGCATGAGGCTTTTATGAATACGCACATCGGTCAGAGCAATCTGACACGTATCTGAAGCATGCAGACCTAGTTTTTCTTCAACACGAATCACTTCATAACCCGGAGTTTCACGTGGGACTAGAAATGCACTAATACCCTTTTTACCCGCGCTCGGATCGGTCACTGCAAACACAATAATGACACCCGCATTATCACCCGAGGTAATAAACTGCTTGGCACCATTTAAAATGTAATCATCGCCATCTTTCACCGCTCGGGTTTTAAGAGCTGCCGCATCTGAACCTGTATGTGGTTCGGTTAAAGCAAAAGCACCGATCATTTCACCTTGCGCCAAAGGTTTTAAAAAGCGCTCTTTTTGCTCGTCAGTACCAAATTTTAAAATAGGTACACAGCCAACCGAGTTATGTACGCTCATGATAGTTGAGGTTGCGCCATCTGCTGCCGCAACTTCTTCGAGGGCTAGCACATAGGCTAAGTTACCTGTGTCTGAACCGCCCCATTGCTCTGAAACAAGCATACCCATAAAACCGAGCTGCCCCATTTGAGCCAATGTGTCTTTCGGGAATGTCCCGTCTCGATCCCAATCGCTAGCATTAGGCTTAATTTGTTCTTGGGCGAAACTTTTCGCCATGTCACGAATGAGTAATTGTTCTTCGGTAAATTGCATTGTTATTTCCTTTACCCTGCTTTAGCTTGTTGTTTAGCAATTTCTTGATTACGCAATAAAAAGCGCTGAATTTTACCACTTGGAGTTTTAGGTAATTCACTCACAAATTCAACTAAACGTGGATACGCATGTGCAGAAAGTCGTCTTTTAACAAATTGGCTAAGTTGTTCAGCAAGCGCATCTGAAGGTTGAGCATCCGCAGCTAAAATTACAAATGCCTTAACCACTTCGGTACGGTCTGGGTCAGGCACACCAATCACTGCCGCCTCAATCACTGCATCATGTTCGAGTAAGGCACTTTCTACATCGAAAGGCCCTATGCGGTAACCTGATGTGGTGATTACATCATCACTGCGGCCAACAAAGCTCATGCTGCCATCGGCATGTAACTCGGCAGTGTCGCCAGTTAAATAGTAATGACCAACAAATGGCGATTTACGGCTTTCTTTATAGCCACCAAACCACATCATTGGAGACTGGCTAATGTCGACCGCTAAAATTCCTGGGGTGTCCGCTGGAAGCTCTTCACCTTGTTCATTGACAATCGCAACACGGTAGCCCGGACTTGGGAAACCTGCTGAACCAGCATGAATTTCATGTTTTAAACCATGATGATTACACACCACCATGCCCACTTCAGTTTGTCCATAGTGGTCATAAATTGGAGCATCAAGTACTTGTTTAAACCAGCGAATTACTTCTGGGTTAAGCGGCTCGCCTGCGCTGCTCACCACACGGAACTGCCCTCTTAACGGCGCCATTTGTGCTGGATCAGCCGCCATCATCATGCGGTAGGCCGTTGGTGCACCTGCCAAGTTGTTAATTTTATAATCTTTCACAATTTGGCATAGGCTATCTGTGCTAAAGCCACCTTCATAGAACAAAGTAGCGTGGCCCAAAAATAACGGCCCAGTAATCGCATAATACAGACCATACGCCCAACCCGGATCGGCAATATTCCAGAATGAATCTTCTTCGGTTAAACCAATGGCATCTCGCATATATCGACCAAAGGCAATCAGTGCTTTTAATGGCACTTCCAAGGGTTTAGCAGGACCTGTAGTGCCTGAAGTAAACATGAGCAAGAAAGGATCTTGGATGCTACGCATGACCAGATCACATTGATCGGACTGCTGCTTCACTTCATTCCAAAAGTTAAAATCGCCTGCTTTAAGCGGGGTACCTTGTGCGTCGGCAACAGTCACAATTGCAGGGCAATTTTCAATTTCATCAAGCTTGCTACGGTTGCCCATATCGGTCACCACCAGCTTACTTTGTGCAAGCTGAATACGGTGCTCAATTGCTTTTGGGCCAAACGCTGTAAATAGGGGTTGATAGACTGCACCAATCCGCCAAGCTGCAAAAATCGTCACGATCAATTCAGGTGTTCTTGGTAATAGACCTGAAATACGGTCGCCTGCTTTTACACCTTGTGATTTTAAAAAGTTAGCAAACTGACTCGACCACTCTTTTAATTCACGGAAGGTATATTGCTCTTTTCGTCCGTCTTTTCCTTGCCAATACAGCGCAATTTTGTCGCCATCTGCGTGTCGATCACAGCATTCATAACAAGCATTTAAGGCATCAAGTGAACCTGATAACATCTGTTTTGCAGTGCTTTCCAAATCGAAAGCCTGTGCAGTATTTTGATAATCCATCATATCTTTTCCCTCAGTCTGGATTTGTTGTTATTCACGACAGGGTTTAATGTGTTTAAAGCCATCCTTTGGCTTTACCGTTATGCCTCTTGTGGCAGGTATTGCTGAATAATGCTCGAAAAATCGAGATTGGCATTCCCACGCATGCACATTTGCTGATAGAGCTGCTGTACCATGCCACCTAATACAACTGGCTGTTTGACTTGGCCCGCGGCCTCTACAGCGAGTCCTAAATCTTTTAGCATCAGCTGAGTCGCAAAACCGTCTTGGTAACCTCGAGATGCTGGCGCATTTTCATTAATATGCGGCCATGGGTTACATACATCCGAGCTCCAGCAACGACCGCTTGAGGTATTAATAACGCCTGCCAATGCTTGTGGGTCGATGCCCAGCTTTACACCGAGTGCCATACCTTCAGCAACAGCAGCCATTGAAATACCTAAAATCAGGTTGTTGCAGATTTTGGCAATTTGACCTGCACCGACATCACCACAATGAACAATATTTTTGCCCATATGGCTAAGTACCGGTTTCACTTCGTTAAAGGTTTGATCATCGGCACCCACCATAAAGGTTAAGGTTCCCGCTTGAGCACCAATGGTTCCGCCCGAGACGGGTGCATCACAAATTTTAATATTTTTGCTTTGCGCAACAGCAGCAATGTCTTTAATGGTTTGTGGGTCAATGGTACTGCTATCAATGCATAAGCTACCTGCTTTTAGCACTTCTAAAACACCATTTTCGCCCAAGTAAACTTCTTTAACATGCTTGGCCGCAGGCAACATGCTAATGACCACATCAGCTTGTTTCGCTGCTGCCTGTGGGCTGTCGCAGACCACACCACCTGCCTCGGCAAAGTGCTGAATAGCAACTTCACTGAGGTCATATCCATAAACATTGAGTCCGGCTTTAAGTAGGTTATGGGCCATTCTGCCGCCCATATTGCCTAGACCGATAAAGGCGATATTCATCCGTGATCCCCTTAACGTAAACTAATGGTCGTATTTACACCGCCAACTTCATGGCTATCTTCAAACCAGCGACTGGTAATGGTTTTAGTTTGGGTATAAAACTGCACAGCCTGTTTGCCGTATGGTCCCAAATCGCCGAGTTTTGAACCTCTTGAACCAGTAAAACTGAAGAAAGGCACAGGTACAGGAATTGGAATGTTGATACCGACTTGGCCAACATCAATTAAGTTTTGGAAAGTACGTGCGATCGCGCCACTTTGTGTGAATAGACCGACACCATTACCAAATGGGTTGGCATTAATTAAAGCAATCGCTTCCTCAAGGGTGTCTACACAAATAATGGAAAGTACAGGACCAAAGATTTCTTCTTTATAAATACGCATGTCGGTATTTACGCCGCTAAAAATCGTCGCGCCGACAAAGTTGCCCGATTCATAGCCTTGAACTTGAACATCACGGCCATCGAGTAGCAACTCTGCCCCTTGCTCAACACCGCTATTAATTAAATCAAGCACACGCGCTTTAGCACGTTTTGAAATGACTGGGCCAATGTCAGTATTTGGCTCATGGCCTGCGTTTACTTTTAAAGTTTTCGCTTTTTCAACTAACTCTTGAATCCACTGTTTACTCTCACCCACCATGACTGCAACCGACAATGCCATACAGCGTTGCCCCGCTGCACCAAATGCTGCACCGACCAAGGCATTTAAGGTTTGCTCTTTATTGGCATCTGGCATAACAGCCACATGGTTTTTTGCACCCATCATCGACTGCACGCGTTTGCCATGTTGTCCTGCAAGGTTATAAACATGCGTTCCAACCGCAGTTGAGCCTACAAATGAAATCGCTTTAATATCTTTGTGCGTACACAAACGGTCAACCACTTCTTTACCGCCATGCACAACGTTGAGCACGCCAGCAGGAACACCTGCTTGAATCGCAAGCTCGACTAGCATCATGGTTGATAATGGATCTTGTTCTGATGGTTTTAAAACAAATGTATTGCCACACACGATTGCCATTGGGAACATCCAAAGTGGAATCATGGCTGGGAAGTTAAACGGCGTAATACCCGCACAGACACCCAAAGGTTGCTGCAATGTGTAAGTATCTACACCACGTGCGACACCTTCAACATATTCACCCATTTGCAAAGTGCCTATTGAACACGCATGTTCAACGACTTCTAAGCCACGTTGAATATCGCCTTCCGCATCTGCCAAGGTTTTGCCTTGTTCAGCCGTTAGTACTTGTGCAATTTCTTTCATGTTGGCACGGATTAAGTCTTGTAACTTAAGCATGATGCGCATACGTGCCTGAATTGGGGTCTGACGCCAAGAAGCAAAAGCATCTTGTGCAGCTTGAATAGCAGCGTCAACTTCTTTAACCGTTGCAAATGGTACACGACCAATTACTTCCTGAGTTGCAGGGTTAACAATGTCTTGCCATTCCTGTGTTTCAGATTCGATAAAATTTCCGTTAATGAGTAATTTAGCGGTTTCCAATTCGATTTTTTGGATTGTGTTCATAACCTCTCCGTAGGCCATATTTTTATTGTGTTCAATTATTAGAAAATACTTTTTGATTGTATTTTCTTTATTCCAGTTTCAATTGAGACTAGCAAAGAAAACTTTGACCACCAACGGAAATTCATGCACGATTGTTGTGCAAATATGCACAAGGATGACAACAAAAATGAAAGTGGATTGGGATCATCTACATTTTTTTCTGGTTTTAGCTCGGACTAAAACATTGACCAACGCTGCGCGGATTATTGGTGTCGAGCACAGTACAGTGGCTAGACGGATTCAGGCACTAGAACTTGCTTTGGGTACAACGCTGTTTAAGCGTGAAGCGACGGGTTATGAGCTGACACTCGAAGGGATGGCACTTGTTCCTCGAGTTGAGCAAATGGAACAAGCTTTCTTACAAATTGAAAAACCACATCAACCTTTGCAAGGCCGTGTGCGAATTGGCACACCTGAAGGTTTTGGTACTGCATTTTTAGCCCGTTTACTGGCTGAGTTCTCTATTCAATATCCACTGCTGACCATCGATCTGATTCCAGTACCGAAAATGATTAAACTCTCACACCGTGAAGCAGACATTGTGGTGTCGATTGATCGTCCAACATCTGGGCCCTACATTATTACGCGGTTATCAGACTACTGCTTAAAAATTTACGGCAGCCAAAACTATCTGGCGCAAAACCCACCCATTCTTGGTTTAGAAGATTTAACCCAACACCGCTTTGTGAACTATATTGATGATCTGGTCTATAGCCCTGAGTTGTACTGTCTAGAACGTTTACCCTTAAAGCTTAACGCGAACTTCCGTAGCAGCAGTATTTTAGCCCAACAAATTGCGGTGAGTGCTGGTGCAGGACTTGCGATTTTGCCCAAGTTTTTAGCAGATGATAAACCAGAACTTGACGTCGTTTTAGAGCAGCAAGTTCGCTTTACTCATACCTTCTGGATGCTGACTTTTGTTGATTTACAACATGAACCACGCATTAAACTCGTCTGGGACTATTTGCGTAAACAAGCCGATAAATATCAGCATTTGTTGGTTGATTAGAGAGTGTAAATAAAAAAGCCAATCACGGATGATTGGCTTTTTTGAAATTAGTAATAATTAATCAAAACTTTCTTGGCCTAGTTTTTTCATGCGTGGTTTATAAAACACATGATAGCTAACGCCTAAAACAACTAGCCATAATGGACTAACATAGAGTGCTTTCAAAGTATCTGGCTCTAGTGCCAAAATCACTAAAGTGAACAAGAAGAATGCAATGACAACATACGCCATCAACACCCCGCCCGGCATTTTAAAGGTCGATTTAGCATGTAACTCTGGACTCAACTTACGGTAACGTAAATAGCACGCCATGATCAGAAGCCATACGCTAATAAATAGAATCACACAAAGTGAACTTGCCAAAGTAAATGCTTCCATGGTGTTTGGAACAAAGTACTGAAGCACTGCCCCACCCATAATGAAAATACATGAGAAGATCAAACCATTTGAAGGTACGGCACGTTTTGATAAACGCCCCAATGCACTTGGCGCCTGACCATCTTTCGATAAACCGAACAGCATACGACTGGTTGAAAACACACCGCTGTTCATTGAAGACATCACTGAAGACAGTACGACCAAGTTCATGATGATGGCTGAAACAGGAATACCGGCATTTAAGAACAACTCAACAAACGGACTTTTGTCTGCACGAATGTGATCCCAAGGTGTTACTGACATCACCACAAAGAGTGCCAACACATAGAATAAAATAATACGTACAGGAATCGCGTTAATTGCCTTCGGTAGATTTTTCTCTGGATCTTTCGTTTCAGCGGCTGTTGTACCAATCAATTCTACGCCAATAAAGGCAAATACGGCGATCTGGAATCCTGCCAAAAATCCGCTTACGCCTTTTGGAAATATGCCGCCATGCGACCACACATTACTTACACTCACAACCTCACCATGCGGAGCTTGAAAATGAGTGAGGATCATGTAACCACCGACTCCAATCAGGCCAATAATGGCTAAAATCTTAATGAGTGCGAACCAGAATTCAACTTCACCAAACAACTTCACCGTAAGAAGGTTAAGCCCTAAAATGAATAGTACACAGCCTGCACTAATCATGGCTTGTTGTGTTGGTGAGAAACTGGCGCCTTCGGGCAGCCAGAAACTTAAATAGTTAATGACCGCAGATAAATCTGCAATACCGACCAGTACCCAGCCTAACCAATAGGTCCAACCTATATAATAACCAGCCCATGGGCCAATCAAATCATATGCCATATCGACAAATGACTTGTAATGTAAATTAGCGAGTAGTAATTCACCTAATGCACGCATTAAGAAAAAGAACATGCCACCAATTAACATGTAAATCACGAGAATTGAAGGGCCTGCGAGGGAGATGGTTTTGCCCGAGCCCATAAATAGACCGGTTCCAATTGCACCGCCAATTGCAATCATTTGTAGATGGCGATTATTTAATTTCCGTTGTAAATGATCAGGGGAGCCTGCCTCATCTGGATGATGAACCATTGTCATATTAGAAGTCCTTTTTATATTTTGCTTAACTTAAAATCAGCAACCTATAGGGAGAAAAACGAACCGTATATCGAGGGTTGCTGAGTCTATACCTCAGGACAAGATGTTCAAGTATATTTTTCCTTAATTGATAAATCGTTTGTCCTGATTTTTTTAAGTCACATTATTTATGTACTGCCTTCACGGCAATTTTAATTAATCGATCTGGGTACTCCAGATTAGCCGAAGTTTAGCATGTGATAATGCTATATGTACTTTGCCAACACCCTCCAAATTGCACTGATGATTTAAAAATAAACAATATTATTCCGATAAAAAACCCAATAAAAATAAAAAAAGCCAATCATGATTGATTGGCTTTTTAATAAAACTTAATGATCGTTGACGAGTTCGCGTTCTAGTTTTTTCATACGTGGTTTATACAACACATGATAGGTAACACCTAAGATGACTAACCACACTGGACTAACATAGAGTGCTTTCAATGTATCTGGCTCAAGTGCCAAGATGACTAAAGTGAAAAGCATAAATGCCAAAACGATATAACTCATCCAAACGCCACCTGGCATTTTAAAGGTCGATTTTTCATGTAATTCAGGACGTAATTTACGATAGCGTAAATAGCACACCATGATGAAACTCCAGACACTAATGAATAGAATCACACAAAGTGAACTTGCCAAAGTAAATGCTTCCATCGTGTTTGGAACAAAGTACTGAAGCACTGCCCCACCCATAATGAAAATACAAGAGAAAATCAAACCATTTGAAGGTACTGCACGTTTTGATAAACGACCAAATGCACCCGGTGCCTGACCATCTTTTGATAGACCAAACAACATACGGCTGGTTGAAAACACGCCGCTGTTCATTGAAGACATCACCGAAGACAGCACCACCAAGTTCATGATGATGGCTGAAACAGGAATACCCGCATTTAAGAACAACTCAACAAACGGACTTTTGTCTGCACGAATATGGTCCCAAGGCGTTACTGACATCACAATAAAGAGTGCTAGTACATAGAACAAAATAATACGTACAGGAATCGCGTTAATTGCTTTCGGTAGGTTCTTTTCTGGGTCTTTGGTTTCAGCAGCCGTTGTACCAACCAGTTCAACCCCGACAAAAGCAAACACGGCAATCTGGAATCCTGCCAAGAAGCCTTCTGTACCTTTCGGGAATAAACCGCCATGTGACCAAACATTGCTAATGCTTGCAACAGCGCCTTGCGGAGCTTGGAAATGACTGAAAATCATATAGCCACCCACTCCGATCAGGCCAATAATGGCTAAAATCTTAATGAGTGCAAACCAAAATTCAATTTCACCAAATAGGCGTACAGTCAGTAGGTTAAGACCCATAACAAACATCACACAACCTGCGCTAATCATGGCTTGTTGCGTTGGCGAAAAGCTCGTGCCATCGGGCAGCCAGAAGCTCAAATAGTTAATGACCGCTGAAAGGTCCGCAATACCAACCAGTACCCAGCCTAACCAATAAGTCCAGCCCAAATAATAACCGGCCCAAGGACCAATCAAGTCATGAGCCATATCAACAAAAGATTTGTAATGCAGATTTGCAAGAAGCAACTCGCCCATTGCACGCATTAAGAAAAAGAACATTCCTCCAATAATCATATAGATTAAAAGAATTGAAGGACCTGCGAGGGAGATGGTTTTGCCCGAACCCATAAACAGGCCGGTTCCAATTGCACCGCCAATTGCAATCAGTTGTAAATGGCGGTTAGACAGTTTTCGTTGCAGATGATCAGGAGAATTTTCCGTATCTGAATGACGAGCCGTTGTCATATTAAAATTCCTTTTTGAATTCCTTTGTTAAGATCAGCAACCTATGGCGAAAATCGAACCGTATGCCATAGATCACTGAATCTGTTCACCAAAAATGACTGGTTAAACCGTATCCATCTTCCTTCTGTTAGATACATCATCATTTTTGGAGTAAAAACGAATTACTTTTGTGCTGCCGTCACGGCAATTTCAATTAACCAATCTGGATTGACCAAATCGGCCTGAATTGTGGCACGCGATGGAGCAACACACCCTTTTAACCAGTCAACCCAAATTGCATTTACGGTTGAAAAGTCAGAGAGATTTTTCAAATAGAGCTGTGCAGAGAGCAAGCGAGATTTGTCGGTATTGGCTAATGCCAAAAGTTCATCAATTGTTGCAAGAATTTCACAAGTTTGGCCTGCCACGTCTTGCTCGGTATTTTTAGGTACCTGACCTGACAGATAAACCACTTTGTTAAAAACAGTCACGGCACTCATGACTTCGTTAGTGTTAATCTTTTGTATATCTGAATTAGACATTCGGATTTCCTTATACCTGATTAATAAATTGAACACGGGCGGTGACAGCACACATCAGTTCATAGCCCACCGTACCGGATGAAACTGCGACATCATCAATAGGTAAAACGACGCCTGTACTTGATTGGCCCCAAAGCACGACTTCACTGCCGACTTTGGCACTCTCAATGCCTGTTAAATCGACTGCCAACATATCCATGCTGACGCGGCCAATTGTACGAGTGAGGACAGAGTCCACTAAAACTGGCGTACCTGTTGGTGAAATACGCTGATAACCATCGGCATAGCCACAAGCGACAATCCCAATCGTTATGGGCTGCTCTGCGACAAAGTTTGAGCCATAACCTACGCTTTCATTCGGTTCTAAATGCTGAACTGAAATAATTTCGCTGCGTAAGCTCATGGTCGGTTGTAAGCCCCAGTCCGCAATACTATGCGTCGGGTAGTCTGGCGAGCTGCCATAGAGCATGATGCCGCTACGTGCATAGTCTGATTTGAGCTGGTCTTGATAACGTAGAATTGCCGCGCTATTACTTACCGACCTTTCACCCGGTAAATCTTTAATAATTTTTTCAAATGCAGTGATTTGATAATCGATACCCTTCTGGCCAAAACGATCGCCATCTGCATCTGAAAAATGCATCATGTGGGTAATCTTGGACACGTTCGCCAAATTGTTTAAACGTTCCCAAGCCTGAACATAGTGTTGTGGTTTAAAACCGAGACGGTTCATACCACTGTTCATTTTTAGGCAAACATCAAATTGGGCTGGATAAGGATGCTTTTCTACCCACTCAATTTGCGCTTCACTATGAATGGTGAAACTGAGTTGATACTGCACACAATCAAATAAATCTTGAGGAGAGAAAATCCCTTCGAGCAACAAAATTGGACCTGTCCAACCTAGAGCACGAATGCGTTTTGCTTCATCAAGATCAAGTAAAGCAAAGCCATCTGCCGCTTTAAACGCTTCATAAACACGTTCAATTCCGTGTCCATAAGCATTGGCTTTTACAACGGCAAAGACCTTACTGTTTGGCATAGCCTTGCGTACCACCGCCAAGTTATTTTGTAAGGCTTGACGGTGGATCACTGCGGTAATAGGACGAGGCATGATTAATTCCTAACGTCCGTTATGCAGCATGTGCGTGTGAATAACGCTGAATTGAAAGACCATCTGTACTGATTTCAGTCTTATGATTCAATACGATATCACTGATTAATTTTCCTGAACCACATGCCATGGTCCAACCTAAAGTACCGTGACCTGTATTCAAGAACAGATTTTTAAAGCGAGTCGCACCAATAATTGGGGTACTGTCTGGTGTCATCGGACGTAGACCTGTCCAGAAAGATGCCTGTGCCATATCACCGCCCGGGAATAAGTCCTGAGTAACCATTTGCAAGGTTGCACGGCGGTCTTCGTTCAGACCTAAATTGAAACCGCTTAGCTCTGCCATACCGCCTACGCGAATACGTTGGTCAAAACGAGTAATCGCAATTTTGTAGGTTTCATCAAGCACTGTAGATTGTGGAGCAAAAGCAGGGTCAACAATTGGAATCGTCAACGAATAACCTTTCACAGGATATACAGGCAACTGTAGATCAAGTGGTTTCAAGAAATCACGTGAATAGCTACCAAACGCTAAAACATAACGATCTGCTGTTAAGACCTTACCATTGACCTGAACGCCCTTAATTTCATCGCCTTCAACAATCAATTTTTCTACGTTTTGGTTGAACTGGAAGTTAACACCCAACTCTTTAGCAATTTGAGCTAAAGCATTGGTAAATAAATAACAGTCACCTGTCTCGTCATTTGGTAAGTGTAAACCACCAACGAGTTTATCTTGCGCATTTGCCAACGCTGGTTCTACACGGCCAAGTTCGTTGCCATTTAATAATTCGTAGCTTACGCCGCACTCTTGCAGCACGCTAATGTCGCGTTGAACCGCTTCCATTTGCGCTTCTTTACGAAATAGCTGCAAAGTACCTTTAGCGCGGTTTTCGTAATTAATGCCTGTATCTTTTCTAAGTTCACGTAAGCAATCACGGCTGTATTCAGCCACACGCATCATACGTTCTTTGTTCACAGCATAACTTTGTGGATTACAGTTTTTTAGCATTTGCGCCATCCACTGTAACTGCCACATGCTGCCATCTAAATTAATCGCAAGCGGTGCGTGATGTTGGAACATCCACTTCACAGCTTTAAAAGGGATTCCTGGTGCTGCCCAAGGGGTCGAATACCCTGGCGAAATTTGACCTGCATTACCAAAGCTTGTTTCTTCAGCAGGGCCTGCCTGACGGTCAAGAACAGTGACCTCAGCTCCTTGTTGAGCTAGATAATAGGCACTTGCCACTCCGATAACGCCGCTACCTAATACAATTACGCGCATTTCCATTCCCTCACGCACACCAGTTTATTTAACTAGTATATTTCTGCTTCAATAGTTTATTTCACTGTTTTTCAGGGTATAATCTAGGTAAATTTATGTTTTTCTCGCGAGAATTTTAAAAAAAGAGGAAATATCTATGCGCCCCTTAGATCGTATAGATCGCATGATTCTGGACATTTTGCAGCGCGAAGGACGAATTGCGATTAGTGAATTGGCATCGAGAGTCAACCTCTCTACCACCCCCTGTTCAGAGCGTGTAAAACGCCTAGAACGCGATGGCATTATCATGGGTTATTACGCCCGTCTAAACCCAGCTTACGTAGACCGTAACCTTCTCGTGTTTTTAGAAATTAAGTTATCTGCCAAATCTGGCGATGTATTTGACCAAGTGGCCAGAGACCTCGTTGAGATTCCTGAAGTGCTCGAATGTCACCTTATTTCAGGTGAATTTGACTACCTTGTAAAAGCGCGTTTAAAAGAAATGAGCGCATACCGCCGCTTATTGGGAGATCTGTTAAAGAAACTTCCCGCTTCGGCATCGTCACACAGTTATGTGGTCATGGAAGAAGTTAAAGAAACTTTATATTTAGATGTGAGTAAATAAAGCGAGCATTATTGAACTCGCTTTACTCAAGTTTTGAAAATTAGAAATATTTTAAAATTGAAATATGTTTATTTTGATGTTTGAACTTCGAGAACCACTTAACCGCTGGATAGAGTGCAAAAGACAGCACAATTGTGATTAACCATAGCATCCATACATGGCTGACCGACAAATAATTTCCGTAGTTGGCTCCCCACACGTTTAGCGCAAACACATACATCAGTTTCAGCACATATAAATGCAATAAATAAAAGAACATAGACACCGAGCCAAACACCTCTAATGGTTTTAAAAACGAGTATTGCTGCATACGCTCAAAAGCAACCAAGACAATCAAACCAATTCCAACATTCAGCAAAATAAATAACAAAGACGGTGGATACTTGGTGAGGTTAAAAAAGCTCATCAAACTCAGTTGTAATGACTCAAAATGTTGCCACGGCTGATCACCATAGACGTTGATAAAACGCAGTAAAATAAATAACCCAATACTTGCTAAACCAAGGCTGAGTAAAGTGCGGCTTCTTTGCTTTGCTGTATATTTTGAACTAAAGAACTGGCCTAAAACGTAGCCTAATAAAATCACCCCAATCCAAGGTAAAACAGGATAGCTTGTACGAAGCTTAATACCCGCAAATTCAATCCAGCCACGTTCATGTAAAATGAACCATATATTCTGTAGGATGCCTTGTGAGAAGTGCACAGAATCTAATAAGTTGTGCCCAAAAATAATGACCAACGCTACACCAGCAAGAACTGGCAAAGGCAAACTTACACAGCACGCTAGCACCACCATGCTAATACCTATCGCCCAAAGCACCTGTAAATAAATGACTTCAGGTGGAAAAGTTGCTGTCCATGCAAAATTCACAAGGGTAAGCTCTAACATAATTAAAAATAAGCCGCGTTTTAATAGAAAGGCACGCGTTTGCTGTAAGTCTTGTTTTTTTGATTGAAATAAAAATGCAGAAATACCCGTTAAAAGTACAAAAACCGGAGCGCAAATATGTGCCAATAATCGACTACCAAATAATGCTGGTTCTGTTACTGTTACGTCCATTGGATCGGTAACCTGTTTATGTAAATAGAAAGTTTCTCTTACATGGTCGAGCAACATAATGATGATCACCAAACCACGCAATGCATCAATCGACTGTAAACGTTCAATATTCTTTTCTAAAGACATAGCAGTAATCAACAAAATAATGTAACGTTATACTATTACATTATAATTCTTTTGTCTTTCATGGCTGATTATTTATGCAACACAAATTAGGATTGTTGTCTTCGTTGGGTCTATCATTTATATCGACATTCACTTGGGCAGAAGAAACGTCAACGGTACTTGAGACCATACGCGTTCAGGCTGAAAGTACCCAAGAAGGTGTGAGTCAAAATAGCTCGGCGACTAAATTTTCTCACGATGTTTTAGATGTCCCTTTTAACCGTGCTTATGTTTCAAAACAAATGATGGAACAACAAGACGTTCAACGGATTGATGACGCATTAAGCTTGGTGAGTGGGGTTTTTCATCAAAACAGTTTTGGTGGCGGCTTTTGGGATAATTACTCTTTCCGTGGTTTTAGTACCGATCCCAATTTAGGTGCCTCTATGATCCGTAACGGCTTGAGTGTCAATCGAGGGATTAGTGCTCCAAAAGATGTCGTAAATATTGAATCTTTAGAGTTTTTAAAAGGGCCGATGGCAGCTTTATATGGCCGCGGCGAAACAGGTGGTTTGCTGAACCTCAACAGTAAAAAACCACAGTGGGAAAGCGAAAGTGAAGTTAACCTACGTGCCAATACCCAAGAACAATATCGAATTAGTCTGGAGCATACCGCGCCTATTAACGATGAACTGGCGTATCGTGTAGCAGTAGCTCACGAAGATAATCAAAGCTTTCGTGATCATGTCAGTAGTGAACGCTGGTTCTTTTCACCACAGCTCACATGGAAAATTTCAGACCAGACACAACTCGACTTTGACAGTGAATTTACAGAGCATAAAGGAACCTTTGACCGTGGTGTAAGCACAGTCAATCACCAGTTTGTGATGGACCCGAAAACCTTTACAGGTGAACCTGACGATAGCGATTTGAAAATAAAAGATTACTTTTACCAATTACGTCTGAGTCATGAATTTAACCCGGACTGGAAGCTAAATAGTGCTGTCAGCTATAAAGACGCCAAAATGGTCGGCTTTGCAACCGAACCTCGCCGTGTGCAAGCCGATGGACGTACTTTAGAGCGTCAACGTCGCTATCGTGATTATACAAGTGAAGATGTTCTGGCTCAGACAGAGTTACTTGGCAAGGTTGATACTTCGTGGGCTCGCCATGAAATTTTACTTTCAACTGAACTTGGTCAACTCGACTATAAGCAAAACCAGCTTCGTCGCAATCACAGCACAAGCTCAACAAACACAATTGATATCTACCAACCTGAATACGGCAAATATTTACCGAACTTAGCTCCGTTTACTAACACCAAAGAACAGCAGCGTTACTTTGCACTTAATTTACAAGACCAGATCTTTTTTAATGACCAGTGGAGTGTGCTATTCGGCAATCGTTTTGATCAGGTCGAACAAGACTTTAAAAATCACCTGACACAGACTGAAAGCAATCAAACGCTTCACCAAAATAGTCCGCGTTTCGGAGTAAACTTTAAAGCCTCTGATCAATGGGCGTTTTATACAAACTATGGTCGCTCATTTGCGATGAATAGTGGTATGAACCGAAATGGTCAGACTTTTGCTCCTGAAAAAGGCGAAAGTTATGAGATCGGCACCAAATATAAAGTGAATGACCAAAGTGTGCTGAGTCTCGCTTTGTTTAAAATGAAAAAACGAAATGTACTGACAACAGACCCAATCGACAGTAACTTTCAAACAGCAGCAGGCGAAGTCAGCAGCCAAGGACTTGAGTTTGACTTAAATAGCCAAATCACTGATCGCTGGTTCGTCAATGCCAACTATAGTTATACCGATGCTCAAATTGAAAAAGACCAGGGCTTGGCAAAGGGTGCACGTCTAAGCAATGTTCCAAAACACCAAGGCGCTGTAAGTACCAATTATGAGTTTCTACAAGAAGGTCCACGAAAAGCAGGCGTAGGTACCAACCTTACTTATGTAGGCGAACGCAGTGGACATAATCTTGATAATGGCTTTAATTTACCAAGTTATACACTGGTCAATTTAAATGGCTACTATGCCCCATCAGACCGCTTACGCTATCAGCTGAATGTGAACAACCTGTTTGATAAAACTTACTATGTTTCAAGCTATAGCGATTTATGGGTTCAACCAGGGGAACCACTCAACGCTTCAATTTCGGCACAGTGGAAGTTTTAATTCATACATAAATAAAAAAGCCCGAATTATTTCGGGCTTTTTTATTAGAACATACCATTCTCATTGACGAGTGGGTCGGGCTGTACTTGGCCAATATCCCAAAACTCAGCAATTTTTCCATTTTCAAAACGACAAATATGGACCACAGCCAAAGTGGTTAACCCATTCATTTGCATTTCAAGTTTTGAATGCACAGCAACCAAATCGCCCTCTTCAATGACATGTTGAACATCAAAGACTTTGTTTGGAGTTTCAGCCGCGCTTTCACGCATTCCTTCCCTCAAAGAAGTCGCATCACCCGCATAATAAGGGTTATGATGCTTGAAGTTCGGTGCGGTGTAATTGCTATAGGCTTCATCGACTTCGCCAGCGGCGGCAAGCTCTAAAAACCGTACTGCAATTTGTTTTTGAGATAAGTTCATGATTATCTCCTACTCTTTATTTTAGACCTTACTGCAACAGGTCATCTTCGTCGTCGCCTTCCTCGAAGACATAGGCCATACAGCCCCATCCATCATATTCGCCTTGAAATTTTTCAGCGATGCTAGCAAACCATTGTTCCAAATCAACAATATCTGAATACTCAGGTTCCATGTTGACAAAGATGGTAATCACCCACTCGTTTGGCTCAACAGAGTCATCTTGGAAAAGTGAAACTTTTTGTTCTTGGTAAAGCAAATACAGCGCACATTGCTCTGCATTTTTTTGATCTTGAAAAGCAATAGAAAATTCAATTTCATGCAGCTCAGTTAAATCATCCCCATCTTCAGCCATTTGCCAAAGTACATTGCCGTTATCGTCATCTGGAAATTGTTCGTAGTCACGAGTCATAAAATGATCCTTGTTGTTGTCGCAGTATTAATATTATTCGACATCAAGAATACCCGACTTTTATTGCAATTTGGGTATATATTCCGTTCCCAATTGCACCAAATTGAATTTTTAATTGTATATAAATTTTAAAAAGGCACTTGCGATTCAATGACCACATCTGTGCCTTTCAATGGATGCTGAAAAGCCAAATATGCAGCATGTAAAGCCATTCGGTTTAAATGAAAACGTTTCGGTTCAGGGTGATACAACTTGTCGCCCATAATCGGATGACCAATATGCATCATGTGCACACGTAGCTGATGTGAACGTCCTGTTACTGGTTCAAGTAATACTCGACTTTGATCGATTTTTTCATCATAAACCAAAGGCTGAAACAAAGTTTTAGCATGTTTGCCTAGTTCAAAATGTACAATTTGTCTCGGGCGATTTTCCCAGTCGGTAATGAGCGGCACCTCAACACTGCCCTCTTCTGCGACTTGGCCTTGCACCAAAGCAATATAATACTTTTTGACTGTTCTGGCCTGAAACATTTTACTTACCGCAACTTCTGCATCACGGTGTTTAGCAAACATAAGTAGGCCCGATGTCGCCATATCTAAACGATGGGTGACCTTAGCCAAAGGGAACTTTTCTAACACCCGCAAATAAGCGCTGTCATGATGTTCAGGTAAACGACCCATCACCGACAACAAGCCCGCAGGTTTATCAACCACAATTAAATCGTCATCTTCAAATAAAATTGAAAGCGGATCTTGCGGTGGAGCGTAAACAAAGTTGTCGTTTAAAGGCATGGTCGTAGAAACAGCAATGGAGCATGGCGGCAGATCATAAAGAAATTTCAGACCTACCGCAAAATAATCTATAACGCTCTACTCATGTTCCACGTGAAACTCAGAAAATCTTTATCGTTTTTTATTCATTTCTGCTAAAAGATCAAGTTGAATTTCTTGAATATGTGCAAGCCTTTCCCATTGATGCGATAAAAGATGGTCCATTTTTTCATGCAAGTGACGAATCTCAAGCTCGGCTTTTAAATTAATTTGATAGTCATGTTGAGAACGTAAGCGGTCTTTGGCTTCTTGACGATTTTGACTCATCATAATAATAGGCGCCTGAATTGCAGCTAAGCATGACAGAACTAAATTAAGCAAAATAAAAGGATACGGGTCAACAGGACGTACTACCATCACGACTGTGTTTAAAATAATCCAGCCTATTAAAAATAGAGCAAAACAAATTAAAAATGCCCAACTCCCCCCAAAAGTGGCTATTTTATCTGCCAGTTTTTCTCCAAGCGTCCATTTTTGATCAAAATCTGTTTCTGTATTTCGGCTAATCAGCTCATGGCGTTGCATACTGCCAATCACTTCATTTTCTAAATTAGATAATTCGCCTTTCTCCGAGCGTAATAGCGACTGAACATATTTAATTCGATAATCTGCCAGATCTGCTCGACAAATAAAGCTTGAGTAAGTCCACTCTGGATGATCTTTTATAATTTCATCGCTGATAACATTCCGAATGACTTCACCAGACACAAGATCTTTTAAGGGAAAATTCTTTCCACAAACGGCGCATTGGCGACAATGGTTTTTATTTTCCATATTATTCAGCTCGTTATTATGATAATAAGATTAGTATATAAACGATTTTTGCTGATCGCATCGTAAATAAAAATAGTACTCTAACCTAATATCTGTAAAGTCGCTGGCACTATTTTTCGATGAGCAGGAATTACAGGTACCATGTACAATCGCCCAAGCAGATTTTTAATATGTACCACTGTAGTCACTGTAAGCACTTGGGTATCTTCATTTTTATAAATAGATAAAGTCACATTCAAATGTTTATCATCATCTCCGATCACTAACTCATTTTCGGAACGCTGTAGCAAAGTAAAAATTCCAATTCGGTCGCCTGCGATATATTCATTTTCTTTTTTATTCGAATCAATCTGCTTAAAACTTCCTAAATCTTTAAGGCCAATCTTGGAGGTAATTTTATTGCGTAGATTCATACTCCACTCTATCCACTGCGGAGTATGCTGGAACAATTTAATGAGCTGCCCAAATACATTCAGGTCAGGCTGACCCAGCACAATACTCCACGAGTCGTGGAAGTAAGCATTGTTCAATTGAGATGAGATTTGGCTGTCGGTAGGTAGCTCAGAAAGATAAGGCTTATTCATGAATTATATTCTTGTAAAGTATCGTTTTTATTATAGAGAATTTTTTAGGGTGTCAAGGGAAACCGTCTATGGTTTACTTCAACAATTATAACTTTGTAAGTTAGAACCTTTTGCCTATAAACTTTTGATCTATAGCGTCCTAAGCCGAATCGAGACCTTTTGGGTGAGTACACACTAACGTTATACGTTTTGGTGCATGCTACTCTTTTCGATCCCTATCACACCCTTGAGATATAGTTTAGCCAGCACCCTGTGGGATTGTTTTTCTAAGAACAGCTAATTTTAAATATTTTTGGGATTTTTTACGCAAAAATTTAAATTAAAAAGAATATATTTCCATTTCACAATAATTAGTTAAATTTAAATTCCACTTTATTTGTTTTTTACGGTTTATTTTACCAAGTCACTAATTATTTTGAGTGACAGTACATCAGCCTATAAAAAGTAAATCACCCTTCACTTTTTAACCATGAAGGGCAAAAATCTTTTATGAAGAAATAAAACCATGTTTACGGGCATGGTAAACAGTAGATAACGCGATCAGGGCAAAAACCAGCATAAACCATGGAAAATAGGCTGCCCCAGAACTTTCAAGCAATCCACCACCAACCATTCCACCAAAAGCTATAGCAAGGTTAAATACCGTGACCAACATAGACTGCGCCACATCTGCTTCGTGACCCGCAGTATTTGCCAATGCTGTTTGCAATAGTGTTGGGGCACCACCAAAAGTTACTCCCCATAACACTACACCCACCAGTACGACAAAACTTGAAGAACTATAAACACCTAAGAGCGCTGTTACGATAGCAAAGATAAATAAGCTTAAAAGCGTTATTTTTCTTAATGAACGGTCGATGAACATCCCTGTAATGAGAATGCCTACAATTGAAGAAATCCCGAATATAAACAGGATAGTCTCAACGTTGTATGGCTGCCCTGTTGAGGCCAAAAATGGTGAAATATAAGTATAAAGAATGCTATGAGCCAATATCCAAAGGAAGACAACTGCTAAAATAGCTCTGATGCCCGGCATTAAAAGAACTTTTAAAATGGGCAATCTTTTTTGTGCTGCGTGCCCCGCAAAATCAGGGATACTAAAACGAATCCAGACAAATAAAATCAATGCCAGTAAAGACATGATCCAAAATACGCCACGCCATTCAAACAACGTTCCCAACCACGCACCCAAAGGAACGCCAATTGATAAGGCAATGGGTTGCCCAACTCCAGCTATTGCTAAAGCTCGTCCATGATACGATGCAGAGACCATGCGTCTTACATAACCCGCTAAAAGCCCCCATATAACACCCGCGGCCATCCCTGCAATAAAACGAGCAATCAAAGTCAGAATATAATCATTTGATAAGGCAGTAATCGCGTTAAATAAAAGTAAGCCTGCAATAGCACTGAGTAATAAAGGTCTCCGATTCCAACTACGGGTAAGACTAATAAGAGGTATTGCGGCTAAAACAGAACCTAAGGCATACACTGCTATAAGTTGCCCTGCATAAGCTTCTGAAATATGTAAGCCTTGACTGATTTGAGGCAAAAGCCCTGCTGGCATGGTTTCTGTCATGATGGTCAGAAAGCCTGCAACTGTAAAAGCCAACAGTTTCCAAATCGGTAATTGAGTAGAGAATTCATCAGTTAACTGATGAGATGTTTCATTACTCTTAATATTCATAAAGCTTTACTCTCAAATTCGCTTGCAAGGTACTTACTCTGCTCTGTATGGCTATAAGCTTGTTTTATCAGGTTAGGATGGGAAGACATTTATTCTCTATGTAATCTAAAACCATCATTACGGAATGATCGTTCCAATTTAAACTAAATAAAAATCTTAACTATTCAGCTCAACAATAGTTAAGGTTTAAATGAGTTTTATAAAACGTTTAAAGCAACCTCGACCACATCCATTAAACATTGCTTTCTTTGTTCAAGTGGGCTGCCTTTTCCCAGAACACGTAAACCTTGAATAGTATTTACAAAAAAACTTGCTAACGCGCGTGGGTTTTGGGTAGAAGAAATTTCACCAGACTGTTGAGCTTTAATTAATAAACTCTCTAAAGCATGTTGTAGTTTCTGTAGATTACTTACAACAAATTGAGCGACATCTTCGTCATGGCCAGCCAGTTCTAAACATGCATTTGCAACGAGACACCCTTTGTGTTCTGGGTCACTTAGCTCATCTTCAACAATATTAAGAAGTAACTGTCGAATAAGTGCTTTCGGAGAACCTGAACCAGACAACAACTTCACATTATTTAGTGTAGTTAAAAGTTCATAGCGTTGTAACGCTTTTTGATAAAGACCCTGTTTGTTTTGAAAGGTACTGTAAAGGCTACTTCTAGATAGCCCCGTACCATCAACCAAGTCTTGAACTGAAGTTGCAGCATAACCACGACGCCAAAAAACCTGCATTGCAGCATCAGCAATTTCATCAGTTTCAAATTCTTTGGTTCGCATAAAATATATTTATCAGGAACGATCATTCCAATTAATTTATGACAGGAAGATAGAGAAGTCAAATTAAAAATTAATTTAGGTGATTTATTTAGAATGTTCTCATTTAAGATCAATATGACTTATAAGAACTGTTTCTCTAGCAATCGTTTAGCTGATTCAATAATAATTGCTCAACGCTTTTGATGAGATTGCAAATTTATCAATCGTTGTCCATCCAGATCATTCAAAGCAAACTTACTGATTACTACTGTTAAGATTTTTTGTTTTGTTTTTTCTACATTATTCTCAGATATAATTTTTTCGCTTGAATACATTATAAAAACATATTATAAACTATTTCTAACCAAATAATTGGTTTTTTGGAACTTTATAATGAACAACAATATTATAATTTTTGGTTATGGAACAGGTATTTCCAAAGCCGTGGCACATAAGTTTGGTAAAGAAGGCTATAAAATCGGTTTAGTGGCACGTAATGCTGAAAAACTCGAAAAGGCCATTTTAGAACTTAAAACACAAGGTATTGAAGCTTATGCTTTTACATGTGACTTAGCGGTTCTTGAAGATATACCAAATCTTATTAAACGTATTAAAGATCAATTCGGAGAGATTAAAAATATTCATTGGAATGCTTTCCATGATATTGAAGGCAACATATTAAAAACCCCTCCACTAGAGCTTACCAAAAGCTTTCATATTCGCGTTTCAAGCTATATTGCTACAGTACAAGCTTGCCTATGTGATTTAGAAAAGAATAACGGTAGTATTTTATCAACCAATGGAATTTTTGCATTCGATGCAGTGGGCATCGATTTGGTTGCCAAAGAATATTCATCTTTAGCAATTGCTGCCGCCGCTCAATATAAGACCACTAACTTACTTGCTCATAGTCTTGCTGACTCAAATGTTTACGTAAGCCAAGTGATTGTGAATGGCTTCGTAGATGGAACAGCAGGCGCACAAGATAAAAGCTACACCGTACATCCAGAAACGATTGCGGAGCAGTTCTGGTATTTACACCAGTATAAGCAAGAAACTGTCTCTCTTTGTGGAGAAGCTATTCAAGCTGCTTAAATAATGTCTTATGGCAAAAGAAGCGTAATAAATTACGCTTCTCTGAAATTTTTTAATTTTATATTTGTATGTCGCAGAAGTATTCAATTATTTTTCATATGCTAAAGGATCAATTTTGTATTCTTTAAATAAAATTGAACTTGCAGAGTCTTTTATACGTTCATCATGTTTAATAATTAAATAAATATCTTTTTTAGTCAGAGGAACTTCTTTTAGTAAATCTGGCAAGTCTGTAGACCTTATAGCACTGACTTCACTAGGTTGTTTCAAGATATCTGGATCTTGTTTTTCAAATTTAAAATCTACACCTTGCAAATTAAAGTAAACCATAACTCTTCTGTTCAAAGAGTCACTATCATCATATAGAACAGTTCCTGCAGGGAGGATTGTATATGGTGAATAGTTATCGAAATTCGATGCTATTCGTAAAGGTTTCTCTAGAATATGAATTTCTGGTGTTTTTGTACGATTCCAGAAGTAATAATTTAATAAGGACTGAACGATGAAAAGTAAAATGAGTATGGTAATTAATAAATTCTTTTTCATATCTACTTCTTATTAAAAATATCTTTTATTCTTTAACTACAAATTCATAGGTTTTATTTAACTTATCATCACCTCGCCCATAAAAATGTGCATTAATTATAATTTCATATTTCCCTTTATATTTAGGAATACCCTCTATTTTTATATGATTGTATCCATCTATATCATCTACGGAAGTAATTTTAATCTCCTGATTCTCTGGGATATTAGAAGTTAATTCAAAATGTTGTTCAGAGACTTTTCCACCTGCAATTTTTAATTGCTGGGTATATGTTTGCCCTACGTAAGCAACTGGAAGACTTTCAGGCTCAATTGTATATTCTTGACCACACCCTGTCATGAGTAACAATGGAACACCTAAAGTTATGAGATTAAATTTCAAATTTTTAATCAAATTATTTTTCTTCCCATACAACTGAAAATTTTTCTGATTTAGAGACATTACCAATCATTGCAGAGAAAATTGCTTGGCATTCTAAATTGATTTTTTTAACTGAACTGATATCTATAGGCTCGCAGCTTCTATTATCATTAATTGAACAAAATTCTACAGATACATCAATTTGGTTATTCTCAAATCTATCGATATCCGCATCTAATGTTTGCTGAGGATCAATCATATTTTCACAAATGAACTTTTTTGATGATGATTTTTTTATTTTATTTAAAACTTCCTTACCTTCAATTTTCATAGCAAAATTTAATTTTTCATTACTTTTCACAATATGATCTATTGTAAATTTTGAAATTTTTTCACTACATCCAGTTAAAAAAATTAGCCCTGATAAGTAAAGAAATTTTTTCATTTAAAACTCTATTGGAAATTGGATTTTCTTATAGCTTCTTTTGATATTAAAATATTATCTGCTACAACTTTACTGCTTTGTAATAAACCACCAAAGACTACTCTACACGACATATTGCTAGTTAATAGTTTTTCCAATTGGTTCTTAGCGATACATTCATTCATTGATTCATCTTCGCAAACTTTGAAGTATCCAGACAAAGTATATTTTCCATTCTTTAACTTTTCTCCTTCGACTGAGATAGCACCTACAATAAGATAATTTTTAATATTATCGCACTTAAAACTTGAATATTTATAATTATTTTCTTGATAAATATTGTTTAAATCACTGTTTGTTTCTAAATTAAATTTAAAAATATCAGCACTCATACCATCCATATGAGAGTAAGTTAAATTCTTAAGGGTTATAACCTTAAAATTTTCTTTCTCTTTTTTGGTTAAAGGATTACAACCTGACAATAAAATCGATAAAATTATTAAAAAATTTTTCATAAATTATTTATCAATTTTTAAAATATTTTATTTAGAATCAACCTTGTAAGTATATTCCTTTGTAAATTTACCATCACCACTACCATATATTCCACCAGAGATTTTAATTTTAAAATCACCACTATATTTTGGAACCCCATAAATAACTAAATGATTATATGCATCAGAAACGTCTTGATTTAATGGTTTAACAACAACTCCCATATCCTCTTTAAAATCTGTAGTGATTTGTACAGTATAGGGTATAACCACACCTCCACTTACATCTATTTTTTGATTATATAACTTACCTACTGTACCTGCAGGGATTTGATTGGGCTCAACTGGATAATCTTTTCCTGTACATCCATAAAGGCTGAGCACAATTAATAAATATTTATACATCCATTTTATTCTACAATAATTAATTTATATTTTTTATTCAGTTCGTCACTACCACCGCCATAAAAACCTGTAGAAATATTTATTGTATATTCACCTTTATATTTAGGAATACCTTTAATTGAAAAGTCATTAAAACCGCTAGTATCATTGTTCGGTTGAATTTTTAATCCTAAATCATCAGGCATATCAGTATCTATTTCAAAATACTTATCCACTACTTTTCCGCCAGTAATTTTTATATTCTGGGAATATGATTTATTAACATGAGCTATAGAGAGCTCATTCGGCTGAATAGTATATTTTTCTCCACAACCAGTCACATTTAAAGCTACAAGGATTAAACCTAATATCTTAATTTTCATTAAAAAAACTCCTTTTTTACTACCAACGAGAAAAATACTTTCTTTTCAAAATCATAAAGTGAGAGATTTTTTCTAAGTCTTTGTCTATTTTCACCCCATGTAAACATTTTTAATCTAACTTCAGTTTTATAGGGGTCGGCTGTACCATCAATAATTTTTCCATTTATATCTTTTAATTTATCAGTCCAAACTATCCAATGATCTGGAAAAATTTGTGTTCCTGAACTAGTACCACTATCTAAAATACTTGCAGAAATCAAGCTGATAACATAATAGTCTGCCCCAGCATACTGGTTCAGTTCATTCACTAAACTAGGGTTATATCCATTTATATAAAATGGAAAAGTTTTGACATCTTTAAAACCTGTGACTTTGAACCATCGTCCTAACTCCATCCAAGTAGTAATACCGGCCACTTCCTTATCTGGATCATTTAACGATAAAGTTATATTTTCGGACTCCCTTAGACTAGCTAAAGTTATCCAATCAATTGGTGGAATTTTAGGAATATCATTTTTACGATAAAAATTTTTAACTCTTCGACTCCCATTAGGAGAGGGCTTAATTTCAAGGCCGCCTATTTTTGTACTGCCATTTTCCCAAAGTTGCTTTACTGCCACCTTATATTTCACAGGGCTTAAATTGAGTAGACAAAAAAAGTATGCGGCTGGGCCACATAAGGAAGTAAAATCTTGATCTGGAAAAGGTTCATTTAATCTAGCTTGTAAACCTGCTTCAATCTGTATTTTTGAAAATGGGTCTTTCGCTTCCCCAGGCTTACAGCCAGGATCTATACATTGAAAAATTCTTTCTCTATTCAAATTTAACTGGAATGTATTTTTAGACTTACCCTCTTCAACAACTTTAGTGACCTTACTTGCTTCATTGTATTGCACTTTAGATATCTTATTATTCTGGCTAAAACTTGCAGAAGGATAAGACTCGATCTTATCTGGCACAATATAATTACTTAATACTAAAGCTTCTTTTCCACTTATACTTAATCTATATAAGTCAAAAAGAATTACACAATCCCTGATACTTTCAATAGCTAATTTACTACTATCTATCTCGGCAGATCTTGTTTGATAAAGATTATTTCCTACTTTTTTGAATTCATTACTCGTAAAAAGTATCGAAGTTTCTGCTTTATTTTTTACAGTATTGTAAACGTACAACCTATACTTTAATAAGCTAGGTTTTACATTTGTTTCCAAAACAACATACGGGTAATACTTTGCCATTATTATTTTTACTCTATATCAATTTTTTCATCTTTAAATAAATGAAGTGATATCTCTTCTGGTTGGTAGGATTTAAATAGATCTGTATATCCTTTATCATCCGTACAACCTTCTACAATATCCCCATTAGGTAAGAAAGCGATATATTTATGATTTGCAAAGTTATTGCCATCTTTATCTTGCAAAAAATATCTCAAGTTATATTTATTAATTTCTCCTAATACCGGCAACGCAGGAACATTTGCATTCGCACTTCCGCCCCCCATAAACAAATGCTGCCCCGCCTTCACTTCAAACTTGCCGCCCGTAGTCATAAAAATGCCCGAACCAGTAATTTTGACTTGAGAGCCGCCTGCGGTGAGCACAATTTCTTTGGCTGCTGTTGCCTCAATTTTGTCTTCTGCTGAAATAATCTGAACAGCTTTACGAGCAATTAAATCTGCTCCGTCACCTTGTGCTTGTATCTCGACTTTACCTTTGCCTGCATACAGTCTAGCCCCTTCTTGAGCCGCAAAAAGGCTAATTTTATTTTGGGCATGTGCAATCAAGTTCTTTTGGGTAGACAGATTAATACTGTCTCCAGCGGTTTGGTTTAGCTGCCCATCTGCACTTAGGTGAATGTCTTCGTTACTGCTCAGCGCGATGCTATTTGGGCTTGCTAGCAGCATAATCGCCTCTTTAAAGGTTTTGGCTTTTGCGTTGTCTTGCTGCTCAAGTTTTTCAATAAAGGTTTTTAGGTTTTCTAAATTTTCTAACGGATCAGTTTGCTGATTTTTAGCAACTTCACTGAGTGCCTTGGCATTGTTAAGGCCACCGTCGATTTGTTGTTTGGCCTCATTTGCATCGAGGTGCACACCTTGGGCTTGATCCTGCTTGTGGGTACTAACGAGTAAGCCACTACGCGCTCGAACCGCGCCCCACTGGTCTGTTCTGAGTTCAAAACCTTCACCACGCCCGTCACTTTCCGCTTTGTCTTTTGGATGGCTTAAGTTACCCAAGTTGAGCTGGCTTGCCGCATGGCTGCTTTGTAGCTGGGCACTGATTTGACCTGTGGTGTCATCAAAACGTAGCTGGTTAAAGCCTTTGCCGTCGACTTCTTCTGAGCGAATGCCACTGAGCTTTTTAGTGTCAGGTAGTTGGCCTTTCTGATCGAACTGGGTTGGGTGGCGTTCAGCTTCATGAATACGGCCCACCACAAACGGGCGGTCAACATTGCCGTCAAAGAAGTCGATAACCACGATCTCACCCACGCGTGGCAAGAAGCGTGCACCATAACCTGCGCCCGCCCATGGAGTGAGTACATCGACCCAAGCTGAATCGGTGTCATTGTCGTTACTTCCTGCTCCACCATCATGACTATGGTCATCTGTTCGAGTAAATAGGAAGCGAACTTTAATGCGTCCCCACTGGTCGACATGGATACTTTCACCTTCCAAGCCCACCACTCTAGCGCGCTGCGGGTAAGCAGCTGGACGGTGCTCTAGCGGGCTATATTCAGGGACAGCTTTAATGTTACGTCGAACCACATTCAGTTCAGCAAAGTGGCGCTGCTCAGGGTTTTGCGTATCGAGCTGGGTGGCCTTGAGTTTGTCTTTTGGCAACAAACGCTCAAGTTGCTGTTGTAATTCTTTCGGTAAATTATTCTGGTTGTAGTAGTGCTTGCTTAAGATTAAGAATTCTTTGTCGGCACTGTCGTGTTGATCGAGTTCTGGGTGATCATTAAGTTCAAACCAATAACCCACTTGGGCATCGCGGACGTTACCTGAAACGGTAAACTGCTTAGAACTCAAGTGATGATAAGCATTAATGTGCTGGTTCAGCTGTTCAATCTGGCTATTGCCTGAAGCGGTCGCTTGATCTTCACCGTTTAAGTCCTGCATCCACGCGGGACTAACATGCCATGCATCTTCAAGGTTTAGGCTGGCATTGTCATAGTGTTCGCTGTGCTGCTGCTTACCTTGTACGCTGCCACTGCCTTCTTCTTGTTGTAGGGCATCGGCTTGCCAGCGTTGCACATGAACAGACGTTGGCTGTAAGCGGCGCTCTGCCTTAACTTGGGTAATGGTATCGAACTGTTCTGTCGCACTGCTGCGTTGGTACCGTAAGTTACGGCGTTCAAGAGCTTTATAATTCTGATTTTCATCAATCAAACGTAAGACTTGTGGCTGAATGGAAGCATTGGGGTCAGCGACCAAAAGCTGAAATTCGTCGATTAGCCAGTTAATGCCCTCGCTACGCCACAATCGGGTTAAAAAGTCATAATCGCTTTCGTTAGACTGCATCACAAATGGACGCACATCGTAGTCTTTCGTTAAGCCTGCCGTGTCGAGCGTTAAGCTTGAGGCAAATAATGGGCTTTTACCCTGCCATTCTTTAAACAGGATTTCGCTAATATCCCGTACGCTTTTATTCATAAATACGCGGCTGTTACGGCGTTTATGCCAGAGTGCAGTTGGGTCTTTTAAGGTTAAGTTATAAATGGTGAGTGAGCCATCACTTTGGCCTTGGCTCGCTTCGGTAATAATGCCTGTTGTTCTAAAAAACTGGCCTGTGTCAGTGACCTGATCGACGGCAACCTGACAGCCGATAAATTGTTTTAATGCAATATGGGCGTTTGTCGACAGACACAGTAATTCAGCAACGCTACCTTGGTTGAGCGTATGCTCGCCTTCAATGCGTTGTAAGAAGACTTGCTGATTTAAAGACTGATTTGAGAATTGGATATGAACAGCGCGATTTTGTGAAACAAGGCCTAAACGCTCCAATATACTCGACACACTCATCTGCATTTTTATTATCAATCAAACTTATATTTAGGCTGCATTTTAATTAAAAAAAGACTAATCTGTCTATCTATACTCATTTTCAAAATGTAACTAGTCTAAATATGCGGTTTTAGGTTAATTTGTTATTAAATGGGTATTTAATCCGTAAAATTTACTCATTTTAAAGTGCTATAAACCATCCAAATATATTTAATATTTTTCTTTTATATTCAAATAGATATTAAAGAAAAATAAATATGAAAATTAATAAAATTCAGGATGATATATGAAAATAAAAAAGTCTGCTTTTTATATATTTACGGTGATTTTCTCACTTCATTCTCCTGCATTTGCCGAACCGAGTGTGGCCGATATTCAATATCGTGCAGAGCAAGGGCAATCCGTTGCTCAATATCATTTAGGCATGATGCTTTTAAGTGGCGAACAAGGCATTGTTAAAAACTATGAGCAAGCGTTTAAATGGCTAACTGCGGCTGACCAAAATGGAAGTATGGGGGCAAAATATAGTTTAGGGATGATGTATTACACAGGCACGGGCGTCGAAAAAGATGCCAAGCGCGCTTTTGATTATTTTACTAAGGCTGCGGCCAAGGATCATGCGAAAGCGCAATATAACTTAGGGGTGTTATATGACCGAGGTGAAGGAACTGCGCAAGATTATGTAAAGGCGTTTGAATGGTTCAGTCGTGCTGCCAAGCAAGGCTACCCACCCGCAGAATATAATTTAGCTCATCTATATAAAAAAGGTCACGGCGTCTCACAAAGCGATGAGCAAGCACTTAAGTGGTACACCAAAGCGGCTGAGCATAATGAAAGCGATGCTCAGTACAACTTGGCCCAGATGTATTTAAATGGTGAAGGCACGCCGAAAAACCTACAACTGGCAAAGAAATGGTTTCAGCAAGCTGCCGATGCAGGCGATGTAGATGCCAAAGAAGTTCTTAAAAGTTTAGAATAAAGAATCAAAACTTAATGTTTATCTAACTCTAATAACTCACTAATTTCTTCACCGTATAGCCATTTATTTAAAATACCTTCCGAACTTTCTAGGCCTACAATATCTAGAAAACTTTCAAATGTCGTTGCCACTTGTTCTCGATCTTCTGTATCAAGCTTGTCAGGATCGATTTGGCTGATTCCATGAGCAAGAACATGTAAAAGTTCTGTCTTAGTTGGCTCATTCTTTTGTTGATAGAGAGCAATAAAAGCTTGTGCGGCATCCGCTACTTTTTGATTCAAACTCATACGTAATGCAGGATTTTGAACCCCTGTATATAGCTGCCCATCTCCAGCAAAATGATCTTGAGTTTTAAACTTTTCTAATTGTTGAATAACAATAGAGTTAGTATTTTGAATACTCATTTCTGTTTTATTCTCAGTTTTTTGGGCACAACCAACTTGTGAACTTAAGATGGCCATGACTAAAACTAAAAGCTTTTTCATAATTTTATTACTTTTATATTTGTCTGCATCAAATATAAACTAAATTAATTATAATTTTCCATACCCATGAAAATTTATTTTATTATTTATTTTTTCTAATTAAATTTAAATATTAACTATATTATTTTAAAAATACATTTAGATTTATTATCAAATCAAAAATATTTTAAATATTAAATTGACGTAATTAAAATCACCAATTATTATCTCGTTGCTGGCCTACATTGCCAGACGGTTTTGACAGACCGTAACTCGTAGCGGATTATAGTTCTACTATAATTCGTTAGACCCTTGCGTCCCCTTTTCTTTGCGGTAGGACGGGAGGGGGACGCCCCGTGCGTGCTGGTTCTACGAGTCCAGTCTGTCAACCCCCTTTCGTTCTACCACCATAAATTAATTCGCGGTAATCTGGTGGTAGGACTCCATAAATTATAAGGAGTTGACCATGACATTTTTCAAACTTATTCCCTCTACTACTTAATCATTTTATTTATTTAAAATTTAGGTTTTCTATTGTCTATTTTTTAAATTTATAAATTATTTTTATTTTAAAACTTAAATTATTTTATTTTCCTATATTTATAGGAGGATTAATTATTACCTAAAAATTATTTAAACTTTAAAATTAATTATATTTTTTCTACTCATAAATATAAATCATTATGAGAATAATATGACAATTTATAAACCTATTTTGGCTTTAAGTTTGGTTCTAGGCAGCTTGGGTATTTCGGGCTGTAACTTACACACCCAACAGGATTTTGAAAAAATTTGCCTGTCGGGTGGACACACCAAGACCAGTTGTGACTGTATTTATCAGCGACTTGAACAAACCTACTCCCCTAAGCTCATGCAACGCCTAGAACATGTCAGTTTGCAAAGTCCTGTTCTCCCACAGGACTTTGCCCCTACTTTTTTCAGCGTCATGCAGCGGTGTGACAAAAGTAGTCTGGGCTAAGCGTTTGGCTTAGCCCCTTTATCTCTGTGCTGCAATGGTTTATTACTTTAAATCAGCGCAAAAGATTAAAGCCTGTTGCGGCACAGGGGCCTAAAGTTGTTTAGTTAGTTGAGCTTATATTTAGATTTAATAAATTCAAATAATTCTTTAAAAAGAGGATGCCATTCTTCTGTTGGAGGACTCAAAAAAGAGTGCCAGAAAAACTCGAAAGTTAATCCATTATCATCTTCACAAAAATGTGACCATTTATCTTTTAAAGCCTCATATGTACTACACACAAAAACATGCCAATCAGGCCCAGCCTCTGAAGGAATATGTTTACCTAGATATGAATGAATTTGAGCATTCTTTATTCCAGATTCTTCATAAAGTTCGCGCAAAGCGGCATGTTCTAACTTTTCTTGATGTTCCACAGTACCTTTAACGATTTGAATTCCTGCTAAGGGATGTCTAAATACTAAAATCTCCAAGTTATTATTTATTTCCCTAAATACCACAGGAACCACTTTTTCTATTAAGGCCATGATCATTTTCTTCTTTAAATTTAAGTGGATATTATAAAACGTAGTAAAATCTCAGCAACTTTATAATCAATCAAGCTATTCTGTGCTTACATTAAATTTTTGAACATTTATTAGAATGAACTATACATGGGACGAATTTGAGCAAAGACTTAACACCTATAGAGATGTAACTATTGATCTTGCAAGAATCTTAGATGCATATGAGCTTAAAATAAAAGAACTTATTCAAAGAATTCAATTATTAACTTATGAGGATTCTCTACCTATATTTAATCAGTTATATGAAATACAGGCACATTTAGCTACTGCCAAATTCCGCTATGACCTCGAATTAAACGAAGCTTTGGATATATTTGTTTATCATTTTGATAGAGATGACAAAGAGCTTATAAGCCAATATTGGTATCAAAAATTCAAACAAAACAAGGATATTCTTTGGCCTTTACCTCAAGACGAATAGTAGCTTGTACGTTTTAACCTACAAACTTTTAGGGATTTTGCGGATTGGCGACTCCCCGCTTTTTCCCTAAGATGAGTTCATACAGGAACAGGATGTTCCAGAACACAAAACAACAATAATAGGTTCATGCACTAGGAGCGTGAGATACGACAGGAGTCATATCTAGCAACCAAATATGAAAAAGCCCGACAGGATGTCGGGCTTTTTTTATATCTGAATATTGAGACAAAATTTAGGGTGTGAAAATTTCAGGCAGACTATCTACAAGAATTTCAGGAATGTTATTTGGGTAAACAGTCTCGTTGGTTTGGCTTAGCTCATCAAATGTCCACCAATGACTTTTACTAATCACAAGTTTTTCATGTTCTGACCAGTTTGCTGTATTCACTTCTTCATTTTTAATAAAAGCAATAAAGAGCCTTTCTTCAGAAATCACGACTTCCGCACTCGGTAACATCATTTCAAAATTGCGTGTTGCAACATGAGTGCCTACGTTTTGTCGTACTACGCCTAACTCTTCATAAAGCTCTCGGCAAGCTGCTTGCTCGAAGGTTTCCCCTTCTTCAAGCCCACCTCCGACAGTTGCCCAATATGATTGTCCAGCCAAAGCATCATTTGTATGGGTAAACTGAAATAACAAAATTTGATGATTTTCATTAAGAACTAATAGTCTTGAAGATTGTCTAATACGCATTTGATTTTTTTCTTAAAGTAACAAGATAGCTATTATTCATATTCACTTTGAAAAGTTAAATTATTTCTCAATGTACGTTTTAACCTACAAACTTTTAGGGATTTTGCGGATTGGCGACACCCTTCTTTTTTCCTATGATGAGTTCATACAGGAACAGGATGTTCCGGAACACAAAACTACAATAATAGGTTCATGCACTAGGAGCGTGAGATACGACAGGAGTCATATCTAGCAACCAAATACGAAAAAGCCCAACAGGATGTTGGGCTTTTTTTATGGTCGTTTAAAAATGATGTTGAAGCTAACCTATAGCGGACTATGTGCCTGTTCTTGCTTTTTATGGCGTATCCAACGTACCGCTAAAATAACCGCAATCAGTACTACTACCGCAACAAGCGCAGGCACTAACATGGCTGAAACTGAAAGCAAGATTGCTCCAACCCACTCTCCTGTCGCAACGACAAAATTACCCAAGCCACCCGTAGTTGCAGTTGAAACACCGCGTGCAGCAACGGTACTCATTTGCACCACACCTGCCGTACCACCACCGACAATTATGGCTGCTGCCCAACTGGCAAACTGAGACATTTCTCCACTGCTAACCGCCATTGTCGCTAACGTACCCGCAATCATAGCCGCAGGGGTTGCGACTGTGTCTAAGGCATTATCAACCCAAGGAATGTAGTAAGCTGCAATTTCACACACCGTTGCCACGCCCAAAGCCAAACACACCGATGGCAGAGCTAACCACTCAAAGCCCTTTGATGGCTCAAACCATCCCATCATGGTGGCAATGCTCATGACCAATAGCGGCACAAATACCCGAAAACCGCAGGCAGCGCTCAGCCCCACACCAATACATAAACCTAATATAGTTTCCATAACGGTTTCCTTTTTCATGCCCATCACGGGTCTTGTTATGTAAGTCTTATTTTTAAATTAACAAAAAGCCCCATCGGGTGACAGGGCTTTTTGTTAAATGCGAACGCAAATATTATTTTATTCTTAACGTTTAAACTCAGTGCAATAGCATTTAGTGCATGGTGGTAAACGATCTGTATTAATTTCTAAAAACACTCTCTGGCCACATTGAGCGCAGAAATAGAAGCCTGTTCCGGGTTTTTCGCCAGCTGTTACCATGATTGCATTCCTATAATCGTATAGATATTAAACAGGAATATAACCCAGTTAGATTGATTGTCAATTGTCCATTTCGCCCGATGATGATGGCATAAATGCAAAAAATGTTATTTGTACGATTTATCTTACACAGATTTAGGGATTTAGCGGATTGGCTGTCCCCTGCTTTTTTTCTAATATGAACTCATACAGGAACAGGATGTTCCGGAACATAAAACAACAATAATAGGTTCATGCATCAGGATCGTGAGATACGACAGGAGTCATATCTAGCAACCAAATACGAAAAAGCCCGACAGGATGTCGGGCTTTTTTTATATTTAAAATTGGTTTCATACCTACTTATTAAAATTTTATGATAAATAACTCGATAACATCGGAATAAATGGTGCCATAAAACTTAAAACACTTATATGATCTGACGCAAAACTCATAAAATCGCCATATAATGTTTTATATTCTTTTGTTCCAATTGATGCTCCTAATATTTCAATTCTTCTCGAAGCCTCAGAAGCTATCTCATTATCAATATCTGATTGTTTTAACTCATCTATCAATCTAATAAAGCCTTCAGGAAGTTGATTATTAACTTCTTGCTGAATATTACTATGATGATTTCCAGATGCTATATTCTGAACATTTCCAGTAATATTAAAATTAAAAACTTGACTAACTTGGTCTTGAGGAATTGGATTAGAGTTCAATTTAGCTTCGCCCGCCTCTGGATTTAATGCTTCTATTTCTAATACAAAATTTAATATTTTCGTCTTTACAGTATCAATTATACCAATAACAGAAGCTATAGGAATGACTTTCCAAGCTTGTATACAATTCAAATCACTGTACATGTTAGAGCCATATTTAGCTAATATTGCTAGATTCCAGCTTTGTGTTAACTCCCCATCAGGATCGGCAGCGGTATAACTCTCTAAAGTTGCAATAGGGCTATTAAAATTAGCTGTAGTACATTGCTTTCTCAATTTTTCAGGAAGTCCAGCAGTAGGCATATCAGCATTACTAAAGCTACTGCCAAAACTTCCTACGAAATGACCCTTAGATCCAACATGTAGCTTTCTATAATCGGGTAATAAATTATTAGAACTATAACCATTAAGTTCAAGGTCTACCCAATTTTTGAAATCCTCGCTCCCCAATCTATAAGCTAATATTTTGCACTTTCTTAATAAATCAGAAACTTTCACATTGGAATTAACAGCATCATCTTGAATCTCTCGTAGTAGAGACATAATTCACTCAATAAAAAAACCCTATCATCAAGATAGGGTCATTTTGAATAAATTTCAATCAGTTATAAACTAAATATTAAGCCACTTGGCCTTCTAAAAAGTCTTGCGCAAAACGCTGTAATACACCCCCCGCTTCATATACAGAAACTTCTTCTTCTGTATCTAAACGGCAAGTCACAGGTACTTCAAGAATCTCTTCTTTACCATCCGCTGTGGCACGTTCGATCACTAAAGTTAAAGTAGAACGCGGCGCAATATTACCAATTACGCTATAAAGCTCTGTACCATCTAGTTTTAAAGTCTTGCGGTTTACACCAGGTTTAAACTCAAGTGGTAACACGCCCATACCCACTAAGTTGGTACGGTGAATACGCTCAAAACCTTCTGCCACAATCGCTTCAACACCTGCAAGGCGTACACCTTTCGCAGCCCAGTCACGGCTTGAACCCTGACCGTAGTCAGCACCCGCAACAATAATTAATGGCTGTTTACGGTTCATGTAGGTTTCAATCGCTTCCCACATACGCATCACTTCGCCTTCTGGCTCTACACGCGCTTTTGAACCTTGCTTAATGGTGCCGTCTGAACGAACTACCATTTCGTTATAGAGTTTCGGGTTAGCAAATGTTGCACGCTGTGCAGTCAAATGGTCACCACGGTGCGTTGCATATGAGTTGAAGTCTTCTTCTGGTACGCCCATTTTATGAAGATACTCACCCGCAGCCGAGTCCATCAAAATCGCATTTGACGGCGACAAGTGGTCGGTAGTGATGTTGTCACCCAAAATCGCAAGCGGACGCATGTTCGCCAAAGTACGTGGTGCAGCCAACGCCCCTTCCCAATATGGTGGGCGGCGGATGTAAGTACTTTGTGGACGCCAGTCATAAAGCGGACTTTCAGCTTCTTCCGTTACACCTAAGTCAAACATTGGAATGTAGACTTTACGGAACTGTTCAGGCTTCACAGCTTCTTTAACTAAGGCATCAATTTCAGCGTCAGATGGCCAGATGTCTTTGAGGTAAATCGGGTTACCTTCTTTGTCATGACCTAACGCATCTTTTTCGATGTCAAAACGAATCGTACCCGCAATTGCATATGCCACGACAAGCGGTGGAGATGCCAAGAACGCCTGTTTTGCATAAGGATGGATACGGCCATCGAAGTTACGGTTACCAGACAGTACTGCTGTTGCGTACAAGTCACGGTCAATAATTTCTTGTTGAATGACTGGATCTAACGCGCCCGACATACCGTTACACGTCGTACAAGCGTAAGCCACAATACCAAAACCAAGTTGTTCTAAGTCTTTTAGAACGCCTGCTTCTTCAAGGTAAAGTGCAGCTGCTTTTGAACCCGGTGCAAATGATGATTTCACCCAAGGTTTACGAACTAAACCAAGTTCATTTGCCTTACGTGCCAACAAGCCTGCCGCCACAGTGTTACGTGGGTTAGAAGTGTTGGTACATGACGTAATTGCAGCAATAATGATTGCGCCATCTGGCATTAAGCCATCAGAACGGTTTTCAACAACACCCGCAATACCTTTTTCTTTTAGGTCCGCAGTTGAAACACGTGCATGTGGGTTTGATGGACCAGCAATGTTACGTGTGACTGTCGATAGATCAAAACGAAGTACACGTGGATACTCTGCTTTGGTCATATCCGATGCCCAAAGGCCGATTTCTTTTGCGTACTGCTCAACCAATGCCACTTGAGCATCTTCACGGCCTGTTAAGCGTAAGTAGTCGATTGTGTTTTGGTCGATGTAGAACATCGCAGCCGTAGCGCCATATTCTGGTGTCATGTTCGAAATGGTTGCACGGTCGCCTACAGACATGCTGTCAGCACCTTCACCAAAGAACTCAAGATAAGCACCGACTACCCGCTCTTTACGCAAGAACTCGGTTAAAGCAAGTACGATATCTGTTGCAGTAATGCCTGCCTGACGTTGACCTATAAACTCAACACCAATAATGTCTGGTAGACGCATCCAAGATGCACGGCCCAACATTACGTTTTCAGCTTCTAAGCCACCGACACCTACAGAAATTACGCCCAAAGCGTCTGTATGTGGTGTATGTGAGTCTGTACCAACGCAAGTGTCTGGGAATGCTAAGCCATCACGCGCCTGAATCACCGGAGACATTTTCTCTAGGTTAATCTGGTGCATAATGCCGTTCCCCGCAGGGATCACATCGACATTTTTAAATGCAGTTTTCGTCCACTCAATAAAGTGGAAACGGTCTTCGTTACGGCGGTCTTCAACGGCACGGTTTTTTGCAAAAGCGTCTGGGTCAGCACCGCCATATTCCACCGCTAAAGAGTGGTCGACAATGAGCTGTGTTGGTACAACTGGGTTAACTTTAGATGGGTCGCCGCCTTTGTCTGCAATCGCATCACGTAAACCGGCAAGGTCAACCAAAGCTGTTTGACCCAAGATGTCATGACACACCACGCGCGCAGGGTACCAAGGAAAGTCCAAGTCCTGACGGCGCTCAATCAATTGCGTTAGATAAGCACTTAAATTCTCGGCATCGGCACGGCGTACCAATTGCTCTGCGAGTACTTTAGAGGTGTAAGGCAGTTTTTCGTATGCGCCTGGCTGAATATCTTCAACGGCTTGACGCACGTCGTAGTATTCAAGCTGGGTACCTGCCAGCGGTTTACGGTATTTTGTGTTCATTAACCACGCTCCGCCAATGGTTTAAATTCGAGGTTTTCAGGGCCTGTGTAGTTCGCGCTTGGACGAATAATTTTGCCGTCTTGGCGTTGTTCAATCACGTGTGCTGACCAGCCTGCTGTACGTGCAATCACGAATAACGGTGTAAACATTGCAGTTGGAACACCCATTAAGTGATAGCTCACCGCACTGAACCAGTCGAGGTTCGGGAACATGTTTTTCACTTCTTTCATCACTGCTTCTAAACGCTCAGCGATAAGGTACATTTTGGTGTTCTCTTGCGCTTCAGCCAAGTCATGCGCCACTTTCTTGATCACTTCGTTACGTGGGTCAGAAACTGTATATACAGGGTGACCAAAACCAATCACAACTTCTTTATTTTCAACACGCTTACGGATGTCAGCTTCAGCTTCGTCTGCGTTGTCATAACGTTGTTGAATCACGAATGCAACTTCGTTCGCGCCACCATGTTTAGGTCCACGAAGCGCACCAATACCACCTGTAATTGCCGAGTACATGTCAGAGCCTGTACCTGCAACTACACGTGAGGTGAATGTAGATGCGTTGAACTCGTGCTCAGCATACAAAATAAGAGATGTATGCATTGCTTGAATCCATTCTTCAGATGGTTTTTCACCATGAAGTAAATGTAAGAAATGCGCTGCAATTGAGTCGTCATCTGTTTCAACTTCAATACGACGACCGTTGTTGCTGAAGTGATACCAATAAAGCAGCATTGAGCCTAGGCTTGCCATTAGTTTATCAGCAATATCTTTTGCGCCCGCTTCGTTATGGTCTTCGTGTTCTGGAGTTAAACAACCTAGAACTGAAACACCTGTACGCATCACATCCATTGGGTGTGCAGACGGTGGTAATTGTTCAAGTGCAGTTTTAAGAGCTGCTGGTAAGCCACGAAGTGCTTTTAATTTTGCTTTATAGGCTTTGAGTTCAGCTTTGTTTGGTAATTTGCCATGTACGAGCAAGTGAGCAACTTCTTCAAACTGACTACCTGCTGCAAGGTCAAGAATGTCATAGCCACGATAGTGCAAGTCGTTACCGCTACGTCCTACGGTACAAAGTGCTGTGTTGCCTGCAACTTGTCCGCTAAGTGCAACTGATTTTTTTGGTTTGAAGCCTGTTGTTGTTTCATTTGAGCTCATAAGATTGTCCTTTCCTATCTATTTAAATTATTTGGGAAACACGGCATATTTACCGTGTTTTACTTCTTATTTCTTTTTAGCAAATGCGTTGTCTAAGTAGTCTTCAAACGCGTAGTAGTTAATGCGTTCATATAACTCTTTACGCGTTTGCATAATATCAACCACGTTCTTTTGCGTGCCTTCTTTACGTAAGGTTTCATACACAGTTTCGGCTGCCTTGTTCATGGCACGGAAAGCAGAAAGCGGATAAAGCGCAAGGCTTACATCGGCAGATGCTAATTCTTCAGTAGTAAATAGTGGCGTAGAACCAAACTCGGTAATGTTTGCCAAAATTGGTGCGCCAGTCTTCTGAGCAAATTGCTTGTACATATCAAGCTCGGTAATTGCTTCAGGGAACAACATGTCTGCACCCGCCTCAATGTAGGCACCCGCACGGTCAATGGCAGCTTGTAAGCCATCTACAGCCAATGCATCGGTACGCGCCATAATCACGAAGCTGTCATCACCACGCGCATCAACTGCTGCTTTAATACGGTCAACCATTTCTTCTTGAGTCACAATGGCTTTGTTCGGACGGTGACCACAACGTTTTGCGCCCACTTGGTCTTCAATGTGCATTGCCGCAGCACCAAATTTGATAAGTGCTTTTGTAGTACGGGCAATGTTAAATGCAGAAGCGCCAAAACCTGTGTCCGCATCGACCAATAATGGAAGATCACATACATCGGTAATACGGCGTACGTCAGTCAACACATCATCAAGGTTACTAATTCCCAAATCAGGTAAGCCTAAAGAACCAGCGGCTACACCACCACCTGATAAGTAAATCGCTTTATAACCTGCACGTTTTGCCAAAAGTGCATGATTGGCGTTAATGGTTCCAACCACTTGTAATGGCTTTTCTTGGGCTACTGCATCGCGAAATAGCTGACCTGCGGATTGTTTAGCCATTGTTATGTTCTCCTTGTGCTTGTAGCAGTGTTTGCTCAATAATTTTGTAAGAAGCATTGATATGTCGATGCATCAGCAGCTCGGCAAGTTCACCATCGCCTTCTGCAATTGCATCTAAAATACGGATATGTTCGTCCCAAGCTTTGCTCGGTCGATCGGGTGTGTTTGAAAACTGAATTCGGTACATACGGATGAGGTGATAAAGCTCATCGCATAGCATTTTTTCTAGGGTTTTATTGCCACTACTTTTGATAATGCAGTAGTGAAAATCGTCCTGCCCTTCTTGCAAGTAATATCCTTTACCTGCTTTAAAGTTTTCATCTTCAGCGTGCATACGCAATACATCACGTAATGCCAAGATTTGCTTTTTATCAATATGCTGTGCAGCAAGTTTGCAAGCCAAACCTTCTAAAGACGCACGAATCTGGTAAAGCTCTTTAAACTGTTGCAGTGAGAGCGAAACCACGCGAGCGCCCACATGTGCCGTTCGCTCAACCAAACGTTGACCTTCAAGGCGATGAATCGCTTCGCGCAATGGCCCACGACTAATGCCATAAGTGCGTGCCAGTTCAGGCTCAGAAATTTTGCTACCTGCCGGAATTTGACCCAAAACAATCGCCGTCTGTATTTGTTTAAATACATTCTCGGTCAGTGTTCTTCCCTGACTTTGTAATGGCTCTGGTGCGAAGGTCAAATCTTGCATATTGTCGACAATTTTTAATCAATTATGAGTTTTATAGCGGTATGAATGAAAAAAATCAAGGTGATTGTTGACACTTTACAGAACGCATCAGGTCAATTTTTATCATTTGACCTGTTCTCTCACCTTATATTTACAGCATTACACCACTTGCTAATTAGTATTTATAAAACAGATATTTATATTATTTTACCTATAGATTTATGGCACTTCTTTAGCTGCTTTTCGACCGCTAATCTTTTGTTTCAAACTTTAGTCTACAACCAATGTATTACAGCAAGATTGTAGACAATCTGCTTGAATGAAAGCATGAGTTATAAATTAGTATCTATTTACCGTAATTTCTTTTAAATCTTTTTATCATTTTCATCCAGAAAATATCGATATTAGTGAAATTATCAGGTGCTTCACGGTAGCTTTATTGATACATTATTGAACATCGACATAGTTGTGGCGTATTTTTCGAGACAGAAAAAACCCAGCACTATGCATATTGTTGAATGAAAGGACTTTTTTGATGTTTCAACATATCCCCCCATACGCAGGCGACCCAATTCTCTCTTTAATGGAACAGTTCAACGCTGATACTCGTTCTGGAAAAGTGAACTTGAGTATTGGTCTTTACTATAACGAAGACAGTATTGTTCCTCAGTTAGAGACCATTATTGAAGCGCAAAAGCGTATCGAGCCTAAAAACGGTAAAACCAAACTTTATTTGCCAATGGAAGGCTTCAAACCTTACCGTGAAGCAATTCAAGCACTTTTATTTGGTGCAAACAGCCCAGCAGTTAAAGCTGGCCGTGCTGTAACCATCCAAACACTTGGTGGTTCAGGTGCATTAAAAGTTGGTGCAGATTTCTTAAAAACTTATTTCCCAAATTCAGACGTTTGGGTAAGCCAACCAACTTGGGATAACCACGTTGCGATTTTCAATGGCGCTGGTATCAAAACTCATTTCTACCCATATTTCGATAACGAAACGCGTGGTGTAGATTTTGACGGTATGCTTTCAACACTTAAAACTTTGCCTGAGCAAAGCATTGTGTTATTGCACCCATGCTGCCACAACCCAACGGGTGCTGACTTAAACCCAGCGCAGTGGGATCAAGTGATTGCAGTATTAAAAGACCGTAACCTTATTCCATTCCTAGATATTGCTTACCAAGGTTTTGGTGACGGTATGGAAGAAGATGCGTATGCAATCCGTGCTTTAGACCAAGCGGGTCTAAACTTCATTGTGAGCAACTCGTTCTCTAAAATCTTCTCTTTATATGGCGAGCGCGTTGGCGGCTTAACTTTCGTTTGTGACGATGTAGAAGCTGCTCAGTGCACATTCGGTCAGTTAAAAGCGACTGTACGCCGTATTTACTCTAGCCCTCCTACAACAGGTGCTTGGTTAGTTGATGAAGTGTTAAATGACGCTGAACTTAACCAACAATGGCAAGGTGAAGTGAAAGAGATGCGTGAGCGTATTATTAAAATGCGTAGCATCTTGAAAGACGAACTTACTAAAGCATTACCAGACCGTGACTTTAGCTACCTTGTAAACCAAAAGGGTATGTTCAGCTACACTGGTTTAACTGCTGAACAAGTTGATATCTTGCGTGAAGAATATGCAATCTACTTAGTACGTAGTGGTCGTATTTGTGTTGCTGGTTTAAACATGAACAATGTTTACACTGTTGCTAAAGCAGTTGCAGAAGTGCTTGCTAAATCAACAGAAGCGGCATAATACATCTATTAAAAAAGGCGCTTCGGCGCCTTTTTTTATGTCTCGATATTAAGATTTAGCTTTGCCCCAATACTTCAGTTTTGAGGTATGACCAATACCCACATTAAAGCTATTGGTTGGGTCGAGTTTTTGGTAGAAATTGGCCAATGCAGGTTTGGCAATGTAGAGATGCCCGACATTATGCTCTGCTGGATATTCAGCACGGCGTACATCCAGCAATTTCCACATTTGATGTTCCATTTCTAACGGGTCATGGCCCTTTTTAAGAATATAGTCCTGATGGAAAACATGACAAAAGAAATGCCCATAATAGAGTTTATAGAGAATTTTATTTTCCATCTCGGCTGGCAGTTGCTCTACCCATTCGCGGTCATTACGACGTAACGCAATATCAAGCGCCACAATATCTTCAACTTCACTACGGTGCGTATCACGATAACGAATAGCCGCCCCTGCAATCGCAAAACGGTGTAAGAAAGCCTTTCGACCTTCTTCTTCACTACACACGAAATAGCTACCTGACTGGTTCACAGCAAAATATTCTTTTAAAAACTGCTCGGTTTGTGCTTTTAAATTATTTTCAACACGCAGCACTAAATGATGCTCATAACGATCTCGATATTCGGTCATACGCTTAGGCAAATGACTCGGTAAAAAGAAGGTAATCGCCTGTAAAATATGATTCGTTAAGCCTTTAATTTTAAATCTTTCTAAGAAGCCATCAACTTTATCTTTCATCGCAAAAGCTTTTGGAACATTGGCTGTGCCAAATTTCTCAATAAACAAGAACGTGTCTTTTCCGTACTTTTCACCAATCAAGTAAGCATCTCGGTGAATATACTCACCCGCAATCGGCAAGCTTGGTAGTGAGGTCAGTAAGTAACGACGAATCGCTGTTAAATCATCGGCATCATTAGTACCAATATAAAACACATTGCTCTGTACTTTTTCATAGGTATCAAGACGAACCGCAAACACACAGACTTTACCTGCCGACCCCGAGGCCTCAAACAAACGTGATGGATCTGCATTAAAACGAGCAGGCGTATCTGCATCAACCTGAGTCACATCGTGTGCATAGCGATGGTCCGATGCCTGCTTTTCACTGTCATCTAAAATATCTACGGCTTGGTACTGCTGCTTTTCTAAACGCGTCAAAATTTCTTCGGGAGTCGAACCTAAATTCACCCCTAAATGGTTCACCAGTTCTAATTGACCAGTAGCATTCACCTGAGCATATAACGCCAGTTCAGTATATGCAGGACCACGGCGTACCAAGGCACCACCAGAGTTATTACACACACCACCAAGTACCGATGCACCTATACAAGATGAACCAATTACCGAATGTGGCTCACGGTCATAACCTTTTAAAATTTGCTCTAAATTGTCTAAGGTCGCGCCGGGTAAGCAGATCACTTGCTTGCCGTCATGAATGACCTGAATGCCCTTTAATCGGCGAGTACTCATGACTAAAACAGGACGATCATAATCATCGCCATATGGGGTTGAACCACCAGTGAGTCCTGTATTTGCCGCCTGCATAATCACAATACAGTCTGCATCAATGGCCGCTTGGAGCACCTGCCATTGCTCTAGCAATGTGCCCGGCACCACCACAGCAAGTACTTTCCCCTCACCAAAACGACGACCTTGGCGGTACTGACGCGTGCTTTGATCATCGGTCAAAACATGCGAACGCCCTACAATATTTTGTAAGCGTTCAATCACTGCTTGAGGAGAAAATGTTTGCATGATGGTTTCCTTTTGGTCATCCATATAAGATCTAGCTGTAATCCACGCTAAAACCAGATCAGCACGACGGCATCTTACCGTTTGTAATTTATAATTTAATTAGCTCATTCTCTAATGTGAATCAGCACTATATTTACTATCGCGGTTGGCGGCAGGGATGCCGCCGTTTCGATGCGGTAGCAAGGACGTACCGTCATCGAAACAAAGGTTTTTGGTTACTTTTTTAAAAAAGTAACGTCAATTAGCTACTTATATTGAACTTTTCCCGATAAGACTCCATCGTGCCAATATCATCAAAGTTAATACGAAAATATTAGAACTTCATCGCCTGTACTAAACAATCCGCATTAATATCCGAAATCGACTTGGCACCCGTAAGCGTCATCGCAACACGTATTTCTTTATCAATCAAATCAAGCAAGTTCGACACCCCTTGCCCACCTGCTGCCGCCAAGGCATAAACAAATGCACGGCCAAGTAAAACCGTATCGGCACCAAGCGCTAACATACGCACCACGTCTAAACCATTACGGATGCCTGAGTCGGCCAAAATCGCCAAATCACCTTTCACTGCGTCAGCAATCGCAGGCAATGCACGAGCAGATGACATCACGCCATCTAACTGACGACCACCATGATTCGATACCACAATACCATCTGCACCAAAACGCACAGCATCTTTGGCATCTTCAGGGTCTAAAATACCCTTAATCACCATTGGGCCATCCCAAAATTCACGAATCCACTCAAGGTCTTTCCATGAAATTGATGGGTCAAAGTTCGAGCCTAACCAACCAATATAATCTTCAAGCCCAGTAGGCTTACCTAAATATTTAGAGATATTACCCAAGTCATGCGGACGACCCATTAAACCAACATTCCACGACCAATGTGGGTGAAACATAGACTGCATATAACGACGCATTGCAGCATTTGGTCCACTCATCCCCGAATGGGCATCACGGTAACGTGCACCTGGCACAGGCATATCTACAGTAAACACAAGTGTTGAACAGCCAGCTGCTTTTGCTCGTTCCAAAGCATTACGCATAAAACCACGGTCACGTAATACATAAAGCTGGAACCACATAGGGCGATTAATCGCAGGTGCAACTTCCTCAATCGGGCAAACAGAAACCGTTGAAAGCGTAAATGGAATACCTTTTTTATCGGCTGCCATCGCGGCCTGCACTTCACCACGGCGTGCATACATACCCGTTAAACCAACCGGTGCCAAAGCAACCGGCATCGACAATGTTTCATTAAACAGTTTTGTCTCTAAACTTAACGCTGACATGTCATTGAGCACACGTTGACGCAAAGCAATTTCTGACAAATCTTGTACGTTACGCTTTAAGGTATATTCCGAATACGCCCCACCATCAATGTAATGAAATAAAAATGGAGGTAAGCGACGTTGTGCCGCAGCACGATAATCATTGCCAGAAGAAATAATCATTTTGAATCAACTCTATTTAAACGGTTTGCACGTTTCTGGCGAGCTTCATCTTCATCCAGAGAACGCACATGATTAATCACAAATTCAATATGACCGCAGACAGCTTGGCGTGCGGCCTCGGGATCTTTACGATCAATAGCATCCATCACCTGAAAATGCTGCTCGCTGAGCAAGTCACCATTGACCGGATCGTTATAAACTTTTTTACGTCCCAACAAGACGTTGTATTGCAGCAAATCAAACAAGCTGCGCATCATTTGAATCAGCACCACATTGTGAGATGCTTCAGCAATCGCTAAGTGGAATTCAGCATCGGCTACTGCAGCCTGCGCCGAGTCACCTGCATTTTGATGGCGACTAATTTCATTAAAATAATGATGAATTTTGGCACGATCTTCAGGCGTTGAGCGCAATGCGGCATACCATGCCGTGCCACCTTCAAGTAGTAACCGCGCCTCTTGCACATCAAAACGGTACAGCGGATCTTCTTCAATCAAATTGCTAATTGGGTTCACAATCAGTTGCTGTGGCCACTGTTCAGGTAACTGCTGAATATAAGTCCCATCGCCACGGCGGCTACTGAGCACACCTTGACTATTAAGCTGCTGAATCGCTTCACGCAAAGACGGACGAGAAACTCCTAAGCTTGTTGCAAGCTGGCGTTCGGCAGGCAAACGGTCACCTTTTTTCATGTGACGCTCTTCAATTAATGCCTGCAATTTCATGACCACTTGATCGGAGATTCTCATCGCGTTTCCTTCACTGGAGTTATGGAATCATCCACGGAACCAGATAAGCCTGAACCGTAATAATGATGCCAACAAAGACAGTGAATATGATGCTATGTTTTACCGTGAAACGGAACAAGTCAGACTCTTTTCCAACTAAGCCTACCGCTGCACACGCAATCGCAATCGACTGTGGAGAAATCATCTTACCTGTCACGCCACCACTGGTATTGGCAGCAACCAATAATACTTCTGGAATACCAATCTGCTGCGCCGTAGTCGCCTGTAGTGCCGAGAACAAAGCATTTGAAGATGTATCTGAACCTGTAAGGAATACACCCAGCCAACCCAAAAATGGCGAGAAGAAAGTAAACGCATGACCCGTATGTGCTAGCGCCAAAGCTAAAGTTGCAGATAAACCTGAGTAGTTCGCAATAAAAGCAAAAGCCAACACCATACCAATCGAGTAAATCGGTGTTTTCAACTCATTAAGTGTTTCACCAAAAGTCGTTACTGCCTCACTTGCTTTCATTTTCAAGAAAATAGCAGTGATAATTGCAGCAATAAAAATTGCCGTACCTGTTGCAGAGAACCAGTCAAACTTATAAATCGCTTCGTATGGTTTCATCTCTGCCACAATCGGCGGCATTTTTTCGACCAATTTATGCAAGTACGGCACTTCAAGTTTAAAAATCCAGTGCTCAAGAGCACCATCTTTTGCAAATAATGCTTTAAATGGCTTAACACTCCAGATAGTGACCATCACCGTTAAGATTGCAAATGGAGACCACGCCTTGGCAATTTTTCCAATACTGTAACGTTGAACCGTTGTAGGTTGCTGAATTAGAGTTTGCCCAGCTTCAGGTTCAAAGCGGAAAATATGTTTTGGTTTCCAGAAACGGAACAACACAGTCAGGCTGACCAATGAAGCAATTGCGGCGGTAATATCTGGTAACTCAGGGCCAATAAAGTTAGATGTAAGATATTGGGCAATCGCAAAAGCGCCACCACCCACCAATACAGCAGGCCAAGTTTCTTTAACACCACGCCAACCATCGATAATCGCCATGATCCAGAACAGTACGATCAGCGTTAAAAACGGCAACTGACGCCCAACCATCTGGCTAATTTCCATAGTGTCTACGCCTGACACCTGCCCCGCCACAATAATTGGAATACCCATCGCACCAAATGCAACTGGTGCTGTATTTACAATTAAACATAAACCAGCTGCGTAAAGAGGTTTAAAGCCTAAACCTACAAGGAGTGCAGCCGTAATTGCGACAGGAGCACCAAAACCTGCAGCCCCTTCTAAAAAAGTACCAAAGGCAAAACCAACCAATAACATTTGCAGACGTTGGTCTTCAGTAATTGACAAAATGCTTGAGCGGATAACTTCAAACTGGCCTGTTTTTACCGAAATCTTGTATAGAAAAACTGCCCCAATAATGATCCATGAAATTGGCCATAGACCGTAGAAGAAACCATAAATGATCGACGCAAAGGCCATTTGACCCGGCATTTGATAGAAAAAGAGAGCAATCAATAATGCAATAATGACTGTGCCCGTACCCGCGATACTGCCTTTTAAACGAAAAACTGCTAATGCCAAAAAGAAGAAAATAATCGGGATTAATGCAACCGCGCTGGACAGCCAAATATTATTTAAAGGGTCATAAAGTTGTTGCCACATATTGAGCATTGTCATCTCCTTGAAATGCCGGGGCGAATTTTTGTACCTTAAATTCTTAAACATTTAACACAATTGGTATGACCAATTAAAAATTAAGTGCAAATGTTGTTCCTTAAACCACAGATCGCATCATAAACACAGACATTAGCAAGATCAACCATTAAATAACCACTACAATTGGTATGACCAATAGTGATTAGTAAAATCAAGCAATTTCTAATTTATAAATTTATTTATTAGACTAAAGTCGTAAAAATCTTTCTTATAAATTTAGATATGAACTATAGAAATGAAGCGTAAAACTTGAATATAAAAACTATAAACATAACCATTTATTAAGAAATGTATAATAATGCTCAAAACTTAATTCATTTATATTGAACTGAATAATGACTACTTTAACGTGTTTTAAAGCTTATGATATCCGAGGCAAACTCGGCACCGAATTGAATGAAGAAATCGCTTATAAAATTGGTCGCGCTTACGGGCAAATCTACAAACCAAAGACTGTAGTTGTAGGTTGTGATATTCGTCTAAGCAGTGAAGATTTAAAACAAGCGACCATCCGTGGTTTAAATGATGCGGGTGTGAATGTTCTTGATTTGGGCATGACAGGTACTGAAGAAGTTTACTTCGCCGCTTTCCATTTAGATGTGCAAGGTGGTATCGAAGTTACTGCGAGCCATAATCCAATGGACTATAACGGCATGAAATTAGTTCGAGAAAATGCTCGTCCAATTAGTGCTGATACCGGTTTAAAAGAAATTCAGGCTTTAGCAGAAACCAATAACTTTGAAGAAGTTAGCCAAAAAGGTACAACTCAAACCTATAACATTTTACCTGAGTTCGTTGATCACTTAATTACCTACATTGAACCTGCAAAAATCCGCCCACTTAAGTTAGTGGTAAATGCTGGTAATGGGGCTGCGGGTCATGTGATTGATGCCATTGAAGAAAAATTTAAGGCGCTTAACGTACCAATTGAATTTATTAGAATTCACCATGAAGCAGATGGTACGTTCCCGAATGGAATTCCTAACCCAATTTTAATTGAAAACCGTGACAGTACCCGTAATGCTGTAATTGAGCATAAAGCAGATATGGGAATTGCCTGGGACGGTGACTTTGACCGCTGTTTCTTATTTGATGAAAAGGGACAGTTCATTGAAGGCTACTATATTGTTGGTCTATTGGCTCAAGCTTTCTTGATTAAACAGTCAGGCGAAAAAATTGTGCATGACCCGCGTTTAGTGTGGAACACATTTGATATCGTAGATGAATATAAAGGTGTTGCTGTACAGTCAAAATCTGGTCATGCATTCATTAAAGACGTGATGCGTGAACACAATGCCGTATATGGCGGAGAAATGAGTGCACATCACTATTTCCGTGACTTTGCTTACTGCGACAGCGGGATGATTCCATGGTTACTCACTGTTGCCCTACTTTCTGAAACAGAACAATCACTTTCAACACTCGTTGAAAATATGATTACCAAGTTTCCTTGTAGTGGTGAAATCAACTTTAAAGTGGCTGATACACAAATCACTATTCAAAAGATTTTCGATTTCTATGCTGATCAAAATCCACAAATTGACCGTACTGATGGTGTAAGTCTAGACTTTGGTGCATGGCGCTTTAATGTCCGTGCTTCAAACACAGAGCCTTTACTACGCCTCAATATTGAAAGCCGTGCAGATCGTCAAGCTCAGCCAATGCAGCATTATGTAGATGAATTGACTGGGTTGATTCAGAACTAATTCATAATAAAAAAGGAGCTATAAGCTCCTTTTTTATTGCTATTTAATTATATCCATTAGGATTCTGCTTCTGCCAATTCCAGCTATCAGCAAGCATATCTTCTAAGCCATATTGAGGCTGCCAACCTAACTCAGCAACTGCACGGCTATTGTCTGCAAAAGATGTTGCAACATCGCCAGTTCGACGTGCTACAAATTCAAAAGCTACAGGTATGCCATTAACTTGTTCAAAGGTATCTTTAACTTGCAAAACAGATGAACCATTGCCTGTACCGATATTCCATGCTCGGCAACCTTTCGACTGTAAACGGTTATTTAAAGCACACAAATGTGCATTCGCTAAGTCAACCACATGAATATAGTCACGCACACCAGTACCATCTACCGTGTCATAGTCATTACCATAAATAGATAATTTCTCACGGCGACCAACAGCAACTTGAGTCACATAAGGCATTAAATTATTTGGAATACCTTGTGGATCTTCACCAATACGTCCACTCTTATGTGCACCTACTGGATTAAAATAACGAAGTAATGCGATTGACCACTCTGGATTAGACGCCGACAACTTTTGCAATAATTGCTCAACAATCAACTTAGTGTAACCATAGTTATTACTCGGTATACCTGTTGGCATGTCTTCATTTAATGGCGATATATTAGCCTCGTCATATACTGTCGCAGAAGAGCTAAATACAAGTGTATAAACACCAGCCTTTTCCATTGAATTAACCAGTTGAATACTACCCGCAATATTATTATCAAAATAAATAAGCGGTTTTTCTTGGCTTTCACCTACTGCTTTTAAACCTGCAAAATGAATAACAGCGTCAATTGAATGATTTTCGAAAACACGATCAAGTTCATTTGCATTACGGATATCACCCTGCACAAAAGTTAAACTTTTTTGGGCGATATTTTGAACTCTATTTAAAGATTCTTGTGAACTATTCGAAAGATTATCAAAAACGATAACTTCATGACCAGCCTGTAAAAGCTCAACACAAGTATGTGAACCAATATAACCTGCGCCACCAGTGACTAGAATTTTAGCCATCTACTTTTCCTAACAATATTTTAATTAATCCACGCGTTGATGCATCAAGTGTTGAAAGATCATTTTGAACACCGTTTAAAATCGGAAGTAATTGATCAGCAATCTGCTTACCTTTCTCAACTCCCCACTGATCAAATGGATTAATATTCCAGATCACAGACTGCACAAAGACTTTATGCTCGTATAAAGCAATCAACATTCCTAAACTATAGGGGTTTAATTCTTTCAATAATAATGTAGAACTGGGTTGATTGCCTTCATATTGCTTATAAATTGGTAAATTCTCTAATTCAGTTGGGTCTAGAGCTTCATTACCGAAGGCTAATAATCTTGATTGTGCTAAACAATTTGACAGTGCAAGATGATGTTGTTCAACGAGAGCTTCTGCATTTTCAACATAGGTAAAATGATCTGAATTATAACGTTGAATTGGCGCAATAAAATCACAGCTTACTGCTTGTGAACCTTGATGTAACAACTGATAGAAAGCATGCTGGGCATTGGGACCAACCTCGCCCCATATAATAGGGCAAGTATCAAGCTCAACTTTTAAACCATTACGTTGCACCGACTTCCCATTAGATTCCATTTCTAACTGTTGCAGATAAGCTGCAAAATACTTTAATCGCCCATCATAGGGTAATACTGCATGGGTCTGAATATTTAAAAAGTTATTATTCCAGATTCCTAATAATGCCATCAAAACTGGGATATTTTGATCAAAACTCGTATTTTGAAAATGCTCATCGACGGCATGAGCACCTGCTAAAAGTTGCTGGAAGCCTTCCACACCAATCGTCAAAGCAATAGGTAAACCGATACAAGACCATAGAGAATAACGCCCACCTACCCAGTCCCACAGTAGTAACTGGTTTTGAAGCGCAATTCCCCATTCAGACATTTTGTCAGATTTTGTAGATACACCAATAAAGTGACTTTTTAATACACGAGCATGTGTACCTAATGCCTTTTCAAGCCACTGACGAACTGTTTGTGCATTTGATAAGGTATCAATCGTACCAAAAGATTTAGATGAAATAATAAACAAAGTTGTTTCTGGACGAAGTTGATGGAGTAACTCAGATAACTGACTACCATCCATAGTCGAAACAAAGTGAATATTTAAAGGTTTAGCCGTTTTTACCTTAAAATCAGATAAAGCATGCGTGACCATTTGTGGTCCTAAATCAGAACCACCCACCCCAATATTAACAACATCTTGAATCACCTCACCAGTTGAACCCCGATATTGCCCTGCATGGATTTTTTCCACTAAGGTATACATGCGTTGTAACTGGCTATGAACTTGCTCTGTTAAATCTGCAAACTTCGAATAGTCAACGGGCAAACGTAGTGCCCAATGCATTGCCTCACGTTGCTCAGTGCAGTTAATTTTATTTTGTGAAAAAAGGCGATTAATCCATTCGGTTAAATTTTTAGTGTTTGCAAGAGCTACTAATTGTCCCAAAATATCTTTGGTTAAGCGGTGCTTACTATAATCAAAAAATAATTGATCAAATTTTACCGAATAATTTTGAAAACGATCTGGCTCTAAAGCAAATAACTCTTTTATATGTAATTTAGAGTTTTTTTCACCTAGAGTTTGAAGATGAGCTAAAGGTGAAGCTAATTCCTTTGGAAATTGCTCAATTGATTTACTCATAAGCGCCCTACTCCTTCATAAGCAAAACCTTTCGCCTTTACATACGCAGGATCATAAATATTACGTCCATCTAAAATTAAAGGATGCTTCATTAACTGTTGTAGTTGCTTAAAGTCAGGGCTCCAATATTGCTTCCATGCCGTGACTAGACATAGCGCATGAGCATCTCGTACCGCCTCATATTGGTCCGTACATAAAATTAAATCTTCACGATGTCCATAAGTTGCAGCTATTTCATCTAAAGCTTGAGGGTCATGCAGACGTACTATTACACCCTGCGCCCATAATGCAGCTAATAAAATATGAATCGGTGAATTATGTATATTCGAAGTATTTTCTTTAAAAGAAGCTCCCCAAATCGCAACTGTTTTACCATTTAGGCTACAGTGATAATAATTCCATAACTTACGAAATAAAATTTCTTTCTGCTGCTCATTAATCGCCCAAACCTGTTCTAAAAGGCGGCTTTTTGTTCCAGTTTCAGACACAGTACTCGAAAGTGTTAAAATGTCATGCGAAAAGTTCTCACCGCCAAATCCTACACCCGGCGATAAATATGCAGCACCAATACGTGTGTCAGCAGCGATACCATGCTTTACATTCGCAATATCAATACCCAATTTTTCAGCCACCATAGCCAAATCATTCATATAACTAATGCGGGTAGCCAACATGCCTGAAATACTCAGTTTGGTGAACTCAGCATCTAAAATCGGCATAAATAAATATTGATAACTAAATTGGAAAAAAGGACGCAGTAACTCTTGCATAGTTTCACTTGCATCTCTAGATTCCACACCAACAATGACATGTTTTATATTCAATACACTGTTGATAGCATTACCTTCCTGAATCACATCAGGGAAATAAACCCACTCATCTTTTGGCAAATGCTGTTTTAATTTCTCTGTACCATGCAAACCAAAAGTAGAGCCATTAATCATTAATCGCGGATGAACAATAGGTCGTTCGCTCAACTTCTCAACTGTTTTTAATGCAAGTTCAATTTGTGTTGGGCTAAAACAAAATAAATAAACTTCAATATCTAAAGGAATCTCAGAAAAAGGGCTCTCTTTTAAGAAACCCGCTTTTCGCTGCTTATTTAAATAATTATTTACGTCTTGGTCTTGATATGAAAGTACAGAAATATTTTCTTCACAGGTGACACTTGTACACCAGTAAATTTGATTACCATATTCAGCTAATAACGCTGCCATCACACCGGCATGTAACGTTGTTCCAAATACTGCGATTTTCATTGCACACCTGATTTTTTCGTATTTTATAGATTTCTCTTCCCTTTACAGGAAGAGAATATACTGCTCAGCTACTATGTTCAGTAGTTTTTACAAATACTTAAGCAGAACTACAAAACTTTATAATTTAAGTTCTTGAATCAGCTGTTTAAATTCTAATCCTAACTTAGGGTGTGCAACACCATAGTGTAGTACAGCTTTCAAATAACCGAGCTTACTGCCACAGTCAAAAGTTTGGCCTTGCATCCGATAGGCTTCAACGGTATCAGTTTCTTGAAGCATCGCAATAGCATCAGTTAACTGAATTTCATTGCCCGCGCCTTTCGGAGTATTTTCCAAAAGCTGCATAATCTTAGCAGGTAAAATATAACGACCCACCACAGATAAATTAGAAGGTGCAGAGCCTATAGCAGGTTTTTCGATAATTCCCTGCATAGCAATACTTTCACCCTCATTTGGGCTCTGCTTTACATCAACAATTCCATATTGATCTACAAGATGGTCTGGTACTGCCTCAACCATGATTTGAGCAGCTTGACTCGATTCATAGCGTGAAATCATACGCGATAAATCGTTTTTTCCTGAGTTATCTTGAACCAACACATCTGGCAACAACACAGCAAAATCATCTTGTCCAACAATACTTTTTGCACATAAAACAGCATGCCCCAACCCCAAAGGTTGAGGTTGTCTTACACTTACCACACTTACATGAGATGGAATAATCTGCGTAATTTCTTCAAGTAAATCGAACTTTTTCTTTTGCTCTAGAGTCGTTTCTAGTTCAAAGTTTCGATCAAAATAATTTTCAATTGATGCCTTAGATGAATGAGTTACCAAAATAATTTGTTCAATTCCAGCCTCTACAGCTTCACGCACTACATATTCAATTGCAGGACGATCAACCACCGTGACCATTTCTTTGGGAATTGACTTACTTGCTGGTAAAAAACGTGTACCTAATCCAGCTACCGGTAAAACTGCCTTTTTAATCACGCATTCACTCTCTAATTAACCATAATATCTTTACTACGTTTATAACCATCAACATAGTGTTCGAGTTGACAAAGAGCCCAATCAATATCTTTTTGAACAGCAGTCATATTATTAACTCGATCAAAAACTTCTTGAATTTCAGTGAGTGGATAGAACTTTTCAAATGATCGAAGAATTCTACTGTGCTCGGTATATTCAGTATTTTCTTGATCAATTAATAATTCTTCGTAAAGTTTTTCTCCTGGGCGTAATCCACTATAGCGAATTTCGATATCCCCTTGAACTGAGTCTTGTTCACGAACAGTTAAACCACTTAAAGAAATCATTTGTCGAGCTAAATCCTGAATACGAACAGGCTCACCCATATCAAGTAAAAAGACATCTCCCCCTTTACCTAAAGCACCAGCTTGAATAACTAACTGCGAAGCTTCAGGAATGGTCATGAAGTAGCGTGTTACATCAGGGTGAGTCACAGTAATAGGACCACCTTTTGCAATCTGATGTTTAAATAACGGCACTACAGAACCCGAAGAACCTAATACATTACCAAAGCGTACGATACTAATTTGAGTTTGCTTTTGAGCTTCAGCCATCGCCTGACAATAAAGTTCGGCCATGCGTTTCGAGGCGCCCATAACATTGGTTGGACGTACTGCTTTATCAGTCGAGATGAGAACGAACGTCTCCACACCCTTTTTCACAGCTGCATTTAAACTATTCGCTGTTCCAATCGCATTGTTCTTTAATCCTGCAATTGGGTTGCATTCTACTAAAGGTACATGTTTATAAGCAGCGGCATGATAAACAGTTTGTACGCTGTATTGCTCAATAATACGCTCTAATTTTTGTTGATCCTGAACAGTACCTAAAATTGGAACAATTTCACATTGAGCGGTTAGACGTAATTCTCTATCAATACTGTAAAGCGCAAATTCAGTAATTTCATAAATAATCAACATTTTAGGCTGATTTTTAATAATTTGTCGACACAACTCGGAGCCAATTGAACCACCGGCACCTGTTACCATCACGATTTTATTATGAATATTTTTTGCAAGTAAATGATCTACAGGGGGTACTGGGTCACGTCCCAATAAATCAACAATGTCTACTTCACGAATATCAGCAACTTTTAGCTCACCATCAACCAACTGAGTAAGGCCAGGAAGTTCAGTAATTTTAAGATGTGCAGGTTCTAGCTGTTGGATAATTTCACTTTTACGTACACGACCTACTGAAGGTAATGCTAGTAAAATTTCATCAGTTTTATACTTTTCAAACCGTTGTAAAGCTTTTTCTAAAGATAGTACTTTTAGACCGCCAACCATATGGTCTTGCAAAGATGGATTATCATCAATGAAGAAAACAGGTAAATGGTTACCAGAACGATAAAGCACAGCTGCAATTTGCTGACCAGCATCACCGGCACCATAAATTGCGATACGCTTTCTCTCTTCCCCTGTGAGTAATGTAGCCTTTACAATAAAACGGATAAATGCACGGCTACACCAAACCCAACTAAACATTAAGAAACCAAACATCAATGGAATTGAAGTCGGAACAAAAGCCGCCGAGAATGCATTTAGGCTATATAAAACAACCACCATCAGGGCAACAGCAAGCGCTAATTTTGCAATAAAGGCTTCATTAAAAGTACGTACAATAAAGCGATATACCCCTGTGAGCATTAAACTTAAAATAGCAACGATGGTAACGATCGCTACTCCATAGTTAATGCCTGGGATAACTTCAGCGCCTAAATCAAACAGTCGAATGGCGTAACATAGCCACAAAATAACAGGAAATGCAAAAAGGTCTACAAGAACCAAAAAACATTGTTTAGCAAGTCTTGGGGCAGACGCAAACTGATAAATAATCTTTTTCACAATACTCTTCTAATCGTTCTAGTAACCGTGCGGTATTTATACTCATTTCTCATATAACTAGAAATAAAATTTACGCAGCGGTTACATAACTTTAAATCAGATCATAATTCAAAAGAAAGCTATGTGAATAGCTTCACATTTTTATGATTGTATAGCTCTATTAACTGTATTGATTACACTAATTGTCTTTTCTATACTTTCTTGGCTTAAAGTCGGATGCACTAAAAACATCAAGCTTGTATCACCTAATCGCTGTGCATTTTCCAAACGTTTTTCTGGACGCCATGGAGTACCATCAAAAGCATGCTCTAGATAAACCTCTGAACAAGAGCCACTAAAACAAGGCACATCTTGGGCATTAATTTCTTGCATTATACGATCACGTGTCCAACCTTCTGGTAACGTCTCTAAATTCACTTGTACATAACATTTATAATATGCATGTACATAATCATCAGAAGGGACATGAACGTTAAAGTAAGGAGAGTTTTCAAACGCTTTTAAAATCTTTCCTGCATTTTCAGTACGCTTTTTTGTCCATTCAGTCATACGTGTTAACTGAATTCGACCAATAACAGCTTGCATTTCCATCATGCGCCAGTTAGTACCAAATGAGTCATGCAACCAGCGGAAACCTGGAGGATGTTGTTTATTATAAATACTATCGTAGCTTTTCCCATGGTCTTTATATGACCACATTTTTTTCCAAAGTGCTTCATCATTTGTGGTGACCATACCGCCCTCACCACCAGTTGTCATAATTTTATCTTGGCAAAAAGACCAAGCAGAAATATGACCGATTGATCCTGCAGCTTTACCTTTATATTTTGCACCATGAGCCTGTGCGCAATCTTCAATAACATAGATACCACGCTCAGCTGCAAGTTGCATAATCGGATCCATATCGCACATCCAACCAGCTAAATGTACACAAATAATCGCTTTCGTATTTGGTGTAATGACAGCTTCAATCGTACGTCGTGAAATATTCTGAGAATCTAATTCTACATCGGCAAAAACAGGATTAGCGCCCGCAGTTACAATGGAACTCGCTGAAGCAAGAAACGTACGAGATGTCACAATAACATCATCACCAGCACCAATGTCTAAAGCTTTTAATGCGACATCTAGTGCCACGGTACCATTTGCTAAAGCTACTGCATATTTTGTACCAGAAAACTCAGCAAATTCCTTTTCAAAAATTCTACATTCTTGACCAGTCCAATAATTTACTTTATTTGATAGTAATACATTTTTGACTGCGTCAGCTTCTTCTGTAGTAAAACTTGGCCATGGTTCAAATGCAGTGTTTAACATTCTGATTTCCTAATAAAAAATACTTCTTACTTTCTTTCTAAAATTCTGGCAGGGTTGCCGACAACTGTTACGCCAGCTGGTACATTTTTAGTTACTACAGCCCCCATACCAACAATAGCACCTTTACCAATCACTAAAGGTTTTTCTGGCGTACCTTGTTTAATGACTGCTCCAGCACCTATATAAGCATGATCTTCAATACGAATGTTACCGTTACATTTAACGCCTGGAGCAAATGTAACGTAGTCACCAATCACACAGTCATGCTCAACATAACTGTATAAATTAGCATGAAAGCATTTACCAATTTTTATATTTGATGTAATTGAAACGAAAGGGCTTAAAGCTGCACCCTCACTGATTTCAACGTTATCCATAATGACTGTATTATCAGCCTGTACAGACCAAAGTGTAATACCATCAGCAATCAACAGATTTGCAATTTTTTCACGAATTTGACTATTCGCAATAGCAATTAATACATACTTATTCGAGCATTCTATTGTTTTAAAAGTTTGATAGTTTAAAGCTGTATGTCCGTTTACTATCTTTTCTTCTTGTAAACTATCATCAATAAAATAAAGTTCAGCTGCAATACCCTGACGTTGAAGCTGTTGTCTTGCAACAGGCATCAAACTGCGACCACAGCCTGAAGCACCATAAATCGCATAGATCTGGTTACTCATTTATCTGCTTCCGAGTTTGAACCTGTAAACTTGGTCATCGTGGCCTCTCCCGCTTCATTAATATCGTCTTTAGCGATTACTTTTTTAACGGTTTGTAGCATAATTTTAAAATCTAACCAAAGCGATCTATTTTCCACGTACCATGTATCAAGCTTAAATTTTTCATCCCAGCCAATTGCATTACGTCCATTAACCTGAGCATGACCAGTCATTCCTGGACGTACATCATGACGCTTCGCCTGTTCTTTATTATAAAGCGGCAAGTATTCCATCAGTAAAGGTCTTGGACCTACAATACTCATATCACCTTTAATGACGTTCCAAAGCTCAGGCATTTCATCCAAACTGCTTGAACGAAGCATTTTACCAAATGGCGTTAGACGCTCACTATCAGGTAAAGGATTACCCTGTGCATCTGTTGCGTCTTTCATAGTTCGAAACTTAATCATTTCAAACGGTTTACCATGTAAACCTGGGCGAACTTGGCGGAACAATACTGGCGAACCTAAGTTTTTTTTCACTTTATATGCAACATAGAAATATAAAGGTGAAAGTAAAATTAATGCTACAGAAGCAATAATGATATCAAGTAAACGCTTTAGCATATTATGCTCCTGTTACCCAATCAGAGAACTTTTGAGAAAGAATGGAGCGGTTAAATTGTTCTTTAGCAACTTGCTGACCATTTTTACCCATCTGATTGAGTTGCTCACGTTGATCCGCAGCTTGTTCCAATGCATCAGCAAAGGCTTTTGGATTTTCAGGCGGCACAGCAAACCCACATTGTTCTTTTGTAATTAACTCAGCTAACCAACCCGGATAGTTATTCAGGACTGGTAAACCTGCTGAAATATAGTCAAAGAATTTATTAGGAGAGGTACCATAATAAAAAGCTGGAACGTTCGCTAAAATTTGCAAACCAATATCTGCGCTTGCCATAAGACCAGCCAACTTCTCTTTGTTAACAGGATTATGAAAAACTACATTATTTAATTGAAGCTTTTCAGCTCGCTCCATTAATACTTTTTTCTGCATACCATCACCTACAAGAACAAGTTTAATATCTGTTCTTTGACGGTCTCTCAACTCTACAGCTACATCTAACACAGCATTTAAACCATTAGCCAAACCATGCGTCCCTGTAAATATTGCCATCAAGTCAGCTTCTTCTACACCTTCTGGGCGCCATGGTTGATGTTCAGAAGCAAAAATATCTAAATCACATCCATTAGGGATAGAGGCTACTTTTTCAGGTGCAATACCACGTTTGATTATGCCATCCACGATTCCCGGGGATAGACCAACTAAACGATCAGCAGAATGATAAGAAGTCCACTCAAGTACTGACATCATCCATAAAACAATAGGATTTTTTATTACACCCATAGCTTTCGGAAGCTCAGGCCATAAGTCACGCACCTCAAAAACAAAAGGTTTCCGACGTAACCATTTAGCAAAAATACCTGGAATACCTGCTGTTAAAGGCGTAGTTGTTGCAAAAACAATATCGTATTGCTCAGTCAGAGCGACTTTAATTGATTTAAATGCAAAACTTAAAAAAATTAGAATTCGTTTTAAAAACGATAAGCTATTTGAATAAGGCAATTCAAATTCAATAATATCAATACCATCCACTACACCACGACGTACCCCCTTGTTAAAAGGTTGGGTTAAACCAGTCTGACCAGCACCAAAAGAACCACAGACCATAGTGACTTGATGCCCATTGCGAATCAATGATTGAGCCATTGCATAAGAACGAATTCCAGCTGACCCTTTTGGTGTAGAAAAATGTTGATGGAAATATAAAATCTTCATGTTATATCTTTAATTACGGTAAAAATCGTAGTCGGTTGTGTTGCTGTAATTTCTAGAACAGGTAATTTAGTCTTTTGATAATAATATCTCGACTCTTCACCCTCAGTGAGATGAATAGAAATAGAATGCTCAGCTTCTAAAATTATCTCAACTTTTCCATTAGTTAAAATATTATTGTTTAATACCCAGTGATCTGGTTGTAAACGCCAACGTAAAATAGCTTGTTGCTGAAAACCAGAAATATTATCTACTACTTCTATTTGATTATCTGTTAATAAAACTTTACGGTGGTGTTCACACTGCCAATTGTCTTGGTAGCCACAGCCAAACTCATAGGGTTTATAAGTTAAATTTTTTGGAGTAAGCCAAGCACCAAACAAGAAGCGACTTAAGCGTGGCATTTGCTGGTGTTTATCAAACTCAACAGTATTGTGACTTGCAACACCTGAGAAATAATCTAAGTCTTTTGGCGATGAGTTATAACTATATGTACCGCCATCTCTTAGTATATTCTGACCTTTAAACCAAACATCTAAATGCAACCCATCACACTGACTTGGACGAAATTTAAATTTCGGCAACTTGAAAGCAATAAAGAAATTATCATTTTTAGAAGTAATTAAACCACTCTCATTGAAAATTTGGTTTCGTGAAGGCAGTTTAAAGTTCTCTTTTTCCAATTTATGTATGTGGAAAAAGTCTAAACTTTGATCATAAGTTCCTAAATCTTGATAGTAACTATGCTTGTAGAATAAGGTACTAGCCAATTGTACTGTTGGTCTGAAATCACGATAATCGGTCTGGCTTACTGGAATAATTTTAGCGCCATCGTTTGCTCCAAGATTAGGAACATCACCATTAGCTTGAGTTAGTACATATAACCAGTCAGTAGCTTTTTGCAATTGAGTATATAAACTTTTTGAAAAAGGCTTTAGGTTTAATTTCTGACATACAATTTCAGCTAAACAATAAGAATCCAACATTACTCGATGGTAATTAATTGAATATTGACTAAAGCCACCATCTTCCATAATAAGCTTGTTTGCCCGATTAACTAACCATTTTTCACCTAAAGCTTGCCATTTTTCATATTGTGGTGAAGGTTTATTCCTATTTAAGAATGCTCCACCTATATAAAGTGCAGCTGCCTCAGATGTTCCATGATTATTATCTTGAGCAATTGCATAATCAATTGTTGGTTCAATACGTTTTAAATGAACTTCAATAAAACTTGAGATGTTATCATTTAATTGATTAATTTTTCCCAAGCCAATCAATGCACTAATAATATGCATGACACGAATAGATGCTTCCTGTCCACATTTCCAATTTGGTCCTAAATAAGCAGGATTATTATTGCACCAATCATTCAACCATAAATCGAGTTCAACTAAGGCTTGCCCATTCCTTGCCTTACATTCTTGCAAAACAAGATCAATAAGCCAATCAAAACGTGACGCTTCCCATATCCCTTTAATATCCCCTACCTTCTCATCAAAATCAGGGATTTGGTACCAAGGCTTTTCTACATTTTGAAAAGTATGCTGAGTTAAAGGACTATAAAACCAATTCGGAAATTGGCCTACCAATGGATATTTAAAATACCCAAAGGCAGTTAAAGTTGATTTGACTGGTATATTAATCTGTTCAGATTGACCACTTTGACTAAAGAAATAGCCCTTTGGCAATTGCGCAAACAGCTTTTGAACAGGATTCAGACCTGTTTTCACACCCATCCGATACTTAAAAACTCTAAACAAATTAAACAGCCCTAATGCAAGAGCTGTTTGACCTTTCATGATCAAACTCATTTTTGTGCTCTTAAAATTTCAGCAACTTGAATAGTTATCCTAGCTACTTCAAAAATTTCATCAGCTGGGATAGGTGTTTCTTTACCATCACGGATACTTTCAACGAATGCCGCTGCGCAAGCATCCTGGCCTTTATCTTGTCGCCATAAATTCATTTTATTAAACCCAGGCCAACCAAAAGCTTTAAGTTTTCTAAAGTTATCTAATTGCAACACGCGGCCTGCTGTAAAAACTTCCACACGCTCTTTAGGAAAATTTGAGGCCCCATTTGCCAAATAGAAAATTGTTCCAAAAGAACCATCTTCAAAACCAAGTGTAATTGAAGCTTTATCTTCTAGAATCTGGACTGCATCAGTTTCACCCATACGTCTAGCTTGTACAGAAACAATTTTTGAACCTGCCAGAAAACGCATAAGGTCAATAAAATGACATGCCTCACCAATAATACGTCCACCACCTACAGCATTATCTTGTGTCCAATGATCTGCAGGAATAGCACCAGCATTCATCGTCATAATAAAGCTTTTCGGTTCTTTTACTGTATTAAGTAAAGCTTTCATTTTTTGTACTTGTGGTGAAAAGCGGCGGTTAAAACCGACCATAACACGAGCATATTGATTAGTGTGTATATTATGGTTGTAAACAGCTTCTACCTTTTCGATTTCTTCATACGTAAGTGCTAATGGTTTTTCAACAAAAACATTCTTACCTGACGATAGTACTTTCTCAACAAAGTAAGCATGACTATTGTGACGTGTAGCGATGGCTATAGTATTAATATCTTTATTATTCAGCAAACCTTCGATATCTGTAGAAGCTTCAGAAAATCCTGTTTTCTCTCCATGGATTACACCATTAATACCGCCAGAGGTCACAATAGTATGAAGTTGAGAAGAAGCCTTTTTAAAAGCAGGAATTAAGATACGAGAAGCATAGTTACCCGCACCGATAAAACCAACCACAGCATTCTTTGGTTCAATTGAAATCGGACGTAAGACTACTCTTTTCTCTAAACGGCTTTCTACTGGAGAGGTATATTTTAATAAAAGTCCTAGTCCAGATTTATCTTCAGTAAGTGCATCATAAGCTTTCGGCGCATCTTCAAATTGAAAGCGTTGAGTAATCAGCGGCTCTACATTTAATGTACCAGCTGCCAACATATCTAACACTGCAATAAAATTACGCTGTTCAGTCCAACGAACAAAACCTACAGGATAATCATTACCTTTATCTTCATATTCAGTATCATAGCGACCTGGTCCATAAGAACAAGAAACTTGGAAGCTTAGCTCTTTTTCATAAAAATCTGCTCGGTTAAGCTCCAAACCAGTTACACCAACTAAAATAATACGACCACGCTTTCGGCTCATACGTGCCGCTTGTGTTACTGGATCACTTACTTTTGTCGATGCCGTAATAATTACACCATCGACACCGACACCGCGACTGAAAGCTAAACCTGCGGCCACAGGATCTTCACCCTTACCTGGATTACAGACTTCTGCACCAAATTTTCTTGCTAGCTCAAGTTTACTTTGGTCAAAGTCAATTGCGAGAACACGACAACCATTAGCTCTTAACATTTGAATAGTTAACAAACCAATCAGACCAGCACCAGTTACGACAAAGCTTTCGCCTAGGGTTGGTTGAGCAAGACGAATACCTTGTAAACCGATACTAGCAACTACCGCAAATGAAGCAGATTCATCATCAACATTATCTGGGATTTTTGCACAGAGATTTTTGGGTACCTTAACCATATCAGCATGAGGACCGTTTGAAACGACACGATCGCCTACTTGGAAACCATCAACACCTGTACCTACTTCATGCACAAGACCTACATTACAGTAGCCGAGAGCTAAAGGCTGAGCTAATTTCGATTTAACAGCATCATAAGTAGTTAGCAGCCCATCAGTTTGTACTTTTTCAAGCACCATTTTCACTTTTTCAGGTTGTTGGCGAGCTTTATCAATTAAAGAAGCTTTACCAAAACCCACTAACATCCGCTCTGTACCAGCAGAGATTAGCGAAGTGGTAGTTGAAATAAGTAAATGACCTTTTGAACATTGGGGTACAGGAGCTTCGGTTACAGTCGTACCACCATTTGCCATATCTTGAAGAATTTGTTTCATTAATAACTTCCTAAATATTCATCAATTTTTTGACTGAGATCATCTTTTTCTAAATTAAACAACATAACATTATCAGGTCTCGGCACTACATCCGATGCTAAAACAGGAGCACCAAAATATAATGCCTCTCTCAAGCTTACAGAGTCACCGTCTGTAGTTGTAGCACGTACAAACAATTTAGTTACTTCCAAAAGAGGCCATATTTTCTTATCATTCTCTAAAAAGAGAAGATTGTCATATTTCCCAGCAAGTGAACGTACCTTTGCTTTTATTTCTTGGCTAAAACTAGTTTCTGGATAACTTGCAATAGCAATAAGGAAATAATCATTTTTATATTTTGGTGCCAGTTTCGAAAAAATATCTATTAAAGAACCTAATGTATAAATATCAGCTCCTTTAGCATCTAAATTTGGCTGAAATGCACTAGTTAATATAATTTTCCTTTGCTGATTTTTTAATGTTGTCCTATATAAATCCAACAACTTTGGATCATACGTATATAAAATATCTTTTAATTCGGCTTTTGCCGGAGGCAAAAATGCAGAAACAGTTTCAAACTTATCATTAATATCTTGAAATCTATTAAATATTTTATAATTTTCCTTAAGATGCTCATTAACTAACATAATATTTTTACACTTAAGAAAAAAATTTAAATAAATATTCTTTTTCCAATTCGATAAAGAAGAAAAGTGTCGACTAGAGTTATGATCATAAAATATGACTGTTTGATATTTTGCAAGGAAAGCAGCCAACAAAATCAACAGAAAATTAGAAGCACTCACATGTTTAATTGATTTAGAACTTAATACTAAAAGTATTTTAAATAGGTTCTTTTTATTTGGTTCAATTAAAACAAAATTAACATTTGGAAAACTATTAGTTAATTGTTCTAATTTACGTTGATTAAAAACAGTAACACCACCTATAGGTGAAGGAAGTTTACCAATAAAGTATATTTTATCCACTTAATTCCCACCTGCTCTTAATTTCCCAACTCTACAAAAAACCAAAATAGATACTAAAACCACAACACTAAGAATAAAAAATGTTCTGAAGTTACTAATCATATCATTCCTTAAAGTAAAGGAAAAACAGAAAATATATATGGTACCCAGTAAAACTCCAAAAGAAGATTTATTATAAAACTTAGAAAAAAATACAAGTAAAAATGCAAAAACAACAGGTCCTAATATATTAAAATTCATCATGGACTCAAGAATCGCATTAAAGGCTAATCCACCACCTGAGCTATAAATATCAGGATAAAATTCTTTTACAAAGTTAACTGAGGGTGAAATAGGTCGATTAGGAAAAATAAATGTTGGAACAATCTGCGCAAATGTTTCTAAATAAGTAGGATGCATTTGAACTGAAGAATATTTAGAGAAATAGTCATTCCAAATAATACTAAATGCTCCAAATTCTGATTTATCAGGACTAAAGGCTGTACCATAGTCTAATTCACTTAAAATATTACCCCATTGAGAAACACTAGTATTTCTTAAATATCCATAAAGCCACATCAATAAAGCAAATATAAATCCATATCCAATATAGACTGGATTAATACGTCTTTTCACATTAATAGTATAAGCACAAATAATAAATAATAGTATTGCTAGTTTTCTATCACCAAGAATTAAGATATCAGTAGCAGAAAACAAAATTAATGGCAACAACCAAAAGAACAGAAATTTCCCTTTCTTTTCCTCGATACAAATAATAAACCAAATATAAAAGACAGAAAAAGAATAAACAAAAAGTTTATAAACATCGAAAAATGTAGATTTTGACTTATAAATATCTGCACGTGTTACTGCTCCAATATCTAATGAAAATGACATTGAAACCATAGTAATATATATAAGTACAATCACTCCATATATTAAAAAAACAATAGTTGGCTTAATTTTCTTCCTAAAATCCAATTCAATAGTTTTAATTCTATTTAAATATGAATCAAAAAAAATAAAAGAGCCAAAAAAAATAAAAGAATACAGTATTAAGCTAGCATTGGTTTTTTCTAGAAAAAAACTATAATCTTTATAAATAAATGAATTATATATTGCTGTTAAAAAATAGGGTAATGCCGTTACAAAAACTATCGTACTTGGTGCAAGAATGCCGCTTTTCTTTATTTGGAAAAAAGTGAGTAAAGCAATAAAAATAAGAGCGAAATTTAAAAATAAATCTAGGCTATCCAAACTAATGAGAAGCCATAAGACACATATCATTACAAGTGAGATTACTCCCCAAATAAATGCAAATCTATTCATTTCAACCTCTTAACATACTTTAAAATGCTATAAAAATTTACAACATAAATAAGCAACATAATTATCAAAAATAAAATAATAAAATATAAAAAAGACAATTTTGCAAAAAAAGCAATTAACGGTAAAATTATGGCTACAGAAACAAACCTAGTTAACTCAAAACCTAAAGCTTTATTGACTTCTCCCCATAATGGGTACAGAGTAGTCAACGGTTGTAATAAAGCATCAATAAAGTAATAGACAAATAATAGGGATAGTAACCAAGAAAATGTCAACCATTCTCGGCCAAAAAACATTATTATTAAATATTTTGAACAGAATACTAAAAACACCAGTAAGGATACAAAGACACCAGCAGCAATAAAGATATTTCTTGTCGTTAACACCTGTTCAAATAATTTTTTAATTTTCCCTGGATCACTATATTCACCATTAAAAAGTATCAAAACATTTCTTCTTACTAACGAAAATGGAACTGCCATCGTTTGAGAAAATAAAAAATAAGCACCAATTTGGCTTTTATCAAAAATATACCCACCAAATAAAACAGGTATTACTGGAGTTGAGTATTGTATAAATGTAAGAAAAGAATTTTTTAAACCTTCACCAAAATTTTTACGAATAAAAACTCTAAAATTAGAATAATTAAACGACAAATTTTCTCTAATCAACCAGAAAAATAAAAGTGAAATAATTAATTGAGGAAAAATATTTGCTAACAGTAATCCTTTCTCAGAAAAATAATAATAAAAAACCACAATTAGTACAATTTGAAGAATTAATTGGTTGGTTTTATAAAAAATAAACTTCTTATAGTCTTTTATTAATATTAGATACTGACTCAATAAATTAAAAAAACTTAAACTGAGACAAAATAATAATAAGTAGATAATGCTATATTTGAAGGAGAAAATACTATCAGCAACTATAGTGCATATAGATAATAAAGAAAAAATTAAAAGACTAACAACTATGGCGTTAGAAAAAAACTCTTTTTTTTCCTCTTCACCTACCCTATCACTCAATACAATATAATCAAAGCGCAAGGCAGCAACAATTGAAAACACTGAAGCAAAACTTAAGTACCAACCTAATTCACCAAATACCTCTGGCTTATAAAGTCGTGAAGATATCATAACAGATACTGCTACGAGTAACTGTACAATTATCCCTCCTGCTATAAGTTTGGATAAAATCTTCATACACTCTATCTGTTCTTTATAAACTTAAGTGGATTACCCGCATGTATTTGCATTGATGGAATTTCTATACTTTTTACAATAGATTCAGCACCAATAATTGTACCTTTACGAATTATAGTATTTAGAAAAATACTAGAGCCACGACCTATCCATACATCTTCTTCTATTAAAATTTCGCCCCTCTTCATCTCTTGCTTATTTATTGGCTCACTTTTATCAAATAAGTGCTGTGCATCCCTGATTGATACCCACTCCGCAATAAGAGTATTATTCTGTATTTCAACTTTATTAATTGCAGAAATCACAACTCCTTGTGTCATTTTCACATAATCACCTATTATTAATTGACCTAATGGTGGTATATCAAAATGACTAAAAGCACCTATATCACATTTTTTGCCTATAACAATTCCTTTATGCGGAGGATATTTAAAAATAACGTTTTTTCCAACTTTAGGAATACCTTTACAAACACCCCCACATAAATGTATAAGCAAAAAAAGTTTTAGACCTCTAAAATAATCTCCTAGTCTAAAAAAAATTTTAAATAAATTATACATTTACAGGATACCTTTCGTATCTACAACATAGGAAAAAGAGAGGTCCATATTTTTAAATTGTTTATGATCAACCAAAATTAAATGGATGTCTGCTTTCTGATGCTCTTCAATAGAAATCAGTTTAATATTTGAAGGAAGCTGGCTTGGGAGTTCATTGATATTCGGTTCTACTGCAAGAATATTTAAACCTTGTTCTGCCAATTTCTTAGTGATCTCTAATGCTGGACTCTCACGAAGATCATCAATATCAGGTTTAAAAGCCAAACCATAGCAAGCAATCGTTACATCTTGAATAGTCTTAGTTGGATTCGCTTGTAAAAATTCAGCAATTTTAATTTTAACTTGATCGATGACCCACTCAGGTTTTGCATCATTTACTTCACGTGCGGTACGAATCAACCGTGCTTGCTCTGGTGTTTTAGCAACAATAAACCATGGATCAACAGCAATACAATGTCCACCCACACCAGGGCCTGGTTGTAAAATATTTACTCGAGGATGGCGATTTGCTAGAGAGATTAATTCCCAAACATTAATATCTAACTTATCACAAATAATAGACAGCTCATTTGCAAAAGCAATATTAACATCTCGGAAAGAGTTTTCTGTTAATTTACACATTTCTGCAGTACGTGCATTTGTTTCTATACACTCACCTTTCACAAAAGTTTTGTATAACTCACAGGCTGCTTTTGAACAGCGTGGTGTCATCCCACCGATAATACGGTCATTGCTAATCAGTTCTTGCAAAACCTTACCTGGTAATACTCGTTCTGGACAGTGTGCTACTAAAATATCTGCTTCTTCACCTTTTTGTTGCGGGAAGCTTAAATCTGGACGTGCTTCGCTCAACCATGCTGCCATTTGTTCCGTGGCTTCGACAGGAGAGGTAGATTCAAGAATAACAAGATTACCTTTTTTCAAAAAGGGAGCTAAGGCTTTCGAAGCTGCTTCAATATATTTTAGATCAGGCTGATAATCATCTTTAAAAGGGGTAGGAACTGCAACTATATATGCATCTGCTTCTAATGGTGTAGTTTGAGCAGACAATTTCCCTTGTGCAACAACATCGCGTACCAATGCATCTAAATCAGGTTCAACAATGTGCACTTTCCCTTGGTTAATCATATCTACTGCATGTTGGTTAACATCAACACCCGTAACTTTTATTCCATGCGCAGAAAAAGTTGCTGCGGTTGGTAAACCAATATAACCTAAACCTATAACGCAGATATGTTTAAATGACTTATTCATATTCAGTACTTTAAATTAAAATAATAAAAATAAATTAATTTCTTTTTAAGAAATCAATAATTTGCTGACAAGATGTACCGTCACCGTAAGGATTATGTGCGGCAGCCATAGCATTATATAGTGACGTATTTTCCAATAACTCCGATACTGATTTTTCAATTGTGCCCACATCAGTACCGACTAAACGTACAGTGCCTGCATCAACAGCTTCTGGTCGCTCAGTAGTATCACGCATAACCAAAACAGGCTTTCCAAGAGAAGGAGCCTCTTCTTGAATACCACCAGAGTCAGTTAAGATGAGATAACTACGATTCATTAAATATACAAATGGTAGATAGTCTTGTGGTTGAATTAAAAAGATATTATCTATACCTGATAGCAATTCATTTACAGGTTTTTGTACATTCGGGTTCAAATGAACTGGATATACAATTTGGATGTCACTATATTTTTTTGCAAGATTAGCTAATGCAGTACAAATATTTAAAAAACCTTGACCAAAATTTTCGCGTCTATGACCTGTAACTAAAACTAATTTCTTATTCTTATCAAGAAATTTAAATTCTTGCTCGAACTTATAAATTAAATCTTGGTCCTGTTCAACCTTATCTTTTACTTGTAATAGTGCATCAATAACAGTGTTCCCAGTCACAATAATTGTTTCTGTATTCACATTCTCTTTTACTAAATTATCATAAGAAGATTTTGTAGGGGCGAAATGATAGTTTGCTAAAACTCCTGTAAGCTGACGATTTGCTTCTTCAGGCCACGGTGAATAAAGATCCCCAGTTCGAAGGCCTGCTTCAACGTGTCCAATTTTAACTTTATGATAATAGCCCGCTAACGAAGCCGCAAAAGTCGTTGCTGTATCTCCATGAACAAGAATTATATCTGGCAACCACTCTTCAAAAACTTGCTCTAAGCCCTTGAGCACTCCTGAAGTAACATCAGATAAAGTTTGCCCAGGCTTCATTAAATTCAAATCAAAATCTGGTTTTAAATTAAAGAGCTCTAAAACTTGATCCAACATTTGACGATGTTGTCCAGTTACACAAACTTTGGTTTCGAAGTCTTCAATATTTTGCTGTAATTTTAAGGCCAATGGCGCCATTTTTATTGCTTCTGGTCTTGTTCCAAATACCAATAAAACTCTTTTCACCTGAACTAATTCCTTATAAACGTATAGATGATTCTTGTTGATCTAATACATATTTCAAATCATAAAGTACATGATTGGTTTTACCTAATGCGTGAAACTCTTCTGCGGCCATTGCCTTAAATTGATCGTGAGCAACGGCAATAACGACCGCATCATACACACCTTGCTTCAATTCTTTAACTGGTGCTAAACCATATTCGTGTTGGACTTCTGTATCATCCACCCACGGATCACAAATATCTAAATCTAAGTCGTACTCTTTAAGAGCTTTAATAAAGTCAATAATTTTTGTATTACGAATATCGGGACAGTTCTCTTTAAAACTAAGACCCATTACTAAAATGCGCGCACCAACAACCTGAATACGCCGTTTTACCATTTCTTTAATGAGCTGGGTCGCCACATACTCCCCCATACGATCATTTAGGCGACGAGCTGCTAAAATAATTTCTGGGTGCAATCCAATAGATTGAGCTTTATGAGTTAAATAATACGGGTCTACCCCAATACAGTGTCCACCTACTAAGCCTGGTCGAAAAGGTAAGAAGTTCCACTTCGTTCCAGCTGCTTTAAGCACATCTTCTGTATCTATACCCAATTTATTAAAAATAAGGGCTAATTCATTAATAAGAGCAATATTGACATCACGTTGTGTGTTTTCAATAACTTTAGCAGCTTCTGCTACTTTTATATTAGGTGCTTTATGAGTTCCTGCTTCAATAATCAGGTTATATACTTCATCAACATAATCAGCCACTTCAGATGTAGACCCTGAAGTGATTTTTAAAATATTCGTTACCCTGTGAAGCTTATCACCAGGATTAATACGCTCTGGACTATAACCTGCAAAAAAGTCTTTATTAAACTTTAGACCTGAAACTTTTTCCAAAACAGGGATGCAAACTTCTTCTGTGGCGCCGGGGTAAACTGTCGACTCATAAACTACAATATCACCTTTTTTAAGCACCTGACCGATACTAGTCGATGCTTTAATTAAAGGTGTGAGATCTGGTTGCTTAAAGTCATCAATTGGTGTTGGAACAGTTACGATAAAAAAGTTACTATCTTTTAAATCTTTCAAGTCAGCTGTATAACTTAATTGCACCGCCTGTTTTAATTCTTGTGGTGACACTTCTAAGGTATGATCTTTACCGCTTTTGAGCTCATCAATACGTTTTTGATAGATATCAAAACCAACTACGGGTACTTTTTTCCCAAACTCAACTGCCAATGGCAAGCCTACATAGCCCAACCCAATAATTGCTATTTTTAAATTGGCAATTTGCATATAAACGAGCCTTTTTCCTTAGAGTTTATATCTAATAAATCATGCTTTTGGCACTTACAATGCAGCGTACTATATCAGATTTTAAGTTAGCACCGCATACCAATTGTATAAATGTGTTTACTACACTTAGAAGTAGAATTTATTAGTTTAGCTAAAATAGTACATTTTTAATATTTCTGATAAGTGACTATAGTCTAAATGGGCAGTTCAGATAAACTAAACATACAAAGCTATACGATTTTTCGATGTTTTTTCGTTTCTTTTCAGCTAGAATCTCTTCAGCCTGCGTTTAATAGACACTTGTTACTATGCAGTGGACAATATCAATTAAAGATAAATACACAAAGGGTCGCGTGTGAAGTATTGCCAGTTTTTTTCTGTTCTTGCCTTAAGTTTAAGTGCTGCTAGTTGTGCAGTTACTTCTGGTTTACAAACTTATGATATTCCAAGTGAAGGCGTTTATAAAACCGACCTTGGTACTACGGTTAATGTGGTTAAAATTTCACAAGAAACTCTACCCGCAATACAGCCCGCTCAGGTTGATTACCAACGTGATTATGCAACTCTTTTTAAGAGCCAACAGCCAATATATCGTTTAAGCCCTGGAGACGTTCTCTCTATTCAACTTTGGGCATATCCTGAAATTACTCCACCTATAAATAATGTTAATAATGAACAGTCTGTACAAGCAAGTGGTTATCCAATCGACCAAAGTGGTTATATTCAATTCCCTCTAGTCGGACGCTATAAAGCTGCTGGCAAATCCCTTGCTCAAGTCAATCGCGAACTTCGTAGCCAACTTTCCCGCTTCTTAAAAAACCCAGATGTGATAGTACGTGTACTATCTTATGAGGGGCAGCGCTTTTCTGTTCAAGGCAGCGTTATAAAAGGTGGTCAGTTCTACTTAAGCGATCAGCCAGTAAGTGTATACACAGCTTTAGGTCTTGCTGGAGGAGTAACTGATAAAGGTGACAATACTTACGTTCAACTCATTCGTAATGGCGTTACTTATAACTTAAATACGATTGAGTTAGAAAAAGCGGGTTATTCGTTACATAAACTTTTAGTGCAACCAAATGACACAATTTATGTCAGCACCCGTGAAAACCAGAAAATTTATGTCATGGGTGAATCTGGTAAGAATCAAGCATTACCAATGCGTGATCAAGGTATGACACTAAGTGATGCTCTAGGTGAAAGCTTAGGTCTAAATCCTTTATCTGCTAGTGCTAGCCGTATTTATGTTTTACGTACAAATCCAAATGACCGAACAACTGAACTCTATCATTTAAACTTAATGAGTATTGGTGATTTCGGATTAGCCAATCAATTTAAACTACGTAGTAATGATATTGTTTATGTCGATGCGACTGGCTTGACTCGCTGGCAGCGTGTTGTCAACCAAATTATTCCTTTCTCAAGCGCATTATATAATATAGATCGATTGGGACAATAATTTCATGCAGTTTAAAAATATTTTAGTCGTCTGTATTGGAAATATCTGCCGTAGCCCGATGGCTGAGTATTTCTTAAAGCAGAAATATCCACAATTAAATATTGAGTCAGCAGGCATTTCAGGACTTATTGGTCATCAAGCTGATGAAAAAGCTCGACTTTGTATGCACCGATTAGGCATTGATATGCAACCACATGTTGCACGTAAACTCAATGCAGAGCATATCAAAAGAGCTGACCTGATTTTAGTAATGAGTCACAACCAGCAAAAACATATTGAGCAAACCTGGCCTTTTGCAAAGGGAAAAACCTATCGCTTAGGCCATTGGCAAAACAAAAATGTGCCAGATCCTTATCAGCATGATCAAACTATTTTTGATGAAACTTGCCAACTCATACAACAATGTGTTGATGACTGGAAACCTTATATTTAACATTCAGATTTTAAGCTTATGAACCAAAATACTAATACCGAAGATACAATTGATCTAAAGGAATTATTTTTTTCACTGATTGCTCAGTGGAAACTTATCGCTCTGTGCATTATTTTAAGCCTTGTATGTGCATTACTCTATTTACGCGTAACACCTGATACTTATTCGGTTGATGCTTTGGTTCAAGTTGAAGACAGCAAAGGAGCTTCTGCTGCACTTTTAGGCGATTTATCACAAATGATTGAGCAAAAATCACCAGCTCAAGCAGAAATTGAGATTTTAAAATCTCGTTTAGTATTAGGTTCTGTTATTAAAGATTTACATCTAAACATTCAGATTTCCAGTACAGAAAATACACTTACTCATCGTTTATTAAACGATAGTGAATATAAAACGGAATACACTAAAAAGTCAGTTTTATTTAAAGACAATTCAAAAAGTTTTGAAGTTCGTGAATTTGAAGTTCCAGCTTACTATCTAGACAGAAATTTACTTCTTAATTTCGATAAACAATCCTTACGCTTGACTGATCCAGAAACAGAAGAAGTAATATTAACTGTTCCGTTGAACCAAGCTAATCACGTTGCAGGACCGCATGGGCTTTGGAAAGTTGCAATCTTTACTAAAGATCAACTCGATCCAACTTATAATATTAAAAATTTATCCATACCAGCTGCTGTAAATGCGCTTAGCTTAAATTATTCAGTCGCAGAACGCGGTAAGCTTACAGGTGTCTTAGGCTTAAATTATCAAGGTCAAGATAAAGAGCATATCACTAAAGTTTTAAACGCTATTTTGGTAACTTATAGTGCACAAAATATTGAACGTCGTTCAGCCGAATCTGCGCAAACTTTAAAGTTTTTAGATGAACAATTACCTGATTTGAAAAAACAATTGGATGATGCTGAGCGTCAATTTAATAAGTTTCGTCAGCAGTACAATACTGTCGATGTGACTAAAGAGTCTGAGCTTTATTTAACTCAAAGTATTACTTTAGAAACTAAAAAAGCCGAGCTTGAACAGAAGCAGGCAGAAATGGCCGCAAAATATACTGCTGACCATCCTGCAATGCGTGAAATTAATGGCCAGCTTTCAGCAGTCAATAAACAAATTGGTGAGCTCAACAGTACTTTAAAACAATTACCAGACGTACAACGTCAATATTTACAATTGTATCGCGAGGTTGAAGTAAAAACTCAGCTTTACACTGCATTATTAAATTCTTATCAACAGCTTCGTATTGCAAAAGCTGGTGAAATTGGAAATGTACGTGTCGTTGATACTGCTGTTGAACCAGTTGAACCAATTAAACCTAAAAAGTTACAAGTCCTTATCTTATCCTTATTCTTAGGCGGTTTTATAGGAACATTAATTGCCTTATTACGTAATATGTTACGTACAGGAATTAAAGATTCTGGACAAATTGAAAATGAACTGGATTTACCAGTTTATGCAACAGTTCCACGCTCTCCAATTCAAGAAAGTCGCATCAAAATTTTAAAGAAGAAGAAGAGTATTCCTATTCTTGCTGTTAAAAATAGTGATGATATTGCAATTGAGAGCTTACGTAGTATCCGTACTGCGATTCACTTTGCATTAGCGAGTGCGAAAAATAATATCATTATGATTGCTGGCCCCTCACCAGAAGTAGGTAAGTCATTTATTTCGACGAATCTTGCAACAATTTTTGCGCAAGGTGATAAACGTGTATTACTGATTGATGCCGATATGCGTCGTGGTTATATGCACAAATATTTTGACGTTGATGTTAAGCCAGGTCTTTCTGAATTATTGAGTGGACAAGCTGATCTACAAAAAGTTTTACATAAGACTCCTGTAGCAAACCTTGATGTGATTACACGTGGTAAGAGTCCAACAAATCCTTCAGAGATTTTAAGCTCAAACCAATTTAAAGAGTTACTTGAACAGCTACAAAGCCAATATGATCATATCATTATTGATACTCCGCCAGTGTTGGCAGTAACCGATGGTATTATTATTTCGCAATATACTGGTGTGAACTTAATTGTTGCCCGTTATGCTAAATCACAAATGAAAGAACTTGAATTAACACTTAATCGCTTCGAACAAGCGGGTGTTAAAGTCAATGGCTTTATTCTCAATGACATTCAACGTGCTAGCGCAGGCTACGGTTATGGTTATAACTATGCCTATGCTTATAAAGCACAAAAAGAAGATTAATCGTAAAGTAATAAGAGAACCGGATCAAATGATCCGGTTTTTTATTTAAGATTTTTTTAAGTATATCCCTACTAAAACTAACTAAAATATATAAAAAACCACTCGTTTTTTTTCTTAAACATTCTATGCTTAAGCATGCTAAGATCAAAAGCAGCCTTTTAGACTCAAATGATTATTTTTGGAACCTTTTATGAGTAAAGCCTTACCCATTGCTGTCGCTGTAGTTTTAGGCGGTGCTGCACTTGTACCAGTATATTATGCAAGCCAACATCCGACCACAGAAGTCGGAAGCAAGGCAAATAAAAATGCCTCTCCAATTGAAAAAATCAGTTATGTTCTTGGATATGAAGTTGCTCAGCAAACTCCACCTGAGCTAGATACAAAAGCATTTGTGAAAGGCATTCATGATGCTCGCAGCAAGCAGCCAAGTGCTTATACTCAAGAAGAGTTAAAAGCCGCTGTAACGGCTTATGAAAAAGAATTGCAGCAAAAAATGCAACAACAAAATAAACCGGAGCAAGCTGCTGGTGCTACTCCTGAATCTGCAGATGCGCAGTTCCTTGCAGAAAATAAATCAAAAGCTGGCGTAAAAACAACAGCTTCTGGTTTGCAATATATCATTACTAAAGAAGGTACTGGCAAACAGCCAACAGCTCAGTCAGTTGTTAAAGTACATTATGAAGGTCGTTTAATTAACGGTCAGGTTTTTGATAGTTCTTATAAACGCGGTGAGCCAGTTGAGTTCCCTCTTAATCAAGTTATTCCAGGCTGGACTGAGGGACTTCAATTAATGAAAGAAGGCGGTAAAGCGACTTTCTTCATTCCATCAAATCTTGCCTATGGTCCTCAGGAAGTTCCTGGCATTCCAGCAAACAGTACACTGATTTTTGATGTAGAACTTATTTCAGTGAAATAAAAACATTCAGGAGAGTAGAACACTACTCTCCTTTTTTTTGGAAAACGGCATGAAAAAAATCGGTTTAATTATTGCAGCATCAACCATGAGTTTATCTGTTTTTGCTGCAACTCCTATAACGAATAAAAGCCCAGCAAAAGAACAATTTAGTTATAGTTATGGCTATTTAATGGGTCGTAATAATACAGATGCGCTAACAGATCTGAATCTTGATATTTTTTACCAAGGTCTGCAAGAAGGCGCTCAAAGTAAAACAGCACGCTTAACTGATGAAGAAATGGCGAAAGCGATTAATGACTATAAGAAAACATTAGAAGCCAAACAACTCGTCGAATTTCAAAAAACAGGTCAACTAAACGCTCAAGCAGGCGCAGCATTTCTTGCTGATAATGCAAAAAAATCTGGTGTAATAACGACTAAATCTGGTCTCCAATACCAAGTGTTAAAAGAAGGTAATGGACAAAAACCGAAAGCTACCTCTCGCGTTAAAGTGAATTATGAAGGTCGTTTATTAGATGGAACCGTATTTGATAGTTCGATTGCTCGTAATCATCCAGTTGAGTTTCAGCTTAGCCAAGTCATTGCAGGTTGGACAGAAGGTCTACAAACCATGAAAGAAGGCGGAAAAACCCGTTTCTTTATTCCTGCCAATCTTGCTTATGGTGAAGTCGGTGCTGGTGATACGATTGGTCCAAATAGCACTTTAATTTTTGATATTGAATTACTACAAGTTTTACCAAAATAAATTCATTAGATATAAAAAAGCGATCATTTAAGATCGCTTTTTTATTTTAGTGTTTTAAGTCTCTAGGACGAAAACCGGTAATGATTAAAACGACCAGATAAGCAACTACGCCGACGACACACAATCCCACTACTTCGGCAATACGTAACCATTGTGAAAGCTCGCCGTTATACCAATTTAATGCAAACCAAAGTGCTGCAATCATGGCAAGGTTTGCCAAACCATATTGAAGTCCTAATTTTTTCCAATGCGAATCAAATCGGAAAATATTACGTTTATGTAAATAGAAGTAGAGTAGACCCGCATTTACCAAAGCCGAGCCTGAAGATGCCAATGCAAGTGCCATATGCTCTGCATGCCAATCAATCAGCTTAAAGAAACCAATAAATACAACGTTTAAAATAGCATTGGCTGCGACCGACATTAAACCGACACGTACTGGTGTTTTGGTATCTTGCTGTGCATAAAAACCAGGTGCAAACACTTTAATCAGCATAAACGCAATCACGCCTGCACTCATACATTGCAGTGCAAGCGCTGTCATTTGTGTATCACGTAGGTCAAATTCTCCACGCTGGAATAATGCCTGAATAATTGGTGTAGAAAGCATAAATAAAGCAATACTTGCTGGTAAGCCAACTAATACAATAATTTTTGCAGCCCAGTCGATCATACCGCGGAACTTTGCTTGATCTTGTTCTGCATGACGGGCAGAAAGTGAAGGCAAAATCACTGTACCAATCGCAACGCCAATTAAACCTAACGGCAACTCAGTCATGCGCTCTGCACTATAGAGCCAAGACACTGAACCATCTTGCATGAAAGAGGCCCAAATCGTATTTAATAACAGATTAATCTGAGTAACAGATACCCCAAACAATGCTGGAAGCATTAATTTTAAAATGCGTTCTACACCTTCATGTTTAAAATCAACTTTAGGTGGAATCAGTAGGTTTTTACGCCACAATTCAGGAATTTGTATAGCTAACTGTAATATTCCTGCCACGACCACTGACCAACCTAAGGCTTTGATGGGTTCAGCCATATACGGCGTAAGCCACCATGCACCTGCAATCATCGCGACATTCAGCAATACTGGTGAAAAAGCTGGTGAAGCAAATGAACCATAACTATTTAAAATACTGCTAGCAAAAGCAGTCAGTGACATAAATAATAAATAAGGGATGGTCAGGCGGAACATGCTGACTGCTAAATCGAACTTTTCAGGATCGCTATGGAAACCCGGTGCATACATATAAATGATCGCAGGTGCTAAAACCATAGCCACAAAAGTCAGTAAGGTCATGACTGTTAGCAAGCAGCCAAATACCCGACTAATCAAGATCTGTACTTCAGCGTGGGCTCGACCTGTTTTATATTCAGTTAATACTGGAATAAAGGCCTGAGAAAAGGCACCTTCGGCAAACAATCGTCGAAAGAAGTTGGGAATACGAAAAGCGACGACGAAGGTATCAAAATCTTTACCTGCACCAAACACATTGAGCAATACGACATCACGCACAAGCCCTAACACTCGTGACAACATCGTCATTGCACTGACAATAAAAGTCGATCGCCACAATGCCATCGTACTCACCTACAGCTATATTCGAAAGACGCTATTGTAATGAAACTAGAAAATCTTTTCGTTGTGAAATGATGAATGAACTCAACTTTTTTTCTGAACTAACAGTTGTCTAAAGTGCTGCCATTTAAAATAAGGTCCCGGATCAGTTTTTCGGCCAGGTGCAATGTCTGAATGCCCTGCTATATGGTTTTTAATTTCGGGATAAGCCTGACGAATAGCCTTAACCACATCGGTTAATACTTCGTATTGTACTTCGTCAAAAGGTAAATCATCACTTCCTTCAAGCTCTATCCCAATTGAATAATCATTGCATTCTACTTTGGCTAAATAGCTTGAGCGTCCTGCATGCCATGCCCGATCATTAAAATTAACAAACTGTAGGACTTCACCTGTTCGTAAAATTAGCAGATGTGTAGAAACTTGCATGCCTTCAATGGTCTGAAAATAAGGATGCACTGACCAATCTAATTTATTTTGAAAAAACTGCTCAATATATCCACCTCCGAATTGAGACGGTGGCAAGCTAATATTATGAACGACGATCATTTGAATTTCGGTACCAGTCGGCCGCTGGTTAAAATTTGGAGAAGGGATTTGTCTCGCCCCTTTTAATTGTCCATCTATAACTTCATACGGTGTGATTTGCTTCATTGAGATGCCAATAAATTGCTTGCCAATTGTTTTAGTTTAAAGCAGTTATCTACTTTTCAAAGCAGTAAATGCGATTGTTTATCGCGATTAATCTCATAAAACAGCTTATTTTTAAAGTCGACGGTGCTAATATATCGCAAGTTTTAGGGTCATCTACAAAATGGAAACCGTATGAGCATACCTCAGTCTTTGCTTGAACAATCAATTCAAATCAATATTCAACAAGCATTACAAGAAGATATTGGGGACGGTGACATTACCGCTTTGCTCACACCTGAAGATGAGCAGGCAACAGCGACCATTATTAGCCGTGAAGATATGGTTTTAGCTGGCCAACCATGGGTCAATGCACTCATCTCAGCTTATGACAATACTGTACAGGTAACTTGGTTAAAACAAGAAGGTGACCGTGTTGCTGCAAATGAAGCCTTTTTAAAACTTGCAGGTTCTGCACGTAGCTTACTTACTGTAGAGCGCCCTGCTTTAAACTTTATTCAAACTTTGTCTGCTGTTGCAACAAAAACTGCTGAATATGTTCAACATCTTGAAGGTTTAAATACAAAACTTCTCGATACGCGTAAAACCTTACCAGGCTTACGTATTGCACAGAAATATGCTGTGGCTATTGGTGGCGGACAGAACCATCGTCTCGGTTTATTTGATGCATTCTTAATTAAAGAAAATCATATTATGGCGGCGGGCGGTATTGCTCAGGCAATTGAAAAAGCACATCAAATTGCACCGGGTAAACCTGTTGAAGTCGAAGTTGAAACTTGGGATGAGCTAAATCAAGCGCTTGAAGCTGGTGCAGACATTGTTATGCTCGACAACTTCAGTCAACAGCAAATGATTGATGCTGTAAAACATGTTGCAGGTCGTTGTAAACTCGAAGCATCAGGCAATATCACGATTGAAAACTTGCGCGAAGTTGCCACTACGGGTGTGGATTACATTTCTATGGGTGTATTGACTAAAGACGTTAGAGCTGTTGATTTATCAATGCGTTTTAATGCTTAAATAAAGTCCACATCGTTATTCGTATTTTTTTGCGACTTGGTCATGTCTGCTGCTTGTGTTTTTTGCCATGCTGACTGAGTCGCTTGTGCTCCACTATCACGTGGGTCGGCAGCCATCAAAACAAATGTAACTACTGCTAGTAATACAATAAAACCTTGTAGCATAAATTTTCCCCATTACTTTAAAAAATCAGGGTTTCAAGGTAAAAGAAAAATATGACGAGGCTTAGGAGATTCTGTTACAGAACGTAGTCATATTCATTTTTTTGTTGATCTCTATGATTTTTAATAATTTTTAAAATGTGCAAGAAAGAGTTTTTCTTGCACATACTTTTATAGAACCTAAGACTCTACATAACCCATATACGGATCAGAAATTGAATCTTCTTGAGTTTCAATACGTCCTGCAAAACGGCGACTGAAAGTAGCATCATCAGCTAAAGTCACAGTGAAGTCGTACCAACCTCCAAATTCAGACATATCCCAAACCAGTTCTTTTTCAGAACTATTCGTTTCTATAGTCCACGTTTTATTTGGAAGATAAGCATTTGCTTTGACTGTGAGCTTGACTGACTTATTACCATCGTGACGAACTTTTAAATACAAATTCGCATCACACTCTTCCACACAGACTCTAATTTCTGGTAATGCTTGAGTTTGATTGGCTGGGATCAAATTACCTTTAAACGCGCGGTGGAAACCATTTGGACCGAGTACCCATAAATCGTACTGTCCATTTATAGTATTCCACACGTCATCAAGCTGTTTACCCACCTCAACCATATAGCGACGAGGAGCTACCCTAAGATCTAATCGGTTATACACATGAAAAACAGCTGCCTGCTTACCCGTATTTGAGAACATCAGCTTTACAGTCTTTTGTGCTGCATCGACTTTGGCACTGGTGTGCAAAATATAAGGTAAAGCACGCGATGGTCTAATTCCCATTTCCTGCTGAGGAAATTGTTGCTGACTCGGAACAGGAACTTGTGGCAATAAGGCTTGAGCAACACGAATCGCATCGGCTTCAGCTTTTGTTTTCTTCCCATCTAGTTCAGCGACAGGCAAAGTATTCGGTGTTTTAAAATCGAAAGCTGTCGTTAAATCACCACACACAGCACGGCGATATGGACTAATATTTGGCTCTTGCACACCAAAACGTTTTTCTAAGAATTGTAAAATAGAGGTATGGTCAAAGACTTGTGAATTCACCCATCCCCCTCTGCTCCACGGTGAAATCACATACATTGGAACGCGTACACCCGGCCCGTATACTCGACCATCTGGCTTAGGTTGAGATTTTGAAGTAGCTACTGCTGGATGATTAAAGTACTCATAAGACACTTGCTGATCGTTTAAAGTCGTTTTTCCATATACAACACCGTTTACATCTTTAGACGGTGCACTTGGTGAAGGAACATGGTCAAAGAAACCATCATTCTCATCAAAGTTCACTAATAAAACCGTTTGGCTCCACAACTCAGGGTTTTCAGTTAATGCATTTAATACTTCCTGAATATACCAAGCGCCTTGTACAGGACTAGATGGCCCCGGATGTTCACTGTAAGTTGCAGGAGCAACTAACCAACTCACTTGCGGTAATTTACCTTGTGCAATATCAGCTTTAAAAGTTCCTAAAAAACCACCGTCCGGCATGGTATTGGCAATACCTTTGTAAAGTGGTTGAGTCGCATCAATCTTTTCATCGTATGCTGGACACGTTAGCGTGTCGTTACTGACAGGCTGACCCGATTGCTCATTTGCACGGCGATACTGTTTGAAACCAGCTAACGGGTTATCGGTAAAGTTATCTGGCATGTTTTGATAAACTTTCCATGTCACGCCAGCCTGCTGTAAGCGTTCAGGATAAGTCGTCCATTCATAACCTTCTGTTGATGATCCAATCCCATCAAATTCATTTACCACACTGGCCACACCTGCACCTGTCGGGCCATTCGTTCCAGTCCAAATAAACTTACGGTTCGGGTTAGTTCCCGCATGCATGGCGCAGTGGTAAGCATCACAAATCGTAAAAGCATTGGCTAAAGCAAACTGATATTCGACTTCCTGTTTTTTGTAGTAGCCCATCGACTGCGGTTTTTTATAAGCCACCCAATCACTCATGCGACCATTGTCCCAAGCTGCTTGGCCATCAGACCATGAGTGAGGTGTGCCTGAAACACGCTGAGCATTCCCTAAACGACTGTCGAGATGGTACGGCAATACTTTATTTTTCTTGGCATCGTATTGCTCCCAAACCTTTCGACTTTCTGTCATTGGAATAGTAAAGCGGTCACCGAAACCCCGCACGCCTTTTAGTGTTCCGAAATAATTATCGAATGAGCGGTTTTCCTGAGTCAAAATCACGATGTGCTTAACATCTTGAATAGTTCCACTTTCAACTTTGGCATCAATAGCCAGCGCTTTTTGAATACTCAATGGGAAACTCGCTAAAGCAGCTGTCCCAAACATGGTTTTTGTAGAATTTAAAAGAAATTCGCGACGATTCATTAGTTCTATCCTAAGTTCTTATTATGGTGCACAGTGCATTTTGCAATTACTGGTTGGCGGTGTTGTTGGCAATGAATTATCTGAATCGTTATCATCGTTACAAGCACTGAGCAAAAGTGCTAAAGACGTAATTAATAGAAGTGAAAGTTTTCGCATTGGTTTTTTCCAAACGGTTTAAATGCGAACTACTAATAAAGTGAAAAAGTGACAGGCAAGTGATGTTTTTATGTCGATTTGATGAAGGCATAAAAAAACGCATCCGAAGATGCGTTTTTTTAAAAGCGTAAAATTACCAGCCTAAGGCTTCTTGTTGCTTTTTAATAAGCTCGGCAATTCCCTTTTCAGCCATTTCTAACATGTCATTGCTTTGTGCACGAGTAAATGGTTTATCTTCAGCTGTACCTTGAATTTCAATAAATTCGCCTGCTTGTGTCATTACTACGTTTAAGTCAGTTTGGCAGTTCGAATCTTCTTCATAGCACAGATCAAGTAATACTTCGTCTTGATACATACCTACAGAAATTGCAGCAACTAATCCTTTAAGCGGATCATGCTTAATTTTCTTTTGAGATAACAAAACATTCATCGCATCAACCAATGCTACAGCTGCGCCAGTAATTGCTGCCGTACGTGTACCACCATCAGCTTGAATCACGTCACAGTCGATGGTAATGGTGTTTTCGCCAAGCTTCTTCAAATCGACCATAGCACGTAAGCTACGACCAATCAGGCGCTGGATTTCCTGTGTCCGGCCTGACTGTTTACCACGCGCTGCTTCACGGTCACTACGGGTATGAGTTGAACGCGGTAACATGCCATATTCAGCAGTGACCCAGCCCTGTCCTTTCCCTTTTAAAAACCGTGGAACTGAATTATCGATACTTGCAGTACAAAGGACTTTGGTGTGACCAAATTCGACCAGCACAGAACCTTCAGCATAACGGGTGTAGTTTCGTGTAATTTTCACTTCACGTAATTGGTCTAATGCACGTTGGTCAATACGCATAATCCTTCCTAACTTCTCTTAAATACAAACTTGGGCATAGTATAGCAAAGGATTTTGACAGGTTGAGTTTATTCCCTACTTTCAAATGTAAGTCTGTACTTTTCATGACTCAAAATAAAAATAGCCCCTTAAAAGGAGCTATTAGAAATGCCTTAAACAATGCTCTATCTTTATTAAGCAGCTTTGCCAAACATGCCTTTCACCGCCTCAACAAAGGTCCGCTTAGTCGCTACCAAACGATCAACCACATTATCAGGCAAAGAGTGAACAGCCAGACGTTTATACACACTCACAATTTGAGATCCAAAAGGTGCGGTATTGTACTGTTGACCGAACTCTGCACAAACTTCACGTACTTTAGGTGCCATCTCTTGATAGCGGTTGGCAGGTACATCAGGAAACAAGTGATGCTCGATTTGATGGCTCAAGTTACCACTCAAAAAATGCATAATCTTACCGCCAGTAAAGTTTGCTGAACCACGAATCTGACGCAAGTACCACTCTGCTTTGGTTTCGTTATCAATATTGTCAGTGATAATTTCAGAGTCTTCTGTGAAATGACCACAATAAATCACGGTCGATGCCCAGTAGTTACGGATCAAGTTAGCAAAAAAGTTACCAGCCAATACTGGCAGGAACATTGGTCCTGCAATGAGTGGGAACAGCACATAATCTTTACCAAACTGACGTACCATTTTTTTACGTAGATTTTTAGATTCTACATATACTTCTTTCCAAGTTTTGGTGCCATCAAACAACACTTTTTCCATTTCTAGACGTTGCAAAGCCAGTAGCCATTCAAAACCCGTTGACAATACGAAACCCATTGGCACGTTGAATAAAAAACGGGTTTCCCACTTTTGCTCACGACTCATGCGCATCACACCATAGCCGCTAATATCATGATCCATGCCAAACACATTGGTATAAGTATGATGCTTATAGTTATGGGTATATTTCCAGTCTTCACCTGTACACACCGTATCCCAGTCATAGGTTGCACCATTAAGCGTTGGGTCATTTAACCAGTCAAACTGACCATGCATCACATTATGACCGAGCTCCATGTTTTCAACGATTTTAGATACACCTAGCATAGCCGTACCTAACAACCATACTGGTGGAATCCAACCACCAAACATTAACATGCCACGTGATGCAATTTCGGTGTAGCGTACAAAATTACGTACTTTATAAATATATTTTGAATCTTGTTCACCGAGATCTTTCATCACTTCAAGACGAATTTCTTCAATACGGCGACCAAAAGCTTCTGTTTGCTCTGGGGTTAAATGTGCCGATTTTGATGTTGCTTTAAGTTCTACTGCCATATTCATAATGGTATCCTCAAATCTCTTTTATGTTTGTTTTTATAGATCAATAGTGACTGGGCTTAATGCTTGGTTCACGCATAACTTAATTGCACGATTTGGTTGATCGTCAATTTCGCCTGTTAATATATTCTGGGTGACACCACTGACTTTGGTACACGTACATTGGTTGCATACACCCATACGGCAACCGTGCTGTGGACGTAAGCCAGCTTGCTCTGCACTGCTTAATAATGTTGTCGTCGCAATAAAGTTTTGTTGCGAGCGGCGAAATACGATTGGTTGTGCTTCATTAGACTGTTCGATTTGAACAGGCATGAAAAACTCTTGATGAAGCTGCGACTGAGCACTTTGCTGCGCATAAATTTCATTTGCCTGTTGCATCATGCCGTGGTGTCCACACACATAGGTTGCTGTCTGTGCGTAATCAGGAGCCAACTTTTGCAATAGGTCTTCAGTTAAATGCTGCTTTTGATCAGCGGTATTAAAAAAATGATATTGAAGCTCTGGATGCTTTTCTGCCAAAGCTTTTAATTCAGCATGAAAAATTTCTGCACGATTAAAATAAATGACATGAATCTGTTTAAGCTGCTGCTTCAAAGCTTGCTGCAAAAGGGAATAAATTGCAGTAATACCACTACCTGACGCAATTAAAATTGCAGGCTGTTGGCCTTTGTGCAAAGTAAAATCACCTTGTGGCTGTGAAATCTCAATGCACTCTCCAACATGTAATCGTTGAGCTGCACTAGACACCAAGCCTTGTACTTTAATACCTAAAGAGATTTCACCTTGAGGAGTTACTTCAATAATTGAATAACTGCGCTGTTGGTAAACTCCATCTATAAGGAGCGTTAATAAAATACTTTGCCCAGCGCGTACCTGATCGAACTTAAAATTTCGATTCGGTTTAAGCTTAATAAGCACCATATCGGTATGTAGAGACTGAACTGCAATAACTTCTGCAATTACGCGTTTCCAAGCCCAAGTCACGTTAATTTTCTGCAAAACAAAATCAACGAAATCTTCTCGAACCAAATGTGGCTGATAACTAAGTGTTGCGTTCATACGTTCCTCTTTTGTATCTGGCTATTTATTTGAGTGAACACATGTTCGTATAGTGAACATATGTACACTATATTTATAACTGTTCACTCAGTCAACACTTGTTCACTATTTTTTTTATGAAAGTTTGCTCTTTTTTGTTAGACTCTGGCTCACGGTTTAAATAGGTTCTTTTAATGTCGATACGGGATGAACGAAAACAGCAAAGTCGTCAGGCACTTCTAGATGCAGCCTTGCATCTGAGCACGTCTGGGCGTTCGTTCAGTAGTATCAGTTTGCGTGAAGTTGCACGTGAAGTTGGTTTAGTACCGACAGCGTTCTATCGTCATTTTCAAGACATGGATGAACTCGGTAAGGAATTGGTTGACCAAGTTGCCCTACATTTAAAAAGTGTTTTGCATCAACTAGGTCAAAGTTATTTACAACATAAATCGACCAAAACTCAGACCAGCATTGAGCTATTTGTTCAGGCGGTAAATCATAGCCCTAAGCAGTGGCAATTTATGATTTCCGAGCGTTGGGGCGGTTCAGAAACGGTTCGTGCAGCCATTGCTAGAGAAATCGAATTTCTAATTGAAGATCTAACAACTGATCTGACTAAACTCGAAAATTTTAAACATATTCAACAACCTCAAGACTTAAATGTCCTATCCACTATTTTGACCAACATGTCATTTACATGGGCAATGACGTGGCTCAACCTATCAAAACAATATCAAGGTGAACAACTCAAGCTGCAACAAACTGCCTTTATTGAAAATGCTTCTACACAAGTTCGCTTACTGTTTAGAGGGATTGCAAACTGGGAACGGTAGAAGCGGCAAATGACAAAAAACAGGTTATGTGGTAATACGTAAAGAGAGAAAGAAAAAGGCTAAAAATTTCGAGAAAAGTCTTTTTCTTTTTACAGGAAGTAAATTATTAGTTAGGCAAAACTGGTGTGGGAATACCTATGAATCTTGATCGTCATACACAGTTTTTGATGCGTAAAGAGAAAATTCTGAGCGTGGCAGAAAAGTTGTTACTAGAAAACAATCAGGAAATTACTCTAGATGAGTTAGTGGCCGAGCTAGATATTGCTAAAGGCACTCTTTATAAGCATTTTAGAAGTAAAAATGAGCTTCTACTTGAGCTCATTATTCAAAATGAAAAGCAAATTTTAGAAATTTCTAAAAAATATAATACAGATTTCAAAGAGTATGCCCCTCATTACATGCTTCACCATTTGCTCACGCCGGGAAAAACCATTTTATTGCATCAACTTGAAGAAAATCTGACAATGACAGAGTCTAAGTTGAAGCATCTTTTCGAAGAGCTTTATGAAATCCGCCAACAGCGTATTTTAGCAATTAAAGATATTACAGAAAATTATTTAAAATCATTAAATTACGATATGTCGATTCGTGATTATTTGTCTTATATCTGGTCACTGACTTATGGTGCATCACTGCTTTTAAATTCTACGTATTATCAGCGTTCTATTGGTTCTCGCCAAAAATTAATTAATTTATATATTAATCAGGCATTATCGCTGCCAACTCAAACTGTTAATTTTGATGTTTTAAATTTTCAAATTGAAGATGAAAATAAGCAAAATTAATTGAAATATTTCGTGATAATTAACTAAATATAAAAATGGGCTTCATATGAAGCCCATTTTTGAAGTAAAGCCTAAACAACTTATTTTGCTTTACGTTCTTTCTCAATTAAATAATTAAGAACTTGAGTAACTTTACCATCTTCACCCTGTACAACATATTTACCATTAACGACAACCGCAGGAACACCTGTTAATTGGTACTGTTGAGCAAGTTTATTTGACTCGGCAACTTTTGCAGTCACGGCAAATGAGTTGTAAGTGCTATTAAACTTCTGTTCAGGCACACCATAACGAGTAAAGAACTTCGCAGCAGAAGCCTGATCAAAAATTTGCTGACCATTCACCTGAATCGCATGGAACAACGGTAAATGCGTGCGTTTACGTACACCTAATGCCTCAGATGTATAATAAGTACGCGCCCCTTGTTCCCATACTTTGTTCATAGCAGCTGGTGTACGTACAAAACGTACATCGTTAGGAATCTGTTTTAACCACGTTTGCATATGCGGTTCAAGCTTAAAACAGTGTGGACATCCATACCAAAAGAACTCTCGAACTTCGATTTTCCCCGGAACTTCCACTTTGCCTGGATTGGCAATCACGGTGTAGTCTTTACCAGCAACAAAATCTGCTGCCATTGCACTACCCGATACGGCCATAATTGCTGCGCTTAAACCACCCAAAACCAATTTTTTCATTGCTACAGCTTTTCCTCTAAGTTGTTATGCATTAGCTTATGCTCTAAATATAAAACAAATATGCTAAATTCGTTTTGCTTCTGTGAAGTTTTTTATTGGGTTTATCGCTTTTTTCCCAATAATCGCTACACTAACGGCGAACTATATCCAAAAAGATAACCCAAGTTTAGAGGTAGCACCATGTCGCAATTGAATGTTGATTTACAAGAAATCGCAAAGTTTGAAGCACTTGCTGCCAAATGGTGGGATCAACATTCTGAATTTCGCCCACTTCATCAAATTAATCCACTACGTTTAAACTGGATTGATGAACGTGTAGGCGGCCTTGCTGGTAAAAAAGTACTTGATGTCGGTTGTGGTGGCGGTATTTTGGCAGAGAGCATGGCACGTCGTGGAGCAGATGTACTTGGTATTGATATGGGTGAAGCACCGCTAGCTGTTGGCCGTTTGCATGCTCAACAAGACAATGTTCAAAATATTGAATATCGTCAAATTCCTGTAGAAGAATTAGCACAAGAACAAGCCGGTCAATACGATGTGGTCACTTGCATGGAAATGATGGAACACGTTCCAGATCCAGCATCTATTGTAAAAGCTTGTCAGGCTTTGGTTAAACCGGGTGGACATGTGTTCTTCTCAACCATTAACCGTAACCCAAAATCTTATTTATTTGCCATTATTGGCGCAGAATACGTACTACGCATGTTGCCAAAAGGTACACATGATTATCATAAATTTATTCGACCATCTGAAATGGCACATGACATTCGTAATGCAGGTCTTACTTTAAAAGAAATGACAGGGCTGCACTACAACCCACTGACCAAGCATTACTGGTTAGCGCCAAATGTTGACGTTAATTATATGGTTCACACGATAAATACAGGTGCATGATGAAAGCTGTTTTATTTGATTTAGACGGTACTCTTATCGACACGGCTGCCGACTTCATTCGGATTATTCAGCAAATGTGCCGTGATGAAAGACGCCCAGTTGTTGATGCAGACCTCATTCGCACTCAGGTTTCTGAAGGTGCACGTGCGATGGTTAAATTGGTCTATCCAGAGCTGGATGTCGCCAATCCAATTTTCTTGGCACATCGTCAAAACTTTTTAGATATTTACGGCAATAATATTGTGGTTGATACAGACCTGTTTGAAGGTATGTATCCACTTTTAGAAGAGTTAGAAGCTCAGCAAATTCCGTGGGGTATTGTGACCAATAAACCACGCGGATTAAGTGAATCTCTTTTAGAAAAGTTAAATCTGACCGAACGCTGTGCGGTTTTAGTGTGTCCTGAAGATGTCAGTAAAACCAAGCCAGATCCAGAACCAATGTATTTAGCGGCTAAGCAGTTGAATATCCCAGCAAATGAAATTATTTATGTGGGTGACCATCCACGTGATATTGATGCTGGTCGCAATGCCAATATGTATACTATTTTGGCTGCATATGGCTATTTACCAATCGAACATCGTGATGATCTCGCTGCATGGCAGGCCGACTCGATTGTAAATACGGTGACAGAATTACACCATATGTTACGTCAAAAGCTTCCTGCTCTACAGGAAAATCAGCGTATGATAAGTTAAGCTAAGAGTTTTATAGGCTTTTTTAACAGTTGTTTGTTTTATCAATATAAAAAGAAGGAGGTTTACCAATGAAATATTCAGAATACCAACCTCGTCCGGATCTACTCAAAGATCGAATTATTTTAATCACCGGTGCTGGCGATGGAATTGGGCGAGCTGCCGCTCTGACTTATGCCCTACATGGTGCAACCGTTGTACTGCATGGTAGAACCTTAAATAAACTTGAAGTTATTTATGATGAAATTGAAAGTCTGGGTGCACCGCAACCAGCGATTTTGCCATTACAACTTTCGAGTGCTTCTGACCGTGATTATGACTTTTTAGTCGATACGCTCGAAAAGCAGTTTGGACGCCTAGACGGTATTTTGCATAATGCAGGTATTTTAGGTGAACGCGTAGAGCTCGCACATTATCCAACCGAAACTTGGGATGATGTCATGGCAGTTAACCTACGCGCGCCTTTTGCTTTAACTCAAGCATTATTACCACTTTTACAAAAATCAGAAAATGCCTCTGTTGTATTTACCAGTTCAGGTGTAGGCCGTGAAGCACGTGCTTTATGGGGCGCATATTCTGTCTCAAAAATTGCAATTGAAGCAGTGAGCAAAATTTTTGCAGCGGAACATACTTATCCGAATATCCGTTTTAACTGCATCAATCCAGGTGCAACACGTACTGCAATGCGTGCTAAAGCCTATCCACAAGAAGATCCGAAAACACTACCTACACCAGAATCGATCTTGCCTGCTTACCTCTATTTAATGGGTGAAGATAGCTTGGCGCTCAATGGTCAAAGTATTGATGCACAGGATTAAAAGTTAAAGATGAAAAGCTAAGGAAAATTACAGCCGATCATCAAATCTGGCTTGCCTATACCTGAAAAGATATATTCAAGCCTTTTTTATTATTGATAAAAACTCTTGATCTATCCGTAATTTTAATTGAACCATTAAATGATCTTCACAGTTTCTCTGCATTTTGCGCGTAGAGTATTCAACATGAGAGACATCAGATGTAAACGAGGATGCATCATGAAAAAGTTGTTCACAATCTTAACCCTTTCCATAGCTGTACTCACCACAAGTATAGCGAGCTTTGCTGATCCTCCTTTTGACCGAGGCCATGGCCCCAAAGGTCCTAAAGGTGGAGGACCACGCGGTGAATGGAACGATCGTGGGCCAGGATTTGGACGTGATCATGATGAAGATCGTGTCCGTGACGAGCGCCGTATGCGCGAAGAACGTGGTTTTGAACGGCTTAAACAGCATCGCTGGCAGCCTGGTTATGTTATGCCACAGCACTATCGTGGTAATGGCTATAAAGTTGACTATAAAGATAGTAACTTGCCAAAACCAGACCGTAATCAGCAATGGTACAAAATCAACAATGACTATATTTTAGTCGACACTGATTCTAATAGTATTGTGAGTATTCGTGGTTTTTAAAGTGATAGAACCTCGCTATCGCTGAGCAAAAAGGATAAAGCCTTGTGGTTTTATCCTTTTTTTTATTACTTATATATTTAAAAAATAAATAGATTTTTATATTCTAATATTTCGTATTTTCTTAATTTCTTCTTATTTCATCGTTAGTTTTCACATTTATTCTTCGTAGCCTCCACGATTTATCTGTAATTGTTCACTAATCTTTAGTTATTGAAATTTAATTCATCACTCGAGGTTTACAATGAAAAAATTAACAACAGCGATTGTTCTTTCACTTAGTGGTTTAGTTGCAACAACAGCAATGGCAGCACCAAATGATCATAACCACCATGGCAACTACCAAAACCATGAAGTAAAAACAGTTAAAGTAATTAAAAAAGACGACCATCGTAATGTTTGGCGAGCAGGACAAGTTGTGCCTCGTGAATATCAACACTCACGCTATGTGATTGACTACCGTCAGCATCAAAAATTAACGAAACCGGGTCGCTACCAAAAATGGTACAAAGTGAACGGAAATTACGTGCTGGTAAATGAACAAAGCCATAAAATCATTAGAGTGGTTCACTAATTTAAAAAAATTTAAACACCCAAACTTAGATTTGGGTGTTTTTTTATCTAAAACATGCGACTTTAATCTTTTTTGTTTAGAATCATCTTTATATCTTTTTGCTGTTGATTCGAGATCGGTATGCCAAGCAAGTCTTTAGAAAAGTCGCATAATAACCCCCAGCATTATGTACACTGGTTTCGACACTCAGCACCCTATATTAATGCTCACCGCGATAAAACATTCGTATTGATGTTTGGTGGTGAAGCAGTCCGTCATCCTAATTTCGAACATATCATTCATGATATCGCGTTACTTCACTCTCTTGGTATTCGCTTGATTCTCGTGCACGGCGCACGTCCGCAAATTAATCAAAATCTTAAGGAAAAAGGAATTGAAACCCCTTTTTATGACAACAGCCGTATTACTACACGCGAATCTTTAAGCTGTGTCATGAGTGCAGTAGGCTCTATTCGCCTAGAAATTGAAGCATTGCTTTCTATGGGCTTAGCGAACTCACCCATGTACGGCGCTCGAATAGATGTCGTATCAGGTAATTTTGTGACTGCTAAACCCTATGGCATTCGTGATGGTATGGATTTCCAGCTTACAGGTGAAGTTCGTTCAATAGACACCGATGCAATTGAACGACACCTCGATAATCATAATATTGTGCTACTGGGGCCAACAGGTTATTCCACTACAGGCGAAGTCTTTAACTTGCGAGCAGAAGAAGTGGCAACCAAAACTGCAACTTATTTAAAAGCAGATAAACTCATTTTTCTTGGAGAGCAACAAGGTCTTCTGAATGAGGATGAACAAATATTACGTGAGTTAAGCCCACATCAACTGGACTACTATATTCAACAATATCAAACCATCAGCCCAACGCTGACCTTACATTTGCAGCAAGCAAAAAAAGCGTCTTTATCAGGTGTACACCGCGTTCATCTCATTTCCTATGCCTATGATGGTGCACTTCTCGAAGAGTTATTTACTCGAGATGGTATAGGCACCATGATTACCGATGCGCATTATGAAGAAGTTCGTACAGCCCATATTAAAGATGTGGGTGGTTTAATGAATTTATTGCGCCCCTTGGAAGAAGAAGGCATCTTGGTTTATCGTTCCCGTGAACGTCTGGAGCAAGAAATCAGCCAGTTTGCTGTTATTGAACGCGACGGTATGATTCTAGCCTGTGCTGCCCTTTATCCAATTCCAACCGAATTCAACGAAACTCGTTCTGCAGAAATTGCCTGTGTTGCAGTACATCCAAGTTATCGTAAATCAAACCGTGGTAGCCAAATTCTGCAATTTCTTGAAGAAAAAGCCAAAGAACAAGGTATTCGTCAGTTATTCGTTTTAACAACGCGTACCGCTCACTGGTTTTTGGAACATGGTTTTCATCAAGTCAGCGTTGATGAGTTACCTAATGCCCGTCAGGCACTCTATAACTATCAAAGGAATTCTTTAGTCTTTAAGAAACTGCTTCCCTAGCCTTTGCTCTTTTTAAGATATTCTTATTTCAGATAAGCTTAGTTAAAAAAGTACAACCATAAACGCTATTAATTTATGGTTGTACTTTTTTTAAATCTCTATTTTTAATGTTTTAATATTTTTTATTTTATTTACATCAACTTACTCCTAATTTATTAAATATATTTCTATTAGATAAATCACTTTTTTGCATAAGTTTATAGCCTATTGTTTTTAGCTTTTTTTTGCATAAATAAAGACCGAATACTTATTTTTTCTGAAATAAAAATCCCTTTAGGGTATCTGCTCATCCAATTATTTTTTCTTTTTCTCTTTCGGGGAGCACGAAATCTCATGGCACTTTTCAACACCACTTCATGGGCAAAATATTCAGTCATCGCAGCCAGCCTTGCAGGAGTGATGATGTTAAGTGGTTGTGCCAAAAAAGAGGAACAGGCCACCACAACTTTAAATATTGGCTATCAAAAATATGGCATTCTTCCTATTTTAAAGGCTCGTGGTGACCTAGAAAAAGTACTAAGAGAACAAGGCGTACAAGTAAAATGGGTCGAGTTTCCTGCTGGCCCTCAATTGCTTGAAGGCTTAAATGTAGGGAGCGTTTCACTCGGTGAGGCAGGTGAAGCACCACCTATTTTTGCTCAAGCGGCCAATCCAAATTTAGTCTATGTTGCAAACCAACCTGCTGCGCCAAAAGCCGAAGCATTATTGGTACAAAAAGACTCTCCAATCCACTCTATTAAAGATTTAAAAGGCAAACGTGTTGCTCTTAATAAAGGTTCGAATGTTCATTACCTATTATTAAAAGTTCTAGAAGCCAACAATTTAAGCTTAAGTGATATTCAACCAGTTTATTTACCGCCATCAGACGCTCGTGCTGCTTTTGAAAAAGGTGCAGTAGATGCATGGGTCATTTGGGATCCGTTCTTTGCAGCAGCTGAGCATCAGATTCAAGCTCGAGTTTTAGCGACTGGTGAAAATTTGGTAAGCAATCATCAGTTCTATCTAGCTGACCGTAAATTTGCAGAAAATAATCCGAAAGTTCTCAATACAGTTGTGCAAACCCTTAACCAGACAACTGAATGGGTGAGTTCACATCAGGATGAAGCTGCGAAGCTACTCGAAAAACCTACAGCACTTGAGTTTGATGTACTGAAAACTTCCATTTCACGTATGGGTTTTGGAGTTCAGCCAATCTCTGACAAGGTGGCACAAGAACAACAACAAGTAGCTGATGCCTTTTATGCGCAAAAGCTCATTCCTAACAAGCTCACCATTCAAGATGCCATTTTAAAACTGAAATAAACCCAGCTTAGGCACAGCTTAAATAATCATATAAATGCTGTGCCTGACCTCAAGGGGAACAAGGATATCGATATGCAACATCAGTCATTATTTAATAAGAGTCAGTGGGCACAATTAGCTAAACGCATCAGTGCAGTCACTGTATTAGGTTTAACAATCGCAGCGCCAGCTTGGGCAATTGATCCAACAGTGAAAGAACTTCGTATTGGTTTTCAAAAAAGTTCGATTAACTTTGCGATTGCCAAACAGCAAAAACTATTTGAACAAGAATTTCCAAATGCCAAAGTTACTTGGAATGAGTTCCCTGCTGGACCACAAATTTTAGAAGCTTTGGCTGTCGGTTCCCTTGATATCGGTGTTACTGGGGACACTCCTCCAGTCTACGCACAAGCAGCTGGAAAGCCTTTATATTACATTGCCTATGAAGCAGCTAAACCGCTAGCATCAGCAATTTTAGTTCCTAAGAACTCGCAGCTCAAACAACTTAAAGACCTTAAAGGCAAACGTATTGCGCTGCAAAAAGGTTCGAGCTCACATTACTTACTTGTACAAGCTGTACGTAAAGCAGGCTTAAACTGGAGTGATATTACTCCGATCTGGCTTACACCTGCCGATGCTCGCGCAGCATTTCAAAAAGGTGCCGTTGATGCATGGGCCATTTGGGACCCTTACTTCGCTTCAGCACAACTAGAAGATCAAGCTCGTGTTCTTGTATCAGGTAAAGGCTTAAGCCCGAACTATACATTTTATTTAGCAGCTCCAGACTTTGTTAAACAACATCCGAAAGCTGTTTCTGGACTCATCAAACAAATCAATCAAGCTGACAAATGGGTTCAAAGCCATCAAGCAGAAACGGCAACAGCCATTGGCCAAAGCACAGGACTGAAGCCTGCGACCAGTGACTTATTTATAAAACGCCGTCCTCGTCCTTCATCAGCCGCTCCGCTGAACAGCAAAGTGATTGCTGAGCAGCAGCAACTCGCAAACATCTTTACTCAACAAGGCATCATTCCAAAGCCAATCAGCATCAAACAAGCTGTTTGGATTGCCAAGTAACTTCAATAGACATATAGGTAATGCACATGAAAATTTTCTGGTTTATTCCTACCCACGGTGATAGTCGCTATTTAGGTACAAGTAAAGGCGCTCGTCAGGTTGACCATGCCTATATGAAGCAAATTGCTGTGGCAGTAGATAATTTAGGTTACGAAGGTGTACTTATTCCAACAGGTCGTTCATGTGAAGATCCTTGGATTACGGCGGCTAGCCTGATTGATGCAACTCAACACCTTAAATTTTTAGTTGCGTTACGTCCAGGTGTAACAACACCGGCTTTGGCTGCGCGTATGGCTGCAACATTTGACCGCTTGTCGAATGGTCGCGTATTACTCAACCTAGTGACTGGTGGTGATGAGGCCGAACTACGCGGCGATGGTTTATATGAAGATCACTCAACGCGTTATCAAACTGCCAATGAATATGTAAAAATCTGGCGTGAAATTTTGACGCGTTCACATACGGGTGAAGCTTTTACATTCCATGGTGAACGTTTACAAGTAGATGATGCAAAACTACTTTACCCACCTGTTCAAAAGCCTTATCCACCACTTTGGTTTGGCGGCTCTTCAGACGTCGCTGTCGATCTTGCAGCTGAGCAAGTCGATACTTACCTTACATGGGGTGAACCACCAGAAGCAGTTAAACAAAAAGTCGAACATGTTCGTGCCAAAGCTGAGGCGAAAGGTCGTAAATTAACTTATGGTATTCGCTTGCATGTGATTGTTCGCGAAACCAACGAACAAGCTTGGGCAGCAGCGAACGAGCTTATCCAATATCTTGATGATGCAACTATTGCTGCAGCACAGAAAAAATTTGCACAAATGGACTCTGTAGGCCAACAACGTATGGCTGCGCTACACGGCGGTAACCGTGACAAACTTGAAGTATCTCCAAACCTTTGGGCAGGTATTGGTTTAGTCCGTGGCGGGGCTGGTACAGCACTTGTAGGTGACCCAGAAACGGTTGCTGCCCGCATTCAAGAATATGCTGATTTAGGTATCGATACTTTCATTTTCTCGGGCTATCCACATCTTGAAGAGTCGATCCGTTTTGCAGAATTGGTCTTCCCGTTATTACCAATCGAAACTCGCGCCAAACTGGCTCAGCCAAATTTAACCGGTCCATTCGGTGAAATTATTGCCAATAACTATGTTCCAGACGAGAAGAAGCAAAATAGTTCCGTCAAGGAGCCTGCATGAGCAAAGATGAAAGTATTGTTTCACGTGGAACAAAACAAATCGGGCAGCGTTTGCTGCCTTGGATTTTCCCTATTGTTCTATTGGTTGTTTGGCAAATTGCCTCAAGTTCGGGTCTTTTAGAGAACCGTATTTTGCCTGCACCGACTGCTGTGATTTCCGCTTTTTGGCATCTGCTCGTTAGTGGAGAATTATGGCATCACGTTAAGGTAAGTGCTGGTCGCGCTTTGATTGGTCTTTTGGTTGGTGGTGGCTTAGGTCTGCTCTTAGGTTTACTTAATGGCTCTTCACGCTTCGCCTCTACACTGCTCGATACGACTCTGCAAATGATTCGTAACATCCCAGCATTAGCACTTATTCCACTTGTAATCTTGTGGTTCGGTATTGATGAAACAGCGAAATTATTCTTGGTCGCAGTAGGTGTTTTCTTCCCGATTTATATTAATACCTATCACGGTATTCGGTCAGTTGACCCTCAATTGATCGAAATGGGTAAAAGTTACGGCCTTTCTCGCTGGCAGCTTTATAAAGAAATTATTTTGCCAGGTGCAATGCCTTCTATTTTAGTAGGTCTACGCTTTGCTTTAGGTTTGGTTTGGGTATTGCTCATTGTCGCTGAAACCATCTCGGCTCAAGCAGGTATTGGTTATATGACCATGAATGCACGTGAGTTCTTACAAACAGATGTAGTTCTGGTCGGTATTCTTCTGTACGCCTTACTAGGCAAACTGGCCGATGTTTTAGCACAGCTTTTAGAACGCTATTTACTACGTTGGCACTCTGGATATCAGAAATAAGGGAGCTTAGAACATGACAAATCTGAATTTAAATATTAATCAGAATGAAGTGCAGCTCATTCCGGAAGAACCAACAGAATCTCAAGAACCTGTATTAGGTGCAGAGATTCTGATTGAGCAACTTTATAAATTCTATGGCGAGGTAAAGGTCCTTGAAGATCTTGACCTCCACATCCAGCCTGGTGAGTTTTTAGCAATTGTTGGACGAAGTGGTTGTGGCAAAAGTACGTTACTACGTTTAATTGCTCAACTTGAAAAAGCCAGTTTTGGAGAAATCAAATTCAAATCTGCTCGACATTTGCGTGAAGGCATTACTAACGATGATATTCGAGTAATGTTCCAAGACCCACGCCTACTTCCTTGGAGGAATATCCTTCAAAATGTTCAACTGGGTTTACCTAAAGCCCAACATGCTTTAGCAGAAGAATTACTGGAAAAAGTGGGTTTAAAAGAAAAATCAGGACAATGGCCTTCACAACTCTCAGGTGGCCAACGTCAGCGTACAGCCTTAGCACGTGCACTATCGCATACGCCACGTATTTTATTGCTTGATGAGCCTTTAGGTGCATTAGATGCTCTAACTCGGCTTGAGATGCAAAGCTTGATTGAGCGCTTGTGGAAAGAACAAGGTTTTACTGCCATTTTAGTCACACACGATGTAAGTGAAGCAGTGCAATTAGCTGACCGTATTATCTTATTAGATAAGGGCCAGATTGCTCAAAGTTTCCAAGTTAATCTTCCACGCCCGCGTAAAAAGAGCATTACTTTTGCCCAACTTGAACAACAAGTACTCGATGCAGTTTTGGCAACTTAAGATTGCGATGAGTAATCAGAAATGCTCAGCCAAAAAATGCCCAATTTACGAGCAATAAAACTGTTGTTTTATTGCTCTTTTTTAGGGCGAAATTTAAAAAATATTTTTAAGAATAACAATAAACTAGTGAATCTCTCTATTTTTTGCACAATAGTATATCTATTACGCAAATAACTAGCCGTTTTTTGATTAAAAAAGCAAGACACCTGTGCACAAATCAAACAATTTCCCTTACAATGGGAGTATTATTTTTTTAATTATGCAGCAGATGGAACAAAAAAAGAGTACCCAAAAGCGCAATCAGCTTCTTGCTGCCGCCCTTGACGTATTTTCAGTCTATGGGTTCACTGGCGCAAGTCTGGATGAAATTGCCCAACTCGCCGACATGCATAAGTCGAATATTTTCTATTACTACGAAAATAAAGAGTCTTTATACGTAGAAGTGCTCACAACCGTTTTACAAAAATGGTTGGCTCCCTTACAAACTTTAGAAGCTGAATTAGAACCAGCCGAAGCCTTATCTCACTATTTAATACAAAAAATCGAACTGTCTCGTAGCCAACCGAAAGCATCTAGATTGTTTGCATTAGAAATCATTCAAGGCGCTCCGCATATTTTACCCATACTCAAAGGACCATTAAAAAAACTATTTAAGCGCAAAGCTAAAGTCATTCAGACGTGGCAAGAAGAAGGGAAAATTTCACCAGATATCGACCCGGAATTATTAATCTTAAACATTTGGGGTCTTACGCAAAACTATGCAGATTTTGCAACCCAAATGGAAATGGTGACCGGAAAAACACTGCGTAACCGAAGCATGTTCCAACGCTCAATTGAACATACAGTCCACCTGATGCTTTACGGCGTATTGCCACGTTAAAACCAAAAAAAAGATCGGCAAATTTGCCGATCTTTTTTTAGAAGTGATTTTGATAAAGCGCTAAAAGTTTTTGAGCGCCCAATAATAAATTTTCTTCCCAATCTACATGTGCAGTGTCATCTGCACCATCAGTAATATATTTCACCGAAATCAGCCGTACACCTAACTTATGGCAAACTTTGGCTAAGGCATAACCTTCCATATCAACCACATCACAAGCTACTTTTGGCTGACCCGTTTCAAATGAATCTCCAGTTCCACAAACTGCTTTTGGCAAATCAGCAAAATGTGATTGAAGATGAATTTCAGCTGGCAAGTGATCATCTAACGGCGTTACACCTACTTCAAACCCTAAGGGTGAAACATCCATATCACGTTGTACAAAAGTCTTCACCTCGACTAAATCATGTCGATTAAATGCAGAGCTTCCAGCTGTACCAAGATTAATTAAAGTTTTACAGCCAGTTTTTTGAATTACCTCAAATGCTTTAAAGGCAGCATTAATCTTACCAATACCGCTGTAATGGACTTCAACACCTGCCTGTTCAAACAAACCTTTAGATTCATTAGGAAGTGCCATAATTAAAGCAATATCAGTGTTCATTCAAAAAGCTCAAATCAAAATTAAATAAATTAGAAAATAAGTATAAATCAGGTGCAAAAGCTTTTTGCATCTTTTCATCATTACTGCATTTTTTGTTGTAAGGCGATTAAACACGGAGAAAAGAACAGTTGGCCGCTATATGCGCCTGCTAGCGTTTTCTTCATTACCACACCCCACATTGTCAATAATAAAAGACTCAATGCCACAGCAACGTATTGTAAAAATACAATTTCAACCTGATGCCCTAAATTAAACAGTGCAAGAATAAATACGCCTAATGGAAAGGTTAAGCCCCACCAACCCAAATTGAATGGAATACCTGTCTTTGCGTGACGAAGCGTTGTTAAAATTGCAAGACCCAGCCACCATAACCCAAAGCCTAAAAGCACGAGACTACCTACGACTCCTAAAGCTTGAAAGACATTCGCAAATTGGTGAAATCCTACATTTGGTACCACTCTTTGTGCCTGCTGTCCTAGTAACAAGAGACCTAAAGCACCTGTTCCAATCGGTCCTAAAGACAACCAGCTAGAAATTGCGACTTCTTTTTCCGGTAACTGATGTAAAGCCATACGCAGCATTAAAATTGTCAAAATAGCGAATGCGGGTAAAACAGAAATCCCCCAAAGTACGTAGCCCGCCATTAATAAATGAAAGCTATGCAAATCTGCTGGTAAATGAGCTACTAACATGCCCGCAGAACTTGCTGCTACTTCACATGCAACCACAGGTAAAAGCCAGATTGCAGTCATGGTATGTAGCTGATGGTTCTGACGGCTAAACATACAAAACGGCACGATCCACGCAATTGCTAGTGCTAAAAAGACATCGATGTACCATAAAGCTTGAGCAATATGTATCGCAACTTCACCGTAAAGCCCCACACCAAAGCTTAAAAAGCCATTTAGTATTGTAGCGAGCCCCATCGGAATAGCGCCTAAAAACAAGCTCATATTGGGATGTTTAAATATTTGCTTCGCTTCATGAGGGAAAAGAGACCACCGCAATAAATAAAGACCTGAAAAAACGCTGAATAAAATAATATTAAATTGCCATAACAAAGTTGCTAACGTGAATAAAAATGATTGAGCAAATGGAAGCTGAATTAAAATCATACTTACCACGCCAGTACCCATAGTCGCTGTAAACCAATTTGGAGTAAAATGTCGTATAACATCTTTGTTATGATTTAATTGATAAAAGGGTTTTTTCATCTTAGTTCTCTAATCAAAGAGTGGATAAAGATATAGTAGAGCAAACCATTAATAAGAAAAATTGATTTATTTTTATTTAATTCATCAAAATTTTAAATATACAAATATTCATGTTGAAAAATAACTGAGTAAAAACACAACAACAAGACGAATCTGTGAGATTATGGCAATATATAGCCCTTGCAAAAATAGCCATATTTTAAGTTCATGAAACTGCTTCGTCTTAATGCGTTATCGCCCAATTTTCAGTTACCTCAAACAGCGGTAACTATTGGTAATTTTGATGGTGTCCATTTAGGTCACCAAGCGATGATTGCTCAACTCAAAAAAATTGCTGCAGCACAAGGCTTAAAAACATTGGTTATGATTTTTGAGCCACAGCCTCTTGAATTCTTTAAAGGCTACGATGCCCCTCCTCGTATTAATTCACTACGAGAAAAAGTTGAATACCTAGCTGAGCTTGGGGTTGATTACATTGCAGTTGCTAAATTTGATCAGCATTTCCGTAGTATGAGCGCGTCTGCCTTTGCAGACTTATTAAAAGATAAATTAAACGCGCAGTCTTTGGTTTTAGGAGATGACTTTCATTTCGGTAAGGACCGTCAAGGCAACAGCGAATTTTTAAAAGATTACGGATTTGGGGTAACAAATTTACATACGATTGAACTTGAAGGCGAACGCGTAAGTTCAACTCGTATTCGCCAAGTGCTTCAGGTAGGGAATCTTGCCTTAGCTGCTAAATTATTAGGTCGCCCTTACAGTATTACTGGACGAGTTCAATATGGCGATCAGATTGGCCGAACTCTGGATTTTCCAACGATTAACGTTCGGCTCAACCGCCACAAGCCGTGTTTAAATGGTATTTATGGCGTTGAAGTCATTTGTGAAACAACCTCACTTACTCAAAAAGTGCGTCAAGATACACCCGAAAAACCGGGAATTGCCGGATATCATAAAAACAGCCTCTATGGCGCAGGACATGTCGGTACACGTCCAGCCATTCAGCAAGAACATCCAGAGTGGAGATTAGAAGTACATTTCCCTGATGTTTCTGCTAATCTGTATGGCTTATTTATGCGGGTGACTTTCCTTCACTATCTTCATGGTGAATTGAACTACCCTTCGCTTGAGGCACTTAAGGCAGGAATTGATAATGACGTGCAGCAGTTACGACAATACCGTAACGACACGACACAATTTCCTTTTTAATTCGAATTTTGATTGTAAAACATGTCGGCTCCCAAGCTGATTAAACTGGATGAAAACTTGCATGAGCGATAAGCAAACTCCTGAGAATGCAGTGGACTACAAAGCCACGCTAAACCTGCCGGATACTCAATTTGCAATGAAAGCAAATTTGGCAGTACGTGAAGTGAAATGGTTAGAAGAGTGGTATACCGACAACATTTATCAGCAGATTCGTGCATCGCGTATTGGCAAGAAAAAATATATTTTGCACGATGGTCCTCCATATGCGAACGGTACAATTCACTTAGGTCACGCAGTTAATAAAGTACTCAAAGACGTGATTGTAAAAAGCCGTACTTTGGCTGGTTTCGATGCACCTTATGTTCCGGGTTGGGACTGTCATGGCTTGCCAATCGAGCTAAAAGTTGAAGAAAAAGTGGGTAAAGTTGGCGAAAAAGTTGACGCAGCGACTTTCCGTAAACTTTGCCGTGAATATGCTCTAAAACAAATTGATTTACAGCGTACTGACTTTAAACGTCTTGGTATTTTAGGTGATTGGGATAATCCTTATCTCACCATGAACTATAAACAAGAAGCCGATATTGTTCGTACTTTAGGTTTAATCCAGAAAAATGGTCATATCCAGCCGGGCTTAAAGCCAGTGAACTGGTGTATGGACTGTGGTTCAGCACTTGCTGAAGCTGAAGTTGAATATGAAGATAAAAAATCTGACGCAATTGATGTTGGTTTTGGTGTTGTAGATCTTAAAGATTTAAGTGTCCGTTTAAACGTAGAAGTTCAAGATCCAACTGATATTGTGATCTGGACGACCACACCGTGGACATTACCAGCTAACCAAGCGGTTGCATTGCATGCCGAAATTGAATATCAATTGGTACAAGTGTCTACTGAGCGCGGTAAGCAAAACTTCATTCTTGCTAAAGACTTAGTTGCTTCAGCAATTGAGCGTTACAAGCTTGAAAATCCAGTTATTTTAGCTGACTTTACAGGTTCAGCTCTTGAAAACCTTACTTTACAACACCCTTTACTTACTGATCGTCAAGTTCCAGTGATTTTGGGTGAACACGTTATTGCAACAAGCGGTACGGGTGCAGTACATACAGCGCCTGGCCATGGTGCAGACGACTATAAAGTAGGTCTTCAATACAACCTTAAAGTAGACAATCCAGTCGGTGGTAACGGTGTTTATTTACCAACTGCTCCAATCTATGCTGGTGAACACATCTATAAAGCCAATCCAAAGATTATTGAAGCTTTGGGTGCTGTAGGCCGTTTATGGGCTCATCAACCAATTAAACACAGCTACCCACATTGCTGGCGCCATAAAACTCCTATTATTTTCCGTGCTACACCACAATGGTTCATTAGCATGGATCAAAAAGGCTTACGTGAAGGCGCGCTTAACGCGATTGAAAACGATATCGAGTTTGTACCGAACTGGGGTAAAAACCGTATTGAATCAATGATCGAAGGTCGTCCGGACTGGTGTATCTCACGTCAACGTACTTGGGGTGTTCCAATTCCTTTCTTCGTTCATAAAGATACGAACGAATTACATCCTCGTACACCTGAACTCATCGAAGAAGTTGCTCAACTGATCGAACAAGAAGGTATCGAAGCATGGTTCAAACGTGAAGCAAAAGACTTCATCGCTGAAGATGCTGAACAATACAACGCCGTTCGCGATACGCTTGATGTATGGTTCGACTCTGGTACAACACATTACGCTGTACTTGAGCAACGTGAAGAATTAGAAAGCCCTGCTGATTTATATTTAGAAGGTTCAGACCAACACCGTGGTTGGTTCCAATCTTCTTTATTAACATCTATGGCAATTCACAATCGTGCGCCATATAAAGCCTTGTTAACTCATGGTTTTACAGTAGATGAAAACGGTCGTAAATTGTCGAAATCTTTAGGCAACTACATTCCCCTTGAAGAAATCATCAAACAGCTTGGTGCCGATGGTTTACGCCTATATGTAGCTTCTAGCGACTATCGCTATGAAATTGCAGCGTCTAAAGAAATCTTTAACCGTGTAAGTGATAGCTACCGCCGTATTCGTAATACGCTACGTTTCTTGCTTGCGAATCTAAATGGTTTCAAACCAAGCACAGATGCTTTAGCAGTAGATGACCTTATTGCTTTAGATCAATACATCTTGCAACGCGCGAATGAAGTACAACAAACCATTATCACTGCTTACGAAGAAATGAACTTCCATGTGGTGTGTAGCGCGTTAACAAGCTTCTGTATTAATGACTTAGGTGGTTTTTACCTAGACATTATTAAAGATCGCCAATATACGACTAAGGCTGACTCACAAGCACGTCGCTCTGCACAAACAGCGCTTTATCATATTGTTCAAGCATTTATCCGTTGGATGAGCCCAATCTTAAGCTTTACCGCTCAAGAAGCTTGGCCACTGATTCCAGAACAAACTGAAAAGTATGTATTTACTTCAGAATGGTATGACTTGCCTGTTTCATCAAAAGCAAACTTGCTTTCTGAAGAAGATTGGCAAACATTGATTAGCGTAAAATCTGCAGTAAATAAACAGATTGAAGCAGCTCGTAACGCTAAACTTGTCGGCAGTAATCTTTCAGCCAAAGTTGAACTTTGGGCAAATGAATCATTACAAACAGTTTTAAACCAACTGGCTGATGAACTCCGTTTTGTTCTTATTACTTCGCAAGTAGTAGTACATCCATTTGCTGAGCAAGGTGAAGCAACTGAAATGGAAGGTTTACGTGTACAAATATCTGCAGCTGAAGGTGAAAAATGTGCACGTTGTTGGCACGTCCTTCCAGATGTAAATACGCATGCCGATCATCCTGGTTTATGTGGTCGTTGTATTGTGAACGTCACTGGTCGTGGCGAAGTGAGAAAATATGCCTAATTCACAAGCTAAAAAAGGCTTATTCCAGTTTTATCCACACAATCTCATTTGGCTTGGACTTTCTGTCCTTGCCATTGTGTTGGATCAATGGACAAAATGGATTGCAAGTACACATCTGAACTATGCAGATCCAGTGCCTGTACTTCCATTTTTAAACTGGACACTATTACATAACTATGGTGCAGCCTTTAGCTTTTTATCGGATGCAGGAGGATGGCAACGCTATTTCTTCACATCTTTAGCAGGCTTAGTTTCAATCCTTTTTGTATTTTGGTTGCTTCGTATGCCTAAAAAAATGGTGGTGCTACCTGTAGCCATCGCTTTAATTTTAGGTGGAGCTTTAGGCAATTTAATTGACCGTATTACCCTAGGTTATGTAGTCGATTTCATTCATGTTTATTACCAAAATCATCACTTTCCAGCTTTTAATATTGCGGACAGTGCCATTACCTTAGGTACCATCTTGCTACTCATCGATACATTCTTCCTTGAGAAGCAACGTAACCAAAATTCGGATGCATAATATGACCGAAATTATCCAACCTAACGAAGAAATTCGTATTACAGACGGCTCTAAAGTCGATCTACACTTTTCTGTTGCTATTGAAAATGGTGTAGAAATCGATAACACACGTAACCGTGAAGAACCTGTTAGCTTGACTATTGGTGATGGAAATCTTTTACCAGGCTTTGAAAAAGCATTATTTGGTTTACGTGCGGGTGACCGTCGTACAGTACATCTTCCACCAGAAGATGCATTTGGTCCATGGAATCCAGAAAATATTCAAACTTTCGATACAGTTAAGTTTGAACAACGCCCTATTCCTGGTCATATGATTGAGTTTGAAGATAAAGCAAAGACAACGTTATTCGGTGTAGTGAAGTCAGTTAATGATGACATTACAGAAATTGATTTTAATCACCCGTTAGCTGGAAAAAACATTACCTTTGAAGTAGAAATATTCAAGGTTACTCCTGAAGGCCAACAAGGCATTAAACTCATGTAAATAAAAAAGCCCTCTCAATGAGGGCTTTTTTATTATCCAATTTTTTTCATAACATAAGAATCCTTACAAATTCTATATTCTCAGCTACCCATGTAATGAATTAAGTTATAAGTATAAAAATCCTTGGGAAAAATACATGTTGGTCTATATTGTCGTGGGAAGTGTTCGTGAAGGACGTACAGCAATTAAAATTGCCAATTGGGTAGAATCAACAATTCCAACATTAGGTCTAAACGATTTCCAAACCGAAGTAGTCGATTTAAAAGAATGGGATTTACCTCTATTTTCAGGATCTCATCCACCCGCTACCGGAATTTATGATCAACCTAAACAACAAGAATGGGCAGACAAAATTGCTCAAGCAGATGCTTTTATCTTTATTAGCCCAGAATACAACCATGGTTACAGTCCAGCTCTAAAAAATGCTCTGGACTATGTAGGCAAAGAATGGAGTGGTAAACCAGCTGCATTTATTGGTTATGGTTCAACGAATGGTTCTCGATCTATTAGCCAAATACGTCAAGTCACCTCAAGTTTAAGTATCATTGATCCCAATGCTGTAATAGAGATACGAGATATCTTTAAACGCAATAAAGATGAAAAATTCGAAGCTAATGAGTTTGAAGTAAAAGGGCTTCAATCTATTGTTGAGAAACTACAGAAATATCACTTATCTTAAATTTTAAAAAGGCCTCTATAAACAAAATAGGGCCTTTTATTTTTATAAGCTTTTTAAATAATTTACTACGTCTATATTACCAGCCATTTCTGCAAGCTGTAGCGCTGTATATTCGCTTTTATAAGCGACTTGAGCACCTTTTCCTACCAAGAGTTTAACTATCTCTAAATGATCATTTTCAGCAGCTGCTTGCAAAGCACTATAGCCTTCATCATCTGTCTGATTAGGATCTTGTCCTTCTAATAGTAATTGCTCTACCTGATCTAGATCACCTAAAGAAGCCCAATAGACTAATTCAGGAAGAGAGAGCTCTTCATCATCCTCAGGTATTGAAGAGAAGGAATTAATTTTCACGCAAACACCTAAAAATAAGAAACTTCATCATTATTATATTCATAGAACATGCTTGTTATGCAAATCTGATTTTAAAGGAGTACTTTCCTTGTCTAAAATTAATAGATTAATTTAATTTCCCATAAAAAAACACCCCGACCTCTTTCGGGGTCGGGGTGTTAGAATAATGAGCTGGCGATGACTTACTCTCACATGGGAAACCCCACACTACCATCAGCGCTAAGAGGTTTCACTTCTGAGTTCGGGA